>Ga0079037_100001186_pt1 | contig 13245 bp, 9 predicted proteins | sample Mud3Dept4metaG_FD_71479 | JGI IMG/M metagenome (GOLD analysis project Ga0079037, IMG submission 71479) | Freshwater wetland microbial communities from Ohio, USA, analyzing the effect of biotic and abiotic controls - Mud 3 Core 4 Depth 4 metaG | ecosystem: Environmental > Aquatic > Freshwater >... | reverse complement strand
CTGAACCGCTCATCCACAGCACAAAGGCAAGCGCCAATGCAATCCAATCCCGGCGCAGCAGCACGCGAAGGAGGAAGATCGGAAAGAACAGGCCAAGACCCGAGCACGTCGCCCATACCACTGAATCCAAGAGTCGACTGACCGCCGCAGGTGCTCCAGTGATGATATCCAGTTCTGCGAAATTATAGCCTGAATAAGGCGGCGCCGGGGGAGCACCAATCCTCAAAGCCAGATAGTATCTCAGAGCCAACAAGAGCAGGCCAAAGACTCCCAGCATGAAACCCACAAGGAGATCCCGCCCTACCAGGGGGTCCCGGAAGCTCCCCGTAAGGGCGCGGTTCCACGATACGAGTAATCCCGGCCATCGGCGGCGCACAAATGGTTCGAGTCCGAGATACATGAGCCAGATGGTGAAAGCAGTTCCCATAGCCAAGTAATTTGAAACCACGAACTGGGAAAATCCTCCGGTGGTCAAGCGGTGGTGCTCACCAAAAATCCAGGCAGCCATGTACACGCCGTAGCAAAAGAATGCCAGGCGATTGGCGCCACGGCGGTCGCCTCGTCCCATACGGAGATTGCGGCGGGCAAAAAATGCAGCTCCGAGTGAGCCGAGCAGATAGACCACCACTATCGACAAAACTGCGGTGGTGGGGGCCGAACGGGCCGGATGATCCCAGGGGCCGATCAACTTCCACAACACGGGCTTTCCGCGGCACGCAGCCGCTTCGATACGCATGGGGAACCTGGGGAATCCGGGCAAATGTCCGCTCCAGGCCGCGCGTATGTCGGCGGAAGACGGCTGCGTCCAGTCGGGCTCTGTCACAGTCCAGTCCGACGGATCGAGCCCCGAGGCCCGAAACAGCGGAGACCAGTCCGGTGTCTGAGGAGCGCCCGTTGGAAGGTCTTCGCTGCGCGGAATCACCGACAGATAGGTCAGGCGTCCTCGGGCATCAAGCCTGACTATGGATTCCCCCTGCAGGAGAATAGGCGGATCGCTGCGACTGACATTGGCCCTGGTCCAGACCATGCCGGTAAGTGCTCGCCAATGCCCGATCGGCTCGGCTGACTGCCGATACCAAAACTGGACGGCAAGGTCGGGTATGTTGTTCCACCGGCGGGGCGATGCATCGGTTTCTGCCACATGGGCAAAATATCGGGTGTATCGCTCAAATCCGAAAGCGCTATCGCGAGGCGATTCGGTATATCCCGCAACCGCCAGGATGTCGCGCGCAGTTTTCACCAGAACCTCCGGCGGCTGGGCAACCGGGACGCGCTCGAACAGATAATTCCTCTTCCCTACCAGCACGGCCGCTGCCATCCCCAGGACGACGAATGTCAGGCAGGCCCAGGCGATCCACGGCTTGAGCCCTTCCTTACTGCCGGAGGCGGCTACCATCTCCGGCGACGGTGTCTCGCCCGCCGCTATTGCGGCCGCAAGCGGATCTCCCCCGGGAAGCGCCCCGGCGACGTGCGCCACCGAAGCCGGGCGCTGGCGCGGATCCTTCTCCAGGCAGCGCAGGATCACGCGCTCCACAATCGGGTCGATCTCGCGCGCGATCTCCGACGGCGCCTGCGGTAGTGGCCCTTCCTTTTTCTCCCTGAGCTCGGCCAGCGTTGCGGCTCGGAAGGCACGTCGTCCTGTGTATAGCTCGTAGAGCACAAGGCCGAGTGCGTAAATGTCGCTTCGCACCGATGCCCCTTTGCCGGCGAACTGCTCCGGTGCCATGTAGGCGGGTGTGCCGGAAACGTCGCCTGCCGGGACCTCGTCCTCCGCTGCAACCGCCAGCCCGAAATCGGTGATGCGCACCCTGCCGCGGCCGTCGAGCATCACGTTTGCCGGCTTCAGATCGCGGTGGAGCACGCCCTTGTCGTGTGCCGCAGCTAATCCGGCGCACAGCTGCTTGGCAATATCGAGCGCCTTGGTGCCGTGCAGGCTGCCGATGCGCTTCAGAAGCGACGCCAGGTCCTCGCCATCGATGTACTCCATGGTGAGAAAGTGCTGCCCTTTGAGTTCGCCGATATCGTAAACGCGGCAGATGTTGGGATGCGACACCTGGCGCGCGATACGCACCTCGGCAAACAGCCGCTCACGTCGCACTGGGTCGTCGGCCAGCGACTTAGGCAGGAACTTCAGCGCGACGGGTTGCCCGAGCTTGAGGTCGTCAGCCCGGTAGACTTCACCCATGCCGCCACGCCCGAGAAGTCCGATGATGCGGTAGCGATCTGCCAGAATCATGCCGGGCGTGAAACCGCCCACTGGGATCGAATCGGAGGAAATCAGACGGCCGACGGGAGAAGCAATGGGCGGCAGTGCCACGGGAGCCTGGGCGGAAGACGCTGCGGTGGGCATCTGCGACGGCGCGCTGGCGGGAACGCCACAGGAAGGACAAAATCTATGGGACTGCGATAACTCCCCACCACACGATGGACACTGCACAAATGTCCTCCGTTCCGCGCCGTCGGCTCTGGATTCGATGCGGTCGATGCTGTCGTGGCCATCGTCGTGTCATCCCAGAAAAAAGTCAACAAGAACCATGGGGTCGGACCGAAATAAATGTTTCCAAAGGAGGAAGATAGGGCTTTTGGGGAGTCAAAAAGCAGGTCCAGACCCGATTTTGGGGCCGATTTTCCTGCTTTAAGGAAAGTCTCAATGATTTGATCCTTCGCCAAGTTTTTGGCAACTGAAGAAAAACTGGGGACGCTGCCCGGTTTCGCATTGCGTGGTGTACGTTCCCTCAAACTGATGCCTGCAAAGTTGAGTGGAATCCGCGGTGCATAGGAAGTTCAAGCTGCCTGCCCGGCCGAGATTCACTCCCGTCCGGGGGCGCCCGGCCGGCGACTTTCCGGCGAAAACCCATCAGAAACGATAATTCTTCATTCACCATAACCCAACTACGCTTTTGGCGACGGCTTAAAATCTGGCGACGGACAGCCCAGCAAAACCGTCTGAGCCGCTCAACGTTGCTCCGTGCCGCACCTTCGGCGCTCGGCTGCGTTCTTGGACATCCACCCCGCGCTTACGCGCGGGGCTATCCTGGTGGCGGCGCTTCGCGCCTCATCATCCGCCACATTTGCCGTCCCCACGTCTTAGCATAATGTCAGGTGACGGCCGGGAAAGCGACGCTGCGCGAGCAGGCCACATTTGCCGTCCCTTCTTGGCATGATGTCAGAGCGCCGAAGGCGCGCCACTTCGGTAGCCCCGGCCGTGAGGCCGGGTTCGACAGCATACCTGAATGATGAGCGCCGAAGGTGCGGCACACGCCGGCTCCCGGAACGGTAGAACTTTTCATGAGAAACTGCATTTCTCAATATCATTGTCATTTTTCGCCGGACCTCCGGCGTCTTCTGATCGCCAGCTTGACTGCCGTGTAATGAATCGAAAGATACATCAGCAGGAGTCCGGCCGCCAGCAGGCTGACCGGCCAGAGTGCATAGTTCTCGAAGAGGTCATGCTGCAAAAATACGATGCCGATGCCGAGGAAAAGCAGTCCGGTGGCGAAAAAGTTTTTCATCTGTTTCGGAATGCTGCCGAAAACGAAGCAGCAGGCCGCGAGCGGCAGCAGGATCTCGAAAAACCTGGTTTCTCCCTTCATGGCGGCGTCACCGTCCTGCCAGGCTTGGTAAGCGCTGATTCCCAGGAAAAGAAGCGAAGTCAATATATGTCCAGGAATCACGAAACGGAAGACCTTGGCAACCGAACGCAGCTGGGCCGAGCCGAAACGCTCGCTGAAGCTCTGAAGCAGGAGGTAAACGCAGGCGTTGATCATGAACAAGTATTCGATTTGCCCTCTTGTCCGGGGGACTACCCTGGCGAGCCAGTCGGCATAGCGGGCATCCTGAGCGGCTTCCCCGGTGAGGGCGACAAAGGTGAACAGAACCGCGATCGGATAAAAATAGCGGGAATCGCCCGGATGACGGCGCAACTCGATGATCGCAGCCATGGCGAAGTATGCCAGGGCGACCGGGATCAGCCAGAGGTAGAATTTTCGGGCGTCGTCCGGGAACCATTCGATGGCGCCGGCGCGCAGCAAGGTGACCAGAGGGAGAAGGGCGGCCATGACCGCAAAAACCAGGGAAAAAACCGACGCCCTGGTAAACCGGCGCAGCCAGACATAGACAGGGAGCGACAACAAAATCGCCCACCACAACTGGGCATTCGTCGGCCGTTCGGTCACGGAGAATTGGGCAATAACCTCCAGGCTCAGTTTGCCGTGGGAAAACCCCGTCAAAAGATCCCAGCGGTTCATGACGATTATCAACGCCACTGGGCATACGAGGCAAAACGCCAGCAGGTACGCAATGGCGATGCGGAGCCGTCCCTGTTTCCAGCAGCGGATCCCGACCCAGGCGGTTGGAACCGCAGCCGCGGCGGCAAGAAGCATCTGGGCATTGTCCGCCAGACGGTTGTATCGGAACAGCACGATGAGGATCGCGGCGACGACCAGGATCCAGCCTCCTGTGTACAGCGTCACCTGCGAAAGCGAAAGCCGGCGCACTTCCAGAATCCAGGCATCCTCGCGGTCAACCAGTCGGTCGTAGAGCTTGCGGAAGCTATCGTGTTCGTAAAGCGACAGGATGCGGTCCTGTCTCCACTCCTCCAGGTCGCGCAGATGCTGTTCGATCCTGCCGGCAATAATCCTGGGGTAGGACGACGGGCTGGCAAGGACGGTTTCCCCGGCCAGGTATCGCGCCAGGTCGTCGGCCATCTCGCCGGCCGTCTGGTAGCGGTCCGCGGGATTTTTCTCCATCGCCTTGAGGCAGATGTTTTGCAGGTCCCCCGGGATATTGGCGTTGATACGTCTTGGCAGCACCGGATCCTGTTCGCAGATCATCCGCACCTGATCGGAAAGGCTGTCGGCGCGGAAGGGAGTTACACCGGTGAGCAGCTGGTACAGGATGACTCCCAGCGAGTAGATGTCGGTGCGCGCGTCGAGCGCGTCCGCGCGCGCCTGCTCGGGGGACAGGTAATCCGGCGTGCCCATGATCTCCCCCGCGAGCGTCAGTCTCCGGTCGGCGCCGGACTGTTTTGCCAGGCCGAAATCGAGCACCTTCGGTTCCAGATCCGGACCCACGATGATATTGCCGGGCTTGAGATCGCGGTGAACAATCTGATGCTGATGCAGGAAATCCACTGCCTGGACGACCTTGCGCATCAGGTCGACCTTCTGTTCGAGGACCAGGGCGCGCGCCGCATCCGTGAGGGGGGCGCCCTCGACATACTCCATGACGAAATGCGGAATCTCCTCTGAGGGTCCCAGGTTGTAAATATGGACGATGTTGGGATGGCTCAGCCGCGCCATCGCCCGGGCTTCCTGCATGAATCGCGTGCGCACCAGCGCGTCATTCTGATATCGGGGATTAAGCGCCTTGATGGCTACCGTGCGCCCGAGGGCTTCGTCGGCGCCAAGAAGCACCGATCCCATACCGCCGGCGCCGATTTGACTGAGGATCTTGTGTCCCGACAACCTCTCGGGCCATGATGGACTTGCCGCTGGTGGCGCCTCCACAACCGGCGTGTCCAACAGTCCCTCCAGGCTGTCGAGGGTCTCGATTTCCGAGCGCAGACCCGGAAGTTCCGGATGAAGCAGGCAAAACGATTCGGCGTCGATTGCCTCCCCGGCTGCGCGGCGGTCCAGGAAATCCGCCAGTGCATTTGCCTGCAGCTGCTCTTTGTCAGGGCCTGCCGGCTCGGGATCGGGCCTGGATGCTGAATCAGTCATAAGTTCCGCTCGCCCATGATCTGCTTGAAGCGCCTGGTGGCCCGATGCAGCAACAGGGAGACAGCTTCGCGCGTCTTGCCCATCCGCTCCGCGACCTCTTTTGTTGGCAGCCCTTCGATACGGGCCAGGAGAATCACTTCACGATATTCTTCGGGAAGGCCGTCGAGGGCTTGCAGCACGATTCGCAGGTTTTCGTCACGGGCGATGATCCGGCTCGGGGTTTGGGTATCGACAGGTTCCACGCCGCCGGGAACGCTGTCGGACCGCAGCGGTAGCATTTCGCCGGCATTCCTTTTCTGTCTTCCGTGGTAGCGCGCAGCATCGGCGATCACATGGTTCATGATCAGGGAGAGCCAGCCGAGGAAGCTGCCCGGGCCTCGATACGTGAACTGGTCCAGTTGTTGATATGCCTTCAACAGAGTTTCCTGGAGGATGTCATCCACCTCGACGAGGCCGCGCAGATGGGGGCCGAGGCGATAATAGGCCATGACGGCGAGCCTGCGGCGGTGCCGATCGATGAGCACGGAAACAGCGCCACGATCTCCGTTCTTGACACGATCGAAGAGATGAAAGGTCGAAGTTGGTTGTTCCATCCTCGTTTACCAGGAGCGCGTGGGGTCATTCAGCGCATCATCTTAGCAGTCCGCGGCGGCGGGACGGAGAGAATTTTCTCTTCCACTGCAATCCTTTCGTCCTGATGACGCTTGATAGAGGTAGCTGAAGATGAGAGGAGTACATTATGAAATACTCGAAATGCCTGATTGGTGCTGCCGCCATCCTGGTGATCTTCTCCATGTCCGCATGTGTTCCCCTGCTGTCGCTTTATCCCCTTTGGGATAAAGCGCATGCCGTCGATATGCCCGGTCTTGCCGGCACGTGGATCATGCCGGATGAGAACGAGAAGGTGATCATACAAGATGCGGAGGACATTGGATATCTGGTCGAGTATATTGCCAGGGAAAAATCGAAGACGGTCACCAGCAGCTATCGCATGCATGCCGTGAAGCTCGGAAAAACTTTCTTCTTTGACTTCGAACCCGAAGAGCGGGGACTTCGTCAGTGGAGCGAGACCGAGGTGTTCCTACCGCTCGTGGGCGCGCACTTTGTGGTCCGGGCGGAACTGACTGGAGATACCTTGAAACTTGGGATTCTCGATGACGAACGATTCGTGAAAAAAGTCCGCAAAGAAGGCATCCAGATCCCCTATGCGGAATTGCACGGTGACGAGTACGTGCTGACGGCCGAAACAGCGGCAATCCAGAATTTCCTGCTGCAATACGGCGATGATCCCGCCTTATGGGAGATGAATGAATTTCAAAGACTCCGGTAGTGGCCTAGAGTGCTGAGTGCTGAGTACTGAGTGACAACCGGAGAATTACCGCAGAAGAGAATTACAATAGTGTTCATCGTGGCGATATCAGTGTACAGGATGTTATGAAGGCGGCTTGATAAGGGAATGCTTGCCGTGCTTGGTGCATAGGAAGTTCAAGCTGCCTGCCCGGCCGAAATTCACTCCCGTCCGGGGGCGCCCGGCCCTCGGTTCAGATTCCGATAAAGAGAATTAGCTGGGCGACGGAGATTCTGGAACGGCTGCCAGGCGCATTTGTCAGCTAATTCTACTTATCCTCCGGATAATAATTCCATAGAACATCGAAATCGTCGGCATAAAGCCAATCCTCGTTGGTCACATTCGAGGCGCGAGGCCCGGAAATCATGGATTCCCATGCACGAGCGTAGTAAACACAAGATGAGAAGAGCCCCATTGCATTTCGGGGATTCGGGGGACGGCTACCTGCACGACTTGATAAATGAAAATGGGCGTTACGATTTGACAGATCCGGACAACGGTTGTATGCTTATGCGCATAGGCATGTGCATATCAGATTGGAGGGAGCGATGGCGGCGACGCGCCGGACGCAATTGTTGATGGAACCGGAAGAGTTTGGGCGCCTGCAGGCAGAGGCACGGCGGAGAAGGACGAGCGTGGCGGAGTTGATCCGCGTTGCGGTCCGCAAATCCTACCTGTCCCGCGAACCGGACAAGGGGCCCATCGTCGAGGCGATCCTGAGCATGGGCCTGCCGGCCATGGACTGGAAGCAGGTCAAGAAGGAGATCGAGACTGCTCATGCGGACATTCCTTGACACGAACGTCTTTCTTTATGCAGCCGGGGCTCAGCATCTTCAACGGGATGCATGCGCCGCAGTCCTCACCAAGGTCGCCGCGGGAAAGCTTGAAGCCACGGTAAACAGCGAAGTGCTCCAGGAGATCCTCCACGTCCTCTCGCGGCGTGGCAGGCGGGAAGATGGAGTGATTCTCGCGGGACACGTCACGGCATTGTTTCCGGACCTGCTGCCGGTTACGCGCGACGATATCCTCGAATCCTGCAACCTGCTCAGGCGGCATCCAAAGTTGCCGGTGCGCGACGCCATCCACGCTGCGACCATGCTGCGCAACGGGATCAAACGGATCATCAGCGTCGACAAGGACTTTGACCAGATACCCGGAATTCGCCGCGTCTCCCCATCCTCAGCGTGAGGAAACGGTGCCTGGTCATACTGCCCCCATCCTTTGTAACATCCTGCATCACATGGCAACTCTATCGCCTGCCACATGCCTCGAGTTCAGTATGGGAGCCGGTATTGCAATCGATTCCAGAAAACTGGTCGGACGTCCCCGGTCTTACAGGCAGAAGATGCGCATAACATTGTAGGCTTACGAGTGGCCGCGCTTTTTCTCTGTAATGTTTCGCCGGGGTAATGCATATCTTCCAGAAAGGAAGATTATACTGAATTCGCGAAAACCGGACGATGACCGAAGCAGCACTCCGGGGGTTGCGGCGTGAGAAGTCGGACGGGAGGAAACGCCTGTTAGTGACGCGTCTTATAAGCATTTCTATCCTGGAGGGCAAGAGGAAAGAGGGTGAGAAGGGGGATGGGAGGAGGAAAACCGTGCGGAAGACGCGGGGCAGGCAGCGCATTGCCGGGTTGGCAAAGGGGATTTTCGGGGCAGGAGCCCTGGGATGCGCTGCCTGCCCCGTGTCTTGGGCGGGCGAGCGCCGGCCGCGTTCACTCCCGGCAGCTCTTCGATCCGCTCAATGGCCCTGTGGAACAGGCTGCTCACCGCGGCAGTGGTGGTGTAACCGGATCCTCCTAGCGACCTTTTCATAGTGAGAACATTTTGCGGGTCAATCCCGGGCTCCACCCTCTGCAGTCGAAGCAGGCTTTGGACCACAAGAACCGATCCGATGAGAAGCATCAGAGCAAGGGCAAACTCGCCGACGAGTAGAGAGATTTGGTTGCAGAAACCGCTTCGCCCACCCCGCTCTTGAACTGGCGGTGCAACCGCACGAGCCTCTCGGAATCGCGACAGGGCAACGGCAGGAGCAGAACGGAATTGACAACGGTATAAATCGCGCTGTTGGCTCCAATTCCCAAAGCAAGCACCAGAACAGCGACAACGGCAAATCCCGGATTCTCCATAGACTGCGGAGCGCATAGCGCAGATCCTGCAGCAATTGTTCCATTTGCCTTCTCCGATTCTATCTCCCTAGAATTAAGGTTCGTCCCGCAACACGAATTCCTAAAACTGCAAAACGTTTCTATTCTCCACAAAGTTCAACGGAGAATCCGAGAACAGCCGGGCTTTGGAAGTCCGGGCTTTCCCGTAATCCGGCGACCTGATTGCAGCTTGATTTTCCGGCACGGAGTCATTGTGAGGCTTCGCCAAGGCGCAATCTTTCGCCTTCGGGGTGTTTGCTGCCGGAGCTCTGTTGGGTTATAGCTATAAAGAAGCAGTCCCAGCGGAACGGCGTTGGCGACACCAAGATCCAGCATGCTCGCAGCAATCCACATCGCGGTCGAAACCACAGTCGTGATGGCGAACAGCCGGCACTTGCCCTCGAGCCGGCCCTCGCACACCAAAACTCTCCAAACGATGGATGCTATCCTTTTCTCTCGCCCGGTCTTGCCTGGCCCCCCCCGGTGATGACTCTCGGGGCGCGCCAGGCAGTATTCCGGGCGCGGCAGGTTACTTTCGGGCGATCATGCGCACGAGCCGGGATCCGGGCCCGCCCCAATCTCCGAGACCATCGACTTCCTCGTACCGTTCGATTTGAAAACCGCTGAAATAGTTCTTTAACTGGCCGGGTTCCAGGGGCCGGACTAAATCCGGATACGGGTGCCTGGCATCGCGGATGAAGTGCTCGAAAACCACAATTCCCTCTTTCCGCAGGGAGGCCCGGATTCTGCGAACAAATCCCGGATCCGCGACCGGAGCCCACGCAAAGGTCATGACGATCAGGTCCCACTGATCGGCACCGAAATCGAAGGTGTCGTAGCTGGCCTTGACAGCATTGATGTGCAAGCCCTGCTTCTCCGCACTGGCACGGGCAGCGGAGATCCCCAATTCGGAAATGTCAAAGCCGGTGACCTTCCAGCCCGCCTGGGCGAGATACAAAGCATTGCGGCCCTGCCCCATCGCAGCATCTAACGCCGCGGCAGGCTTCAGTCCCCGGGCCGCTTCCATCAAAAATGCGCTTGGCGCACTGGCGAATCCGTCCTCTTCCGGATTGCCAGTGGCCGGTCGGGAATAGGTTTTGTCGTATAAAACTGCAACGCCTTCCGGACGCTCCGCCAACAGCCGCATAATGGTCTCCGACTGACGCCGGCTCTCTTCCGGGGAGATCCCTTTCTTTTGAAGCTCCGCCGCATAGGCTTGCACCGGATTGCCTCCCAGGGGAGCAGCCCGGAACCATGTCAGGAAGTCTTTCCATATCTGATCGGAATCCGCGGGACCTTGGACTTGCGGACTCAGCCATACAAACGCGAGAATCAGGAATCGGCATATGTGTGTCATCGTCGTTACTCCCTCATATCGAAGATTAGTGTTTGCGGCGGGGAAGTGTCCGCAATCCGTTATTCTCAAGCCGCCTTCTCCAACGTAGGCGCCGGATTCACGAATCGCTCCCCGCTCAGGAGAGTAGACGTCAGCCTGTGGCCGGGCGGCGATTATAAAGAAGTGGGAAATTACGCAATACCGCTTCCCTGGAATCGACCTGGCGCCAAATTCCGCTTTTTGGGTAGCAGCTTTTGCACCGGAAGGCCTTGTGGGATCGGGAATAGCCCTGCTTGCATGGTTCACCTGCAGGCAGAGATGTATTTCCTGAATCCATTCTGGTAAAAAGAGGCCATGTATACGCCGGACATTCTCTATTTCTTCGCCGTCGCCGCAATCGGCGGGCTCATGGTCCGAAAAGCATACGTTTTGCAATCTACCTACGGGCTGCCGTATCTGCACTCCTACACGTTTTTCCTGGTCTCCTGGAACGCTTACGTTCTGTTCTCCATCTTTCAAATGATCCTCGCTCCCAGAATTCTGCCGGAAGGCACCTGGAATCAGTTTGTGCAGGCTGCGACTCCCCTGTTCATCATGATTATGGCCGTCAGCCTGTATTTCATTTCCTCATTCCTGGCGCACCTGTCCGGAAGTCCGCTGACAAGGCTCTATAAGATTGTATTTGTTGTGATTTGGGTTGCGCTGGCTGCCGGGATCGCGATCGCAAACGAGCAACTGGAGGACTCCACCGCAGCCGTCACGCGGATCATGTCGCTGCTCTTTTTCCTCTTTAAGAGCGCGTCGATCTATGGATGGATTTTGATTGCCCTGATCAGGTTGAGGATGGCAGAGGATCGGATAAAGCGACGATCTCTGCAGATCTTCGTTTTGCTGTTACTGGCAGGTTTCTTTCTTTTCGATCTCGCCGTGAGGATCCCTTTACCGGCCGGGCTGTCAAGATTCGACGATTACTTAATTTCCGCCTGCCAGATCCTCGGCACGTGCCCCTCCCTGATTTACTTGGGCAGGTTCCTGCGCCGGCACGCTCTCGACCGGCCCTTTCAGGAGCCCCGGGCGGACCTGAAGACCGTGCTGGCCCCCTTTGGTATTTCCCCCCGCGAAATCGAAATCGTGGAATTGATCATGAGAGGGCTCAGCAACAAGGAGATTGCGGACCGGCTCTGTATTTCGGTGGATACCGTAAAAAAGCACAGCTACAACAGCTACAAAAAACTGGGCGTGCAAAACCGTGTCCAACTCAGCTACTTCGTCCAGAACCTGTGCATAGGAAGTTCAAGCTGCCTGCCCGGCCGAAATTCACTCCCGTCCGGGGGCGCCCGGCCCTCGGTATAGATTCCGATAAAAAGAATTCTGTTTGGCTCTCGTGCCGGGCCTGAACCGGATCTTAACTCAAAACGATGCCGCCGCAAAGAGGATTTGGGTACACCTCCACCTTCCGTATGCGGGGTGTGCCAGTTTTCAAGTGCATGACACACCGACAGGTGCTGCGGATTCGGCGATCCCGGACATGTGAACATCATCGCCCGCTGCATAAAAAGGTGCAGGGAGAAATGGGGGATTGCCTTAATATAGATCGACAAGCAAAAGACACTGTTTGAGATTGGGATGAAAATCGCTGAAGACCCCGCTTATATAACCTATTGGAGGAGACTGCGATGAGTTCCCGCGAGCGGGGGCCGCGAACGCCCCCCGAGGTGGTGTCGCACTACGACCGTGCGCCGGAGGAGACGCGACTCGAGAGCGGTCCGTTCCGGCTCGAGTTCGTGCGCACCAAGGAGCTGCTCGCGCGCGTGCTGCCCGCCCCGCCCGCAACCGTGGCCGATGTCGGTGGCGGCGCCGGCGCCTACTCCGCCTGGCTCGCCGGACTCGGCTACCAGGTGCACCTCCTCGATGCATCGCCACGGCTTATCGAGGAGGCGCGGCGACGCCACGCCGCGCGCGAACGACCCATCGCCTCGATCGCGGTCGGCGACGCGTGCGAGCTGCCGTTCGACGACTGCTCGATCGAAGCAGTCCTTCTAATGGGGCCGCTGTACCACCTGCCCGAGTCGGAGGACCGGAGCCGGGCGCTGGGCGAGGCGTGGCGAGTGCTGTCGCATGGTGGCGTACTGGCGGCGGCCGCAATCTCGCGCTTCTCCTCGGCACTCGCCGGGCTCACACTCCGGCTTGCCGGCGACTCTGATTTTGTGCGTCTGCGCGACCGGCACCTTGCCGACGGGCGGCACATAAACGACACGGGACGGATCGAATACTTCACCACAGCGTACATGCATCGGCCCGACGAGCTGCAGGCCGAGGTCGCGTCCGCCGGGTTCGCGGACGCTCGCGTGCTCGGCGTGGAGGGCCCCGGGTGGTTCCTTCCCGACTTCGACGCCCAGTGGGAGGACCCGGTGCTTCATAAGGGGCTCGTGGATGTAGCACGAGCCCTCGAGTCCGAGCCGTCCATGCTCGGGGTGAGCGCCCACCTGCTCGTGATCGCCCGCCGACACTGACGCAGGCCAGCAGTCCCGATCTGGGAAGTTAAGGACCCACTGTGTCGGATCACTGCTGGCGAGCAGTGGAGCTCCCATGCAAAACCGACTGGCGATGAAGGAGCATTTCCGGGCAAGAGTATGGAAATGGGGGTTCAACCTGAGGGCGTCGCCGAAACGCTGGACAAAGCTGACGGCG
>Ga0079037_100001185_pt1 | contig 13246 bp, 12 predicted proteins | sample Mud3Dept4metaG_FD_71479 | JGI IMG/M metagenome (GOLD analysis project Ga0079037, IMG submission 71479) | Freshwater wetland microbial communities from Ohio, USA, analyzing the effect of biotic and abiotic controls - Mud 3 Core 4 Depth 4 metaG | ecosystem: Environmental > Aquatic > Freshwater >... | reverse complement strand
TCAACGACCCGATCGACCAGCGCTCCCGCTTCGAGGCCCAGGTGAAGGCCCGCGCCGCCGGCGACGAGGAGGCCATGCCCTACGACGAGGACTTCGTCCGTGCCCTCGAGCACGGCATGCCGCCCACCGCCGGCGAGGGCATCGGCATCGACCGGCTCGCGATGATCCTCACCGATTCCCCCTCCATCCGCGACGTGATCCTGTTCCCGCTGCTCAAGCCCAAGGACTAAGGGCTTCCACTCGAACTCCCGGGCGCGCCACGGTCCCAGCCCCCCGCCAAGAACCCTCCCAGACGCCGGCCGGCCCGCCGTCCCCGGACGCGGAGACGCGCGCGCCGCGGCCCATCCCGCCGGTGTTCTCCGCGGCGGCCTTCGCCATCGCGGCGGCCGGGGTGGTCTACGCGCCGGTGGTGGCGGCGCTCGGCCATCGCTTCCTCTCCGACCGGATGGCCCTGCCGCCGACGGCGGCGGCCTGGCTGGCGGTGGCGGCGGCGGCGGCGCTCGCCTTCGGGTCCGGGGCGGCCGCGGCGCTGGTGGGCCGCCGGCTGGCCTTCTACGAGATCGCCGCCTCGACCCTGCTGCTGGTGTTCCTCGAGCTCGGGCCGCTGCTGGCCCTGCTGCCGAGGCTCCGCGGCAGCGGCCTGGTGGTGTCCGCCTGGGAGGCCCAGGGATCGCTGGTGCTGGTCCTGGGCCTGGTCTCCACCGCGCTGGTCTCCGGGACGGTGGCCTTCGTCGGCAGCACGGTCGCGTTCCTGGCCTGGGGCACCGGGCGGTTCGACCCCTCGATGTCCTACGAGCTCTTCATCGCGCGCAGCCACCTGCGCCTCGCACCCCGCACCGTGCTCGCGCTCTTCGCCATGGTGGTGACGGGGCTGGTCCCGGGGATGCTGTTCGCGGCCGCGCGGGCGCTGTGGATCTCGTCCCGGGAGAGGCGCGCCGCCCGGGCCGGAGAGCTCTACCAGGCCCATCGCATGCCGCCGACGCTGCTCATGACCCTCATCTCCACCGGCGGGGTCGCCATCGGCGCATGGGCGCTCACCGTGGTGCTCTCGGTCATGAGCGGCTTCGAGGGGGACCTCAAGAAGAAGATCCTGGGCGCCCACGCCCACGGGGTGGTGCTGAAGTACGGGCAGAACGACTTCACCGAGTGGCGGGAGATCCAGCAGCGGCTGCTGACCATCCCCGGCATCGCCGCCGCGAGCCCCTTCCTCTACAACGAGGTGATGCTGGCCGCCGGCCAGGGCCTGACCGGCTCGGTGCTCAAGGGAGTCGACGTCGCGACCGAAGGGGCGGTCACCGACCTGGGGCGCAACGTCGAGCACGGCAAGCTCGAGTGGCTGGAGCGACCGGGGGAGATCCCGGAGGCGGCCCCTCGCGGCGCCGACGGGGGCCCGCCGGGCGAGCCGGCCGGCGATTCCGGCGCGCGCCCGGCTCGGGGTGCGCGGGTGGCCGCGCGGCCAGCCGGTGAAGGCAAGCCGCCGCTGCCGGGGATCGTCGTCGGGCGCGAGCTGGCGCGGACGCTGCGGGTGGGCGTGGGGGACACCGTCAACGTGGTCTCGCCCTTCGGCGACATCGGGCCCGCCGGGCCCCAGCCCAAGAGCCGCCCGTTCCGGGTGGCCGCCATCTTCTTCAGCGGCATGTACGAGTACGACTCGAAGTTCGCCTACCTGTCGCTGGCCGAGGGGCAGCGATTCTTCGGGACCGGAGACTCGGTCACCGGCATCGAGGTCCGCACCCGGGACGTGGACGCCGCCCGGCCGGTGATGCGGCGCGCGCTCGCCGAGCTGGGCGGGTACCCGTACCGGGTCAAGGACTGGGGCGAGATGAATCGCAACCTCTTCTCCGCGCTGATGATGGAGAAGGTGGTCATGGCGGTCATCCTGGGCTTCATCGTGCTGGTGGCCAGCTTCATCATCATCGCCACCCTCATCATGCTGGTCCTGGAGAAGCGCCGGGAGATCGCGGTGCTCAAGTCGATGGGGGCGGGGCTGCCGAGCGTCATGAAGATCTTCGTGGCCGAGGGCCTGATCATCGGCGCCATCGGCACCGCCTTCGGGCTGCTGCTCGGGTTCGGCACCTGCCTCCTCATCGACCGGGTGGGGATCCCGCTCGACCCGGAGGTCTACTACATCGCCAACCTCCCGGTGCGGATCGACGGGACCGAGTTCGCGCTGGTGGCGCTCCTCGCCATGGCGCTCTCCTACCTCGCCACCATCTACCCGGCCAGCAAGGCCGCCCGGCTGCAGGCGGTCGAGGGGCTGCGGAGCGAGTGATGGCCGAGCCGCTGATCCAGATCGAGGGACTGCGCAAGACCTACCTGCTCGGGGACAAGCGCCTGGAGGTGCTTCGCGGGATCGATCTCCGCATCGACAGCGGCGAGATCCTGGCCCTCACCGGGCCTTCCGGCGCCGGGAAGAGCACCTTCCTGCACCTGCTCGGCACGCTGGACGTCCCCACCGCCGGCCGCATCCTCTTCGAGGGAAGGGACGTCTTCGCCCGGAGCGAGGACGAGCTGGCGCGCTTCCGCAACGAGACGGTGGGATTCGTCTTCCAGAGCCACCACCTCCTCCCCGAGTTCACCGCGGTCGAGAACGCCATGATGCCAGGCCTGATCCGGCGCCTGCCCCGCGCCGAGGCCCGCCGCCGCTCCGAGGAGATGCTGCGGCTGGTGGGCCTGGGGGAGCGGCTGGAGCACCGGCCCGGCGAGCTCTCCGGCGGGGAGCAGCAGCGGGTGGCGCTGGCGCGGGCGCTCTCGCTGCAGCCGCGGCTGCTGCTCGCCGACGAGCCCACCGGGAACCTCGACCCGCAGACGGCGGAGGGCATCCACCAGCTGCTGGTGGACCTCAACCGCCGCCTCGGGATCACGGCGGTGGTGGTCACCCACAACGAGCGGCTGGCCACCGCGCTCCCGCGGCGGGTGCGCCTCGCCGCCGGAGCGGTGGCGTGATCGCTCGCGGGGCTTCCGAATTGAGCTTCTCCGCGCCATCGTCTAGATTCCGCGCCCTCTTGCGGAGCCTCCTCGTCAGCGCGCTGGCCCTCGCCCTGGCCCTGTCGCCCGCCCGCGCAGCGTCCGAGGAGGAGCCGGTGGTCAAGTCGGTGGTGGTGGAGGGCAACCGCCGCGTCGAGGTCGACGCCATCAAGGCGGTCATGACCACCAAGCCCGGCCAGCCGGTCGACCGCAAGAAGCTCCAGGCGGACGTCCGGGCCCTGATGAAGCTCGGCTACTTCTCCGACGTGGTCATCGAGCAGCGGGGGCCGCCGGGGGAACTCACCCTGGTGGTGCGGGTGATCGAGAAGCCGACCGTCCAGTCGACCCGCATCGAGGGCAACGAGGAGCTCTCCACCGACGACCTCAAGGACCTGGTGGAGGTCAAGGCCAGCTCCATCCTCGACGTCGTCCAGATCCGCAAGACCGTCAAGAAGATGCAGGAGAAGTACGTCGAGAAGGGCTTCTTCCTGGCCGAGGTCAGCTACCGCATCGAGGAGAAGCCGGACAACCAGGTGGTGGTGGTGTTCGTGGTGAACGAGCACGCCAAGGTGCAGGTCCGGCGCATCGACTTCGTCGGCAACCTCCACGTGCCGAAGGACGACCTGCTGGCCTACATGCAGACGCAGGAGGGCAGCCTGCTCTCCTTCCTGACCCAGGCCGGAACCTTCAAGGAGGAGGCGCTCGACCGGGACCTGCAGGCGGTGCAGGCGTTGTACCTCGAGCGCGGCTACGTCAACGTCAAGGTGGGCCGGCCCTCGGTCTCGCTCAGCCCCGACAAGAAGTACCTGTTCATCTCCATCCCCGTCGAGGAGGGAGAGCAGTACACCATCGGCAAGATCGACTTCTCCGGAGACCTCCTCGACATGGGGGGCGTGCTCCGCGGGCTGGTGGTGAGCCGTCCCGGGGACCTCTTCCAGCGCTCCAAGGTCTTCCAGGACCTCACCGCGGTGGGCGATCTCTACCGGGACCAGGGCTACGCCTACGTCAACGTCACCCCGCTCACCAACCTCGATCCCAAGAACCGCACCCTCCAGCTCACCTTCGACGTGCAGCCCGGCAAGAAGATCTACCTCGAGCGCATCGAGATCGCAGGGAACTCCAAGACCCGCGACAAGGTGATCCGGCGCGAGCTCCGCATCTACGAGGGCGCCCTCTCGAGCGCCAACGGGATCAAGGTCTCCAGGCAGCGGGTCACCGCGCTCGGCTACTTCGAGTCGGTGGAGGTCACCACCAAGAAGGGTTCGGCCGACGACCGGATGGTGGTGACGGTGGAGGTCAAGGAGAAGCCCACCGGCACCTTCCAGGTCGGCGCGGGCTTCTCCTCGTACGAGAAGTTCATCCTCACCGGCCAGGTGAGCCAGAACAACTTCCTCGGCTGGGGCCAGACCCTCACGCTGCAGCTCCAGTGGTCGTCGGTGCGCCAGCTCGGGCAGCTCCAGTTCGTGGAGCCGTACTTCTTCGACACCAAGTGGACCTTCGCCTTCGACCTGTACGCCACCGACGCCTACTACATCAACTTCAACCGCCGCGCGGCCGGCGGCTCCCTCACCTGGGGATACGAGCTCTCGGGCCTGGCCTGGCTGCTGCCCTTCACCCGGGTCCTCGAGGACCTGCGGGTGTTCCTCACCTACACCGGCGAGTACGTGCAGGTGAGGCCGGCGACGGTGGACCTGCTCCTCTACAACCGGTTCCGCTCCGGAGCCACCAGCGCGTTCCGGCTCTCCCTGCAGTGGGACAAGCGCAACAACCGGCTGACGCCCACCTCCGGCTACTACATCTCGATCGCGAGCGAGTGGGCCCCTCCGTTCCTGGCGCCCGAGGCCATCTTCGGGAGCTCGGTCAACCTCTTCAGCCGGCAGACCGTCGACCTCCGGGTCTACGTGCCCATCATCGGGGCGCTGGTGTGGCGCGCCCGGCTCAACGCCGGGTTCATCCGGCCCTGGAGCGGGGCGGCCCCGGTCCCGGTGTCGGAGCTGTACTACCTGGGCGGCATCAACACCATCCGCGGCTACCGGCTCTACACCATCTCACCGGTGACGCTGGTCGGCGGGCTCCCCACCCCCGACTCCAAGCTCCGCTTCCTGGCCGTGGGCGGGAACAAGATGGTTGTGCTCAACCTCGAGCTGGAGTACCCCATCCTCGAGAAGCTGGGCCTCCGGGCCGTCGTGTTCTTCGACATGGGCAACTCCTTCGCGCCCGGGGCGTGGTCCGACCCGAACGTGGGCGCATCGCTGTACAAGTCCTGGGGAGTCGGGTTCCGCTGGAACAGCCCGCTCGGGCCGCTCCGGTTCGAGTGGGGCTTCCCCTTGAACCGCCGGAAGGATCCCTTCACCGGCGCCTACATCGATCCCGCCGTCGACTTCCAGTTCACCATCGGCAGCTTCTTCTGATCAACCCCAGCAAGGAAACGCCATGCGCAACCTCGCAGCCCTCGCCGCCGTCGCCCTCGCCGTCGCCGCCGCCCCGCGAACCCACGCCGCCGAGCTGAAGATCGGATACGTCGATCTCCAGAAGGGGGTGAACGAGGTCGACGAGGGCCGGGCGGCCAAGAACCAGCTCAAGAAGGACTTCGACGACAAGCAGAAGCGGCTCGACAAGGAGCAGGAAGACCTCAAGCGGATGAAGGCCGACTTCGACAAGCAGGCCGTGGTGATGGCCGACGACGTCCGGCGCGACAAGCAGGCGGACCTGGACCGGAAGTTCATGGAGGTCCAGGGCCTGTTCGTCCAGCTGCAGAAGGAGCTCTCGGAGCGGGAGCGGGAGATGATGCGCGGCATCTTCGAGAAGATGACCGTGATCATCCGGGAGATCGCCGAGGCGGAGGGGTTCACCATGATCTTCGAGAAGACCGACTCCGGCCTGCTCTTCGCGCCGGCCTCGCTGGACGTGACCAACGAGCTCATCCGCAAGTACAACGCCCGCCACAAGTCCGCCGCGGAGGGCGCGAAGAAGAAGGCCGACCAGGGCAAGAAGTGAGGGAGCCGCGGTGACCTACACCCTCGCCGAGCTGGCGGCGCGCGTCGGCGGCGCCGTCGAGGGCGACGGCGGCATCCGCATCGAGCGGATCCGCGGCCTGGAGGAAGCGGGCCCGGGAGATCTCTCCTTCTTCGCGAATCGAAGATACCGCCGCGCGCTGGAGGCGACCCGCGCCAGCGCGGTCATCGTCGAGCCGGCCGAGGAGGTCCCGCCCGGCCGGTCCCTCCTGCGCGTCGCCAACGCCTACCTGGCCTTCGCCAAGATCTCGACGCTCTTCCACCCGCCGCGCGAGGCGGTCCCGGACGTCTCCCCGGAAGCGGTGGTCCACCCCACCGCCCGCGTGCACCCCAGCGCCGAGCTGATGCCGCTCTCGGTGGTCGGCGCGGGGGCCGAGATCGGGGCCCGCACCATCCTCTTCCCGGGCGCAGTGGTGGAGGCCGAGGCCAGGGTCGGCGAGGACTGCATCCTCCATCCCCACGCCGTGGTCCGCGATCGCTGCCTGGTGGGCGACCGCTGCATCCTGCAGGCGGGGTGCGTGGTAGGCTCCGACGGGTTCGGCTTCGCCTTCGACATGGAGGGCGAGGCGGGCTCCGGGCCGAGGCACTTCAAGGTGCCGCAGGCCGGCATCGTCGTGGTCGAGGACGACGTGGAGATCGGCGCCAACAGCTGCATCGACCGCGGCACGCTGGGCCGGACCGTGGTGGGCCGCGGCAGCAAGCTCGACAACCTGGTGCAGATCGCCCACAACGTCCAGCTGGGTCCGCTCTGCCTGCTGGCCGCGCAGGTGGGGATCGCCGGGAGCACGCAGCTCGGTGCCGGGGTGGTGCTGGCGGGCCAGGTGGGCCTCGTCGGCCACCTGCGCGTCGGGGACGGGGCCCGGCTGGGCGCGCAGTCCGGGGTCACCAACGACGTCCCCGCCGGGGAGACCTACACCGGTTACCCGGCCGGCCCGCACCAGGCGTGGCTCCGGGAGATGGCCGCGCTGCACAAGCTCCCCGAGCTGCTCAAGCGCGTCCGGGAGCTGGAGAAGGAAGTCGAGAGGCTGAAGGAGGGGAGATGATCGACCTGACGGCGAACGTGCTGGACAGCAGGGCCATCGCGGCCATCCTGCCCCACCGCTACCCGTTCCTGCTGGTGGACCGGGTGATCGCGGTCGAGCCCGGCAAGAGCCTGGTGGCGTGGAAGAGCGTCACCATCAACGAGCCCTTCTTCGCCGGCCACTTCCCCGGTCACCCGGTGATGCCCGGGGTCCTCATCCTCGAGGCGCTGGCGCAGGCGGCGGGCCTGCTGGCGATGAAGTCCATGAAGGAGGGCTGGCAGAACAAGGTCGCCTACCTCATGGCCATCGACAACGCCCGCTTCCGCAAGCCGGTCGTCCCCGGCGACCGGCTCGAGCTCCACGTCGAGGTGGTGAAGAACAAGGGCGCCATCTGGAAGGAGAAGGGGACCGCGCTGGTGGAGGGGCAGACGGTGGCCGAGGCCGAGTTCATGGCCATGCTGGTGGACCGCGAAGGGCAGGAATGAGAGGCACGACCGTGGCCATCCATCCCACCGCCATCGTCGACGGAGGCGCCGAGGTCGATCCCTCCTGCGAGATCGGGCCCTATGCGGTCGTCGGCCCCCGGGTGAGGCTGGGCCCGCGCACCTCCGTGGGGGCCCACGCCGTCATCGACGGGGACACCGTCATCGGCGCCGACAACCGGATCTTCCCCCATGCCGCGGTGGGGCTCGTCCCCCAGGACCTCAAGTACGCGGGGCAGCCGACCCGACTGGTGATCGGCGACCGCAACCGCATCCGCGAGTTCTCCACGGTGCACATCGGCACGGTGGAGGGCGGCGGGGTGACCCGCGTCGGCTCGGGCTGCCTGCTCATGGCGAACAGCCACGTGGCCCACGACGTGCAACTCGGCGACGGCTGCATCCTCGCCAACTCGGCCGCCCTGGCGGGCCACGTGGTGGTCGAGGACCACGTGATCTTCGGCGGCCTCTCGGCGGTGCACCAGTTCACCCGCATCGGGCGGCTGGCCTTCGTCTCCGGCGGGACCATGGTGGCCATGGACATCGCTCCGTACTGCACCGTGGCCGGCAACCGGGCGGAGCTGGCCGGGCTCAACACCGTGGGGATGCAGCGCGCCGGGCTGAACGAGGAGCAGATCGGACGGGTCAAGGAGGCCTACCGGGTGGTCTTCCGATCGGGGCTGGCCCTCAAGGAGGCGCTGGCCCAGCTCCAGTCGAGCCTGGGGTCCCACCCGGAGATCGCCCATTTCCTGCGCTTCTTCCAGGGCTCGGAGCGCGGCATCACCCGGTGAGCGGGCCCGGCGGCGGGAGCGGATGGCGACCATCGGACTCATCGCGGGCGGCGGGCGGTTCCCCATCCTCTTCGCCGACAGCGCGCGGCGCGCCGGCCACCGGGTGGTGGCGGTGGCGCACAAGGGCGAGACCGACCAGGGCCTGGCCGGCCACGTCGACGCCATCAGCTGGGTGAAGCTCGGGCAGCTCGGGCACGTGGCCAGCGCCCTCAAGCAGGGCGGCGCCACCCAGAGCGTCATGCTGGGCGCCATCACCAAGAAGCGCTTCTTCCGCGACGCCTGGGTCGACGCCGCCGGGCTGAAGCTGCTGGCCCAGGTGGCGGTGCGCAGCGACGACAACCTTCTGCGGGCCATCGCCCGCTACCTGGAGGAGCAGGGCGCTCCCATCGTCGACCCCACCCCCTTCCTGCAGGACCGCCTGGCGCCGGAGGGCGTCCTCGGCGCGCACCGGCCCAGCGAGGAGGAGATGGCCGACGCGCACTACGGGATGAAGCTGGCCCGGGAGATCGGCCGCCTCGACGTCGGCCAGACGGTGGTGGTGCGGGGCCGGGTGGCGCTGGCGGTGGAGGCGCTCGAGGGGACCGACGCCTGCATCCGGCGCGGCGCGGAGCTGGGGCGCGAGGGGGTGGTGGTGGCCAAGGCCGCGAAGCCCAACCAGGACCGGCGCTTCGACCTTCCGGCGGTGGGGCCGGAGACCATCGAGGTGCTGCGGGAGGTGAAGGCGCGGGTGCTGGCCGTGGAGGCGGGCTCCACGCTGGTGATGGACCTCGAGCGGATGGTGGAACGCGCCGACCGGTCGCGGCTGGTGCTGCTCGGGATCCGCTGATGCCGGAGTGGCTGAGGGCCGACGAGGGCGGGGTGACCCTGGAGCTGCTGGTGCAGCCGCGGGCCTCCCGGACCCGCCTCGCCGGGGAGCACGGCGGGCGGCTCAAGGTGCAGCTGGCGGCGCCGCCGGTGGAGGGGGAGGCGAACGAGGCGCTGACCGCCTTCCTGGCCTCGGCGCTCGGGGTGCGCCGGTCCGAGGTGGCCATCGTCCGGGGAGAGACGGGCCGGCGCAAGACCGTCCGGGTGCGCGGCGTCGCGGCGCCCGCGGCGGCGGCCCTGCTGGCCGGCCTGCCGGCCCGGTAGCCGCGGCGCCGGCCCGACCGCGCCTCCGTGGCCCCGGGCGACGACGCGTGCTATGAAACCGGCCGGCCCGGCCGGGCCGGCAGGGACGCGCCCCTGCTCCCGCGCCGGCTAGGCAGTACCGTTCCCGACCCAACCCGCACCGACACGACCGCTCCCATGGCCGAGACCACCCACCGATTCCTCCTTGCCTGCCGGCGCCAGCCCGTCGACCGCATCCCGGTGTGGATGATGCGCCAGGCCGGGCGCTACCAGCCGAGCTACCGGGCCGTCCGCCAGAAGGTGGGCTTCCTCGAGCTGTGCCGGTCGCCCGAGCTCATCGCCCAGGTGACCGCCTCCCCCATCGACGAATTCGGTTTCGACGCGGCCATCCTGTTCTCCGACATCCTCATCCACCTGCCGGCCATGGGCCTCGACCTGTCCTTCGAGAAGGGCGAGAAGGGCAAGGGCGACGGCGGGCCCCGCATCGCCAACCCGGTGCGCACGCGCGCCGACGTCGACGCGCTGCGCATCCCGGATCCGGACCGCGACCTTCCCTACGTGCGGGACGGCATCCGCGCCATTCGCTCCGCCCTGCGCGACCGGGTCCCGCTCATCGGCTTCGTGGGTGGCCCCTTCACCGTGGCGAGCTACGCGGTGGAGGGCGGCAGCCAGGGGTTCACGCGCCTCAAGACCCTGCTCTACGCCGAACCGCAGGCGGCCCACGCGCTGTTCGAGAAGCTCACCCGGGCTGCGGTGGTGCAGCTGCAGGCCCAGGTGGCGGCCGGCGCCCAGGCGGTGCAGATCTTCGAGAGCTGGCTCGGGGAGCTCGGCCGTGAGGACCTCGAGGAGTTCTGCTTCCCCTACCTGGCGCGCATCGCCGAGGCGGTGCGGCCGACCGGGGTGCCGCGCATCCTCTTCTCCACCGGCACCAGCACCCACCTCGAGAAGCTGGCCGGGCTCGGCTACGACGTGCTCTCCGTCGACTGGCGTATCCCCATGGACGAGGCCCGCGCCCGGGCCCGCGGAGTGGCGCTGCAGGGGAACCTCGACTCGACCCTGCTGCTCGGCCCCCGACAGAAGCTCCTGGAGCGGACCCAGGCGCTGCTCCGGGCGGCCGGGCCGCAGCCCGGATACATCTTCAACCTCGGCCACGGCATCCAGCCGCCGACGCCGCCGGAGAACGTGAAGGCGGTCGTCGACGCGGTCCACGCGTTCACGTGGAAGTGAGGCGACAGCGGTGATCCAGATACCCTCCTGGGATCTCATCAAGAAGTACGACCGGCCCGGCCCGCGCTACACCAGCTACCCCACCGCGCCCGAGTGGACCGAAGCCTTCGGGCCGGAACAGTACGCCCGGCACCTGGCGGTGGCCGACGGCCAGCAGGGACCGCTCTCGATCTACGTGCACCTCCCGTTCTGCCGGGAGATGTGCCGCTTCTGCGGCTGCAACGTGGTCGCCACCCACGACCGCACCCGCGCCGACGCCTACCTCGACGTCCTCGCCAAGGAGGTGGCGATGGTGGCGGCGCGGCTCCCGCACCGGCGCACCGCGAGCCAGCTCCACTGGGGCGGCGGCACGCCCACCTTCCTCGACGAGAAGCAGCTGGACCGCTGCCACGCCATCATCGCCCAGCACTTCCAGTTCGCGCCCGACGCCGAGAAGGCGGTCGAGATCGACCCGGCCATCACCACCAAGAGCCAGGTCACGGTCCTCGCCAAGCTGGGCTTCAACCGGATCTCCATGGGCGTCCAGGACTTCGACGCCCGCGTCCAGGAGGTGGTGGGGCGCATCCAGGGCGAGAAGGAGACGGCGGAGCTGGTGCAGCACGCCCGCGACGTCGGGTTCAAGGGCGTGAACCTCGACCTCATCTACGGGCTGCCCTACCAGACGCCCGAGACCTGGAAGCGCACCCTCGACCGCATCCTGGCCATCCACCCCGATCGCCTGGCGGTCTTCGGGTTCGCCTACGTGCCCTGGGCCAAGCCCCACCAGCGGCTTCTTCCCCAGGAGGCGCTCCCCAAGACCGAGCAGCGGGTGGAGCTGTTCCTGGCGGCGGTGGACAGCTTCACCCGGGCAGGCTACCGCCTCATCGGCCTCGACCACTTCGCGCTCGAATCGGACGAGATGGCCCGAGCCCAGGACGGCGGCTACCTCACCCGGAACTTCCAGGGCTACACCGTTCGCCCGGCCTCCGACACGGTGGCCTTCGGGATGACCTCCATCTCGGACATCGGCGGCGCCTACGCCCAGAACGCCCACAAGCTCAAGGACTGGAGCGACAAGGTGGAGGCCGGCATCCTCCCCGTCGAGCGCGGCGCCAGCGTCACTCCCGACGACGTCATGCGGCGCTTCGTCATCAACCGGGTGATGTGCCTGCTTCGCCTCGACCTCGCCGAGGTGGCGGCCGAATTCGGGGCCCAGGCGCGCCGGGACATCGAGGCCTCGCTGGGGACCGGGGTCCGGGAGCTCCAGGAGGACGGGCTGGTGACCTTCGACGGCCAGGTCCTGCGCATCACCCCGCTGGGCCAGCTGCTGGTGCGCAACGTGGCGATGCTCTTCGACGCCTACCTGGCAAAGCCCGGCAAGGACAAGTCGCCCACCTTCTCGCGCACCGTCTAGAATCGCGGTCCGCAGGCCGAAACCGGGAACCCGGCAGCGCCGCCGGCAGGGGAGGGCGAAATGAAGACCGCCGTGTTCCTCATGAACCTCGGGGGCCCGCGCAACCTCGAGGAGGTGGAGCCCTACCTCTACGAGCTCTTCTGCGACCCGCTGGTCGTCTCGGCTCCCTTCGGCCCGTTCCGCAAGCTGTTCGCGAGGCTCATCAGCCACTTTCGCGCCCCGTCCTCGGCCGAGAAGTACGCGCTCATCGGCGGGCGCTCCCCCCTGGTGGAGGGCACCGGGGCGCAGGCGCGCGCGCTGGCGCGGGTCCTCGGCGAGGGGTACACGGTCCACCTGGCCATGCGCTGCGGCCACCCCAACACCGCCGAGGGGGTCCGGGAGGCGCTGGCGGCGGGAGCCGACCAGGCGGTCTCGCTGCCCCTCTACCCGCAGTTCGCCAACGCCACCACCACCAGCTCCCTGCGGGAGATGCGCCGCCTCTGGCCCCGGGAGCGGCCGCTCTACGAGGTGTGCAGCTACCACGACCATTCCGGCTACCTCGACGCCTCGGCGGCCGCCCTGCGGGAGGCGCTGGCCCGCGTCTCGCCGGCGCATCGCGATCGCCTGCTGGTGGTCTTCAGCGCGCACGGCCTCCCCATGAGCCAGGTGCGCAAGGGCGACCCCTACCCCGGCGAGGTGGAGGCGAGCGCGCGCGGGACGGCCGAGCGCTGCGGGGTGAAGGAGTACCAGGTCACCTACCAGAGCCGCGTCGGCCCCGCCAAGTGGCTGGGGCCCGACACCCAGGAGTTCCTCCAGCAGAATTCCAAGGGGAGGGCGGTGGTGACCGTCCCCATCGCCTTCGTCTCCGAGCACCTGGAGACGCTCTACGACCTCGACATCCTCGGAGCCCAGGCGGCCCGCGAGGGCGGAGCGCTGGAGTACCACCGGGCCGCGGCGCTGGGCGACCGGCCCGAGTTCATCGCGGCCCTGGCCGACCTGGTGCGCCAGACGCTCCGGGTCGGGACGCTGGCGCCGCGGTAGGGCTCGCCAAGAGCTCGAGCGCCGGCCGGGTCGGGATCCCGCCGGCCGCCTGCCGCTCCCCATTGGGCGCGAGGATGCAGCGCACTATGCCCGCGGACGGGAGAGGCGCTGCAGCGCCCGGCGGGCCAGCTCGTTGTCGGGGTCGGCCTTGAGGGCGGCGAGCAGCCGCTTGCGCGCCTCGGCCAGGTCCCCCGAGGCCTCCTCCGCGAGCGCCATCGCGACCAGC
>Ga0079037_100001184_pt1 | contig 13247 bp, 12 predicted proteins | sample Mud3Dept4metaG_FD_71479 | JGI IMG/M metagenome (GOLD analysis project Ga0079037, IMG submission 71479) | Freshwater wetland microbial communities from Ohio, USA, analyzing the effect of biotic and abiotic controls - Mud 3 Core 4 Depth 4 metaG | ecosystem: Environmental > Aquatic > Freshwater >... | reverse complement strand
CCCCCCCTCGCAGACCTCCCAGCCCCCCTCCATCTCCCGCTTCACGTGCTTTCCCAGGCCAACGCCGAGGACTTCCGGCGAGCGGAGGAGGTCCGCGGCGAGCGTGTACTTCCGCGGCAGCTCCACGTGGTACCGCCCCTCCAGAATGAAAGGGCCGGAGAGCCGGTTGTCCTGATATTTCTCTGTGAACTTGCCTGCATTCTCCGGGTCCCAGAGCGGCGGGCCGGTGTGGCGCACGACCGGAGGCACGGTATCGACCAGCAGCTCGAAGAGCAGGAGGGATTGCGGATCCCCCATGAGCGTATCCCCCTGGTGGACCACGAACCCGGCCCGGGTGAGGAGGCCGCAGAGGGCATCCAGGCTCCGTCTCAGCTGCGGAACCACGATATCCGGGATCAGGGGCGGTGTTGCGAAGGAGAGGGCGTAGAGGCGGGTTCCCCGCTCCTCCAGCCGGGCGATGAATGCCTCCCTGGTGAAGGGCTCCGTTACCGGCGGGAAGAAGAAATCAGCGGAGGGCTTCTTCCGGTAGCCCCGGCACCATTCCACAAACTCGGACATCCGGGTGAGGGAGAGGGCCGCTGCCACGTTCCGGGCAGGGTCCACGGGATCCACCACCCGGAGGGGTTCCTCGAAGGCCCTGCAGGCATGACCCGCGAGATCGATGCAGGTCCCCGGCCGCCACCCTGCGGCCGCTTCCACGACGGGGGAAAAACCGCCATAGTGGAGTACCAGGAGCTCGCAGAGATATCCGCTGAAGCCCTCGGTCATCTGATCGGAGCCGTAGACTCCCGCGCCCTTGGCGAACTGCTTCAGGAGCAGCACGTCGTCCACGAGGGGGGAGATCCGGGTGGCGATGTACAGGGTGTGGAAGGGGGTCCGGTCCACGGCTGACTTGATGCTCGCGGCACTCTCCACGGCGAAGCAGGGGACCAGGTCCACGTCAAGGCCATCCACCGTGGCGCTGATGTACGGGTGTTCGGCATATTTCTCATGGTACGAGGAGGCGTGCTTCGCGGCCACGCGGCGGGCAAGGCCGATCCCCTGCTCCTCCAGCTCCTCGCGGGTGAGGGCGGGGGGAAAGAGCAGGAAGATATCCAGGTCCCGGTCGCCGGAGAGCCAGGTGGACCGTGCCACCGATCCCACCACCATGCCCCTGGCCGGGCCCTGCCCTTCGATGGCCGCGACAAGGCGCCGTGCCACGGTCTCCAGGTGTGCACGCTCCTCCTCCTTCGGCCGGATGCGGAAGAGGATCTCCTCCTCGCAGGGGAGCCGCTTCACCAGCGGACCTCCAGAATGTTCTCGTAGAGGGGGCCTCCGGGCGTGAGGGTGGATTTCTTGAAGGAGAAGCCGTTCACCGTGCAGGTGCCGAAGGTGGTCTGGGCCACCGCCCGGATCTGCGGGAGGAGGGAGGGATCGAACCGCTTCACACGGGCGACGGTGACGTGGGGGGTGAAGGCACGGGGGTCCCGGGGGATACCCAGCGGGGCCAGCACCTCCTCCACCCGGTCATGGAGCCGGGCAGACTGGCCGGCATCCTGGACATTGCACCAGATGACCCGGGGGGTCCGGGGAGGATTGCCTGCAACCCCGTTCAGGGCCATGGGGAACGGGTAGGACCGGAGGGACCGGAGGGCTTCCCCGACGGATGCGAGCATGGACTCCTCCACCTCCCCCAGGAACTTCAGGGTCAGGTGGATGTTCCGGGGTTCCACGAGGGTCAGCCGGGCCGCGGACCGCTTCAGGATCTCCTGGCAGGGAGGGACCCGGTCCGTCACTTCCGGGGGGAGATCAATAGCAATAAAAGTCCTGACCATCAACAGTATGTGCGCATCCAGCTGCTAATAGTCATCGATTGCACAGGTGTGGTACCGTTGAGTGACAGGCCCCTGATCCTCTATACGCTTGAAGACTGCCCGAACTGCGAAATGCTCAAGGAGTACCTGAAAAAAAAAGGGATCCCGTTCACTGAGTGTGACATGTCCAGCGCCGAATCCCTGACCGACCTCCGGGTGAACGGGGTCTTTGTCATGGAAGCCCCCGTGCTCCGGGGCGGCGACACCTTCCTCACCTCAGACGATCTCTTCTCCCCCGACCACGAAAGGGTACAGGAAGGGGTGCTGGACCGGGTCCGCTGACACGATCCCGCCCGTTCCGATTCAGGCTGCCGGGGGTGGAAATCGGCCCGGAACGTAGGTAAGTCCCCCGTTCTCGAAAAGACCCCGGATCTGGGGGCCGGACCGGGCCTTATAAAGGCAGGAAAAGGTTTAAAAAGAATCCAAATGCGATAAACTCGATAATCTCAAATAGCAAGCCATTAATAGTATGTAACAGGATTCAGCAGGTGACCCCTGTGGTTCGGCAGAAAAAAACGGTCACAACACCAGTTTTCCCGCAGCAGACAACGCTCGACGGCCGCTTCCTCTCCCCTCTGCCCAAAGTGCGTTCCTCGGACGGGCACATGGTGGAGTGGGACCGGGAGCGGATCGTGAAGCAGCTTGTCGAGGAGACAAAGCTCCTGGGAGTCTTCTACAGCCATGAATCGGCCACAGAGGAGCTGGCGCGGGAGATCGCCCGGGTGGTGGAGCAGCGGATCCTGAAGCTGGGTCTGGACACGCTCTCCGGCCCTCTGATCCGGGAGATCATGAACACGGTCCTCCTGGAGAAGGGCCTCATCGAGTACCGGAACGTCTGTACCCGGGTGGGGACGCCGGTCTACGACGCGCACCAGATCGATGTGGGCAGGGGCTTTGAGGCCCACGAGAACGCCAACCTGCAGGAGAACGCCGAGACCTCCCACAAGAAGAAGGCTGACAAGATCAGCAAGGAGCAGTACCTGCTCCAGCTGCCGCCGGAACTGGGGGATCACCACCTGGCCGGTGACCTGCACATCCATGACCTGGAGTACTTCGGCACCCGTCCGTTCTGCCAGGACTGGGACCTGCGGTACTTCCTCTACTACGGCCTCATGCCCGACGGGAACGGCACCAAGGCATCGGTGGCCGGTCCCGCGAAGCGGCCGGAGGTGGCCGTGCTCCATGCAGTGAAGGCGCTGGGATCGGCCCAGACGAACTTTGCCGGCGGCCAGGGCTACTACAACTTCCTCACCTTCCTCGCCCCCTTCTTCGAGGGGATGCCCTACGACGGGATCAAACAGCTGATGCAGATGTTTGTGTACGAGATGACCCAGATGATGGTGGCCCGGGGCGGCCAGCTGGTCTTCTCGTCGGTGCAGCTCTCGCCCGGGGTCCCCACTCTCTGGAGGGACCGGCCTGTCGTGTACAAGGGCAGGATCTACGATGGGAAGCAGGCACCGCTCCGGACCTACGGCGAGTTTGAGCGGGAGGTCCGGCTCCTCTTCAAGGCCATGATGGAGGTGATGCTGGAAGGGGATGCCTGGGGCAAACCCTTCAACTTCCCGAAACCGGAGATCTCCATCGAGCCGGACTTCATGAAGGAGGACGAGGCCTTCAACCGGGCCCACCCCGACCTCCCGTCCTACCGGGACCTGTACCTCCTCACCTTTGAGCTGGCCTCCAAGTTCGGGACGCCCTATTACGACAACCAGATGCCCAGGTACCGGGGGGCCGGGAAAGGGATCTCCTGCTACCAGTGCTGCGCCTACCAGTTTTCCACGGTGGCGGACAAGGACACCGACTTCGATGCCAAGCTGGACTTCACGGGGGGAAAACACTTCTCCATGGGGTCATGGCAGGTGGTCTCGGTGAACTGCCCCCGGGCGGCCTACCGGGCTGACCATGATGACGGCCGCCTTTTCGGCGAGCTGAAAAAACTGATGGACATCGCGGTGGAGGTCTTCAAGATCAAGCGCCGGTGGATGGACCTGATCCGGGCCAACAGCCGGATGCCCTTTGCCATGCAGCGCCCCAAGGACCCGATCACCGGTGAACGGGGGGCCATTGCCGTGGACCTGGACGGGCTCGTGTATACGATCGGGATCGTGGGGGTGAACGAGATGGTCCAGCACCATGTGGGGACCCAGCTCCATGAATCGCCGGAAGCCTTCCGGCTGGCCATCCGGGCCATGACGGAGATGGAGCTCTATGCCCGGGAACTCTCCCAGAAGCATGGGATGACCATCGCCCTTGCCCGGACGCCGGCCGAGACCACCGGACAGCGGTTTGCCGTTGCCGACCTCCTGGACAAGGAATTCCGGGAGCATGCCAGCCGCGTCGTGAAGGGAGACCTGGAGCGGGCGCTGCAGGAGTGCGGCAGGACCCGTGACCTTCCCGTCTACTACACGAACGGCACCCATGTGGCGCCGTCTGCAAACATCCCCCTCACCCGCCGGATCGAGGTGGAGCATGTCTTCTTCCCCATCGTGGACGGGGGCAACATCTTCCACATCTGGATGGGGGAGGCACGGCCAGATCCCCGGGGTCTCATGGACATGGCCATGAACCTCTGCCGGAATACCCAGGTCGGCTACTTTGCCTTCACGAGGGACCTCACGGTCTGCCTGAAGCAGTTCCGGGACTACCACCCCTCGGTTGACACGATCCAGAGCTGGATGGGCACCGCCGAGGGGCGAACGGCCGCGTGACGCTTCTCGCCCTCGATATCGGGCGGGGCACGCAGGACATCCTGGTCTACGATCCCGCGATCCCCGTCGAAAACTGCGTGAAGATGGTCCTTCCTGCACCGTCAGTGGTGGTGGGGAAGCGGATCCGGAAGGCCCGGGCTGAGGGGAGACCCGTCCACCTCACGGGAAGGAACATGGGGGGCGGGGAGAACGTCCGGGCAGTCTCCGAGCACATGAGAGCCGGGCTTGCGGTCTCCGCAACGCGGGAAGCCGCAAGGACGATTCATGACAGCCTGGACCGGGTGAGGAACCTCGGCATCACGGTGACGGACAGCCCCCCGGCATCCGACGCCATCGGGATCCGTCTCTCGGACTGGATGGGGGAGGAGATCAGGGATGCGCTCGCCCTCTTCGGCGTGTCGATGCCGGAGCAGGTTGCCTGCGCCGTCCAGGACCATGGCTTCTCCCCGGATGTCTCCAACCGGATCCACCGGTTCCGGGTCCTCAGGCACATGCTGGAGGACGGCGGGTGGCAGATCGATGCCCTGACACCGGATCCCCCGCTCCCCACCATGACCCGGATGCAGACCCTCCGGGAGCAGGTCCCGGGCGCCCTTGTCATTGACACCGGCCCGGCCGCCGTCATGGGTGCCCTCTGCGACCCGGTGGTCGCCAGGATGGCGGGTGAGGGGATCACGCTCGTGAATGCCGGAAACGCCCACACCCTGGCCTTCACCCTCCAGGGCAGTGAGGTCTGCGGTTTTCTCGAACACCACACCGCGTCCCTGGACAGGGATCACCTCGAGGGTCTCCTGGGGAAGCTCCGGGAGGGGACCCTCACGAACGATGAGGTCTTCCAGGAGGGTGGCCACGGTGCCGCCGTCCACAGGGCCATGGCGTCCCCACATGTGGCTGTCACAGGCCCCAACCGGTCCCGGGTTCTTACGGACGCCTACCAGGCAGCCCCCTTCGGTGATATGATGCTCACCGGCTGCTTCGGCCTCGTACGGGCATGGCGGCGGAGACGGGGGGAGGTTTCCCCGTGAAAGGAACATTGGCGATTCTTATTCTCGTACTCCTGCTCATCGCCGCGGGGTGTACCCGGTATCAGGGGGAGGGGTTCCAGTGGCAGGAAACACCCGTCCAGACCACTCCCTCACCCACGGCAGAGGAGACGTACCTGGCCACCGGCCTGGCGGCAGATACCCCGGCGGTCTCCGGCTGCCCGGACGGCTTCACCGAATGCCAGGGATACTGCGTGGACACGCAGTGGGACAGGGGCAACTGCGGGTACTGCGGAAACCTCTGTGGCAACGGTGAGTCCTGTGTCTCGGGCCAGTGCAGGGCAAAGAGCGCACCCTGTCCCACCGGCCTCACCCGCTGTCAGAAGTACTGCGTGGACATGGACAAGGACCGCTGGAACTGCGGGGCCTGCGGGAATGAGTGCGGTGAGGGCAGTTCCTGCGTGGATGGCCAGTGCGGCGAGCAGCCCTGCAGGGACGGATTCACCCGCTGCGGCGGGTCCTGCGTGGACACGTACACGAGTGCAGCCAACTGCGGAGGGTGCGGGAGGGCCTGTGCCGGGAGCGAGGACTGCATGGAAGGCCACTGCATCGCCATGGGTGACCCATGCCGGACCTCCGGCCGGACGAGCTGCAGCGGCGACTGCGTGGACCTGGAGTCGGATCCGGCCAACTGCGGAAAGTGCGGGGGCGCGTGTAAAGCGGGCTTTTCCTGCGTTGAAGGCACCTGTAAATACGTGGAGGAAGCCTGCCCGGCCGGTCAGAACCGCTGCTTCGGTTACTGCGTTGATATCCACTTTGATGCGGCCAACTGCGGGGACTGCTCCATTTCCTGCAGAACAGGCGAGATCTGCGTGCAGGGCATCTGCACTCCGGGAACCGACGAGGGATGCCCGGAAGGGCTGTCGGACTGCGGTGGGTTCTGCGTGGAACTGGGATGGGATCCGGAGAACTGCGGCTCGTGCGGCAACGTCTGCCGTTCTGATTTGATCTGCATTGAGGGAGCCTGCGTGGAGTGAGGCCGTCCGGCTCCGGGATCGGGTGCCTGAAAGAACCGGCACCGGTCCCTTCTCCCGATGCAGAACACTGCGGGGCTGAAGGGACCGGCGGGGGGTCGGATCCCTCGGCGCTTTTTCGTACACGGATCCCTGCCATGTGCGATCCTGAAACGACAGATTCAAAGGCAAAAGGGGAACTTGGGCACGATAACGGCAGGGATTCCATGCGTCCGGCAGGGTCCCGAAAGACCCCGGAAAAGGCATACCTTAATTCTCCCCCTGATCCCTGAGCTTCTTAGGATTTCCCATGGCAACGACTGCATCCAGGAAAGGGGAGGGTACCGGGGCCTCTCGGAGACCTGACAACAGGGGGACCCGGCCTTCCATGAATCTCATGCTCCTCATCGCCCTCGCGGGGATCGCGATCCTCGCGGTCATCGCCGGTTGCACAACACCGTCGTCCCCGCCCGTGACGGGGAGAGTCCCCCTCGACCAGTGCGCGAATCAGACGCTCACCTACGTGAACCAGCTCCTGTCTGCCCAGGGGACGACAGCCACCCTTGACTCAGTGGCAGAAACGAACGGTATGTACCGGGTGGACGTCTCCCACCTGTACGGCCAGGTTCCCCTCTATGTCACCAGGGACTGCACGCTCCTGTTCACCGACGGGGAGGAGATGGGGGCTCCCCAGCCAAGGACCACGGCAGACGCCTGTGCCGACCGTACCCTTGCCTACGTGAACGAGCTCCTGGCCGGCCAGGGGACTGCCAGCCTGGTGAAGGTCGGGGAAGAGCACGGGATATACCAGGTGACCATCTTTTACCAGGGCCGGCAGATCCCGCTCTCTGCCTCCCCCGACTGTGCCCTGCTCTTCAGTGAAGGCCTTGATCTCACGGCTCCCCCGCCCACTCCCACCCCCACGCCGGAGCCGGTGAAGACCGTACGCCCGGCCGTGGATCTCTATGTGATGTCCTTCTGCCCGTTCGGGACCCAGGCGGAGGCCACCATGAAACCGGTGGAGGATCTCCTGGGCGGGAAGGCCGATTTCCAGATCCGTTACATCACCACTGTGACCGGTACCACCATCTCATCGGTGCAGTCTCTCCATGGTGCGGTCGAAGCAGAGGAAGACCTGCGCCAGATCTGCATCCAGAAGCATGCCCCCGAGAGCATCTGGACGTATCTCTCCCGGTTCAATGCCGAGTGCTATCCGCTCGAGCTGAACCTCACGGGCATGGCCGAATGCTCGCGGAACATCACCTCCTCCCTGGGGATTGACCAGACCGGGATCACGGCATGCGTGACCGGCACTGAAGGCATTGACCTCCTGAAGACCGATGAAGGCTCTACCGAACAGTACCGTGCAACCGCATCCCCCACGCTGATCATCAACGGTGTGGTGTATGAAGGGGAGCGGACCCCGGAAGCCTACAAACAGGCGATCTGCGGGAGCTTTACGAACCCGCCGCCCGAGTGCGCCACGGTGCTCACCAGCCAGCAGGCGACGGTGACCGGTTCGTGCTGAGGAACCCCCAGAGAATATCGCTTCACCCTTTTTTCGTGCCCCGGCCCGCCGCTACCCTCATCAGGGACCTGTAGGAATGGGGGGGCAGGACCATCACCCGCGGGGTCTGGTTCACCCCACGGCAGGGACCCCCCCTCACTCCATGGAAAGTATATGAATCTTGGAATCTATTGATATTCAGACACTTCTATGAGGCGGAACACCGATACTGGACGGGCCGGCAGGCAGGCCCGAGGGACCGGATCGCAGGCCTGGAGGGAACGGGCCGTCGTGGATCCCCTGCTCATTTTTGTCGCTGTCGGCGTGGTCGGGGTCCTCTTCATCGCCGCCCATCTGGTCCTGCCCCCTGAAGGGGCACCCTCGCCATCGCAGCCGGTGACTGTCACTCCGTATCCCACGGTGCCGGTGGTCACCACCCCTGCGACCATCCCCACGGCCACCCCCACCGTGACACCCGTGGATCCCAACCGGCCGGCCGTGGACCTGTACGTCATGTCCTACTGCCCCTACGGTACCCAGGCAGAAACTGTCATGAAACCCGTGGCGGATCTGCTGGGAACGAAGGCTGATATCCGGATACGCTATCTCACCCAGGTGACCGGAACCACGGTGGATTCGGTCCAGTCCCTGCATGGCCCGTTCGAGGCAGAGGAGGACCTGCGCCAGGCCTGCATCCAGAAATATTACCCGGCATCCTTCTGGACCTATATCAGCCGGTTCAACACCCAGTGCTACCCCACCTCCCACACGTCATCAACCGCATCCACCTGCTCCCATACGGTGATGTCAGGCCTCGGGATTCCGGCGGCAACGATTGATGCCTGCTCCACCGGGTCTGAAGGGATTGGCCTCCTGAAGACGGACCAGATTTCCAGTGCATCGAAAGGTGTCAACGCATCTCCCACGCTGTTCATCAAGGGCGTCAAATACACGGGTGCCATGTCGCCCAACGCCTACAAGAACGCCATCTGCAAGGCGTTCGTGACGCCGCCAGCCGAGTGCGGCACCGCGCTCAGCGGCACGGCGACCGCGGCCAGCGGCTCGTGTGGATGACCCGGCTCAGGTGGGATTCCTCTCTTTTTTCCTGATTTCTACCGGAGTCGTTTTGAGCGATACGATGCGGGAGGGGGCTCTGCCCCTTCCCACCGCCCACCCCCGAAGAGGATAGGCCGCCACGTCGGTGGATTCGGACAGGAAGGATCACCGGTTCCCGGAACACCGGCGGGGGATGCCCACGCGGCGGGGGCGGCCAGCCCCCGAGAGCGTCTCACCAGCAGTCTGCGGAGGCAGATTACCGTTTTCTCAAAGCGAAGCATGCTTCTGCGCGGGGGGGGTGGAACCTTCGGGGAGGTTCTCCCATAGAACCGGTGTTCCGGCAGTACCGGTTCTTCGCGAGCCCGGCAAACCGTTGCCATGAGGATCCGGAGAAAGTTTATCGTGGGAGAAAGCAATCGGCACACAGGTACGTTTTTTTTCACCCCTACCTGTCACCCTACCGTGATCTCACCCCATGGCGCCGGATGTCACCCTCGAATCTCTTGTTGTGCGAGCGATTCGCCAGTACCGCGAGAAGACGGTGCGCCAGGAGGAGGGGAAGGCTGAAGGGGAGAGGGAACCCGCTCCCCGCCCGCACGGGACCTACTCCCTGTCCGGCATGGCCCAGTCCTGTCTCGGGTGCGACCTCCTCCACGCGGAGGAATGCGGGGAACCGCACCGGACAGTAGAGCTCCCCTGCAGAGACCGCCAGGTCCTGATCCTGATGGCAAAACGGAGAATCGCCGCGCTCTGAGGGTGCGACGGTACCCCGGGTGGGTGATGGGGAGACGATATTTTCGGAACAATATCAGGCCGCTGGGACGGGGACCACAAGGAACGTGGAGTATCCGTTATCGATATTCCTCGTCAGATGCCCCTTGCCCTGTGTATCTTCCAGCAGAACAAGGTCACCCGGCCTGAACCGCCTGACCGTTCCGTCTGTCGTCTCCATCTCCACTGCACCCGACATGAGGGCGAGGAACTGCCGGGTGGGGGCGGGGTGCAGTTCGCCGATCCAGCCGGGCTCAAACGAATAAAAGCGATACCTGGACGCGGGTCTATCCTCGGAGACGTAGAACGGGGCAGCAGGTGGTGCTGCACGCGCGAGACTCTGTTTGACTGTCACGACATCGAAGTGCGAGTCCCCCTTCGCATCCACGTATATTCTGTGATACGTCACCTGGGTGAGATTGGGTGAGAGTGTGTGAGTCATGTGTGGTCTTCCTCAATACGATGTGCGGGTTGGGATATGCTTCCCGACAATGGTACAAACAGACCTGTGATGGATAAATGTTACGACAGGTGTTCACCCATCACCGTTTTTCCCTGTGGACCTGGAGAGATCCCGCCACGTCGGTATGACCCGAAGATCACCCACCCCCCTGGGGGATGCCCACGCGGCATGGGCGAAAGCCCCTAGGAGTGTCTCACCCGTACCACAGGTGTGCGTAACGCCTGTCGGCAGTTTCAATCGCCATTTCAGGAATGAAAAAAGAAGAGAATCGGGAGTCCGCCTCTACACCAGCTTCACGTCAGCGATGTTGTGCTGGCGCTGGGCGAGGCGCTTCGCCTTGAAGATATTCTTCCCCTCCTTCCCGATGGCGATGCCACGGTCCTCCTCCCGGACGGTGACCTTCGCGATCCGCTCCTCGTCGGTTCCCTCGAACTCCAGCGAGGTGACCTGGGCGGGGAGGAAGCAGTTCCTGATGAACTGCTCGGGGCTGGAGGTGTACTCCACCACCTCGATTCGCTTTCCCATGACCTCCATCGCGTTCTTGATGGAGGCGCCCTTCTTGCCTATGGCCCGGCCCATCTCACCGGGGTTCACCACGAGAATGATCCGGTTGTTGCGGTCATCGATGATGCAGTCCCGGCTGGACGCCCCGGTCAGCTGCTCGAACTGCGACATCATCCGCATGCAGTCCTCGGTGAGCACAATCTCGCCCATATTATGCCCTCTTTAACGAGAGGATGTCCGATTCACCGGGCTCGGCAATGGCGAGCGCCGAGACCATGAAGGGCTTCCCGCAGGCCATGCCCAGCTGGACGCCCGATCCCTCGAAGACGTAAACCGGTACATCCTGCTTTTCCGCGAGGATCTTCTGGAACCGGTCCGGGCAGTTCTTTGCCACCACCACGAGCCTGGCCGTGCCCTCGTTGATGCAGTCTTCCGTTGCGTGCTGTCCGAGGAGGACCTTTCCTGTCTTCATGGCCCTCCTGAGTGAAGTGTTGAAATCCATGATTCAATCTCCCTGTGTGAGTGGTTTTGCAATGAGTTTCACGTCACCGGTGCCCAGCTGGATGGGCTGGCCGACGATGATGTTCTCGGTGACGCCGTTCAGTTCATCCACCTCGTTCGCCACCGCCGCGTCCAGCAGGTGATTCACCGTCACCTCGAAGGCCGCCCGGGAGAGGACCGACTCCTTCTCTCCGGCGATCCCGTGGCGGCCGATCTGTTTCACCTCGCCGTCCATGCACATCATGTCGGCGACCAGCATGAGGTGGCGGACGTCCACGAGAATGCCCTGCTCGGCGAGGGTCGAGAGGGCCTCGTCGATGATGGAGTTCCGGGCGGCCTCAATGCCCAGCACGTCCGCAATCTCGCTGATGTTGTTGGACCGGGTGCCGGAGGTCTCCACCCCGTCCACTTCAAAGACATCCTTCAGGTTGGAGCCCTCGGTATAAAGGATGTACTCCCCCTCTTCCTTCCGTACCACGACCCGCTCGATGTCGTCGATCCCCTGGACGATCACGTTCCTCACGTGCTCGGCCAGCTGGAAGAGGTTCTGGTAGGACTCCCGGTCCTTGGGGATGAAGAGGAGCAGCGCGCGATCAGCGTGGACCTCGCAGTCGAAGTCACGGTAGTGCCGCCGGTCCCGGATCTTCTTGGGGGCGTTCTCGACGATCGTTTCCACCCCGATCTTGCGCTTGTTGCAGACAGCGGTATTCAGCTGCACCACCACCTGCATGTTCTCCATGTCGATGGTGATGTCGCCGAACTCGTGGAGGGGTGCGGCCTCGATCTGCCAGGAGACCTCCCGTGCCCGGTCCCGGTCCTGGGCGTACTCGGGCTTCAGGTGGATCGTCATCGTGGGCGTGGAGGGGGCCTTCCTCGCATCCATGATCTCGATGAGACGGGGGAGTCCGAGAGTGACGTTGATCTCGGCAACCCCTGCGTAGTGGAAGGTCCGCATCGTCATCTGGGTGCCAGGTTCGCCGATGGACTGGGCGGCCACGATCCCCACCGCCTCGCAGGCCTCGATCCGGGTATTCTGGTACTCGCGCACCACCCGGTCAAGGATCCGCTTGAACTGTGCCTCGGTCACCGATCGATCACCCAGGTACTTCCGGAGCTCGTTCCGGGTCTTCTCGGGGAGGTCCGCCGCCGCGATCCGCTTCTCCATGCTGGCGTTCATGGCTATACCTCCTCCTTGATCTCGGACTCGATAATTCCCTTCACATCCACAGGTGAGCCGAAGCTGCTCTTGGAGGGGTCAGTCCCGTCCTCGCCGTACCGGAACTGGATGATCCGCCCTCCGGTGGTCCGGACGGTGCCGTCGTAGGCCACCTTCAGGTCCTGGAGGGCGTTGATCATCCGGCGCTGCAGGTACCCGCTCTGGGACGTACGCACGGCCGTGTCCACAAGGCCCTCGCGCCCGCCGATGGCATGGAAGAAGAACTCGGTGGGGGAGAGGCCGCTCTTGTAGCTGTTCTGGATGAAGCCGTGGGCGGCGGAGCCCCGGTCCCCCTTCCGGAAGTGCGGCAGGGTCCGGTCATCGTAGCCCCGGATGATCCGCTCGCCACGGACCGACTGCTGGCCGATGCAGCCGGCCATCTGGGTCAGGTTCAGCATGGACCCCCGGGCCCCGGAGACGGCCATCACGACGGCGCTGTTCTCGAGACCCAGGTGCCTGCCGGCGATCTCCCCCGTCTTGTCACGGGCCTTCCCCAGCACCTGCATGATCTGCATCTCCAGGGTCTCATCCAGGGTCCGCCCAGGCATCGGCTCCAGCTGGCCGTCCTGGAAGATCTTGATCCGGCGCTCCACGTCAGTGGCAGCATCCTCCAGCACCTGCCGGATCTGCCCCTGCTCGGTCCTGGGGAGATCCTCGTCGTCAATCCCGAAG
>Ga0079037_100001183_pt1 | contig 13248 bp, 10 predicted proteins | sample Mud3Dept4metaG_FD_71479 | JGI IMG/M metagenome (GOLD analysis project Ga0079037, IMG submission 71479) | Freshwater wetland microbial communities from Ohio, USA, analyzing the effect of biotic and abiotic controls - Mud 3 Core 4 Depth 4 metaG | ecosystem: Environmental > Aquatic > Freshwater >... | reverse complement strand
CATCGCATCGTTCTTCTTCCTACCAAAGATCCCGATCCTTGATGGCGGGTTTCCCCTCGGTCCGCCGATCCTGTTGGCCCAGGGCACGGATTGGAAGGCGGAGTATGAGTCGGTGTGCGCGAAAACCGACATGGCGATGACGCTTTCCGTGGAGGAACTGAAGGGACTGATCGCGCGGTGCGACAAACTCAAGCCACAAATCGAAAAAGAGGAGGAATCTACCCAGAAAGTTTACCTGCGGCGGCTTCACATGTGCAGAGAGCTATTCCAATACGTCCTGGATTCGAAAGAGCCGAAGTAGGTCGGGCCGTCACCTCTTCCGGTACATTTCCAAAGCATTGCAGCCGAATTTATCCCCTAATTCACATGCCTTCTCGAAATCGGCAATGGCTGCTCCAACATATCCGATTCTCGTGTACACAAATCCTCTCTGGATAAACACCTTACTGTATTCCTTGTAATTCAAAGCGATAACCTTGCTATAATCGTCTATCGCTTCGTAATATCTCCCTGTCTTTGCGAAGAGTCCGCCCCTGTTGTAATATGCGAACAACACTTTTTCCGGTTCTTTTTTTATTACGTAAGTCCACAAAACGATGCCGTTCTTCCATATACCGATCTGATTATAAGTTACATACGCCATGGACGATATAATTACGAAGCAAACCATCGACACAATGGCGCGAATGAAATATTTATATTTTTTTTTATAAATAGATTTTTCAATTAAATAAGTAACTACGACACCTATAAAAAGAAATGGCCCTAAGCCAGGCAAATACATGTACCTGTCTGCCATGAATTGTCCACCCACCTGGACCAGACCAACCACGGGCGCAAGGGTAATCACGTAATAAGACCATGCAGATAAATAAAACTTTTCCTTTTTTGATAGATGCACGCAAAGATACGTGATACCGATTACGAAAAATATCGCTCCGATATATTCCATGGAAAAAAACGATGCATTTCGGGGGTACGGATAAAACGGAATCAGGTTGAAAGGAAGCAGTACGTTCAAAATGTACGCAACTATGGCCTTCGACGCAACCAGTAACCTGGTCGTGGCGGGAACCTCCACCCAGATCGCACTCCCGGATTTTTGCGCAAGCACTGTAATTATCGACGAACAGATGCTTATAAGAATAAAAGGTATTTTTTCAAGTACCGCGAAATGAAACGTCTTGATGGATCTTACTCTTCCGAATGGACAGTAATCCAATATCAGAAGCACGAACGGAAGCGTCACCGCCATGGGCTTACTGAATACGGCAAACACAAAAAACGCGATGGAGAAAAGATATTTTCTGGAAGAAACACGCGAAAATGAATTTCCACGGTCACTATTTCCCGTCAAACCGCCAACATATCCGGAATAAAATATTATGCTAAGCAAAAAGAAAAAAGCACACAGCAGGTCTTTTCTTTCCGCGATCCAGGCCACCGATTCCACATGCAAGGGATGGAGTCCGAAGAGTACTCCGGTCACCCCCCCGATCATTAATCCGGAATTTTCATCGGCAGTGTCCGACTCCTTGTTTTTTCCGGAAATCCTCTTACGAAACTTCAATAAATTTATGACGACAATCACTACAAGATAGGTATTTATTGCATGGAATATAACGTTTGTAAGATGATGCCCAACGGGGTTCAATCCCCATATGGCGTAGTCCACGGCATGAGATATCCATGTAAGTGGGTGCCAATTATATGAATAAAATTCTAGAAATGCCCATCGAATAAATTCCATATTGAAGGATTTAATATAATTATTGGCGGTTACATAATAATTATCATCCCAATCCACGAACCCATTTTGAAGCGATCTCGTGTACAAAAAAAATGTTGCCAATGAAACCACGGCAGCAAGATAGTGTTTAGAATATTTCGCCACTTTGTTTTACTTTAAAGTTTCTCAAAAATTGCGAAACGAACGATTCCAGCCTTCTGAACGAGGAATTTGAAAGACGTCGACAATACACCGAACCCGTATTTGACGCTTCTGGAAAAATTGATGGAGGAGGCGTCATCGAAATATCTTGTAGGGCAACTGATCTCGCCGATCCGGAAACCGAAATAAACGGCCTGAACAAGCATCTCGTTATCGAAGACGAAATCGTCCGAGTTCCGCTCGAGGGGAATCGTCTCGAGTACATTCCTGCCGAAGGCACGGAATCCGGTATGGTATTCGGACAGCTTGACCCTCAGCAGAATATTCTCGACCAGGGTGAGGAACCGGTTCGCCATGTACTTGTAGATCGGCATCCCTCCCTTGAGAGTCTCCCCAATGAGAATCCGCGACCCCAGGACCACATCGTAATGCCCCGAAGCGACCATCGAGGCCATCGCGGTAACCAGCTTTGGGGAGTATTGATAGTCGGGGTGGATCATGACGACGATATCCGCCCCGAGCCGGAGGGCTTCCTTGTAGCAGGTTTTCTGGTTGGCCCCATACCCCCTGTTTTCAGTGTGGACGAGGACATTGATCCCGAGGGTATGGGCAACCTCCACTGTGCTGTCCCTGGAGGCATCATCGACCAGGATCACCTCGTCGACGTATTCATGGGGTAATTCCCCGAACGTCTGCCGGAGCGTCTTCTCCGCGTTATACGCCGGCATGACGACCACCAGTTTCTTACCCTGGATCATCCGGGAAGATCTCTCGATTTTGTCGCATAGATCTCGATCGTCCCTCCTTTATTCAGCAAATACGATTCGGCAAGTGAAAGCATCAGCGCCAATGGAGCCATAAATGGCAAGAGGATGACGGTCCAAAACAGCCCCCACCCCGTTCGACCGGGGAACTGTTTCGTTCTCAATATTTTCATTTTCAAGGAATCGTAGAACAGGTTCTTCCGAATCCCTGCCCGGTTCAGCAAGGTTTGAAGCCAGCCGAATATGTTGTACTCCCAATCGAATCTCCTCACTTCCTGAATTGAAAAAGAATGATTTTGCAGAAGTTTCGTCAACCCCTGCTCGGAAAAATGGTGCAGATGGTACGGTGGATCCAGGTGAAACCAGTCCCGGTTGCCAAAGGAGGCCTGCCAGCTCAGGATGTTCGGTACCGAGATAACAAGCAACCCGCCATTTTTCAAGGTTCTTGAGCATTCATGAATGGTCTCAACCGGGTTGTACACATGTTCGAGGACGTGATTCATCGTGATGACATCGAATTCCTCGTCCAGCAGCGTGCTCCTCATCCTCGTTTCCTCGATGACCTCGATCCCATAGGCATTGGATGCGTCTTCGACCGCCTCCTGCCCGAATTCAACGCCCATTACGGTCCAGCCGTGCGTCCTCATGATGTCGAGGAAAAGACCGCGACCACACCCGATGTCCAGGATCTTTCCCTTGCCAGCGTGTTTTTCAATTCTTTTCTTCCTGTGAAGCCGCCAGATGTAGATCACCTTTTCAATCGGTCCGTGAAAGCGCTTCCCTGTTTCGGAACGGTAAACTTCCCTCGAATACAGCTTCGCCAGGTCTGCGGGGGGAATGACGGGCGTGGTCTTGCCGACCATGCATTGGTCGCAATAATAAATATCGTACTGACTACCTACAGACTTCGCATTTTTTATGATGACGTTCAGTACCCTGTTTCCGCAGATCGTGCAGGTCCATTTCATGTCGTGATTACAGTGACCCGTGACTCTTCCATCCATTATGGGCACTAACCATTCCATTTCCATGAAGTGTTTTTATACTATACCATCACTGTCGGGGGGGCTTTCAGCTCACGACTGGACATTCCTTGGGTAAAACAATTACGGTTGATACGACAACTCTGGGGGGGGCTCACAGGAAAGATCCGTTGCGGTCACGGGCGCACCACCTTTTGAAAGAATGTATCCGCAACCTTAGGATTAATTCTGCGTAGTCGCAGATAGACTTCAGTTACATCCCGCTTCTGGCCAAGCAGCGCGTAAACCTCTCCCAAGTTGTACCAGGCGGAGGCAAAATCTGGCCAGATCCGAAGCGCCTCCCGATAATAAGTAATCGCCTGTTGGGGCTGTCCGAGATTGCTATAAGCCAACCCAATATTGAACAGTGCCTCGGCAAAATCCGGCTTGGCCCTCAATGCTTCCTGGTAATTCTTGATGGCTTCCCGATGGTCCCCGAGATTCGCATAGGATTCTCCAATGTTGAGCCAGGCCACCGCATATGCCGGCCAAATCCTCAGCGCTTCCAGGTAAAATTTTATTGCCCGCTGGGGTTGGCCGAGTTCGCTATAGGTTACGCCCAGGTTGTACCATGCCATCGGGTAATCCGGCTTGATCCGCAGCGCCTCCTGAAAACAGAAAATCGCGCGCTCGATTTGACCAATGCGTCTGTATTCATTTCCAACATTATTCCACGCCAGCCAATTTTTTTCCGTGGCATTCAGCGCGTGTGTGAACAAGGTGAGGTTGTTTTTCCAGTATCCCGTCTGATTCCACGCCACTGCGGAAAGAGCGAACAACATTGCCCCTCCCATCAACATCAACGTGGGCCGCCGGAAGCGCCATCCCTCCAAAACCGAAGGAACACCCCACGCAATCATTACAAATACGCCAATCAACGGAACATACGAATAACGGTCCGCCAACGCCTGTGCCCCTGCCTGAACCAGGCCGATAACGGGGAACAATGTTCCCAGATACCACAACCATCCCACAACAAGATAAGGGCGACGTCCCCCCTGCCAAAACACCAGGAACGAAAGTCCAACGAGCAGGAGGAGCGACATCAGAACCTGCCACGCCGGGATGCCGGTAAAAACCGTACCCGGATGGGGGTAGAAGACTGAAAGCGATACGGGCCAAATCATTTTCCCCAAGTACGCGACATAAGACAAGACTGCGTTGGAAGCCCTTAAATCAATTGGAAAATTGCCGTACGGGAAAAGCGCGAGCCCTTTGGCTTGGGCCAGATACGTGATGACACAGGAGGTCAACGACAAAACGAATAATGGAACCTTTTCCAAACCCAACTGGTATATTTTTTTGATGGAAATGCATCCCGAGTCGAATCGTCTCAAAGGCCAATAATCCAGAAGTAACAGAACAAACGGGAGTGTTACCAGCATCGGTTTGCACATTAGGCCCAAGGCATATAAAAACAATATTCCCATGTACTTCATGAGGCCAGGGCTTTGGACATAACGAACATATGCCCCCAACGTCATCATCCAGAAAAACGTACTCAATACGTCTTTTCGCTCCGCCACCCACGCCACAGACTCCACATGGAGTGGGTGCACCCCGAAAAGCGCAGCCAAGAACGCGCTCTGCCAAAGAGCTCCGGTCATTCGAAAAAATACAAAAAACAAAATGATTGTATTCAATAAATGGAACAGAACGTTTATACGGTGGTGCCACCCCGCTTCCAGGCCAAATATCGATACATCTGCCATGTGAGATAGCCAGGTGATTGGATGCCAGTTCACAGCATGGAATGTCGTGAAAGCCCAGGAAACTCCCTCCCATGTCAGGCCTTTAAGTACTTGGGGATTCCGGGTGACGTAGATATCGTCGTCATAATTATTAAATGAATGGCTTCCAACCTGGCCGTACACGGCCAGGACCAGGATAATCAGAACAATTACCACCATATATCGAGAAGATGTGTGGGGGACTACTTCCATTCAATCGACCGTATGCACAAGAGACCCATAAGAGAACGAATCGTTAATTATTCAGGATATCGAAGGCCTGCGCGGCCACAATCCGCTTCAGATGCGCGCTCGCATGCTCCAACGGGCAGATCACACAAAAAAAGCAGCCCTGTAGCATTTTTTCCCGTAAGAAAATCACCTTGCGAGGGGGCATGTCGCACATTATTATAACTTGTAAATAAATATAGCAATTCGGGAAATCGCCCATGCAATTCCGAAGGGTGAACTGATGCGGTTTCCCTGAGGAAGGCAGGGACATTTTCATGAGAAAACTTCACTTGATATTTCTTTTTCTCCTGATTTCATCCCCTGTGATGTCGATCGAAAACGCAACTGCGGGAAACGAACGATGGAAAGCCATTCCCGGGAAAAATGGAGAGGATAGAATCCTCTATGACCGGAGTAGTGTCATTCCTCTTCGACCGGGGGTATATAGGGTCTGGATCATGGGCTTCGACAAAGACAACTTCCCCAGAAAATCCCTGGAGGAATTCGACTGCTCAAACCGGATCGTCCGGGACGTTGAGGTCATCGTTGAGCGACCAAACAAACCGGTTGCCCACACCATCACTCCTTCGGATTGGAGCGGCGTGGTGCGCGACTCTCCCAGGGGGGAGCTCTTCAAGATCCTCTGCCGATAGCCGATAAAGGTTCCGCGGCTATTCCGTGATCAGGAATACCTCGACCCGGTTATTTCCACGGTTCGCAATGAAGGCCGTCCCGTTATCGCTGATGCACATCTGCGCCGGGTACCGGAGGAATCCGTCCTTCCACCCCATGCTCATCCGCCGGCCGCGAAAGGAGCCGTCGGGCCCCAAAATGACGATCCCGTTGCCGTTCTCGTCGACCAGGAAAATCGTACCCTGTTTGTCCATGGCGATGGCGGTGGGGAAGTACGCCTCTTCCTCCAGGCTTTCACCTAGTTGCGCGGCTTCAGGAGAATTTTTCGCCACCTTGAACACCTTCTTCCGGACGCTGTCCAGCAGTAGGATATTCCCGCCGGCGTCCACGGCGAGATCGGAAAAGAAGCCGTATCCTTTCGGGAAGGGGACCTCGCGCAGAATCTTCCCCGACGGGTCCAGCACGAGGACCCTGGCGCCAGAAACATCCAACAGGTACACGCTGTCGTCCCGGTCGACCCGGAGGCTTCTCGGTACAACCGTTCCCTGAACGTCTCCCGTTGGGGCGAAGTACCCGAGGAATTCCCCGGTCGGGGCAACGCGCACGATCTTGCGCGAGCTCCCGTCCAGCGCGAAGATTTCCCCCTTTGAATTCAGGTCCACGCGGATCGGCGACGGTAACTGGGGAAGGACGATTTCCCCGCTGGGCGTCCACGCGTCCCCTGCGATCGCGTACCGCAGAAGCCGGCCGTTTCCCGTGTCCGCCACGACCAGGGCGTTTCCCCGGCATGCGACACTTTCCGGTTGACGAATCCCTGCGCCTTTTCCATCCACGTAGATCGGGGCCATCTGCCGGAACTTGAGCGGTTCGGCGGCTTGAGAGCCGGTGGCGGCCGCAAGGATCATCGAGGCGATCATGATTTTTTTCATGCCGCTGCGCATCGGGTCACCTCTTGTATTGTTCGTGGCACTGCACGCAAAGTTCCATCTTGACGTCATACCACGTGAACCGCTTGTGCTCCGATCCGTGCGGGGCGTGGCAGCTCGAGCAGTCCATGGTGATGTTCCTGTTCCTCTTGTCGGCCGCCTTTTCGCCGATCGGATGGGAGGAGTGCTTCTGCCAGTCGTGGCAGGTGCCGCACAGGTTGATCGGGTTCGTGTTGTCCAGCAGGGAGACGTTGTTCGACGAGTGCGGCATGTGGCACTTCGTGCAGTTCCCCTCCACGGCCGGCTTGTGCTTCACGGCAAATTTGTCCAGCCGTTCGATGGTGTCCTGGTGGCAATTGCCGCAAAGAGCGAGCTGCGGCCCCTTCAGGAGGTCATTCTCCCTGGAGGCGTGCGGATTGTGACAGTTCTGGCACGACATCTTGTCCACCACGGGCCAGTGAACGCGCTTCCTGCCCATGATCTCGTTCATCTTTGGGTTGTGGCACCCCCGGCACAGGTCGATCCCCGCCTTGCGGGTTTTCAGGGCATCCGGGGAGGACGGATCCAGGTGGCACGTGCTGCACATCTTGTTCGCGACGGGCTGGTGCGGTTTCCCCCAGAGGATCCCCCGGGCTCCGGAACCGTGGGGATCGTGGCAGGAGGAGCAGTTCGACTTCGCCACCGGGTACCCCATGTGCTGTTTCCCGAAGGAGGGGGTGTCCGGCTTGTGGCACGCCACGCAGATTCCCGGGACGTCGCTTTTCAGCAGGGACGCCGTTTTGGCGGAACTGTGCGGAGTGTGGCAGTTGAGGCACCCTTTCTCCACCGGGTTGTGCTTGAACTTGTTCCCCGCGACCTCCTTGGCGATCCGTTGGTGACAACCGAAGCAGAGCTCGTTGCCCGCCTGCAGGAGGTTGTTTTTATTCTTCGCCGCGTGCGGGTCGTGGCACTTCACACAGTTCCCTTCCGTCACCACCTTGTGAGCGCTGCGCGCTTTCGCCGGAACGATCCCTTCGTGGCACGAGAAACAGATCCGGCTCACGTTCTCCGAGAGGAGCTTCCCGTGGGAGGAGGTGTGCGGATTGTGGCAGTCGGAACAGTCCCCGGCCTTTACCGGCGTGTGGATGAACGGAAGCTTCAGTTTTTCCTTGAAGGCCTCGTGGCACGTCAGGCAGACCTTCCCCTTCGCCCCGGGCTTCAGGCGGAACTTGTCCTGGGCGTGCGACAAAGAGATCGCCACCGTGGTGACGATCGCGAAAAGGACCAGTGCGGTCTTGGTTCGAAGCGTCATGATTTGTCCCCTGTCATCGCTTTGCTGCGAGATGGCAATCCTCGCAGGACCGTCCGGCGAACGGAGCGTGCACCTTTTCCTTGAAGAACTTCGGGTCTTTCGAGGCGTGGGGGGTGTGGCAGGTAATGCAATTCATCGCCACCGGGTCGATGTTGAAATGCGCTTTCCCGAAGGACGCATCTTTCACGTTGTGGCATTCGGAACAAAGTTCCTGGACGGGTTTGGCCAGCAGGTTCCCCTGCCCCGTAAAATGGGGGCCGTGGCACCGGAGGCAGTCGCGCGTTGCGGGGGAGTGCCCCTTCTCCTTCTGCATCTTCTCCTTGAGATCCTTGTGGCATGTGAGGCAGAGGTCCGGACCCTGCACCAGCACCAGTTTATTCAATTTCGATTTGTGTGGACTGTGGCATTTCGTGCACTCCCCCGCCATGACGGGGGAATGCCGGCTCTTCCCCCCCTTCAATCCGTCCTTCAGTTCGGAATGGCACTCGAAGCAGACTTTGTCCTGCTTCGCGACGATCATCCCACCGAAATCGGACGCGTGTGCGTCGTGGCAGGTCAGACACTCCCCGCCCTTGAACGGTTCGTGGCTGACGCCGCCCGTCACTTCCTTCATCAGCTCCTTGTGGCACCCGGCACACAGGGAGGCGCCGGTTTTCCGGAGAAGTTTCTTCTCCTCCGCGCCGTGCGCCGCGTGGCACGAGCCGCAATTCCCCGACAGGACCGGTTTATGGATGGTTTTCTTGACGAAACCGGTGGCAGCGTCCGCATGGCAACCGTAACAGACCTTGTCTTCCCGGTCCTTCAGTATCCCAGGGAGATCGGACCCGTGGGGGTTGTGGCAGGAGGAGCACTCCCCCTTGGAAAACGGCTCGTGCTGCGTTTTCGCCTTCTGGCTCGCTTTCACCTTCGCGTGGCAGGAATAGCACAGATCCGAGTCCTTGACCGCGAGAAGCCCTTTGTTCTTCGCCGCATGGGGCATGTGGCAGGAAAGGCACCCCTTCCCCTTCGTCACGGCGTCATGTCCTTTCGTCACCCGTTTCCCCTGCTCCCCGTGGCACTCCAGGCAGAGGGAATTTCCTTTCCTGGAGAGGAGCTTCGTGTTCCGCGAGGCATGGGGATCGTGGCAGGAGAGGCACTCCCCTCCGCCGAAGGGGTTGTGGATGACCGTCCCCCCCGCCGTCAGCTTGGCTTCATCGTGACACTGATAGCAGAGTTTCCCGCCTTTCTCCGTCACCGCGAAGGGCGTCTTGGAATCGGGTGACGCGTGGCACGCGTCGCAACTTTTCTCCGACACGGGATTGTGCGCGCTTTCTTTGAGAAGCATTTTCCTGGAGGAGGAGTGCGGATCGTGGCACCCCGTGCAGGAGAACGATTCCACGGGATAGTTCCCGTGCGATTTCCTGAAATTCCCTTTCCCGGGATCGTGACAGGAGATGCACAGCGGCGTCTTCGCCTTGACCAGCAGGTCCGGCTCGGTGGAGCTGTGGGGGCGGTGACAGACCCGGCACCCCTCCTTCTGGAGGACGGCGTGGACCACCTTCTGCTGATAAGAGTCTTTCTTATGGCACTGATAGCATGCCTCCGGGCCTTCCGCCTTCAGAAGGTGGCTCCCCGGGGAGCCGTGGGGGTTGTGGCAGGAGGCGCACTTCCCGGTTTTCAGGACCGTGTGAACATTGGGTTGGTTCAGCCCGATCTTCTCCTTGGTATGGCAGGAGTAGCACAGTTCGTTCCCGTCTTTTTTCAGCAGGAGCTTGGGGACGATCCCGTGCCGCAGGTGGCAATTTTCGCACTTGTCTTCCTTCATGCCGGGATGCAGGGACTTGAGGGGGAGATATTTCTCCGAAAACTTCTTGTGGCAGTCGAGGCACCCTTTCCGCTCGAATTTTCTTTCCTGCGCCCAGGAGGACTCCCGGGAAGCGAGGAAGGCCGCACCCGCGAGAGCGAGGATCAGGCCCATGAATACCAGTGTCCGCTTGAAGGGGATGGTCGGCATACGGTCTCCCGAATCGGTGGTGGAAAGGTTATCTTGCGCCGGAGATGACGATCCGGTTCAGCTTCTCTCCCGTGGCGTAGATCTTCACGTCCGAGACCTTTCTCAGCTTCTCTTCCCAATCCTTTACTATGCGCTGAAGCTTTTCGGCGAATACCTTCTTTTCCATTTCCCCCTTCACCGATTCCAGGGGCATCGGTTTGGAGGGGATCCGCTCCATGAAATTCAGCACGTAAAACGCTTTGCCGGGATCGGCGTACAGCCGGTAATCGCCGGGGCCGGCCCCGGCGATCGCATTGCGAACCCCTTCGGGCAACGTCGTGGCGACCAGCAGCTCTCCCCTGAACACGAGCAGGCTTTCCGCCGCTGTCGCGCCGACCTGCCCCTCTGCGTTCGCGCGGAGCCACTGGAAGTCCGCCCCCTTCCGCAATTTTTCGATCGCCTCTTCCGCTGTCCCCTTGTCCGCAAACACCAGGCCGTCGATCCGCACCATTTCCGGGAACGTGTATTCACCGATGTGCGCCTGGTAATATGCATCAAGGTCCTCATCGACCACCTTGACGTCCGGGACGACCACTTTCTGGACGAAGGCCCCGAAGAGGTTTTCGTCCCGGTAATCCTCCGCTTTTGTTTTATAGAAATCCGTATGCTCGAGCTTCAGCCTTTTTGCCTCCATGTTGGCCACCCGCCGGTCGAGGATTTCCTCCAGCACCTGGTCCTTCTTCCGGTTGATCCTTTTCCTCTGGGCGGCCCTATCCGACCCGTGGAAGAATTTCTTATCGAGGGCATTCGTCAGGTCCCCGACAGTGACCGGTTTTTCCCCCTTCACCTTTGCCAGAACGCGATCGTCTGCGAGCAGTTTCTCGAAACCGGGCTCCACCGATTCGTAGTCGAGGCTGTCGACCAACTTCTGGTCGATGATGAGGTACTTCTTCCTCAACCCTTCCGTGTACTTTTTCAATACGGCGACCTTTTTCGCCTGTAGCGCATCTTTTTCCGCTTGCGCCCTGGCGGCCGGGTCGTTCGCAAACCGGATGCCTTCCATTCTCAGCAGGGAAACCTGATTTCCGACCCGAATCAGCGGGCTGACCTCCCCCTTCTTCAAGGAGGAGACGGTCTTTGCAACCTCCGGACTCAGGGAATCGATTCTGAGGTATTTCCCAACCAGGCTCCCCTTCGCCTCCCCCGAGGTGATCATCCTCTGCGCCAGTTCGTCGAAATCGCCCCCTCCTCTTACCTCCGCTTCCAGCCGTCTCCCGTCCTCTTCCTTTTCGAACAGGACGGATGTCACCTTAACCTCCTTCACCGCTTGCCGGTACCGCTTCTCAACTTCTTTCGCGTCGGGTTTCTTGATGTTCCGCAACTGGTACCCGTACAGCATTCCCCGAATCGTTTCTTCCTCGAAGGCCTTCTCCGCGTTCATGACTTCCGGCAATTCGTCGAGGCCTATGTTGCGCGCTTCCTGAAGAATCAGCCTGGCGTTGATCAGACGCTCGAGCAGTTGGGAAGGGTTTGTCCGCGATTCGGTTGCGTTGTCCGTCATTCCACCGTGGATTCCGGCAAGCACCCGGTTGAACTTTTCCAGGGTGATAGCCTCTCCGTTGACCATGGCCAATGTCGGTTTCCCGCCGACCAGGGGAAGGTCCTTTCCGGCAGGGAATCCTTGTTCCACGGTGAGAAACAGCGAGGCACAGCCTATTGCGAAGGCAACGGACGAGGATGTTCGCTTCATTCCATTCCTTTCCATCAGCTCGGAATCGAAAGGTCGTGGGGGAAAACGCCATGTGGAAAAGGAATCCTTCCCAGTAGGAAAACTGTATACTGTGGACGATTTTCCGTCAAGGGAATTATCACCGGGAAACAGCGGGGACCGCAACGTTCAACCGACCCGTCCTCCCGTCCATGACCACATCCATCTTCCCGACCACCGAACGAACCATCCCGGAGGCCACCTCGTGGGCGGTGTTGATCTTCCCGAGGTTGAAAAAGAAAACTCCGTCGTCCCCCTGGTTATAACTGGAGGAGGACCAGACGATCTGTCGGGTTTTCATGTCGAAAACCCTCGTCGAAAATTCCACCTTGGGATTGGCCCTGCCGCCGAAGGAATCCTGGTACTCCGTAACGATTCCGGTGAGGACCAGATCCACATCCAGCGCGTCTCGCAGGATGTCGGCCTGGGGAAGGGATAGCCCCCCTTCCATGATCGTCCTCGAATTGAGGAGGGCCTGTCTCACCTCCCCCGGCTCGACCACCTCGATCATTCCCGTTTTCGAAAGCTCCCGGGTGAAATGGAGGGCCAGGATCTCCCCCGCGTTCCTCCTAGTGCTGTCGTTCCGGAAAGGGAGGATGGCAACCGATACCGTTTTCCTCCCGGCCGGAATCTTCGAGGGCACGCCATGGAAACTTTTCGGCGCAAATTTATTTTCGACTCTCCGCGCATCGCGTGGCGTATTGCCGGAGAGGTACGCCGTCAAGGATTCCAGGATCCGGCCTTTCGCTTTTTCCCATATCACGCCGGGATCGTCGATCAGGCCGAGGAGCAGGAATCCCGGAGCGTCGTTACCGGCCATCCCGACGCCCTCCATCCAGAGGATATCCGCGTCCCCATGCGTGCCAACCAACCTTGCCGCCAACGCGGCCTTGGGAGGGTTCGATTCATCGAACAGTTCGAGGGAGGCGAGCAGGACGGCGTTCGTCCCCGTTTCCTCCCGAAGCGCCTTTCCCAACTCCCGGTTGAGCCCGCCGGTATACCGGATCCGGTGTCTCTCCA
>Ga0079037_100001182_pt1 | contig 13252 bp, 13 predicted proteins | sample Mud3Dept4metaG_FD_71479 | JGI IMG/M metagenome (GOLD analysis project Ga0079037, IMG submission 71479) | Freshwater wetland microbial communities from Ohio, USA, analyzing the effect of biotic and abiotic controls - Mud 3 Core 4 Depth 4 metaG | ecosystem: Environmental > Aquatic > Freshwater >... | reverse complement strand
ATGCCTGAAATCTGGCCCGAGCACATGAAAAAGAGATACGGGGAACTCGGCAGGATTCTCCTGGCAACCCTGGGCGTCAAGCGGGAGGACAAGGAGGGACGAAACCGGTTCTACGGCGAGATGGCCCTTCTCTTCGGGGCCCCGTGCCTTGTCGTCGCATGCATCCCCCGGGACACGCTGGTCGAGTACGCCATGCTCGATGTCGGCCTCATCACGCAGACCCTATGTCTCGTGGCCCACGGGAAGGGCGTCGGCACCTGCATCATGGCTGCTGCCGTCGGCTACCCCGATGTACTGCGCAGGGTTGCGCTCATCCCGGAGAACCGGAGGATCGTCGTGTCCATTGCCATGGGCTACCCCGAGAGCGCCGATCCCGTCAATCAGTTCGAGAGGCCGCGGGCGGGCCTCTCCGAATTCGTGCGGTGGGTGGAATAAAAGAACCGCGGGAAATCATGACGGATAAGAAGAAGCGAGAGAACGGGCAACCGTTGAAGGAGATCACCCCTGTAGTTCAGGCCCTGATCGATCTGGGTCGTAAGCAGGGGTATGTGACCTACGACGATATCCTCAAGCAGTTTCCCGATACGGAGCAAAACCTCGATCAGGTGGAAGATCTCTACGAAGTCCTCTCCGCCCAGGGTATTGAGGTCGTCGAGGCCCCCGTGGACGTCGTGCCGGAGGAGGCGGCCCCGGAGGCGGAAGCCCCTGTCGTGACGGCGGAGGTTCCCGTCGAGGATCCCGTCCGCCGGTACCTGAACCAGATTGGCGAGATGCCGATCCTCACGCGAGAGCAGGAGGTGGATCTCGCCCAAAAAATAGAGCAGGCGGACGAACAGGCGAAGAAGAAGATGGTCGAGGCGAACCTGAGGCTTGTTGTCTCTGTCGCACGCAGGTATCAGGGCAGAGGCATGCCGCTTCCGGACCTGATCCAGGCCGGCAACCTCGGCCTGATCCGGGCCGTCGAACACTTTGACTGGCGAAGGGGCTACAAGTTCAGCACCTACGCGACCTGGTGGATCCGGCAGGCCATCCTGCGGGCGCTGGATGACACAGCCCGGACGATCCGCCTCCCCGTGCATATGAAGGAAGCGCTCAGCAAGCTGGTGCGGGCTTCCAGGAAGCTCCGCCAGGAACTGGGCCGTGAGCCGACGACGGAGGAAGTGGCGTCGGAGCTGAACCTGACCGTGGAGCGGGTCCGGGAGATGTACGACATCACCCGCAGACCCATTTCGCTGGATATCCCCGTCGGCGATGAAGGTGAAACCCGCCTGAGCGATTTCATCGAAGACCGGAGCGGCTCTGAGCCCGTGGATACCATCTCGGCCGAAGACCTGAGGGCCCAGCTTCAGGACATCCTGGAGACGCTCTCGCCGCGCGAGCGGGAAGTCCTGACCCTGCGATTCGGCCTGGAGGACGGCCGGCCCCATACGCTCGAGGAAGTCGGGCAGAAGTTCGGGGTGACGCGGGAACGCATCCGCCAGATAGAGTCCAAGGCGTTGAGAAAACTTCGCCACCCCATCCGTAAAAAGCTCCTGGAAGATTTTCTGGACTGACATCCCCGAAGGGCGTCCTGTCCCACCGATCCCCGGGGAGACAGGCCCGGAAGCCCCTCATGAAGAATCAAAGCCTCGCCAAGATGTTCTACGAGATTGCCGAGTACCTCGAGATGGACGGGGTGCCCTTTAAACCCTACGCCTACCAGAAGGCGGCCATGACCCTCGAGGCCTTGAAGGAGGATGTGGAGGACGTGTACCGGCAGGGTGGTGTCAAGGCGTTGAGGGCACTGCCCGGTGTCGGCGATGCGATCGCCAAAAAAATAGAAGAATATGTGACGACAGGCAGGCTCAGGTATTACGAGGAATTCAAAGAAAAGATGCCGATCGATCTCGACGAGATCACCCGGGTGGAAGGCATGGGGCCCAGGCGGGCCAAGATCCTCTTCGAGAAACTGGGCGTCAGAAACCTCAAGGAACTGGAGGAGGCGGCCAGGGGCGGCAGGATCGCGCCCCTTTCCGGATTCGGGGAAAAGACGGAGAACAACATCCTCGAGGCCATCGAGTTTCTGAAGCGGAGCAAGGGGAGATTCCTCCTCGGCGATCTCCTGCCCGTTGCAGAGGGGGTCCTGGAGAAGCTTCGCAAAGTGAAAGGCGTCGAACGCGCCGATATGGCGGGGTCGCTGAGACGCATGAAGGAAACGATCGGCGATGTGGATTTTCTCGTCATCTCCAGGGACCCGGAAAGGGTGATGGATGTATTCGTGTCCCTGCCCGGCGTGGAAAAAATATGGGGAAAGGGGAAGACCAAATCCTCCGTGCGGATGGCGGAGGGCTTCGACATGGACGTCCGGGTCATCGCGCCGGAGAGCTACGGCGCGGCCCTTCAGTATTTTACAGGTTCCAAGGAGCACAACATCGCCCTGAGGAAGATCGCCATCGACCGGGGATTCAAGCTCAGCGAGTACGGTCTCTTCAAGGGCTCGAAAAACATCGCTGCGAGAACGGAGGAGGAAATATACAGGCGGCTCGGTCTTCAGTGGATCCCGCCGGAAATGCGGGAAGACCGCGGGGAGATCGGGCTTGCCGAAGGGGGGAAACTGCCCGGGCTGGTCTCGGAGGAGGACATCCGGGGAGACCTGCACATCCACAGCGACTGGGACGGGGGGAGCAACTCCATAGAGAAAATCGCGGAAACGGCGAGGGAGAGGGGTTATCAATATGTCGGAATTGCCGATCACACGAAGTTCCTGAAAATCGAGCGCGGTCTCGACGAGAAGAAAATCCGCGAGCGAAACAGGGAAATCGACCGTCTGAACGAAAGGGGGAAGAAAGCGAGCCTGCCCTTTCGGATCCTCAAGGGGTGTGAGGCCAACATCATGAATGACGGCTCCATCGACATCAGAGACGAAGTCCTGGCAGAACTCGATTTCGTGATTGCAGGCATCCACTCTCAGTTCAAGATGACCCGAGCCGAAATGACGGGGCGGATCATCCGGGCGCTGAGGAACCCCCACGTGGATATCCTCTCCCATCCAACGGGCCGCATCCTCAAGCGCCGTGACGAGTATGAGGCGGATTTTGACCATCTCCTGAAGGTTGCCCGCGAAGAAGGAAAGATCCTGGAGATCAACGCATACCCCGAGAGGCTGGATTTAAACGATGCCAATATCATGAAAGCCGTCCAGGCCGGTGTCCGAATGGTCGTCAACACGGACGCCCATCATGTCGACCAGCTGGCCGTGATGAGATACGGCGTGGCACAGGCCAGGCGGGGCTGGGCGAATAAAAAGGACATCATCAATACGTGGCCCGTGGCGGAGCTCCTAAAGGTCATGAAGTAGAAAAGGGCCCGTCGAGGGTGCCCTGCAGCGGCGCGCTTCAACACCGGGAGGATATTTCAACAGGGAGAGGACAACTGAAAATTTTTACGGAGGTCAATCGTGATGAACAAAATCCTTATAGCTGTATTTCTCGCGGCGGGCTTTTTTTTCACGCCGCAAGCACAGGCTGCATCCTTTGATGACATGCTGAAAGGTGTCCGAATACCCGCCGGGTTATCCCGCGAGGATAGCACCACCGTGTCGGGCCTCAAGGAAGCGCTTTCTGTGGGGACGGACAGGGCCGTGAAATCTGTTTCAAAGACCGATGGTTATTTCAAGGATCAGGCCATCAAGATTCTCATGCCGGACAAAATACAGAAGGCGGCTGATGTCCTGAAGCTGGCGGGCTACTCGAAAGAGGTGGACGATTTTGTCCTCAGCATGAACAGGGCGGCGGAAAAGGCGGCGCCGGAGGCTTCAGCCATTTTTGTCGATGCCATCAAGCAGATGTCCTTTGATGACGCCGGAAAGATCCTGAAAGGCGGGAATACGGCCGCCACGGAGTATTTCAAGACCAAGACGTCCGGCCCGCTCTTTGAAAAATTCAAACCCATCGTCTCCTCGAGCATGAACGAGGTGGGCGTGACACGCTCCTACAAGGCCATGACGGAGAAGTATGCGTCGGCGGCGCCCTTCATGAAGATGGAGTCTCTGGACCTGGACCGGTACGTGACGGACAAGGCCCTCGCGGGGCTCTTTTTCAAGCTGGGGCAGGAGGAAAAAGCGATCAGGACGGACCCGGCCGCCCGGACGACGGAACTCCTCCGGAAGGTTTTCGCGCAGTAGTCAGACCCTTGAGGGAGGATCGGAAGAAGAGCCGTTCATTTCCGCCAAGTGCTTTTTGGGACATGGAGAAAAAAGCCATGAAGTCGATTATAGAATCCGTTTACATCATCGGGGCCGGGGCCCTCGGGGCGGCTTATGCCGGCCTGCTTTATGAGATGGATGAGAACATTGTTGCCTTCATCGCGGCGGGCGAGCGGGGCGAGCGGCTGCGGAACCAGGGTGTCATCGTCAACGGCAAGCCTTACCGGATTCCGGTTTTTCGCCCGGGAGAGATTCCGGGTCCCGCCGACCTCGTCCTCGTGGCGGTCAAGCATCATCACCTCGATCAGGCCATCGGGGAACTGAAAAGGGCCGTCGGCGGCGGGACAACCCTTATCTCTGTTATGAACGGCATCGACAGCGAGGAGAGGATCGGCTCCGTCTACGGAATGGAGAAAGTCCTCTATGCGGTCAACGTGGGCATCGACGCACTTCGGGAAGGAAACCGGGTGACTTACAAGAACCAGGGCAGGCTGCTCTTCGGCGAAGCCAGAAACACGGTCTGGACAGAGCGGGTGAGGCGTACGAAAGCATTTTTTGCCCGGGCCGGGATTGCCTGTGAGGTGCCGGAAGATATGATCCGTACCCTCTGGTGGAAGTTCATGATCAATGTGGGAATCAACCAGGCATCGGCTGTTCTCGGCGGTTCCTACAGCGTATTTCAGACCTCCCCGCAGGCGAGGGACCTCATGGCATCGGCCATGCAGGAGGTCATCGGGCTGGCCGCTGAAGCCGGCGTTTCGCTGACCGAGGGGGATGTCGGCAACTGGCATACCGTGCTCGATTCGCTCAATCCCACGGGGAAAACCTCCATGCTCCAGGATGTCGAGGCGGGACGGAAAACGGAGGTGGAGATGTTTGCCGGCAAGGTAATCGAACTGGGCAGGCGTTACGGTGTTCCCACGCCGGTCAATGAAAGGCTCTTTGCCGAGATCAGGAGGATCGAGAGCGCCTCGAAGCGGGAGCCGTAGGAGTCATTATCCTTTGTAGATCCCATGACGGTTCCGGACTCGACGCTGCGGAGATTCGCCGGATCATTTAAGGATGATTTTGGGATCCGTGATATTCGCGTTCGGGACGATGATGCGGGACTGCTCCTGGCGCTGCATTTCCTTGGCCTGCTCGACCAGGTGTTCCACGAAGAGTTCCATGGTTTCGGGGAACTTCTCCAGGGCCTGTTGAAGGTTTTTGGCCTCAATGGGAAACTGGATGGGCAGGGGGCCATGTTGGGTGACAAGGGACGACTGTCCGATGAAGAGAATCTTACGGTTTTTGTCGAACTCGCCGTTCGCCTTGACGGGGGTGAGTTGACGGATGGCGCCGACTTTCATATCGGTGAAGATTTCCTCCCTGTACAGGTCCTGGATGCTGATCCGGACCTTCGGCCTGCCGGTTCCGCTGGGACCCGCGGCCTGGGTGGTTTCTTTCGTTTGGTCTTCCATGGCCTCTCTCCTTCTTTGTCGGGTGTGCGGGGCAAATACCATATTTCAGGATATAAATACAGCCTTATCTGATTCCTGAGGGCCGGGTGAGGGCAGGAATGTGACATTTACATCCCCGTCCTCCCGGGAAGAATTTCCGCGGTGCTTTACGGCGACGTCATGATGCACCGGATGGATATGTGATGAGGGTCTTGCGGCTCAACCCGGAACGCTGGGACGACTGGTGGAATGCCTATTTTGATGAGGCTTTTCCACTGATTGAGGATATGATCACCCTGCAGATTTTCGGGACCATGCTGGAGGGCGCCTTCGCATGGCCAAGGCCTTATGTCTCGGAAGTCGTCATTTCGGAGGACGAATTGCAGAGTCTTCTGAAGTGGTGTGCCGGTGCCCTGCCGAACTGGAGCCGGGAGGGGGTCATACCCGTCGAATACGGTCGTGAAGAGTATTTCGAAAAGAGAAATATCTACAGGGATGCTCGCAGGCGGTTATTCTACTGCGATGTACGCGGCCGGCTGTGGCTTCTCGAGGGGAAAATCGAATGGGTGGGTTACGCGCCGTGCCGCTCTTACTGGCGTCCTCATCCGGAAACCCTCAAGAAAGTGCCTGAATCGAAGGTAGGTGACAAGATCAGGCACCTCATGAGAGACCTGGACGAAGGGGATTGAAAGCTCCAGAGATTCTCCCGAACTTGTTTCTCGAAAAGCCTGTATGCCACCCTCTCTTATATGCCTGTGAAGGGCATCAGGTTGTGTTCGAGTTTTGTCAAGCCCCCCTCCACGGCCATGTGGATCACCTCACGGGCAACCATTTCGGGGACCTTGCGGTTGAAGACACTCGGTATGATGTAATCCTCCCGCAGTACCTTTTCCCCGACCATCGATGCGATGGCCCCGGCGGCCGCTGTCAGCATGTCGTGATTGATCTCTCGGGCCCGGCAGTCGAGGAGTCCGCGGAAGAGCCCCGGGAAACAAAGAACGTTGTTGATCTGGTTGGGATAGTCCGACCGTCCCGTTGCCACAATTTTGGCGTACCTCTCGGCCTCCTCCGGCATGATCTCCGGTTCCGGGTTTGCCATGGCAAAGACAATGGGATCCTTTGCCATCTTTTTAATGTCCCGGCCATGGACAATCCCGGGACTGGATAACCCGATGAAAACATCGGCGCCGACCAGGGCCTTTGAAAGGGAACCCTTCATTTTCCCCGGGTTTGTCATGGTCGCGATCTCTTCCTTGACGGCGTTCATGTTTTCCTTCCTTCCGCTGTAGAGGATGCCGCTGCTGTCGCAGCCCACGATGTGACCTGCACCCACCGAGAGGAGCAGCCTGATGCAGGCGCTGCCAGCGGCGCCCAGGCCGCTCACGACCACGCGAACGTTTTCAAATGTTTTCCCTGTAATCTTCAACGCGTTGATGAGACCGGCGAGGATGACCACTGCCGTCCCGTGCTGGTCGTCATGGAAGATCGGGATTTCGAGCTCTTTTTTCAGCCGCTCCTCGATTTCAAAACAGCGGGGCGCGGAGATGTCCTCCAGGTTGATCCCCCCGAAGACCGGGGCAATCCATTGCACGGCCCTGACGATCTCTTCCACTTTTTGGGTGTCAAGACAGATGGGGAAGGCATCGACGCCGCCGAACTCCTTGAAGAGCATGGCCTTCCCTTCCATGACGGGCAGCGCGGCCATCGGCCCGATATTTCCCAGCCCAAGAACGGCGGAACCGTCCGTCACGATGGCCACGGCATTTTTTTTGATGGTCAGGTCATAAACGCTGGCGGGGTTTTCGTGGATGGCCATGCAGACCCGGGCAACACCGGGCGTGTAGGCCATGGAAAGATCGTCGCGGCTTGTGAGGGGGAGTTTGTTTTTGATCTCGATCTTTCCCCCGCGGTGAACCATGAAGGTCCGATCGGCCACGTTCAGGATGATGATGCCGCGGACACGCCGGATTTCGTCCACGATCCGCTGGCCCGTCTCGAGATTGGCCGCATTGATGACGATGTCCCGGATCAGGGTTTCCTTTCGGAAGGCGGCGATGTCGATTGAGCCGATGCTGCCGCCCGCCCTGCCGATGGCGCGGGCAACCCTGGCGAACATGCCCGGCTTGTTTGGGATTTCCAGTCTGACGAGGATGCTGTAACCGGGTCCCGGCGTCCTGAGCATATAGGACCTCCCTGGGAGAACTATTATGAATAAATCTAGTACAGACGGGATTAGAATACAAGGGTGACGTATGCGTCATCCTGCCGCACCGGGGAGCGTATCGGGGCGCAAGGTGGGAAGGATGGGACGCGGTGCGAGCTACAAGTCTCTATTGAGTCCGGACACCGTGGACCGGCGGGATCTGCCGAAGCGGGGTTCAGCGACCCGTCCCCGGTCTTTGCCTGTCAATTCTCCGGGAGGGAGGCGGCATTTTGACATTTCCCGGTCCCGGTCAACGGGAGTGACTACTGGAGGGATGCGACCGCGACGTCAGCCGTCAGGCACGCCTTGCTTTCCGTCCGGGATTTTTTGCCGGTCTGCCACCTTTTTATTGACTCCATTTGCCGGCGTTATTTTCCGGCCTAGGGGTCCTTTTTCGTGAAATCATCGGGGTCGTAAAGGAGCAGAAACGGGACAAGGGCGATCAGCCCGATAAAAATAAACATCTGGAAAGGGGGTGTGTTTGTCAGAAACTCTATCATCGGTCTTCTTCCTTTCATGGTAAGTATCAAGCCGAACATCCCCTCCCTCTGATAGCCCTATCCATCAAAAAGAATGCCAGAGTGTGCCCCTTTTTTGAGAAAATTGAGTCGCAGGAATTTTTCGTCGGGTTCTGCCGCTGAGAGACGATTGAAGGGGGGCAAAGGAGTGTCGGTCCATCCTGTTTCCAGAACCATTCCGGGCCTTTGAGGGTTCTTGGAAGTATCGGCTCGCGTCTGAAAAAAATTAGCGCCTTCAACTTTTCAGGTGAGCCTTTACCGGGACAGGAAGGACCTCCGTTGAAACGTGAGAAAGCAGGCGGACTATCCTTTCTGGAGCTCTCCGTACTCGAACTCACCGCAGTCGATGACGGTATCGCCGTTTTTGGCGTTTCGTGTCTTCCAGAGGGCCTTTCCCTCCGCCCCTTTCCAGATGAGCGTCTGGATGGGTTCTCCCGGATAGAGGGTTCTCGTGAAGCGGCAGGCGATTCGTTTCACCATTTCTGGTTTTCCGGGGGCAAGACTCGCGATGAGGGCCCGGCATGCGAAACCCAGGGTGCACATGCCGTGCATGATGGGCTTTTCGAACCCGGCTTTGCGGGCGAAGGCCGGAATGGAGTGCAGGGGGTGATAGTCACCGGAGAGGCGGTAGAGAAGAGGCTGGTTCGGCGAAGGAAGGTCCTTGACGGTGAAATCGGGAGGTCTCTCCGGAAATGACACAAACTTTCGGGGTGCATCCTCGCCGCCGAACCCCCCGTCGTTTCGGCCAAAGAGGGAATAAATGGCGGTGAAGAGCCTTTCACCGTCTCCCGCGAAGGTGTCGGCCTCGCCGATGACGATGGCCCCCTTTTCCTTCTTGTCATAATAATGGGTGATCTTTCCCTCGGCCCTGAAGGTTCCCGAGGACGGGATCGGCCTGTGGCAAATGAGGTCCTGTTCGCCGTGAAGGAGTCCCACGTCGTCAATATTGGCCGCCTTCGAGATCTCGAAGAAGAAATCGAAAATGGTCGCGATGCCGAACGTCGGGATGACCTTCAGGTTCTTTTCGTGGACGAAGTGAAACTCGTCGAAACCCGCCCCCACCCCGAGGGCGTAAAGGATAACATCCCTCCAGGTGTATTCTTTCACAACCGGTCCGATTTTCTTTCCCAGTGCGTTCAGGTTGAGGGCCATGTGCTTTCCTCCTTTTTTATTGTTTGAGGCGGCCTACGGAGCGGGCAGGGCGAGTGCCGGGTCAAACCATTTGAGCATGATGTCGTTCTTCTCCCGCGGATAGGCGTGATAGAGGTCGGGGATGATCTCCTGGGTGATGTCGGCGCCCGCCTCTCGGAGCATTTTATAGCCTGTTTTTGCGTACCACAGGGGAAACATCCAGTCGCGCGCCCCGTGGATCCATAAGATGCGCCGGCCTCGGACGTGCCGGAGGTTGAAGGGGGGGAGGATGCCCGCCGCGAGGGCGAAGGCTGAGAAGGGGGATTCTTCGTCGAGGGCACGTTTGAGCAGGTATGTGGCCCCATCCGAAAGGCCGGTCAACAGGATTCTCTTCTTGTCCACGTTCCAGCGGTCGGTGACCTGCCGGAGGACTTCCCTCAGGAGCTCGTCGTCGATGTCGGGTCCTGTAATGGACCAGGTGCTTCCGCGCGACGTCGGGGCGACGAGCAGAAAACGGCGGCTCCTGGCCTCGCGGAGCCACGTCCAGATGAAGTCACGACCGTGCCCGAATCCGCCGTGAAGGGCCATGACGAGAGGCCATGAATCCGATCCTGTGTAGGATTCGGGAATGAAGATCGAGGAACTGCCCCGGGCATAGGGGTGCTCGTCGGCGCCGACATGCTGAAGGCCGGTAGCACCGCCGGAAGTCGCCGACCGAATGAAGTCACCATCTTTCTCGTGAAGGGGTCTTTCGAGGTAGAAGCGGTTGATGGCAGGAAGGCTTTCGTGGAGCGGGTAAAGGATCTCCATGGCACGGTTCACCCTCCTGACGGACTTTCTGAAATTCGCGAGAAATGCTTCGAGATATTCCGCGGCCACGGAGAGGCGAAGTGAATCGAGGCAGAGTGCCGAGGCTTCAAGGAGAGCATTCCTCACGGGACTGGATTCGGGCGGGCAGGGGGCGGACCGGAAAAAGGCCGTTGATCCCTCCAGGCGCACCGCAAGGGGGCCGAATCTTTCACGGAGTGTGAGAACGACGCCCGGGAAAAAAAGGCGCTGGCTTTCCTCGAAGGCCTCCAGGGCGGCTATGAGATCGGCACAGAGCGCCCCCAGGGCTGACGCGAAATCCGCAGTCGCTTCCAACGGGTTTGTCTGTCCGGATGGACTCCCACCACGAGACAAGTCCATGGAGTATCATCCCTCTGATGGATGTTTTGTGAAGAGAAAAGCAGCCGCCGACGATTCCGTCGTATTAATCTTTTAAAACATTTTCCGGGTCGTTGCAAGGTGGGGAACGACCGGTCTCCTCATTGACGGGAGAAAACCGGGAGGGAAGCTCTTATTTCCATTGCGTTATCACACCGGCCGGAGTATAGAAGTCGTCAGCAGAATATTTCAGGAGGGAACCCATGCGAGACATCTTACGATTAACCTGCCTCGTTGTTGCGGTGGTCCTCATCACAGGTTGTGCCGGGCTCACTTTGAGCGCCGATCGGCCACGGGTCAACATCGCGAACATCCAGCCCAAGGATGTAAAGCTCATGGAGCAGGTCTTCACCATGGACCTTCGGATTCAGAACCCCAGTGATTCGGCCATCGACGTCAGGGGGCTGGCCTTCAATCTTGAGGTCAACAACAAACCTTTCGCCACGGGCGTTTCCAATAAGCAGCTGACCATTCAGCCTCTTACATCGCAGGTCATTCAGGTGGAGGCCGTCACAACCCTGGTAAACCTGCTCTGTCAGGTTTCACAGGTTCAGAAAAGTGCGGATGTGTCGAAGTTGAAATACCGTCTCCAGGGGACCATTCATACGGGGTCCGCCTTTGGAAGGATTCCCTTCGATGAAACGGGGGAAATTGCGGTGCCCCAGCAGTAAATCGCAACCGGGGAGTCTGCGGGGATGAAGGGGTGCGGGGCAGGATGTCCTTACCGTCTCTTCATGATCCCATGCCGTCCCGGGACCTAATCCTGAATTTCAAAAGGAGGTCGTTTTCATGCAGTTCCTGGTCATCGCCTATGACGGCACGGACGAAAAAGCGCTGGACCGCAGGATGGCGGTACGAGAAGCCCACCTCGCGGGCATTCAGAAAATGAAAGCGGAGGGAAAAGCCCTTTACGGAGTGGCCATTCTCGGTGCGGGAGACAGGATGGCCGGATCGGTAATGGTCGTAGACTTTCCTTCCAAGGCGGACTTGGATGCCTGGCTGAAGGCGGAGCCTTACGTGATCGGGAATGTCTGGCAGAAAATCGAGGTGCTCCCCGCGCGCGTCCCGCCGCTTTTCGCCTAGCCGTGACGGTGCTGTCGACAGGGGATCGTTTCGCCTGCATCCCCCGGGCTTCAGGCTTCGAAGCGGACGCGGACAACGCGGTTTCCGAGGAGATTGAAGAACAGCGGAGCCATGAACGCCAGGTAACCCCACCGCGTTTTACAGTAATCAAGGACGTTCCACTCTCGGCATAATTTGATACCGAGGTTCCAGGTCTCCATCTCCCTGGAGTCATACAACGTCCATTTGAACTCCAGCTTCCCGCCGCCGACTTTCGAGACGCACTCGTCGTATCGGCCCATCCCGACAGCGAGCGGGGTCAGCATTTCAAAGATCATCTCCGCACCGGGGAAGTGATGCGCAAGATTCTCGAAAACCCCCCGGACCTCCCTTTCATCGAAATACATCAGCAGGCCCTCGGCGATGATCAGGGGGACGCGGTCGTTGAGGTCGACTTTCTCCGCCCAGGTGAAATCGGTGAAGGACCGGCCGATGAAATGATGTCGTTCCGTCTCGGTGAAAAAATGCCGTCTGATCTCGATCACTTCCGGCAGATCCACTTCGTACCAGCGGATTCTGCCGTTATCAACCCTTTCGAAACGGGTGTCGAGACCCGCGCCCAGGTTGATGAAGACGGTGTCCGGCTGCCCAGCGATGTGGTCCAGGACCGCCTCATCGAAGAGCTTTGTGCGAACGGCAATCCCCGTCTGGGTCATCCAGGCCCCGTCGAACATCGCAAAGTCATAGTCCAGGGCGTCGCAGATCTCCATGGCCTTGGGATCACGGATGATCGGTTCGGCACGCCTTGTCTCGAAGGCCCTTGCCCAGAGCGGGATGATCAGGGTCTCGGAGATGCCCTCCAGGCTGACCGGTATTCTCGGTTGATGCCTCTTCATCGATCCCCCTTTGAGTTTTCGACGCGACCGAACGAGAGATCTTGAGGTGCGAGGTGGAGCCTGAAGCGAAACGCAATTTGAGCGTATTCCCGAAGAAGAGATGCCGTGCGTGGAGTAAACTTGGTATGATTCTAGCATATTTTTTGCGAAATAAAAAAGCATTATAGGGCCCTTTTTGAGATCGCGTGGGGAAAATTCACTTGACAGGACATTTTGGCGGGCATAATATTTCTCGACCCCAGCTCCTTGGTTCGTGCATGATGAGTTCCGGATCTCGATTAGAGTTTTTTCACCTGGATGGTAACGGTAGAGGAGAAAAAACCAAATGGCCGTGACCTGATAAAAGACGCGCCTCAACGCAAGCAAGTGTTGTTCTTTTCGCAAAATCCATAACTTATTAAAAGGAGGAATCTATGAAAAGAATCTTAGGAAGTGCAGTCGTCGTTGTGTTGGCCCTTTTCCTCATCATGGCCCCCGTTCAGACAGCCAAGGCCGCCGAGGCGGGGCCATTTTACGTGGGGGTCTTCGGGGCCTATGTCATGCCTCAGGACTTAGAGATTGAGTCAGCGGAAATCGGGGTGGATGAAGCCTTCATGGCCGGCTTGAAGTTCGGC
>Ga0079037_100001179_pt1 | contig 13257 bp, 10 predicted proteins | sample Mud3Dept4metaG_FD_71479 | JGI IMG/M metagenome (GOLD analysis project Ga0079037, IMG submission 71479) | Freshwater wetland microbial communities from Ohio, USA, analyzing the effect of biotic and abiotic controls - Mud 3 Core 4 Depth 4 metaG | ecosystem: Environmental > Aquatic > Freshwater >... | reverse complement strand
GTCTGCTCCCGGACGACCTTCAGGATCTCGTCTCGCCTCCGAAGGGCGGACGGTGCCGAATGAGTATTCACGGTCGCGAATAATGATTCGCCTGGCAGCCCCTGTCAACCGACAAAACGAGAAAAACCCGGAGATTGAGGGCACTACATTGGCAGGAAATCCTGTCATTCTCCGAATAGAATTCGGAAGGACGATATTCTTTCCGAATTCCATTAGGCACCAGACGAACCCCGCGAGACTTTCGGAGGCCGGGAATAGAATGAACCTCGTCCGCGGGGTGGCGGACGCAATTGGCATGACGCACTGGAACCACCCTGCCGACGCCGATTTCGGGCGGTTGCCGGAGAAGCTCCGGCGGTTCTTCCTTTCCCGCGGCGTCCGGACCGAGGACGACGCACGGGACCTCGCGCAGGAGACGCTTCTCCGGGTCTTCCAGCGGATGAGCCGGGGAGAACTCCTCGACTCCGCGGAGGCCTACTCCCTCGGCGTCGCGAAGAACGTCTTCCTCGAGTACTGCCGGCGGGTCGCGCGCGCGAGCGTTCACGACGGCCTGAGCGGCGCCGTCCAGCTCTCCGGATCGGACGACCCGCTCGCCGACGTCCTCGTCTCGAGCCGGGCCCTGAGGTTCCGGAAAGCCCTGGACCTCCTCCCGGAGAGGATGAAGGCCCTCCTCGTCCGGCGCTTCGTCGAGGAGGTTCCCTCACGGGCGATCGCCCGCGAGGAGGGAATCACGACCGACGCGGTCGACATGCGCGTCTACCGGGCCAAGCGGGAGCTCCGGAAGCGGATGGGAGCCGGGACGGAGCGCGCGCCCCGGGGCGGAAAGACGGACCGGGAGGAGCCCGAGCCGTGAGCGCGACCTCTCCCTCCCCGGCCGAGATCCGCGACTACATCCTCCGGCGGATGACCGAATCGCGCCGCGCGCAGATGGAAGAGCTCTACTTCCGCGACGACGGCGTTCTGGACCGCGTCGAGGAGGCCGAGGACCAGATCGTCTCCGACTACGTCCTCGGCCGCCTCTCACCCGAGGACCGGAAGACGTTCGAGGAGTCGCTCCTCTCCACCCCCTACTACCGCGACCGGATCGAGACGACGGCCCGGCTCCGTCTCCGTCTCGCGCAGCACGACGCCCTCCGGAAAGGAGCCCGTCCGGCCCTTCCCTCCCGTTCCGTTCCGGGGCGGACGGGCCTCGTCGTGGCGCTCGCCTTCGTGAGCGTCCTCTTCCTCGCGGCTCTCGCCTCGGCCCTCCAGCTGAAGCGCAACCTCGAGGGAGCGACGCGCCTCCTGGCCGCCGGCGCGGGCGCGCCGGCCGGAGCGGACCGGGTCGTCCTTCTCGCCCCTCCGGGGCCGGGCGGGACCGTCGTCTCGCGGGTCGTCCGGCCTGCGGCCGTTCCCCTTCTTCTGGTTCTCCCGAGATCGGCCCTTCCCGACGGGACTCGCTCCTTCCGCCTCGCGCTCCGCACGGGCGGACGCATCGCGTGGGAAAGCGGGGCGCTCGCCGTCGGCGGCCCGGGCGACGGGGACCTGTCCGTCCCGCTTCCCGCCGGCGTCCCGCCCGCCGGGCGGTACGAGGTGGAAGTCGCCGCGAGCGGCACGGGCCCCTTTCCCGAGCCGGCCGCCGCGATTCTCGAGATCGCCGAGCCGGCCCGTTAGCTCCGGCGCCTCGCCGCGGCCGGGCGCGCCCGGAGGGATTCCAGGAAGAGATCGGCAAATTGCGCGCCGATCGTTTCCGGCGAAGCGGCCCCTTCCGGGCGGTACCAGCGGCCGATCCAGTTGATCGCCCCGACGACGGCGAACGCCGCCAGCTTCGGATCGACGGGGCGGAAGAGGCCGGCCCCGATCCCCTCGGCGATCAGCTCCCGGAGCCCGCGGTCGTACCGGTCGCGGCCGGCGACGACGGCCGCGCGCGACGACGGGCGAAGCGCGTCCAGCTCGAGAGCGAGGGCCGTCCCGTGGAACTTGTCGACCTGGACGAGGACGTGCTCGGAGATGAGCCGTCGGAGCTTCTCGTCGGGGGGGTCCGACGAGGCCCTCACCTTCTCGTACGCCTCGAGGACGGCTTCGAGGGCGGACGTATGGCAGAGGGCCAGGATCTCCTCCTTGTCCCGGAAGTAGTAGTAGAGGCTCCCTCGCGTCAGGCGGAGCTCGCGGGCGATGTCCCCCATCGAGGTACCGTGGAAGCCGCGCGCCGCGAAGGCGCGAACGGCGCTCTCCAGGATCCGGAGCCGCTTGGCTTCGCGCTTCCTCTGAACGTGCGGAGTGGGACGGCGCGAGGCGGCCGCGCGGCCGCGCGGAGAGCCCGTTCCGGTCGTCACGGCGCCGATCGTCTCACGGCGCGTGAGCCTCGGGGGGAGTGAGGAAGATGGTCGGGGCGAGAGGATTTGAACCTCCGACCCCACGGTCCCGAACCGTGTGCGCTACCAGGCTGCGCTACGCCCCGACCGGGGAAAGACGGACGCGGAAGATACCATCCGGCGGCGCGATGCGCCACCCTCAGCGCGGCCCGGACGACGTGCCCCCCTCGGCGGCGGCGGGCGTGCCGCTCCGCCGGGGATCGGCCACACCAAGGATGGAGCCGTCCTTCTCGAAGCCCGCCGCGTTGACGGCTCCGAGGCGCCCCCAGGTGAAGGTCTCCCGGCGCTCCTCGACGGCGTGGCCACGCGCGCGGAGCGCCTCCGCGATCGCCTCCGGGAAGACTCCCCGCTCCACCTCGATCCGGTCCGGCAGATGCTGATGGTGGAAGCGGACGGCGGCGACGGCGTCCGGGAGCGGAAGGCCGAGCGGTCCGGCGTTGAGGAAGACCTGCAGGACCGACGTGGGAATCGTCGAGCCCCCGGGCGACCCGAGGACGAACCGGGGCTTCCCGTCCGAAAGGACGATCGTCGGCGACATCGAGGAGACCGGCCTCCCGCCGGCGCGGACGGCGTTCGACATCCCCTGCACGAGGCCGTAGAAGTTCGGGCGGCCGGGATGGACCGCGAAGTCGTCCATCTCGTTGTTCAGGAGGATGCCCGTCCCCGGGACGACGTCTCCGCTTCCGAAGGTGTCGTTCAGCGTGTAGGTCAGGGCGACCGCCTCTCCGTCCGCCGTCGCGACCGAGAGATGGGTCGTGCTCGATCCGCCGTCCGGCACGGCGCCGGCGCGGATCGACGACGACGGCGTGGCCCGCCGCGGGTCGATCGAGCGTCCGAGCGCCGCCAGTCTGGCCGGCGCGAGGAGCTGCGCGAGCGGCATCGGAAGGCAGTCGGGGTCCGAAAGGAACGCGTTGCGGTCCGCGTAGGCGCGCCTCTCGGCTTCGGCGACCAGGTGGATCCGGGCGTCCGCCGGGAGCGACGCGAGGTCGCCCACGGCCGCCTCGATCTGACCGAGGATCGACATCAGGAGAACGCCCCCCGTGGACGGAGGCGGCATCGTGACGAGGCGGTAACGCCCGAAGTCGATGACGAAAGGGGGCCGCCACACGGGGGTGTAGGCCGCGAGGTCCTCCTCGGTGAGGACGCCGCCCGTCTCGCGAACGTGAGCGGCGAGCCGCTTCGCGACGGGGCCGCGGTGGAAGGCCGCCGATCCGCCCGCGGCGACCGCCTCCAGCGTCGCGGCGAGTTCGGGCTGAAAGAAGCGCCTCCCGGCCCGGAGGGGGGCGCCGTCCGGAAAGAAGATGCGACGGGTCTCCGGAAACTTCTTCAGCCGTTCCGCGTGGAGCGACAGGTCCGCCTCGAGCATCGGCGACACGAGGAACCCTTCGCGTGCGAGGCGGATGGCCGGCTCGACCAGCCGCCTCCAGGGGAGCTTTCCGAGCTTCGCGTGCAGCTCCTCGAGCCCACGGACCGTCGCGGGCGTCGCGACGGCGAGCCCTCCCCGCAGCGAGGCGTCCCCCCTCGGCGAGCCATCCGGGAGGAGGTAGGTCCTCTCCCACGTCCCGGCCGGAGCGGTCTCGCGAAGATCGAGGGCGTAGAACCGGCCGTCGGCTGTCCGGATCACGGCGAATCCCCCCCCCGCGAGGTTTCCGGCCTCCGGATAGGTGACCGCGAGCGCGAAGGCCGTGGCGACAGCCGCGTCGACCGCGTTTCCCCCTTCCGCGAGGATTCCCGCGCCGGCGCGTGACGCGTTCCCCTCCGTGGACGAGACGACGCCACGCCGCGACCGGGCGACCGGGGCCGGGCCGAAAGGCTCCGTCCGAGGCGGAAGCGGGGCGGCCTCGACCGCGCCGAGGAGGAGAAGGGCCGCCGAGGCCGCGAATCGGGAGGCCGTGCGCACCGGCTACTCGACGGCCAGGGAGAGCTTCCGGCCCTCGTCGAGCCCCAGGACGAACGACTTCGGCGCGGCGTTCCCCGGCTCCACGCGGCGGGCCGCGTACCCGCGGACGGTCCCGTCCGCCGAGAAGACCCACGCGCGAAGCTCGCCGGAGGAGGACGGCAGCTCCGCGCTCGCCTCGAGAAGGCCGCCGCTCCGGCTTCCGAAGTCGAAGGAGCGGCGAAGAAGCTCCGTCCCGTTCATCCGGACGAAGACGGTTCCGGCCGGAAAGGAACTCCGGAAGGTGATCTGGACGGGCGGTCCCGCCGCCGGCTCGCGGACCGCGGCGCCGGCCGCCGGAGCCGCGGGAGCGACGGGCGCGGCCGCACGAAGAGCCCGGAGCCGTGCCTCGGCTTTCCGCTGGTCCGCCTTCGGCAGGTTTCTCAGCGCGTCGAGAGCGGCCTTCTTCAGCTCGAGCGCCTCGGCGTGGTCCGGCTCGAGGGCCAGGGCCGCCTCCGCGGAAGCGAGGGCGGCCGGGACGTCTCCTTCCCCCTGCGCGGATCGTGCCGCGGTCACGTACCGGGCCACTTCGGCGTTCCGCCGGTCACGCTCGGCCTTCTTCACGAGGAGGCGCTCCGTCTTCCGGAGAGCCTCTTTCGCGGTGACCGACTCCGGCGCGAGGCGTGCCAGTTCGAGGAACTTCGCCTTCGCTTCGTCGATCTTTCCGTCGGAGAGGAGGCGGTTCCCCTCGTCGAGGAGCCGTCTCCTCTCGCTCACGGCGGCTTCGGCGGCCGCCACGTCCCTCTCGCCGCGCGGGACGAGCTGGCGGCTCCGCGCGAAGAGGGCGACGAGGACGATCAGCGCGGGCACGAAGACGACGCCGAGGACGACCGTCGCCCAGCGCCGGCTGACCTCACGGCGCATCACGCCCGCGGTCGGCTCCGCTCCACCGGACACCGGTAGTGCCGGCAGGGGTTCGGTCTTCGGCAGGATCGGGGCCTTCTCCTCGGCCATCGGGGCGGCCGGTACTTCCAGCCGGACTCCCCCGGTCCTCTCCCTGGCCGGCGGCGGTTCGAGGCGGATGCCGGCCGTCCTCTCCCGGGGAGGCGAGACCGGGACATCCAGTCTCACGCCGGCGGTCCGCTCGCGGGGAGGCGGAACGGGGGGCGGTGCCCCGAGAGTCGTCTCCTCGCTCGGCCAGCCCGGCCGCGCCGGCTGAGTCGCCGGCGGCGGGGCGAGCGGACGGGGCGCGGTCGCACCTGAGGGAGCCGGCGCGGGCGCCGCGGGCCGCCGGAGCGGGCCGCTGACATCCTGAGGCAGGGCGGGCGGGCGCGGGCCGGGACCCGCTCCACCGGGCAGGGCCGGGGGGGTCGGGACGGCGGGCCGGCGGGAGGCGGCGGGGGCTTCGAGCGGCTTCTGCAGGCTCGATGTGTCGAGGGCCGGAATCCCGCGTGGCGGAGTCCGCGGTCCCGGGCGGGGCGTCTCCGCGGCACGGGTCGCGCCCCGGTCGTCCGGGGGCGGCGAAGCGGGCGGACGAGGCACGGCGACCGGATTCGTGCTGAGCGAGCCTTCGGACGCCCCGACGGTCTCTCCCCCCGGTTTCCGGAGAGGGCGCGGCAGGTCGGAGATCAGCGTCCCGGGCGAGGACGGGACGGGCTCCCGGGGGATCGGCTCGCGGGCCGGGGTCTTCCGCATCGCGTCCGTGTCGAGGCTCCAGTCGGGCCCCGAGGAGTCGACGACCGGGACGGCGGGGGACGTCGCGAGCTGCGGGTTGAGGTCGTCACGCCGCCGGGCCAGGGCTTCGAGCGGGGCCGTGACGTCCGGAGGGGCGCCGGGCGGGACGGCCGAGATCCGGGCGGTCGTCTCGGTCGGCTTTGGCGGCCGTGGCGAGGCGGGGGGCGCCTCGACGGGGGCCACCGGGCCGAGCTTCTCGGCCTGCGCGACCATCTCGCCGAGATCCCGGATCATCTGGTACTCGGCCTGCCGGGCGCGGACCTCGGAGAGGGCCTGGACCAGCTCGGAGCCCCGCTGGAAGCGGGACGCCGGGTCCTTTGACAGCGCCTTCGCCAGGATCGGACCGAACTCGCTCGGGATCGTCTTGTCCACGGACGGGAGGGGCGGGAAGCTCTCGTGGACGATCTTGTAGGAGATCGAGGTGACGTTATCGCCGAGGAACGGCTTCCTCTTCGTCAGGAGCTCGTAGAGGACGACCCCCAGCGAGAAGAGATCGCTGCGGCCGTCCACGGTCTCTCCCGTCACCTGCTCGGGCGACATGTAGTTCGGGGTGCCGAGGAACTGCCCCGTCTCGGTCAGGCTCGACGTCTCGATCTTGGCGATGCCGAAGTCCGTGATCTTCACCGACCCGTCGGGCGTGATGATGATGTTCGCGGGCTTCACGTCGCGATGGACGATTCCCTTCCGGTGGGCGTAGTCGAGGGCCTCGGCGACCTCCGCGATGATCTCGGCGATCCGCTCGAACGGGAGGCGCTCCTTCTCCCGGATCACCTGCTTCAGGTTCTTCCCCTCGACGTACTCCATGGCGATGAAGGACGTCTCGTCCTCCTCGCCGACGTCGTGGACCGTGACGATGTTGGGGTGAGAGAGCGTTCCGGCGGCCTGGGCCTCGCGGAGGAAGCGCTCGTTGAACTCCCGCTGCTCGACGTCGTCCTCGGCCGCGACCCGGATCGTCTTCAGCGCCACGAGACGGCCGATGACGGGGTCCCGCCCGAGGTAGACGACCCCCATCGCGCCCTTCCCCAGCTCGCGCACCACCTCGTAGCGGCCGAACCGCTTGGGCAGGCTGGAGTAGGACGCTCCCGTCTCGGTCGGCAGAAACCCTCCCCCGGACGCGGCGGTCCGGAACGCTCGACGAAAACCCCGCGAAAATTCTAACAGGGGGGCTCCGAAACCCGCCGGGAGCGCGCCGCCTCTTCCTATAATCGCCCCTCGCCCCAGAGGGCCATCGAGAGGAAGTCCGAATGAAAGTATTCCCGGCATCGGCCATCCACAACGTCGCCATCGTGGGCCACAACGGCGTCGGAAAGACGACGCTCGCGTCGGCCCTTCTTCACGAGGCGGGCGCCGTTCCGCGCTTCGGGCGCGTCGACGACGGCAGCGCGCCCACGGATTTCGACCCCGAGGAGGTCGAGCGGAAGATCTCCATCGGCCTTTCCGTCGCTTCACTCGAGTGGAAGAAGAGGAAGATCAACCTGATCGACACCCCGGGCTACGGGATCTTCGTCTCCGAGATGGTCTGCGGCATGCGGGCCGCCGACGCCGTGATCCTCGTCGTCGACGCGGTCGGGGGCGTCCAGGTCCAGACCGAGAAGGCCTGGAAGGTGGCCGAGGAGCTGGGTCTCCCCCGTCTCGTCGTCGTCAACCGGATGGACCGCGAGAACGCCGACGGCGGGCGCGTGATGGACCAGCTCCAGAAGAAGTTCGGGCGATCCTGCATCGCGGCCGAGGCGCCGATCGGCAGGGAGAAGGGTTTCCGCGGGGTCATCGACCTGATTTCCATGCAGGGCTACCTGACCGACGACGACGGCAAGACCGCGCCGGGCCCGATCCCGGAGGAGTTCGCGGGCGACGCCAACCAGCTCCACGAGGCGCTCGTCGAGATGGTCGCCGAGGGTGACGACAAGCTGATGGAGCAGTTCTTCAGCCAGGGGAACCTCACCGAGGAGCAGATGCACCCGGCCCTTCGCGCCGCCATCCGGGCCCGGAGGATCTCGCCGGTCCTCTTCACGGCCGCCGGGAACCACGAGACCGGCGTCGAGAAGCTGCTCGACGAGATCGTCGACCTCCTCCCCACGGCCGACAGCTTCCAGGCCGTGGCGAAGGGGAAGGACGGGAAGAGCGAGGCCCTCACCGTCGACCCGGCGGGCCCTCCGGCGGCCTACGTCTTCAAGACGATCTCCGACCCGTTCGCGGGACGGCTGACCCTCTTCCGCGTCGTCTCCGGGACGATTCGTCCCGACACGTCCTACTGGAACGGGACCCGGGAGCTCCCGGAGCGCTTCGGCCCCGTCTTCTCCCCGCTCGGCAAGCAGCAGCAGACCGTCCCCGAGATCCCCGCGGGGGACATCGGCGGAGTCGCGAAGCTGAAGGAGACGCTGACGGGCGACTCGCTCTCCGCCAAGGACCGGCCCTACCTCTTCGCTCCGATCGAGCTCGCGGAGCCGGCCATCTCCTTCGCCATCGAGCCGAAGGCGAAAGGGGATGAGGACAAGATCTCCTCGGCGATCCACAAGCTCGTGGAGGAGGACCCGTCGCTCCGCTTCTCGCGCGACGCCGACACGCACCAGTTCCTCCTCTCGGGGGCCGGCCAGCTCCACGTCGAGATCGCCGTCGCGCGGATGAAGCGGAAGTCGGGAGTGGAGGTCATCCTCCATCCCCCGAAGGTCCCGTATCGCGAGACGATCACCCGCCCGGCCGAAGGGCACGGGCGCCACAAGAAACAGACGGGGGGCCACGGCCAGTTCGCGGACTGCAAGATTCGGATCAAGCCGCTCGCGCGCGGCGCCGACTTCCAGTTCGAGGACGACACTTTCGGCGGATCCATCCCCCGCGGCTTCATTCCCGCCATCGAAAAGGGGATCCAGGACGTCCGCAAGCGCGGCTACGTGGCCGGCTTCCCGATGGTCGACTTCCGCGTCGAGGTCTACGACGGCCAGTACCACGACGTCGATTCGTCGGAGATGGCCTTCAAGATCGCCGGCTCGCTCGCCTACAAGGACGCCATGGAGAAGGCGCGCCCGACGATCCTCGAGCCGATCATGAAGGTTGCCATCCAGGCGCCGCAGGAGTACATGGGCGACCTGATGGGCGACCTGACGAGCCGCCGCGGGCGCCCGGCCGGAATGGAGACGGAGGGGGACGACGCCGTCATCCGGGCCGAGGTGCCTCTCGCGGAGATGATCTCGTACGCCCCCGTCCTCCGCTCGATCACGCAGGGGCGCGGCTCTTTCACGATGGAGATGGACCACTACGAAGAGGTCCCCCGCCCGATCCAGGAGAAGCTGATCGGCGACTACCAGAAGTCGCGCAAGGCCGAGGTCGTCGAAGAGTAGGGCGCGGGAGAGGGGAGAGATTCGGCCGTTCGGGGGACTGCCGAGCGGCGCGGAGCGCAGGGGAGCCGGTGGACCCGCCGTCAGGGGGGGACGGGAGAGCGGTTCCCCTGGCTCCCCTGATTCGTCACGCCCCGTGGATGCCCTGCCGGGACGCCTCGATGAAGTCGTGAAGGAGCCGGACGTCCTCCGACGCCTTCGCGAGCTCGGCGAGGCCGGCGAGGAGCGCCGCGTGGTCGTGCCGGTTCCGGTGGAGGATCCGGTAGGCCTTCTGGAGCGCCTTGACCCGCTCTTCGGAGAAGCCCTTCCGCGACAGACCGACGCTGTTCACCTTCCAGGCCTTCGTGTCGCGCTCCGAGGAGGTCCAGAGGAACGGGAGGACGTCCTTGTTGACGCCGGTGAACGCGCCGAGGAAGGCGTACGGGCCGATCCGGAGGAACTGCCGGACCCCGACGAAGGCACCGAGAATCGCGTCGTTCCCGACGACGCAGTGGCCCGCCAGCGAGGCGCCGTTGGCGAAGACGCAGCGGCTGCCGACGACGCAGTCGTGGGCAACGTGCGAGTAGGCCATGAAGAGGTTGTCGTCGCCGATCACGGTCGTGCCGTGCCCGGTGACCGTTCCCCGGTGCGCGGTCGAGAACTCCCGGAAGACGTTCCGGTTTCCGACGACGAGCGTCGTCGGCTCCCCCTTGTACTTCAGGTCCTGCGGCGGTCCGCCGAGCGCCGCGTGGGCGTGGATCCGGTTCTCCTCACCGATCGTCGTCGGCCCTTCGATCACGGCGTGCGCCCCGACCGTCGTCCGGGCACCGAGTGTCACGCCGGCGCCGACGACGGCGTAGGGCCCGATCTCGCACTCGGGATGGACCGTCGCGTCCGGAGAGACGACGGCCGTGGGATGAACGGACATCAGCGCACCATTCCTTCCGGAAGATCGACGACGCCCGAGAGTATCTCCGCCTCCGCCGCGAGCTGACCCTCGACGCGCGCCTCGGTCCTCATCTTGACGAGCGTCGTCCTCACCGTCAGGACCTCGACCGTCAGGATCAGCTGATCGCCGGGGACGACCGGGCGGCGGAAGCGCGCCTTGTCGATCCCGGCCAGATACAACGCCTTCTTTCCCTTGAAGGAAGGCTCCGTCGCGTAGACGAGGCATCCCCCGACCTGGGCCATCGCCTCCAGGATCAGGACGCCGGGCATCACGGGGTTTCCCGGGAAATGCCCCTGGAAGAACTCCTCGTTCACGGAGACGTTCTTCAGCCCGACGGCCCGCTTCCCCGGCTCGATCGTCAGCATCCGGTCGACGAGGAGAAACGGATAGCGGTGCGGCAGGACGCTCAGGATCGTGCGGATGTCCATCGCCGGCGGCGCGCCGGCATCCTTCGGGCTGTTCATCGGTTCTCGCCGTCCTCTACCTTCTTCCCGCGGGCGATCAGCTCGCGGACGGCACGCGCCGTATCCGGGAGCCGCCGGAGCTCCGCCGCGACCCGCAGGGCGAGCCGGTGGTGCATGTGAGGTGAGCCCCAGACGGCCTCGCCGTCGGGCACGTCGCCGTCGATGCCGCTCTGCGCGCCCGCCTTCACGCCGTTTCCGATCCGGAGGTGCCCCGCGACGCCGACCTGCCCCCCGAGGATGACACCGTCCCCCACGGTCGTGGAGCCGGCCAGCCCCACCTGGCCGCAGAGGATGCTGTGCCGCCCGATCGAGCAGTTGTGCCCGATCATGACGAGGTCATCGATCTTCGTCCCCGCGCTGACTCGGGTCTCCTCGAGCGTGGCCCGGTCGACACAGGTGTTCGCGCCGATCTCGACGTCGTCCTCGATGACGACGCGGCCGACCTGCGGCACCTTGACGATTCCCCCGGGCGACGGGGCGTAGCCGAAGCCGTCGGCCCCGAGGACCGACCCGGAGTGGATCTCGGCCCGGGCGCCGACGGCCGTCCGGTCGTAGAGGACGACGTGCGGGTGGAGCCACGCACCCTCTCCGAGCTCGCAATCCCTCCCCACGGCCGCGTGCGCCTCGACGATCGCCCCCGCCCCGACGCGCGTCCCCTGACCGATGACGGCGTACGGCCCTATCTCGGCCGAGGGGTCGATCGAGGCGCCGGGGCCGACCACGGCGGTCGGGTGGACGCCGCCGCAGGGGACGCGCCGCGGATGGAAGAGAAGGAGGACCGCAGCGAGGGCGCCCTGGGGATCGGCGACCTCGATCACGGTCCGTCCCGGGAAGGCCGCGGCCGAACGGACGAGGAGGGCGCCCGCGCGGGAGGCCACCGCCTTCCTCTCGGACTTCGCGTCGGCAGCGAAGGAGAGGTCGCTCAGGCCGGCCCGGTCGAGCGCGCGGACTCCGGCGACCCGGAGCTCCCCGTCGCCGGACACCCGGCCGCCGCAGCGGGCCGCGATCTCGGCGACGGAGAACGTCGTCACGGCGGAGCGTCGCGACCCGGGCTAGTTCTTCTTCGGCGCGGGCGCGGGCGCGGTCGCCGGGGCGGCCGGCTTCGGCGCCGGAGCGGCCGCCGCCGCCGCCGGCTTCGGCGCGGCCGGCGCGGCGATCTGCGTGTTGAAGCGCTGGATGAAGGCGTTCGTCACGTCGGTGTCTTCCGCAGCGAAGAGGAAGCCGCTGTTGAACTTGTTGAAGATGGCGACAAAGCCCATCTCCTTACCGTACGCGTCGATCACCGGCATGATCCGCTCTTCGAGCGCCTTCAACTCCTTGCGCTGGGCATCCTCGAGGTCGCGCTGGGCGTCGTCCTGGAAACGCTTCAGGTCCACGGCCTTGGCCTGGTAGTCCTTCTGCAGCTTCTCCATCGCCTCCTCGGCGAGCGACTTGCCCTGCTCCTGGATCTTCACCTCCAGGTCGCGAAGGTCCTTCTGCCGCTTGGCCAGCTCCTCCTGCTTGTTCTGCTGGAGCTTCTGCACCCGGGCGAGGGCCTCCTTGCCGATCGCGGACTCCTGGATGACCCGGTTGACGTCGATGACCCCGATCTTCGGGGCGGCCGCCCCCTGCGCCAGGGCGGCCGGCGCGGCGGGCAGCATGGCGAGCAGGGCGCACGCGGCGAACGTGACGATACGGTTCATGTAACGCGACTCCTTAAACTAATCGAGATGATCCCGGGTGGTCGCGGCGCCCGTCCGGCCCGCGGAGCGCCGGAGTTTACCGCAAGTGCCCCTCAGAACGTGCTTCCGATGGTGAAGGTGAAGTCCGTCTTGGGCTCCTGGCCGCCGGGGAGCGGCTGGCCCCGAGAGTCGAGGATGCTCTTCGGGTCGAGCTTGATTCCATAGATGAACCGGAGGGGCGCCTGGAAGATCGGCAGGAAGATCCGGGCCTCGAGCCCGTACGACGCGCGGAGCTCGAAGGGCTTGAACGGCTGCTTCTCGATCCAGGTGTTCCCGGCATCGAAGAAGAGGGCCACCTTGAGGGGCCCGGCGACGGAGACAACGTACTCCAGGTTGAAGTAGTAGAACTTGTCTCCGCCCAGGAGGGCTCCGTTCGAATCGAAGTAGGCCCGGTTCTGCTCGTCGATCGGGAAGATGGAGCCGAACTTGAAGCCCCGGATCGACCGGTCGCCGCCGATCCGGTAGCGCTCGAAGATCGGGATCTCCTTCCCGTCATAGGGCTTGATGAAGCCCCCGTCGATGTTGAAGGCGAAGTTCGACCGGCGCCCGGCCGCGATGTACCAGGTGAAGGAGGCCGACGGCTTGAAGTAGGAGAAGTCGCCGCCGAGGGGGCCGCCCGCCATCGTGACGGCGGCGCCGTATCGCTTCCCGCGGCTCGGGTCGAACGGGTCGTTCCGGCTGTCGAACCGGTAGCCCGGGGTGATCGCCGAGGTGCGGCCCGTGAACTCGGAAAAGGCGATCGGCACGATGCCCGATCCGGGGGGCGGGGGCGGAGGAAAGACCTGGTACTTGCTCTTCGTGTCCGTGAACCCGTAGTAGAGCGAGACGGCGTCGAAGAGCCCGAGTCC
>Ga0079037_100001178_pt1 | contig 13268 bp, 13 predicted proteins | sample Mud3Dept4metaG_FD_71479 | JGI IMG/M metagenome (GOLD analysis project Ga0079037, IMG submission 71479) | Freshwater wetland microbial communities from Ohio, USA, analyzing the effect of biotic and abiotic controls - Mud 3 Core 4 Depth 4 metaG | ecosystem: Environmental > Aquatic > Freshwater >... | reverse complement strand
TTTTAGGGCGAGATACCAGCGGTGCATATCGCCGACGGTCGAAAGGATCCCGCCGTTTGCCCGCAGGTGCCACCCCGGTCCTTCGGGGCGCCAGGGCCGGTCCAGCGCCGTTCCCCAGCGCTCTCCGCCCCTGTAGCCCACGGCCGGCTCGCTCTTGGCAAACCCCGGCCTGAGATATCCGGTCCTCTCCATGCCCGCGGGCTTGAGGAGCTCCGCATAGAGGAAGTCCTCATAGTTTTTGCCCGAGACCAGCTCGACGATGATCCCGAGCAGGCTGAACCCGACGTTCGAGTATTCATATCTCTCGCCCGGCTTGAAGAGGAGCTCGGAGCCCAGGGCGAGCTTGATGAAGTCCTCTCGGCCGGCAGGGTCGTAATCGTCACCCAGCGCCTCCTTGAATCCCGCAGAGTGGGTCAGAAGATGGTGCAGGGTGATATCCTTCTTATCCGCCGGAATATTCTCGATATATTTGCTCAGCAGGTCGGTGACACTCAGCTTCCCCATCATCTCCAGCTTGAGGATGGCGGCGCCGGTGAACTGCTTGGTGATCGAGCCGGTCGAGAAGACGGTGTCCGCCGTCTCCATAACCTTGTTTTCGCGGTCGGCCAGGCCGTAGCCTTTGGCCAGGATAATGTCTTCGCCCCGGGCAACCAGCACGGACCCGGCATAGCCGCTGGCTTCGACCTTTTGCATATAGCGGTCGATCTTTTGTCCCAGGTCACCCTTGACGATTTCCGCGGCAAAGGATGCCTCCGCAAAACCGAAAATCATGAAGCTGAGTATCAGCGCCGCACCCATGTTCCGTCGCATGAAGCCTCCTTGTCCAATCCATTTGTTCTCACTCCCAAAATATCACCCATTCCGAAGTTCCGGGTCTTGTCCTATTATACCCAAAGAACGACATCCGTCGGAAAAAAGTTACGGCACGAACCGGCCTCTCCTCTATCCCTCCCCGCCAAGGGGGAGGAATATTTTGTAAGGACGACGTCCACTAATAAAGGATTGTCCCATGAAAAAACCCAGGCCGCTTAGGGCGGCCGGGAAAATGCCCAAAAGGGGTTCGCGCCTTCGCCTCGCCATCCTCTCTCTTGATTCAACAGCTCCTCTCTGGACTGCCCGGGAGATGACACAGCCCGGCTCGCAAACGCGGGGAAGTTCAAATATAATGCTTACTCGCGGCTACGATTCTAAGGAGACGCACTGTGGTCCAACCAATGAATAGCTTCCGTATCAAGATTCTGCCGGTGGGCATGGCTTGCCTGGGAGTCTCCCTTTTCGCGCATTCCTTCCTTGTCCAGGAGAAAAGCTTAAACGACTTCATCCTGGAAAAAATGAAAGGCTCGAACGTTCCCGGCCTCAGCGCCTGCATTGTGAAAAAAGGCGAGCTTGTCTGGAGCGGGGCGTTCGGCTGGGCGGACGTCGAGAACAAGAAGCCGATGACGGGGGAGACGGTCCAGAACATCGGGTCGATCTCGAAGACCATCACGGCAACCGCGGTCATGCAGCTCTGGGAAAAGGGGAAATTCAAGCTGGACGACGATATAAACGCTTACCTGCCTTTCCCCGTGCGAAACCCGCGCTTTCCGGACGACCCCATAACCTTCCGGCAGCTGCTCACCCATCATTCGTCCATCAAAGACGGACCCGCGTATGAAGAAAGCTATGCCTGCGGAGATCCCGCCGTTTCTTTAAAAGACTGGATCAAGGGATATCTCGTCCCCAGCGGGAAGTACTACGGCGCGGAGCAGAATTTCCAGGCCTGGAAGCCTGGAACGATAGAAATCCCTCCCGGCCCTCGGGCCTACACCAACGTCGGGTTCGGCCTGTTGGGTTATCTCGTCGAGGTCATCAGCGGACGGGACTTTTCCGAATACTGCCGGGAAAACATCCTCACGCCTCTGGGGATGAAAAAAACGGGATGGTATCTGGCGGACGTGGACACTTCCCATCATGCCGTCCCCTACACTTTTATCTCGGAGCACTTCAAAATGCCGGAAGGATTGACCTTCGAGACTTTCCTTCCCCGGTATGGGAAGGACACTCCCGCCCCAAAAACGGGAGACCTGTTCCCACATTGTCTGTACAGTTTTTTCAATTATCCGGACGGGTTGATCCGGACGAGCGTCAAGGACCTGTCCCGGTTCCTCCGGGCGTATATCAATGACGGCGATTTTGGAAACCACCGTATTCTTAAAAAGGAAACCGTTCAAACGATGCTCTCTCAAGAGCATTTCGGGCGCGGATTGTGCTGGTACGAGATGAAATTGAAGAGCGGAGACGCGGCCTGGGGCCACGGCGGAGGGGATCCCGGCATTTCCACCCAGATGCTCTTCCGCCCCAAGGACGGCGTCGGAGTCATCCTCTTTTTTAACTCTGACAGCCCGGGAAAAGCGTACGGAGAGATCCAGGAGCGGCTTTTGGAGGAGGCGGCAAAATTCTAGCAGGCCGAAATTTCAGGCGGCGCGGATCGACAGAGGGCGAGGACTCCCCGGTCAGCGGCCCCGGGCCAGCATCTCCTCGGCTTCGGCGGCTGTGATCGTGCCCTCCCGGAGCATCTTGAGAACATCCATCCGGCTCTGGTGCGGCGGCTTCAGCTCGTCATACCTCCGGAACATCTCCTCCATCTTCCCCCGGACCGTGGGGTAGGAACAGTCCATTCGCCGCTCCACCTCCTTGAGGTTTCCCCGGCTGCTCATGAAGAGGTCAAACAGCCGCTCGATGTCCGGTTCGAACCGGCAAACCGGGCAGGGTTCGAAGCTTCCCTCGAGCGTCGAGCTGCATCCGGTGCAGGCCATCCGGGAGATGAGCAGCTTTTGGCCGCATGACGGACACTGATGGGGGACTCTCATTGACCATTCTCCCTCGTGTTGACCGTGATGTCCCCGTGCATGGTCCTGAGGTTGAAGAGATTTTCGGCCGATCCGCCCCCTAACTCCACGCTCTCGCTGCGGAAGAAGGCATTCTTGGCGGCCTTGGACTTCATGCCCTGGGAGTGGACACGGATATCTCCCTTCCCTACCCGGGCTTCGACCCGGCCCGAGAATTGAGCCGCGGTCGTGACGCTGATGTCGCCGTCCATGGCCGAGACATCGGACCTCCCGGCGTAGGCTTCGGACAGGTCGACTGTGATCTTCCCCTTCATCGCCCGGATGTTGAGGGGACGGGAGGCGTTCCTGACGACAATATCGCCCTTGAGTGTCCTGACATCAAGAGACAGCGGGAGGTCATTGACCTCGGCGTCTCCCTTGGCCAGGACGACTTTGACCTTGCCGATCGAAGTGGGAACGTGGACCGCCGCATTATGATGACAGAATATGACGATCTTGTTATCTTTGCGGAGGACCTCGCATCTGCCCTTCTCTCCGCTATCCAGATGAAGGCGGCCGTCTTCCGAAGGCCGGATACTGATGTCCGCCGATCCATGCTTGTAGGCCGTTCGGGGATTGGTGAGGACGAGCGTCGATTGCCCGTCCAGGCTGAGGTCCTCGATCCGGCCGGATACAGGCTTAAATCCCTCGAACCAATACTCGTCGCCGAAAACTGACCCGAAAGCGTTTTCAAAAAATTCCTGCGCCTTATACCCAAATCCCTCGAAGCTGTCGCCCCAGCTCCAATCCCCCCGGCAATACGGACCCCCATGCTTGTGCCCGAATTTCTCCGACCGGCATTCTCGCTCCTCGGCCTCTCCCTTCTCGAGCGCCCGGAGAAGCCTCTCCCCTTCTTCTACGGTAATTTTCTTGTCGGCAACCATTTTGAGAATTTCGATCCGTTCTTCTTTCATGGTTTTGCTCCCATTACTGCTATTAAATCATAATAATATATAAACTCTAATTTATAATTTGTCAAGATATATTTATAATTTATAAATATTAAGCTAATAAATGGAAAAAATTTCGCCTTTCTTGGGGGAAGCTGTCGGCTATGTCTGCGTCTTAAAGGGGTTCCGGATGCCGAGACCCTTGATTGACTGGCCGCCCTGCATGTCCTCTGAATAAAGCACCCGGCAATCGGCCTGCAGCGCGGCCGCCACAATAAGGGCGTCATAAAAAGGGAACCTCCACTGATCGGAAATCTCCAGGGCTTGATGGAAGAGTTCCATGCTGGAAAAAACCTCACAAAGAGGCTCGAGGACGATGTTCAGATAAAGCTGGGTATCTTTGACATTCATGGGAACGGCAAATTTCCTGGTGGCTACGTTCAAGAATTCCTGAATGACCTGGTAGCTGATAATCCCTTTCCCCTCCTCCAGGGCTCCGGAGACCAGGTCCTGGGCGATCTTCCGTTTAGGGGTGTGGCCCGAGTCGAATGAGTAAATGAGGATATTGGTATCGAGGAAGTACTTATCGTTCATTGAGTTCATCCCTCGAGAACTTGCGGCCGGGCTTGACATAGGCCAGGGAATCCATAAAGGCTTGATAATCTGTGGTCTTAGTGTTCCTGTTCAGGTATCGCCGGAGCCAAAGCCGGAAATTGGCGTTGAGGGTTGTTTTCTCCCGTTTGGCCTTTTCCCTGACCTTGCGGATAAGCTCCTCATCCGCGCTCAAGGTTATGTTTTTTCGCATCTTCGCTCTCCCATGTACACTATGCTTGTGTACACTATTTTCGTGCATATGTCAATGCTTCCCTTTGGAGATCTTCACAGCCTATCGACGTTGTGGGTCACCCTGCCGTCTCATGAAGCAATATTCTTCCAAGAAAAAGATAAGATTGGCCGCATGGACGGATAGGGATGGCCTCGGGGTTTATTGACTCCAGGAACTCAGTCTTGGCTTCGGGACGGCCGGGGTCGGCGTCCCTCCGGGGAGAAGCGTCTTCATATCGAGGCCCGCGGGCCCAGTAAGTTTTAGCTCGGGGAAGACATTGAGTGTTTGTCATTTTTTTCAGATTTGACTACAATCAACACAAAGTTGTGTCTGTTGTGGGCTGGACGCTTAAGCTAAGGAAAGCCGATCATGAACATCCTATTGGAGGTAGCCAATATGCATTTTCAAAGGGTCAATCTCCTCGGTTTGATGTTTCTGTCTCTGTATTCGTTTGCGGCCGGAAACGGCCTCAGCGTCGCAACAGCGCAAAGCAGCTCCGAAAAATGGTCTTATTTCAAATTTCAATCCGGACAGTTTTTTAGGTATGAGATGAAGTCAGAGAGGGGTCTCGCCGGCTGGCTGAGCGTTAGGATCGAAGCGGACAGCCCCGGGGTTTTGAGCGTAAGCCTCGCCGGAAAGTGGACATCAGAGTTTTCGGAAACCGCAAAGCTGAAACCGGGCATGTCGGCTTTTGATCTCGTCTACGCCTTCAAGAATCCCGAGATCCCGAATGCCGCGGGCAGCCTTCTCAATATTGACGCTGTTGTAGTTGACAATACGACCTGGAAGGACGGTTTTATCTGGACTCAGGGCGATAAGTCGATTGAGGTCAAGGGGGAGAGAGAATGCGCCGGGATTAAGGGGCTGGTGGCAGACTACGGCAGCAAATCATTTGGCCGGGTTCAGAAAAGAACCTATGCCGTGAACCCGAATATCCCCCTTCCTCTTTATGCCCAGGTCCCTGCCGCAAACGACACCTGGACTTACGAACTCGTGGAAGTCAAAGGGATTTAAATCAGCTAAAAAATCGTTCTTCCCCTGGCAACCTTGAATTGAAAATAGTGTATAACCCTCAAGGAATCGGCCTATTTTGCAGCGTTCAGAATCCCCGGACTTATTTTACCGCAATTGGGATATGCGGTTCCGCGCGTCCTCCACTTCCGGCCGGCCCGGGTCGGCGTCTTTCCAGAATTCGAGAAATTTCTTATACGAGGCTCTCGCTTTATCTTTGCGGCCCGTTTGGTCGTACAATTTGCCCAGACGGTAATGCGTGAGGGGATGGAACCACCGACGCCTCCGTGGGGGCCCTCTCTCAAGAGCAGTCCATCGGTTGGCTGACGATTCCGGCCGGCCAGCGGAGATTCAATACAAATAACGTGTTCGGCAAGCTGACGTTCACGCCAGCCATCGAGGTCGAACTGAACGGAGAATTCTCCGATCGGATCACCGTGAACGCCAGCACCACCTGGTCCCAGGCCAAGGGCACGAACCCGGGGCAGGGCGAAAGGTCGAGCTGGACCTCCAACTGGGGAAGCGGCTATGAAATGGGGATATTCGGGGACCGGCCCGACGTCCCGGAGGGAGCGCCGGAGAAAGAGCTTTACGATTACCTCTATGCCGGCTTGGGGGGGCGAGGCGTGGGAGACGAAGGTTGGTATGGTTTCCTTCCTTATAGCATCGACCATATGGCGAAACTCCTGGTCGTGTATAATGCTCCTTTGGGGATAGCTTTGAGCCTGGGCGGAGAATTCCTGTCCGGATACCATTGGGAAAAAAGGGGCCTCATACCTGGCTACGGAATGTATTCCGCTTTCATCGAAGGGCGCGGCGCCCGGACCACGCCCGCCCACGGCTACTTTGACCTCGCGGCGGAAAAGGAGTTCTCCCTTGGCGGCGGAACTGCACTGGGACTCGGCCTCAATGTCTATAATCTCCTTAACAGCCAGAGGCCGATCTCCTATGTCCAGGAGGATATTGATCTTTTTGGACAGGTCTGGGGACGGCAGCTTCCTTGCTGGCTGCAGGTCAAGGTGACGCTAAGGTTCTAGGCCGTTCAAGACGCGGCCTCTATTTCTCGAATCCGACTTTCTTGAGCAGGGCCTTGAAGCGGGGGTCGTCGCGGAGGGAATCGAGCATGGGATCCACCTTGAGATAGACCAGATAGGGAGACCGGATCTCTAATCCCTTCTCCAACGCGTCCAAGGCCAGATCCTTCTCACCGAGAGGAGCATAATTCCAGGCTAAGGCCGTGGGGTCGGCATCGGCGACCCCCGTTTTATTGTAGGCGTCATACAACTCTTCCGCTTTCGTTCGGTTTCCGCAGTGGGCGAAATTGAATGCTATCTGGTACAGAGCATTCGCATCGGATTCAAACCCGGGCATACCTGAAAGGATCTTTTGGCTCTCGGCGAGAGCCTCGGCGCACATCTTCTTAAAGGCATAGCCATTGGAGAGATACATTCTCGCATACCAGTCTTCCGGATTGGCCTCGAAGCTCTTTTTCGCGCTCGCGATAGCCTCATCATAGCGTCGGGCCATGAGCAAATGCCAAGTCGGGACGGCAGGATACAGAGGATTCGATTCGCTCATCCGCTTCAGCAGGGCGAGAGCCTCATCAAAATGTCCTAACACCGTGAGATTCGTCGCCCATGAGCCCACTGTCCTGCCCGGAGCGAGCTCCATTGCTTTTCGATATTCCCTCAGAAATCCGTCGAAATCCCAATCCAAATTGAACTTGACCGAACCCAAGGCTTCGTGAGCTTCGGCCAGCGATTCATCCAGCATAACCGCTTTCTGCGCGGCCTGCCTGGCCTTTTGGAACGCTTCGGATTTTGGAGCATAAAAGCCAAAGAGAGCCAAATCCTGCAAAACCATCGCCGTCAAGGCGTGCGCCAGGGCGAAATCAGGGTCGATTTCGACCGTTTGCTCTAAGAGCTCAAGTTTTTTCTTGAAGCCCTGCTCCACTGAGAGCGGGTTCTGCCATCTTCCGTACATGGCTTGATAGTAAAGATTGTAGGCTTCGGGCTTGACCCTACGCTCCTGAGTGAGGTTATTAATATTCAGAACCGCAAGTTTTGCGTCGATTTCCCGCGCGATCTTCAGCGCCACTTCGCTGTAAAGAGTCAGGACATCTGTTGGATTGCGGTCAAATGAACTCGGTCCCCAGAGTCGCTTTCCGTCCGGCCCGTTGAGAAGACTGACCGTGATCCGGACCGTATCTTTCGCCTGGACGACAGAGCCTTCCACGATCCCGGCAACCTTCAATTCCCGGGCGATCTCGGGGATGTCCTTTTTGGATTCCGAATAGCGCAAAACGCTCTGGCGGGCGATGACGGTGACAGCCGGGATCTTACACAGTTCGTTGATGAGCGCATCGTGGATTCCGTCGACCGAATAACCTTCGCCTTTTTTGACCGAGAGATCGGCCAGGGGAAGGACGGCGATCGAATCGATCTTTCGGCCAGCCGGCTTGAAAAGTGCGAGCGCCGCCAGAATCGCGATCGCCAGGAAAAGCACGATGCCCGCTGGGATGAGGAGCTTTTTCGGGGTGAGCTTGACCGTGATCTCGCGGGAGGTTCGGATTTTCGTTTTGGCGCGAGTCAGGGCGCGATCGGTTGACGGGAGGGTTTGCTCAAAAGCCGTGAGTTCGGCGACAAGGTCGTCGGCCGTCTGGTAACGATCCGCTTGGTCCTTCTCCAGGCAGCGGAGGATGATCTTGTTCAGGGCCTCCGGCAGCTGCGGAAGGAGCTTCTTCGGGACGGGCGGCGGCTCGGTCTTGTGCTTGTTGGCAATAGCGAACGGCGTCTCCCCTTCAAACGGCGGGCTGCCCACGAGCATCTCAAAGAGAATCACACCCAAAGCATATATGTCTACCCTTTGGTCTGCTTCTTTCCCCTCCACCTGCTCCGGACTCATGTACTCCGGCGTCCCGATGATCGCCCCTTCCCCTGTCAGCCCCTTGCCCAGGAGCGAGCGGGCGATCCCGAAGTCCATGATCTTGGCGTTGCCCTCTTTGTCGATCATGATATTGCCGGGCTTGAGATCCCGGTGGATGATGCCAAGACTATGGGCTTCCGAAAGGCCCTCGGCCACCTGGCGGGCGATAGAGACGGCTGTCGCCACGGTCAGCTGCTTCGACCTGTGGATGAAGCTCCGGAGGTCCTCTCCCGGCACATACTCCATGGTGATGTATGACGCTCCCCCACTTTCCCCAAGGTCATACATCTTGCAGGCGTTCTTGTGGGCGATTTTCCGGGCGATCTTCAGTTCGTTCTTGAACCGCTCGATCGCCTTCCTCTCGGCCGCGATCTCCGGCCGGATGAGCTTGAGCGCCACCTCCTCCTCAAGCTTCCGGTCATGGACCCGGAAAACCCTCCCCATCCCCCCGCCGCCCAGCTCCTCGAGGATCTCATATCGGCCGTCAAAGACGGTCCCTCGAGCGAGCTCCCCGGTGGGCATTTCCAAGGTCCGGGTGACGGAAACAGCGGGCTTTTCGGGCTCAGCAGAATTCTGAGGAAGCGCGCCGGATTCCGGAGAATCCGGAACATCTCTCCAAAGGCTCGTCCCGCAATCCGCGCAGAATTGCTTGGTCTCGGGGTTCTCAGAATGGCATTTCGGGCACTTCGTCGCCACGGCCTTCCCTTCTTTTGGGCTGAAGAAAGGATATCAAGGAGCGGCTTGCTTAGTCAACGCTCAGCTCAACAACAGTGGAATCGGCACGGCCCAAATCCGATCGCCTATTTTCACCGTCCGGCTTCCGGCATAGCCTAAAAACCCGGCCAGAAAGGAGGGAGTATTTGCAGCAAATGTCCTCAGGCCGGAGAGATCTTTATCCTCCCATCGACTCCCGTTCTTGATTTCCAGGGCGATCGTTCCCCGGCTCGTCTCCATAATAAAATCGACTTCATGACGTCCTTGAACATGCCAATAGAAAAGCCGCGCTCCCGGCAGATGAACGGAGGCGATTCCTTCAAGGTTCTGAAGAACGTAGCATTCCAGGAGCGCGCCGCCCAGGGGTTTGAAAGCATCCGATCCGCCCTGTCCAGTCAGATAGGCGGCCAGCCCGGAATCGGTGAAATAGAGTTTTGGAGATTTGATCAGGCGGCTGCAAGGATTCCGAAGAAAAGGCGGCAGCCGGCGCAGAACAAACGAAACCTCCATCAGCGAAAGATATCGGGATGTCGTCATGACATTGAGCTTGGCGTCCCGAGACAGTTCGCTTTGTTTCAGTACCTGGCCGTTACGCAGAGCGGCGAGCTGCAAAAGGCGGCGAAAGGTCACCAGGTCAGCGACCTGGCTGAGCGCCCGGACGTCCCTTTCGAGGTAGGTTTGTTCATATCCCTGGAACCAGAGCCGGCGATCTGAAACCTGGCCGAGACATACGGAAGGCATTCCGCCCTTGAGGATATCCATCCAGGGGATCGCCGGGGCCGCCTCAGCAGGGAATTCGCCATGTTCCAGAAAATGGACTAGCGCCGGCACGCGGCCGGTTGCGGACTTGATTTCTCTTCTAGTGAACGGCTGTAGGGTTAGATAGACCGCTCTTCCGGCCAGGCTCTCGGCGATGTCTCTGAGCAAAAGGAAATTGGCCGAGCCGGTCAACAGAAACCGGCCGGGTTTCCGGTCCCTGTCCACTTCTCTTTTGATGACGGTGAGGATTCCGGGGAACTTCTGGGCTTCGTCAATCGAATACCGATCTTTCCCAGCCAGCAGTCCCTCCGGATTGTTGCGGGCGGCTTCGAGAATTGCAAAGTCATCAAAGTTGAGATATTTCCGGTTCTTGAGTTCCGGCTGGTTCAAAAGAAGCGTACTTTTTCCTGTTTGCCTCATGCCGGCCAGTACGACAACAGGCATGTTCTCCAAAGCATGAATGATGACTGAGGATATCTCTCTCTGCTTATACTCTGTCATTTGCTAACATTTAATGTTATTTTATGACAAATGTCAAGAGAGGCAATAGAGGATGGCTGAGAGATATTTTTATGTTGTTTGTAGCTTTGTCAATGATCAATCACCAATATTCTGTATGGTTGTCAATGCCCATATGAAGCAAAGATTAGCGATCAGACGACCACATGGAAAATAGAGTTTCAATTGGCTATTTCTCGAACCCGACCTTCTTCAACAGGGCCTTGAAGCGGGGGTCGTCGCGGAGGGAATCGAAGAAGGGATCAACTTTCAGCGGATTCCCTTCCTCGTCGGACACCATGCCATAAAGCTGGCCCGTCGGCGCCTGGGATAAAAGCGGTGCGGACAGCAATAGAATACTTATAAAGGCGGGAAAAATGTTTTTGCCAACGCGCATCATCCCCCTCCTCAATATGAACGGGGTCTTAGCCTGATAAAATATATTGCGGGACAAGCGGATATGTCAAGGACTTTATCCGGCGAGCGCCATGAGCAAGCACTGGGCTTAGCCCCCGGAAAAACCGTACATCCCAGCCTCTTTAGGGGCCGGCCGCGGTTATGTCAAGCGGGCAAATTCTATGGCCGCCGGCGCCGGATCATCCCGGAGCCAGGCCAGTTCAGTGAGCGCGATCGCGCCTTTTTTTTCCGGCTTGCGGCAGAGTGCCGTAGACCCCGGAAAAAAATGTCGTCGGGTTGTCCATTATGTGTTCTCCGGTTTTTGGCAAATGAACATCGGGAACCTTCCTGTTTCCGGCGGGTGGGCAACGTACATTTGGAATTTCGCTTTGAAGCCGGCTTCTCTGATCAGTTTGTTCCATACTTTAACGGAGAAAAGCCCGCAGAGATGGCGGTCGGTCTCCATCGTCAATTTTCCTCTTTTTCGTATCAGATAAATAAAGGTCAATTCGCAGGTGGAATCTTTTGGGTCCGGGTCATAGAGGTTCTCGAACACGGTCAGCTCAACATCCCCTCTTTTGCGCGTGTACAGAACGCTTGAATTCTGCTTGAACGTTTCCTGTGTTTGTTCGATGACAATCAAAAATACGCCGCCCGGCCTGAGATGGTCATGGGCAATCCTGATCGTTTTTTGAATATCGTTTTTGCTGGTCAGATAGTCCATCGAGTCGGGGACAATGATGGCCTCAAATTTTTGCTTTAACATCACGTTTCTCATATCCCCCTGAACGTAACGAACTTCTGGATTTAGCTGCCTCGCTTGGGCGATCATTTTCCGGCTAAGGTCAACCCCGGTGACCCGGAAATATTTCTTGAAGGTCAAATCAATGAGCCCCGCCCCGCTTCCCAGATGGAGCAGGGTCTTGACCTTGATCTTCGAGTTCTTCTTGATTATGCGGACAAGATCCCTGGTGCTGGGCGCGTATTCTTCGGGCGTGCTGAAAATGGGCCATATCCAGGCCAGGTCTTTGTAGAGCCGTTTTTGGTCATTCGCTTTTGTCATTCCAAAAATATCCTTCTGTTGCCTGGTTTGGATCATTGTGTTCTCAATGATCGCATCCCGAAAGCCCTCGGATTGGCGGCAGCCGTGCAGCAGCCCTTTCCGGCATAAAAGAGGAAAATTTTCGCGCACCAGTCCTCCGGATCGGCCTCGACGCTCTTTTTTGCGCTCACGATAATTGTCAACAAAAGGGGAGTGCCGGTTATATCCAGCCTTGTCCTTCGTACCAGCGGGCTGTTTCAGCAACCGCATCCTCCGTAGCCATGGCGGGCTCGAATCCGATCAAGCGCCGCGCCTTGGCGGTGGAGACGACCCAACGGGACTGTCGCATATCGAGGAGCTTATGCCTGTCGATGAGGGGCGGCCGCCTCATAAGGGGTTTAGCCGTCTCTGAAATGAATGCAGCGAGAGCAACCAGACCATCGGGCACTTGAAGGCGCAGCGTTTTCTTACCCAGGGCCTTCTCGACCATAGCGGAAAAATCGTCCCAGTCGTACTCGCCGTCATCGGCAATAAAGAAGGCCTGGCCGTAGGCCGCGGGATTTTGGATGCAGGAGACAACGGCCCGGGCCAGGGTTTTCACGTAGACGAGGGACATGACGTTGCGCTTCCCGACGATGATGCGGAGGCCCCGTTTGACGAGCTTGAAGTATTGAAGAAAATCGCGGTCTCTCGGGCCGTAAACGCCGGGCGCGCGGATGAACGTCAGATTCATGCGTCCCTTGTAGGCCCGGAGGGCGGATTCGAGGGCCGCCTTGCTCCGGGCATAGGGTGTCAGCGGCCTTAAGGGATCGTCCTCGTCGGCACATCTTCCCTCGGGGCAGGGGCCGACCACGGCGAGAGTGCTCATCGACACGATATGGCGGGGACCGTCCGGAATGGCCAGAGCGGCCTCGACCAGATTCACGGCGCCCCCGGCATTGACCTCCATGAAGCCCTCCTCGTTCCACGCGCGGGTAAGGCCGGCCACATTGATGACGGCGTCGCAGCCCAAAAGGAAGGGCCCGAGGCTTGAGCGGTCGGTGACATCCCCCTCGAAGAAGGTCACGGGCTTCCCTTCGAGCCAGAGGGGCCCTTGCCCGGGCAGGACGAGGCAGCGAACCTCGACCCCCGGCCGATCCAACAGCATCTCGACGACGTGGCTTCCCACGAAGCCCGTGCCGCCCGTCACCGCGACTCTCACAATCCCTCCCGTTCGAGCGAGTGGATGCCGGCCCGCATGGGACTGACGAAGCAGCCCCTAAATTTCAGAGGCATTTCGTTTTATGGCGTTTCGGCTAAATGGCCGGACATAAAATCGAGGCCGGCCCAGTATCTTCCTT
>Ga0079037_100001177_pt1 | contig 13272 bp, 17 predicted proteins | sample Mud3Dept4metaG_FD_71479 | JGI IMG/M metagenome (GOLD analysis project Ga0079037, IMG submission 71479) | Freshwater wetland microbial communities from Ohio, USA, analyzing the effect of biotic and abiotic controls - Mud 3 Core 4 Depth 4 metaG | ecosystem: Environmental > Aquatic > Freshwater >... | reverse complement strand
CGGGAACCACAGGATCAGTCCCGAGACGCCGATCATGCCGACGCCCCAGAACACCGCCAGGTAGTCGAACTTCTCCCAGTACGCCCAGCGATCGAGTTCGGGGCGCGGGCCGAGGTACAGGAAGTACTTCACGTTCGCCCACAGGTCCTGGATGTCCTTGAGCTGCGGGGTCATCGAGCGCCAGCCCCAGAAGTAGCCTTTCTCCTTCTTCAGCACGATGTCGCGGAACAGCATCGACAGGTGCACGGCGAAGTAGCCGAACGTGACGATCGCCGCGAAACGGTGCAGGAAGGCCGCGATCTCGGGGCCGCCGAGGAACTTCATCAGGCCCGGCGCCCAGGGGGCGGCCGCGAACTTGAGCGGCAGGCCGGTCACCGAGAGCAGCAGGAAGCTCAGGATGATCGAGACGTGCAGCCACATCTGCGTGGTCGTGAAGCGGCGCACGTACGGGCCCGGCCCGAAGTGCTCGACCTTGAACTCGCCGCGCAGGCGGCCGACCAGCGTGCGCTGCAGCCACAGCGCCGCATGCAGGCCGAAGAAGCCGAACACGCCGAGCAGCAGCAGCGTCATGAAGATGTAGATGTAGTGCACCCACGGGTTCTGCTCAGCGTCCATCGGGTCGCTGTGCGGCATGAAGGTCAGGAACGACGCGTTGACCTCGTGGCCGACGTGGCAGTTGCTGGCGCCGCAGGTCTTGGCAAGGTTGTCGGGGTGGATCGAGGAGCGCGGGTCGCTCTCCGGCAGGTTGTGGTGCGGCGTGTGGCAGTCCGAGCACATCGCTGCCTGGCGCCGCCCGACTTCGGTGGACTTGCCGTGGAAACTGTCGTGGAACGACTGGTAGAGTTCGGCGTGGCAGTTGCCGCAATCGCTCGGCATCTGCTGCCGCATCGCGACCGTGGTCGGATCCTGGACGGCATGTGCATCGTGGCAGGTGTTGCACACCGGGCCGTCCTTGCCTTCGCGCCACAGCGCGCCGTGCGCGCTCTCGTCCCACTCCTTGAGAATGCCCTTGTGGCATTCGCCACACATCTCCGGGCTCTTGGCGTGCGAAGTGCGGGCGCCGGTGGCGTCGTGGCGCTGGATGTCGTGGCTGCCGTGGCAGTCGCTGCAGGCCGGTGCCACGTCGGTGAGGCCCGACACGAACAGCGACTTGGCGTGCACGCTGGAGAGGTACCCCGCCATCATTTCTTCGTGGCAGACGCCGCAGTTGCGGACCTGGTTCACGTCCGACATGGGCGCGGTCGGATCGTTGCTGCGTACGACCTTGTGGATGTTGCCGTGGCAGCCCTGGCAGGACTTGGGCTCGCCGCCCTTGACCTTGGCGTGCACGCTGCCCTGGAACGGCGTGACCTGTTCCTCGTGGCACTCGACGCAGACGTCGAAGGACACGGGTCCGAGCTCGTTGCGCGGGTGCTTGATCGTGCCGGCGGTGACGTGGCATTCGACGCAGTCGACGCGCTTGTGCGCGGAAGTCTTGAACTCGACCTCGATGACGGCCAGCGACTCGCCGGCGTCGGTCTTCATCTCCGGGTCGTCGTGGCACTTGAAGCACTTCGTGTTCGGAATCTTCTCGACGTCCGTCGCGGGTGCGGCGGCAGCCTCCGTGGCAGGAGCCGCGGCGGGTTCCTGGGCTGCGGCGGGGGCCGGCCCGGCCAATGTCAGCAGCAGCGCGGACAGGCCCAGGACGGGAACGATGAGGCGCAGATCGCGGGTCCGGAACATGCAGTGGACTCCCTTGGACGGCCGGCGCGCCGCGGGTGCTTGCCCGCGCACATGCGCCGCGCGCCGCGGGGGCGGCACGCGTGGGAATTTGACTCCAGAAGCCCCGGTGGGGGCTGCACGCATTTACCGAAACCTGTGACGGCGATCCGCAGGGCGCGGCCGCCGACAGTGCCCGCGAATCAGTGCTTTGCGCGGTCCGACCGCGGCGTCGGCGCGGCCTGCACGGCGCTGCAGTCGCTGCAGCCGCCCATCCGGGCTCTCGCGGCACGCTCAACGGCCGTTGAAGCTCGCGTCAGCCAGGCCGCTCGACCGGGTTTCCGTCCCCACGCACCGATGCCCTGTGCCAGCCGCAGGCGCAGGGCCGCGGGCAGCAGCGCCCAGACGGCATAGGCCGCGGCGGCGAGGACGATCAGCCCGACGATGAGTGCCTGCCACACGGCGGAACCCTCACGACAGCAGCGCGCTCGCCACGCGGTACGTGACGAACGCGGCGATGTAAGCCAGTGCAAACAGGTAACCGGCCATGATCAGCGGATAGCGCCACGAGTTCGTCTCGCGCTTCACGACCACCAGGGTCGAGAGGCACTGCGGGGCAAACACGTACCAGGCCAGCAGCGAGAGCGCGGTCGCGAGGCTCCAGGTTTTCGCGATCATCGGCACCAGCGTCGCAGCGACGTCGTCGCCCGTGGCCGACAGCGAATACACCGTACCGAGTGCGCCGACCGCAACTTCGCGGGCCGCGAGCCCGGGCACCAGTGCGAGCGAGATCTGCCAGTTGAAGCCCAGCGGCGCGAACACGTGCTCGAGCGCGCGCCCGATCGTGCCGGCAAGGCTGTACTGGATCGCCGGTCCCGTCGCGCCTTGCGGCGGGGCAGGGAAGCTCGACAGGAACCACAGCACGATCATGAGCGCGAGGATGATCGTGCCCACGCGCTGCAGGAACACCTTGGCGCGCTCCCACAGCCCGAGCAGCAGGTTGCGCAGGTTCGGCAGCTTGTACTCGGGCAGTTCGAGCAGCAGCGGGTGATAGGTCGAGCGCAGCGCGGTGCGCTTGAGCGCGTACGCCACTGCCATCGCCGCCAGGATGCCAGCGACATACAGCGTGAACAGCACCAGCCCCTGCAGGTTGAACGCACCCACCGGCCGGTTCGGGATGAAAGCGGCGATGACCAGCGCGTACACCGGCAGGCGCGCCGAGCAGGTCATCAGCGGCGCGATCATGATCGTGGCGAGCCGGTCGCGGACGTTCGGAATGGTGCGCGTCGCCATGATGCCGGGCACGGCGCAGGCGAAGCTCGACAGCAGCGGGATGAACGCGCGGCCGGAGAGGCCGACGCTGCCCATCATGCGGTCGAGCAGGTACGCGGCGCGGGGCAGGTAACCGCTGTCCTCGAGCACGAGGATGAAGAAGAACAGGATCAGGATCTGCGGCAGGAACACCAGCACGCTGCCGGCACCGGAAATGACGCCGTCCACCAGCAGGCTCCTGAGCGCGCCCGGCGGCAGCGCGTCGTGGACCTGCGTGCCCACCCAGCTGACGCCGGCGTCCACGAATTCCATGGGCGCCGCGGCCCAGCTGAACACGGCCTGGAAGATGAAGAACAGCAGCGCTGCCAGGATCAGCGGGCCCGCGATCGGGTGGATGACGAGGGCGTCGAGGCGCCGCAATGCCCGCCGCCGTGCCGGCTCCTCGTAGCCGGCCGCGTGCAGCATGCGGCGCACTTCGCGCTGCGTGGCCTGGATCTGCGCGAACGTGGGCGCCTGCCACTCGGTGCGCGCGCGGGCCGGCGGACGGGCCAGGGATTCGAGCCGCGCCAACAGTTCCCGCTCGCCGCCGTCGCGGATCGCCACGGTTTCCACCACCGGCACGCCCAGTTCCTGCTCGAGGCGGGTACGGTCGAGGCCGAAGCCGCGGTCGCGCGCGAGGTCGCTCATGTTCAGCGCGACGATCATCGGCACGCCGAGCTCGCGCAGCTCGAGCACCAGCCGCAGGTTGAGCCGCAGGTTGGTGGCGTCCACGACGCAGATCACCAACTCGGGCGGCGGCTCGCCGGCGAGCCGCCCGAGCAGGCAGTCGCGCGTGATCGCCTCGTCGAGAGTCGTCGGGGTCAGGCTGTAGGCGCCCGGCAGGTCGAGCAGCCGGTAGCGCCGGCCGCTCACCGGTCCGGCGAATGAGCCTTCCTTGCGCTCGACGGTGACGCCCGCGTAGTTCGCCACCTTCTGCCGGCTGCCGGTCAGGCGGTTGAACAGCGCGGTCTTGCCACAGTTGGGCACGCCCACGAGGGCGAGTTGCAGCGCCTCGGACGCGGGGGCAGGGGCCGGCATGCTGCGGATCAGCCGCCCTCGACCGTTACCAGCACCGCGCCCGCCTCGCGCCGGCGCAGCGCGAACAGCGTGCTGCCCAGGCGCACGGCCATGGGATCGCCGCCCGGCCACACCTCGCCGATCACCTCGAACGCCTCGCCCGGGATGAAGCCGAGTTCGAGCAGGCGGCGGCTGACCGTTGAGCGGGCCTCGTCGCCGAGGCTCTGGGCGTCGTCGCGCACGTCGGCCACGGTCCCGCGGGCACCTTTGCGCAGCGACGACAGGCTTACGGGGGGCATGGGGGGAACTCTGGGGACGCTGTTGGGTCTGGACGAGGGAAGTCTCTTAGTAATGAGAATCGTCTGCAACAAGGGAATACCGCAATGCGATCAAGGGCGAGGGCCAGCGATTGAGAGTGCCTATGACTTGTATAGGTAAAGACTGTACAAGAGTCGTACAGTCGTGCTTATACTCTGTCCAGACGAAATAGGTCGTCAGTCCTGAAACCACGATTGGCCACTGGCGAAGAGAGGAACGTGCGATGAATGAGTCAGTTCTCGCTCGAGTGGCGCGCGGAGATTCGCAGGCCGTGCGCGAGTGCATCGATGAGTTCGGCGGGCTGGTGTGGGCGATCGCGCGGCGCATGACGCGCTCGCGCGCGGATGCCGAGGACGCCGTGCAGGAGATCTTCATCGACGTCTGGAAGAGCGCCGGTCGCTTCGACGCGGCGCAGGGCTCGGAGAAGGTGTTCATCACGACGATTGCCCGGCGCCGTCTGATCGACCGCATGCGCCGCGGGCGGATGAGCCACCTCATGGACTCCGAGGAGTCTCTCGAGGACGTGCGCTGGGCTGAGCCCGGCAACGACGGCGAAGTCCGCGTCGAAGCCGAACGCGCGGCCGCCGTGGTGGCACGGCTGCGGCCCGAGCAGCGCAGGGTGCTGCGCATGGGCCTGCTCGAGGGAATGACGCACTCCGAAATCGCCACGGCGACCGGCATGCCGCTCGGCACCGTGAAGACGCAGATGCGGCGTGGACTGATCCAGGTGCGTCAGTGGATGAAGCTCGGCAACCCGGCGAGGATCGGCGAAGCGACGCCCTGAGCGGACGCGAGGACGATCCGTCCGCGGGTAGCGGTCCCGCCCCCGAGCCGCTGCCGCCGTCGCTGCGGCAACGTCTCGATCGCTGTGCCGATGAATGGCTGCGCCAATGCGCCGCGCAGTCCGGTGCTGCGAGGCGACCATCACGAACCAGCAGCACTCTGCCGTGGCTCGTCGCCGCGGCGGGAGTGCTGCTGGCGATCGTCGGCTGGTGGCCTCGGCTCGCCGAAGTCGCGCCCGCAACCGTGGCTGGCGACTTCGACCATTGGCGTGCGCAGCGCGCGCGCGAACGGATGCTCGCGACGAGCGGCGTCGAGCACGTGGCCTGGGGTGGCGCGTCGGAGAAGGGTGCGGGCGACGTGGTTTGGGACCCGCGGCGCCAGCAGGGGTACCTGCGTCTGCGTGGCTTCGTGGCGAACGATCCGTCGCGCTCTCGCTACCAGCTCTGGATCTTCGATGCGGCGCGGGATGACCGCTACCCAGTGGATGGCGGCGTGTTCGACGTCCCGGCCGGTCGCGACGAGGTGGTCATCCCGATGCATCCCGCGCTGCCGGTGTCGCGAGCGGTTGCCTTTGCCATCACCGTGGAGCGACCCGGTGGCGCCGTGGTGTCGGCCCGCGAGAAATTGGTGGCGTTCGCGGGCGCCGGGACGTAGCGGCGCGCCGGCGCCGCGCCGCCGCGCGGCGGTTCTGCCATACAATCAGCGGATGTCCGGACGATTGCCCGCTGCGCGGCCCCCTGCGAGTCAGTCAGCCGCCGCCGTGCTGATGGTGCGGCCAGCCTCGTTCGGGTGGAACCCCGAAACTGCAGCCAGTAATCGCTTTCAGGCCGATGCACCGGCGGTGACTGCAGACGCCCGCGTGTGCGCCATCGCCGAGTTCGATGCGCTGGCCGCAGCCCTGGCCGAGGCGGGCATCGCCGTGCACGCGTTCGCCGACCGCGCCGAGCCGGCGTGCCCGGACGCGGTGTTCCCCAACAACTGGCTGAGCCTGCACGCCGACGGCACGGTGGTCCTCTATCCCATGCTGGCGCGCAGTCGCCGGCGCGAGCGGCGCCTCGAGTTCATCGTCGAACTCCAGCGGCGCGGCGGCTATCGCGTCGAACGACTGCTCGATCTCGCGCACCATGAACTGGGCCAGCGCTTCCTCGAAGGTACCGGCAGCGTCGTCTTCGACCACGTCGGACGCGTTGCCTACGCGTGCCTGTCGCCGCGGACCGATGCCGACGTGCTCGACGAGCTGTGCGCTGAACTCGGCTACGAGGCCATGACGTTCACTGCGACCGATGGTGCCGGTGTGCCGGTGTACCACACGAACGTCGCGCTCTCGATCGGCACCGGCTACGCGCTGGTCTGCGCGGAAGCCGTACCTCCGGGTGACCGCGATGCCCTGCTCGAACGGCTGGCGACGACTGGCCGCCGTGTACTCACCATCGATCGCGGGCAGATGGGACGATTTGCCGGCAACCTGCTCGAGGTGCGCGGCGCTGGTGGTGCGCGCGTGCTGGCGGTATCGCAGCGGGCGCTGGCGAGCTTGTCGACCGCCGCGCGGGAGATGCTCGCCGACATCGTCGACCGCATCGTCGCGGTGCCGGTGCCGACGATCGAGGATCTCGGCGGCGGCTCCGTACGCTGCATGCTGGCGGAGATCTTCCTGCCGCGGTCCGCGCCCGTGTCCGGCCATCGATCCGCAGGAGCGACTGCATGAACGAAGCATCCCGCAGCGATGCCGCGCTGGCGGCGGCGCTCGTCGGCGCCTGGCGCCTTGTTTCCTGGACCATCGAGTACCCGGCGACCGGGCGCGTCACGCAGCCGTTCGGGCCGGCACCGGAAGGGCTGCTCGTCTACACGCCCGATGGCCACATGTCGGCCGCGCTGCAGCGGCCCGGGCGGCCGCGACTGTCGCGTGCCGACCCGCACGCGGTGAGCGATGCGGAGAAGGCCGCGGCGTTCGCGAGCTACTTTCATTACGCCGGCACGTGGCACGTTGCCGACAACTGCGTGGTCCACGCGGTGGACGTTGCGATGAACCCGAACCTGACCGGCACGCGCCAGGTACGCCGCATCGCGCTGGCAGGCGACGTGCTCGAACTCGGTGCCGAGGAGGCGCTCGAGGCCCCGGGACAATTGCGCCGCCACCGCATCCGCTGGCGGCGCGCGCCGCAGCGGCCGACGGCTGCGTCCCGTTAGTCCGCGCTGCCCGCTTCCAGGTCGTCGAGGAACTCGACCGCGCGGCGCAGGTGCGGGATCACGATCGTCCCGCCCACCACCAGCCCGATGCTCATCGCCTCGACGATCTCCTTGCGGTTCGAGCCGGTGGCGCGCGCCTCGACGAGGTGGTACTTGACGCAGTCGTCGCAGCGCAGCACCAGCGAGGCCACGAGACCGAGCAGTTCCCTGGTCTGTTTTGGCAGCGCGCCGTCCTCGCCATAGGCAAGCGAGTCCACGGAGTAGATGCGCTTGATCAGCCGGTTGTCCTCGGCGAGGACGCGTTGGTTCATGCGTGCACGGTACGCTGCGAAATCCTGCTCGAGCTTGCCCACTGCGGTCTCCTGCGGCCAGGGGGAATGCGGCGCAGTGTACCGGCCGCGCGCCGCCGATGGCCGCTGCTAGAATCGCGGGCGGAGAACCAGCGTGCTCGAACTCGGCGTCAAGACTCTGCTTGCATACCTGCTGGGCGCGGTGCTCGGCAGTCTGGTCATGGGCCGCATCCGCGGCGTGGACATCCGCGAGCAGGGCAGCGGCAATGCGGGCGGCACGAATGCGCTGCGCACGCAGGGCTGGCAGTTCGCGCTCGGCGTGGTGGTGATCGACGTCGGCAAGGCGCTGGTTGCGGTCGGCCTGCTGCCAGGGCTCGACCTTCCGCCGGTCGGCATCGATCCGTCCGTGGACCGCGACTGGCTGACGGTCGCCTGTGCGGCGGCGGTCGTGGTCGGTCACGTCTATCCCGTCTGGTACGAGTTCCGGGGCGGCAAGGGCGCGGCGACGCTGATCGGGGCCGTAGCGGTGCTCGCGCCCGCGGCGCTGCTGCCAGTCGTGCTCGTGTGGCTCGCCTGCGTGATGCTCACCGGCTTCGTCGGCCTCGGCACGATGCTCGGCACCGCCACGCTGCCGGTCTTCTTTGCGCTCGCCGCGCCGCGCTCCCCCGCGTTGATCGTCTTTGGCCTGGCGATGGCCGCGTTTGTGGCCTATACCCACCGCGCCAACATCGAACGCATGCGTGCCGGCAACGAAAACCGCGCGCGGCGCCTGTGGCTGCTGCGCCCGCGATGAGTCGCCGCAACGAGACACTGCTGGCGCTGCTCGCCGACGGCGCGCTGCACTCCGGCGCCGACCTGGCAGCGCAGCTCGGCGTGAGCCGCGCCGCCGTGTGGAAGCTGGTAGGTGAGTTGCGCGGGCAAGGCGTGCAGGTCGAGAGCCTGCCGCGCAGCGGCTACCGCTTGCCACGGCCGGTCGAATTGCTCGACCAGCGCCGCATCGCGCTGTCCCTCGAGGATCGCGGCTGGCGGCTGGGTGATCGCCTCGAAGTGCTGTTCGAAACCGACTCGACCAACACCTGGCTCTACGGCGCGCCGGCGCCGTCGCCCGGGCAGCCCCGCGTCGCCTTTGCCGAACTGCAGCATGCCGGACGTGGCCGTCGTGGGCGGTCGTGGCTCGCGCCGTTCGGGTCGGGACTGACGTTTTCCGTGGCGTGGACGTTCGCCGACATGCCGGCGGGCTTGCCCGCGCTCGGTCTCGCGATCGGCGTCGGCGTGGCGCAGGCGCTGCGCGACGTCGGACTCGGCGACGCCCAGGTGAAGTGGCCGAACGACCTCGTCTGGCAACGGCGCAAGCTCGGCGGCCTGCTGCTGCAGATGCGCTCCGAGGCCGGCGGGCCGGCCAGCGTCGTCGCCGGACTGGGTCTCAACCTGGCGCTGCCGCCCGATGTGCGCGCTGCGCTGGATGAGCCGGGCGCGCAGCCGGTCACCGACATGGTCGAGGCCCTGAGGGGCCGTCTGCCGGGACGCAATGACCTCGCCGCCACCCTCGCGGCGGCCATGCTCGGCACGCTCGATGAATTTGCGCGCGACGGTTACGCGGCGTTTGCCGCGCGCTGGGCGGAACTCGACGCGCTCGCGGGCGCTCGGGTATGCGTCACCCAGGCCGACGCAATCGTCGCGGGCGAGGCCTGCGGGGCGGATGCCGATGGCGCGCTGCTCGTGCGCGTGGACGGGAGCGTGCAACGCTTCTACTCGGGTGACGTGAGCCTGAGGGCCGCGTCGCCATGAGGCACCTGCTGGTCGACATCGGCAATTCGCGGGTGAAGTGGGCGCGGCTCGAGCAAGACGTGCTCGGTGAGCAGCGCGCCGCCGCACATCACGGCTGGTCGGCCGAGGACTGGCGCGCGGCGCTGTTCGACGGCGTGCCGGTTGACCGCGTGCTGGCCGCAAGCGTGGCTGGCGAGGCGAGCATCGCCGCGCTCGACACGGCGACGCGTGCGGTCACCGGCAGGGGCATCGAGCGCGTCACGGCGCAGCGCGCGGCGTGCGGGGTCGTGAACGGCTACGCCGACCCGGGCCTGCTCGGTGTCGACCGCTGGCTCGCGGTGATCGGAGCCTACGGTCGCGTGCGCGGCGCGTGTGTCGTTGCGGACATCGGCACGGCTGCGACGATCGACGTCGTGGCTGCGGACGGCCGGCACCGCGGGGGCTACATCGTGCCGGGGCCGCACCTGATGGTGGCGTCGCTGATGAAAGGCACGAGCGACCTCGCGTCGTTCCGCGCGACCAGTCCGACGGGCGGCGGCTCGGCGTTCGCGGACAACACGCGCGACGCGATCGAGCACGGCTGCCGTGTGGCGCTCGCGGCGTGGGTCGAACGCTGCGTGCGTGACGCGGAGCGCGTCGTGGCCGTGGCGCCGCGGCTGTTGCTGACCGGCGGTGCGTTGCCCGAACTGCGGTCCTATCTCGGTGCCGCCGGGGAAGAAGTGCCCGATCTGGTCCTGCGCGGCCTGGCGGCCATCGCGCAGTCCCGGCCGATTTGAACCTCTGCGCTCGATACCTACTCAAAAGAGCAGGAACCGGTCGTGTATCATCGCCGCCGGAGTGAGAAAACACTGCGGCGGCCGCGTGGCTGCCGAATCGAACAGCGCAGGAGATAATTTATGAAAATCAAGCAGTTGTTGGTGGTTTCGTTGGCCGCGATGGGTTTTGCAGGCTACGGCAGCGCCGCGATGGCCGATGCCGCCGCCGCGAAGAAGATGTTCAACGACGTCTGCTCCGAGTGCCACGAAACGGCGGATTTCGAGGGCGAAGACGCCAAGGAAGTGGCCGCGACGATCAAGAAGATCTCCGCGGGCCAGATGAAGCACAAGAAGGCCATCAAGCTGACCGACGCGGAAGCGGCGGACATGGCGGCCTTCATGGTCGCCGGCGGCAAGTAATCGCTGGAGCCGCCACCGCTGAATGGAAGGGCCCGGCTGCTGCCGGGCCTCGCTTTGAGCCGAGGAGGTAGTGATGAAGATGAGCAAGGTCCTGATCGTCACAGTGGCTGGTCTCGGTGCGGCCGGCTGGGGAATGGCGGCCAACGCGGACGCGGCCGGCAAGGCCAAGTTCGATGCCGTGTGCGCCGAGTGCCACGAGGCCGGCGACTTTGCGGGCGAGGACGCCAAGGCGCTCGGCGACACGATCAAGAAGATCGCGGCCGGCCAGCAGAAGCACAAGTCTAAGATCACGCTCACCGACGCGGAGATCGCCAGCGTCGCGGGCTACATGGCGGCCGGCAAGTAAGCCAGACGCCCTGTAAGGCAAGCTGAGGCCCGCTCCCGCCAGGGGGCGGGCCTTTCTTTTTCCGCTAACATCTGCCCCCCGAACTTCGGCCGGAGCCCATCGTCCCGTGCGCGCGCTCGTCCTGCTGCTGCTGTTGGCCAACCTGCTGTTTGCCGCATGGGCGCACTGGGTCGCGCCGTCGCGCGCGCCGGCGCCCGGCCGAGCGACGCCGAGCACCGCGGATGCCAGCGCCATCCGCCTGCTGCGTGAGGCGCCTGTCCAGGTGGACGCTGTGGAGGAGGCCGGCGCCGAGTCTGTGCTCGACCCGGCGGATGCCGCCGTGGCGTGCGTGAGTGCGGGACCGTACCTCGAGAAACGGCAGGCCGAACAGGCCGAAGCTCGCCTCGGTCGGCTGGGATTCGCCGTCCGACTGCGCGAATCGCGCGAGGAGGTGGAGACGGGCTACTGGGTGCGCGTCGAGGACCTCGCCACCCCGGAGGATGCCGCGAACGCTCTCGCGCAGTTGAGGGCCGCAGGCATCACCGATGCCTACGTGCTTCCGGAGGAAGCGCCTGACATTGTCATCTCGCTCGGTGTGTTTCTGGAGCCGGTGCGCGCCGAGCAGCTGGCGACGGCTGCGCGCGCTGCCGGGGTCGAGCCGAGCACCATCGTGCGCACGCGCCAGGCGGACGTGTTCTGGCTCGACATCGACCGGCAGGCGAGCGCGGGCCTGCCGTCGTTGGAGCAATTGGGCGTGGAGGATCGCGAGCGCCTGCCGCGGGTCGAGTTGCGCCGCTGTCCGATCCCCCAGCGGGAGGCGCCCGTTCCGTGATCGCGGCCTCGTGCCGCGGCCGGCACAGGCGGTTAGAATCGGGCTGTTCACGCTGGCATAGCTCAGTTGGTAGAGCAGCCGCCTTGTAAGCGGCAGGTCGGGGGTTCAACTCCCTCTGCCAGCACCACTTACGCTTCGCGCCCGGGAACTGGAGGAATGAGCCATGGCATTGTGGAAAGACCCGTCCGTCAAGGATGCTGCACCGGGCGACGCGCCCAGCGCCGCTGCCGAACCCGCTGCACGACCGGCTGAGCGTCCGGCTCCGGTCGGACTGCCGAGTGCCGCGCCCGAGGTGCGGCGTGCTGCAGCGCCGGCCGGCACCGCCAAGGAATCGCTGATCGCGGCCGACGTCACCATCGAGGGCAAGATCGAGGGTGCCGGCCACGTGCGCATCGCCGGCCGCTTCAAGGGCGACGTGAACGTGCAGGGCAACGTGACGATCGAGCAGGGCGCGCACGTCACCGGTCAGGTGAACGCAGCCACCGTCATCGTGAGTGGCGAAGTCGAGGGCAACATCAATGCGAGCGCGCGCGTCGAGCTGCTCGAGACGGGCGTGATCAACGGCGATTTGAAGGCTGCCGTGCTGACGGTCGCCGCCGGCTCGCGCATGCGCGGCAACGCGGACTTCGGCTGGGGCGACCAGGGTCCCACCACCCGCAAGTGACGTCGGGGCCGGCCTGAATGATCCCCGGGCGCCCCACGGGCACGGTCGGCCGCACGAGGGTCTGTCCGCACTGCAAGGCGACGATCCTCGAAAGCGCGCCGGTCTGCCCGCAGTGCCGGCACCACCTGCGTTTCGGGGTCGCCTCGACGGCGGCCCCGAAGCCGGAGGGTTTCTGCGCCCTGCACGTCGAGGGCACGGTGGAGCATCCGCAGAATGGCGGCGACTGGGAGTACTCCGTGGTCCTCACGATTCGTAACGAGAGCGGCGAGGACATTTCGCGCCAGGTCGTGGGAGTCGGTGCACTCCGGGCCACTGAGTCCCGCACCTTCACCCTCTCCGTCGAGGTGCTCACCCCCGGCGGGAAGCCACGATGATCGGCAAGCTGGTCACGAAGTTCGCCGCCGGCCTGCGGTTTCCCACCCTGTTCGGGCTGATGGCGGGCCTGTTCCTGCTCGACGTGGTGGTGCCCGACCTGATCCCCTTCGCGGACGAGGTGCTGCTCGCGCTCGGCACGCTCCTGGTGGGCTCGTTCCGCAAGCGACGCGGCGGTGCGCCGTCCGCGTCGCCGGCGGAATCGCCGGGAACCAAATAAAATCAAATAGTTAGACTGTCAGGGCAGCTATCGACCCGGGAGCCGCCGGGCTCTATGCTTGGCGCTCGTGCCGATTCGCGCGACCGGGTGCGACCGGTGTCCGGCCGAGACGCGGCCGCGGCATCTACTGAGTTGTGCGAATGGTTGGCGTTTGCGAGTCTCGCGCGTTCTCGCGGACCCCCTGGGTCCTGCGGGGGGAGGTCGCTGCAATGTGTCTGGCCGTGCCGATGAAGATCACGTCCGTGGACGGCTTCAATGCCGTCTGCGAAGCCAAGGGCATCCAACGGGAAGTGAGCCTGTTCATGCTGCAGGG
>Ga0079037_100001175_pt1 | contig 13275 bp, 11 predicted proteins | sample Mud3Dept4metaG_FD_71479 | JGI IMG/M metagenome (GOLD analysis project Ga0079037, IMG submission 71479) | Freshwater wetland microbial communities from Ohio, USA, analyzing the effect of biotic and abiotic controls - Mud 3 Core 4 Depth 4 metaG | ecosystem: Environmental > Aquatic > Freshwater >... | reverse complement strand
GGACGCATCAAGGGTATTTCAATTGCTGATAACTTATTCGTTCGCAATGGAATGCCACGGAAAAGATGGTCCAGGTATAGGTCCAGGTCGAAGTTCAAGCGCCGCAATATGAATTTTGCACAAAACACGAGTTTCGCGACAGAAACTAGTGCTAGCATACCACTATCGCACCCTAGGGGGCGGAATCCTGTGACAAAAGACAGGACGTTGACCCAATCGAACTTTGATGCGCTTCTGGTCTGGCTCGATCCGGACCGGGATCTGGCCGCGGCGAAGTACGAAGACATCAGGGCGCAGCTTATACGGATGTTCGTCTATCGCGGCTCGCTTTTCGCCGAAGAATTGGCGGACGAAACCATCAACCGCGTAGCCGGAAAAATCTCCGAGCTCGCCGGATCTTATGCGGGTGAGCCGGCTCTGTATTTTTGCGGCGTGGCCCGAAACGTGTATCGCGAATCGCTCAAGGCGGCTCAGGCTCCGCCCATGCCGGTCCGCACCGCGGATCCTCCGGGGGTTCCGGAGGATCCTCCCGCAGAATATCTCTGCCTGGAGAAATGCATGGAATCCCTGCCTCCGGAAAGCCGGAAGGTGATTCTCGACTACTATGAGATCACAGCCGGGGAGCAGATCGAGGGCAGGAAAAAACTCGCGAGGGCGCTGGGGATCGCGCCGAATGCGCTGCGCATCCGCGCGCATCGAATCCGTGCGCGGCTGTTCGCATGCGTCAGCCGGTGTATTGAAGGCAAGGCCGGCAGAAGGAAATAAAACAGGTCCCATTTCCATAAGGTATGGGAGGATAATGAGGGCCAGAATCGGGAAGTAATCGTGAAACAATACAGCGAAAACGATAACCTGACTCTGATCTGGCAATACCTTTTGAATCGATTGTCTGAAGACCTCCGGCAGAACGTCGAGGACCGCTTGATGACCGACAAGATCTTCGCGGAGCAGCTCAGAATGGCGGAAGGAGAGTTGTGCGACGAATACGCCGCCGGCCGGCTTCAAGGTGCGGACCGGGAGAGCTTTGAAAGACTCTTCCTCGTGCAGCCTGAACTCCGCCGGCAGGTGGAGTTCGCCCAAGCGCTACACCGGTATGTGCTGTCGAAATCCGCTGCGCAGGTTGGCGCCGGACGCCGTGAGAGTTCATGGCGAGCGCTGGTGGGATGCATCCGTGCGCAGAGCTTCGGTTTCCGAGCGGCGCTGGCTGCGGCTTGCATGGCGATTGTCCTGGGAGGCGGCTGGCTTTTGCTGGAGGTGAACCGCCTGCAGGACAGCCTCGACAGCCTCCGTGCCCTGCAGGCGCAAGCCTCAAAAGACCAGCTGGATCTGGTCAGGGAACTCGGGGCGGAAAAGAACCGGAGGCTGCAGGCCGAACAGGAATTGGCATACCTCAAAGCAAAAGAAACCCCGCAAAATCGCACCGGCGTCCCTGCCAATTTCCTCGCCGTGGTGCTCCAGTCCGGCCTGGTTCGCGATGCCGGCAGCACGCCGCAGATTATGCTCCCCGCGGACAAAGACGGCGTGAGGTTTGAGCTGGCCTTGGAGAATGATTCCTTCCCTCGTTATGAGGCGGTGCTCGAGATGCCCGAGGGGGCACAAGTCTTTAAACAATCCGGCCTCTCGAGCCAGAAGACGTCTCGCGGCCCGGCAGTTTTTGTACAGCTTTCCCGAGAAATTCTGAAACCGCAGGATTACATCCTCAGGCTAACCGGCATCGCTGCCGACGGTAGCCGGCAGCGGGCCGGAACCTATTACTTCCGCATCGCCTCGAAGTAATCTCCCACCCACTCACGAAATATTTTTCGCCCGATTTCCATAAATTATTAGGGGGAGTATTTGGTCGCCGGGCATCGACTGCAACGGAAATGTGCGAAGGTGCAGGCAGGGCCCGGCAGGGATTAACTGATTATCTTGTAATAACAATTAGCTGACTGCATACAGCGGTCGAGGTGTGCAGAGAAAAGGAGTGAGGTATGTACGAAAGGAGAATCATCCAGAGTACGCTTGCCTTCATCGGGATTGCACTGCTGGTGACGGTCGCATCGTTTGGGGCACAGAAAGGGAAACCGGTCCCGCCCACACCGCTTTTTGTGGATATCGCCTCAGGCTACTCAATAACCAGCGACGGGACTACATATATTGACGGCCTAAGCAATGTTCGGGCGGAGATCATGAGCGGGATGTTTTATTTTGATACGAATGAGGTCGAGGGGAACGACGGCCTCAGGCGTGTGAATCTACAGTTTCCGGCACTGAGCGGATGCGGCGGAGCGAACCAGCCCCCATGCCCTGCCGGCGGTCGGCAGGACGTCTATGTCGCGACGGCGACCGGTTTTAACGGCGTTGTGGAAAATCTGTCAAAAATGAACCAGGGCAATATCTTGGATTTGCACTTCGCAATCTCATGGCTGGAAACACACAACAACATCAGCTACAAATATGCTCTCCGTTGGAACCAGCCCAGTGATAATCCCAGACTGGTCCATTTCGAATGTTTAGCAGGTTCTCCCTGCACTCAATGGAGCGCCAGCCCCAATGCCGATGCGCTGGCAGGCCTGGAAGTCACTCCTCAGACGAAAAAAGCGACAACAACACTGATCACTACCGTGCAGATGCCCTTTTTTATGATCCTGACAAAGCAGCAGTGACCGCCCGAAACAGGAGTGAGCGTCCAGAGAGCGCGCTTTGGGGCAATGCAACCTGCCGGATTGCGTTTCCAGGCGAAACGGGAGCGGATTCCCTGCCCCCGCAGCACACGTTTTCGGGCGCGTCGCATGTGAGGGACGGCAAAGTCCGTCCTTCGAATCGACCGTCAATGCACACCGGCAAGGGAAGCTTCTGGGAGCGCGGACGTTCCGTTCGCAGCTCTCCTGATCGAGAGATTTGCGCAGCCTGCACCTTGGGGCTCGCGCAAAAATAATTTCACATTCTGCTGCCGCTTGCCGGGCCGGAGATTCTGCATATTTTTTGACATAGGAAATAAGGTAATCGAGAGGCGGCAGCCCACCGGGGCGCGGCGGCGGGCAGGCATCTGCAGCGTTGCCGATCCTCGACGATGTCACCACATCGCCTGCGTCGCGGCGCCTTGCATCTGCCCGCCCGGCGCTCGCGCCAAAATGTGAACTTATTTTTGCGCAAACCCTTAGCGGATATCGGATGAACCAGGCGGGCGAGACACCCGAGCTTCAGGGCCGCGGCTTGAGACTGACTCTCGCTTCCGTTTGCATCCCGGCATTTCCCTTGACTCGCCCGGCGGGTGGCGCAGAATAGATCCAACAACTCCCGTTCGGGAGGTGATCTTGCGCTGGCTGGAAGTCATCTCCGCACTGCGGTACGAAGGAATCACAGTTAATATACGGCGCGTCCTCCCGCGAATCGTTCTGCCGACGGCTTTCTGCCTTTTGTGTGCTGCGGGCTTCGCGCCGCAATTTGCCGGGGGACAGGCTCCCGGGACACCTTCCCTGATACTTCCGGGTGATTCAGTTCAAGTGGAAATTGCTGCGGATCAAGTGCGGAAATTCTGTTTCGTGGCAGCAGCCGGGCAGTTCTTTCGTTTCCAGTTCGGCGCCGTTCCGGCCGCGATTCGATTCAAGGTGGTCAGTCCAGCCGGCAACGGACCGGAGTACGAGCTTGCCAGGGGACACATCGCTACCGGCAAAACTGGATTCGCGCTTGACGTCACGGAGGCGCCGGGAACACATTGCCTGGAGGCACGACTTGAAAATCCAAAGGCAGGCCCGGTGACATTTCGCCTCCATTTCGAAATCCTTCGCCCGGCTACGCAAAAAGAGGTGCAGGTCGCCGCTGCGCGGCGTCTGTGCGAAAAAGGTTACCCTGCCCTGAGCGGGCCTTACTCCATGGCGGGTCTGCGCGAGGCTGTTCAGACATTCGAGGCTGCGGTCCCGTTATTCCGGGCCGCAGAGGATCGCATTGGAGAAGCCCTGGCCCTTCGAGACATCGGCCAGACATACTACCGGCTGGGGGAGGGACCCACAGCGCTCGAATATTATCGCCGCTCGTTGGCCATCATGATCGATTTAGGAGAGCGCGTCGAGGCGTTGCCCACTCTTCGCCTGATCCACCTCGTCTGTACGGAGATAGGGGAGTACCAGCAAACGCTGGAGGCCGAGCTTCGGGCGCTGCAGTTCTACCGCGAGATACAGGATCCCCGCGCCGAGACCGATGTCCTGGGTATCCTCAGCCGCACCTATCGGGACCTGGGTGATTTGCAGCAAGCTCTGGATTGCCTCGAGCTGGTCCGGTCGTTTCGCCACTCGGTCGGGGAGCGAGAAGCCGAGAACCAGCAGCTGTACTATATCGGCTCAATCCATGAAATGCTGGGTGATCGGCAGAAGGCGCTGGAATGCTTTCTTCGTCTGGCGGACTTCTGGGAACAGGAGGGACGGCCAGATCAAAGATCGAATGGTCTCGTCGATGTTGCCAGGATGCAGATCGTCCTGGACGAGTACGGAAAAGCGCAGGAGAACCTGGAGGATGTCTTGAGCTTCGAGCAATCCACCCACTCTTCTTTCGGTATTGCACGCGCCTTCCTGTTGCTTGGCAGTCTCCACAGCAAATTGGGAGAGCGGGAAAAGTCAGTCGCGTACCTGGATCAGGCTCAGTCGACCTTTTCGGAAGCGAAGAATCTCTATTATCGAGCCAATTTCATGTTCCTGGAAGTCTCCGGAAACACATATCTCGATAACGGAGAAGCACAAAAGGCGCTGAGTTGCTACGCCAAAGGCCTGGCTATCGCTCGCGCCAACGGGAATCGTGCAAATGAAAGGCTGTTTCTTTGCCGGGTGGCTGCCGCTGAAAAAGCGCTGGGAAAGCTGGAGGACGCGCGCACCCATGCGGAAGAGGCTCTGGCACTTGGCGAATCCATGCGGACAGTCCTTGAAAGCCCGGGGGAACGAGCCAGTATTTTCGCCGGCTTCCAGCCAGTTTATGAACTTTACGTCTCCCTGCTGTTGGATTTGCACGCCAGGCGCCCGGGGGAAGGATTCGATGCCCTGGCTCTGCAGGCGAGCGAACGCGCCCGGAGTCGGAGCCTCCTGGAACTGCTTGACGAGGCACGCGCAGAAATTCATAAGGACGCGGACAAAGGCCTCCTGGAAAAAGAGCGTTCCCTGCGGCAGCGACTCAATGCCAAGGCCACACTGCTCGAAACGCTGAAAAACCAGAAGAATACGGCGGCGGAGGACGTCGCGCGGGAAATCCGGAGCCTGGTCTCCCAGTATGACCGGGTGGAGGCTCAGATCCGGACTGACAGCCCGCGTTATGCCACGATGGCCCAATCTTCTCCGCTGGATCTTGCCGGGATCCGGCAGCGTGTGCTGGATCCCGACACGTTGCTGCTGGAATATTTGCTGGGGCAAGAGCGCAGCTATGTTTGGGCTGTCACTGATAAAACACTGGCGGTCTTTGAACTGCCCGGCAAAACGGAGCTGGAGGCCGCGGCACGTCGGCTCTACGTGCTGCTGAGCGCGCGCAGCGAGCCGGCCCCGAGTGAGAATCTGCAGGAAAAGCGATCGCGCCTGGAGCGCCTCGAAATAGAATTGCCAGCTGTTGCCGCCCGCCTCAGCCGGATGGTCCTCGGCCCCGCGGCCTCACTGCTGCAAGGCAGGAGACTCCTGATCGTCGCCGACGGGGCGCTGCAGTACATTCCCTTTGCCGTACTGCCCGATCCCGCCACACCTGGCCAGCCCTTGGTGGTCCGGCACGAAATCGTCCATGCGCCGTCAGCCTCGGTTCTGGCGGCCTCCCGTGCGCAGACTGCCGGCCGCGCGCCTGCCGCCAAAGCCGTGGCCGTCCTGGCAGACCCGGTTTTCGACGCGGACGACCCACGCGTGACCAATCGGCCGCGACCCAAGGCAGCCCCGGTTTCCACGACTCCGACCCTGCTTCGAAATCCCGGGCTGGAGCGGTCGCTGCGGTCGGCAGGGATAGAAGCAGCGGCAGAGCACCTGCCGCGGCTGCCCTTCTCACGCCGCGAGGCCGAGGCGATTATTGCCACCGCCCCCGCGAAACAGGGATTGATGGCAGTTGACTTTCAGGCAAGCCGCGCGACCGCCTTCAGCCCGGAATTGAGTCGATACCGGATCGTGCATTTTGCCACGCACAGTCTGTTGAACAGTACGGATCCTGCACTGTCGGGCATTGTCTTATCGCTGGTCGACGAGCGGGGCATAGCTCAGGACGGATTTCTGCGCCTCCAGGATACCTTCAACCTGAATGTGCCCGTCGACCTGATTGTGCTCAGCGCCTGCCGAACCGCTCTGGGAAAAGAAGTACGGGGCGAAGGCCTGATCGGGTTGACCCGGGGATTCATGTACGCGGGAGCTGCACGGATCCTCGCCAGCTTGTGGAAGGTGGATGACGAGGCCACCCAGCAGCTAATGGCGAGTTTCTACCGGGGAGTGCTGCGCGAGCATCTGGAGCCGGCTGCCGCGCTGCGCCGCGCCCAGCGACAGATGCTGCGGCAGAGGGACTGGCAGAGCCCCTTTTATTGGGGCGCCTTCGTTCTCCAGGGCGAATGGCATGCCAAATGAGGATTTCGTGTCGCCAGCAATTGCTACGGCGCGCTCGCGCTCTTCTACGGCCCGCGCATCGAGCCGGTGGTGACCGACGCGATGGTCAAATCGACCAGGTTGTCGGTATCGCCGGATGAGGGAACGGCATAGCCGATCAGAACAGCGGGGAGCAGGTCAAATATCCAGAAAGTCCTTGAGAGCCGCAGTCACCTGCTCAATAGGGCCATCGGGTAAGATCCCAAGTTCCCTATGGAACAGCGAATTGTCCCAAGCAAGGATCTGGCCCACAAGAACGTCGCTGTCGCGCTCCAGACCGCAGGTTCCCGCCGGGATTCGCACCCGCAAGGGAAACGCATCTGCCCTCGAAACCTTGGTCGTAAGCGGAAGAACCACAGTGCTTTCCAGCCCCGCCTCACCGAATTCGGATGGCTGGATCGCCAGGCAGGGACGCTGCTTGCCGTGCTTTATCCCGACTCGCGGCTCCAAATCGACGAGGGAATCGTGGACACCCACTGCCCATTTCACATATGATGGGTGTCCACATTCTCCGCCAGAGCGATCGCTGCAGGACAGGAAACCCTTTCGAACCTCGCGCTCCTCCCATCTCCCGGCCCCACACTGTCCAATAGGTTCCCTCCGACAATCCCGAACTCCGGCCAACACGCCCGTCCGGTCGAGGTGTGCCCCGGCTCAGAAGCTGCTGCGCTCGCGAGCCCGACACACCGAGCAGGCAGCGCATTGCCGGGCACGCAAAGCGGTTTTTGATGCCCAGGGGGACCGGATAACCTGACATAGCCGGAAGCTGCGGAGGCCTTACTCGTACTACAGGCTGTCGACGAATTACCGCAGTTTGTGGCAGTTCTTTGGCACGACCCGGCGGATCCAGAAGAAATGGCTCAACCGGTGGGCGCGTCACTTGCTCTGAGCGCGCAGGCGTTGGAAGGCGCCCGCCTCGATCCAGAAGATGTCCCGCAGGCCGTTCTGCGGGCCGGCAAAATAATTCTTGATCTCTCTGTACGTCAGCGGCGGCCCGTTGTTCTCCCCGGGCATTGGCCGCTGATTGAAGCGTGAGAAAAACAGGTATTTTCCGTCCGGCGAAACATGAGGAAGAAACTCATTGTCCGGGCTGTTGGCCGTCGGGCCCAGGTTTACCAAGGTTCCCCAGGTGCCGTCGGGGCGCCGGAAGGAAACGTAGAGATCGGATCCGCCCAGCGAACCAGGGGCATCGAAGGCGCTGAGGAGCAGGTAGATCTCATTGGGCGCCACGAATCCCGCCATCTGGAGCTTGCCGCCGTTGATCTCCTTGGCGAGCGGTTCGGGCGCCAGATGCACGCCGTCCTGGAAACGGCTGAAGCAGATGGTCTCCCTCTGCCCCTCGCGCAGAGTGAGGTAGAGGCTGCCTCCTTGGACCGGCAGCACATTCATGATGTACTGTTTCTCTCCGATCGGAATATTCAAGGGCCGTGGCGGCCTCCAACCGTCTCCGGCGCGCTCCATGAACCAGGGATTGGGACGCGGCGCAGGTTGGGTCCCGCCGTCGAGGGCCCGCATGGAAGTAAAATAGAACCGCTTCCCGTCCGGCGCGATTGCGGGATTGCCGTCCCCGCGGCCCCGGCTGAAAGGCGCCACCTCCGGGGCGGTCCAGATTCCCTTTTCCTGTTTCATTTCCACGATGACTGAAAGCGCCGGAGGCAGGGTGACAGTGAAATAACAGGCGCGGCCGTCCGGGGCAAATGCGATGTCGGATTCGAAGAGACCGGTCGACACGATGTGCGGGGCGAAAAGCTCGGAGCCGGGCCCGGCCCACTTCTGCCCCAGGTAAGGGCCTTTCAGGATAGGAAATTCGTCTTGAGCGCTTTGCCCTGACGCAGGGCCGCCAGGCTCCTCGCCCGGTATGCAGCTCAAGGAGAATATGGCAATCGCCAATGCCAGCCAACGGTGAATGACTGTTCCGGTCAGATTTTGCATATGGTTGCCTCTCATGATCCGCAGTGATCTGCATGCTTCCCAGTCGATTCGATGAAGAGAAATCCTGGACTGGCGGAGGAATCCAAGGGTTTGGACAACAGCGAGCGTGTTTTGTTCCCTATCCCGTCGCTTATGATGACAGGAATTCCATGCTGATACGCACCAGATCCTGAATGATAGAGTCGAGGCGCTTGCCCTCGAATCCGCCGATTCTCAGTGCGACGCCGACTCGGTGCTCCCGCAAGTTCATCATATGGGTAGATGAGGATCGAGATGCGCGATTTGGCCATTGCCTGCCCTGTACTCCTGTCTAATCCGGATTTCCTGCAGCTGGAGGCGGCAGCAGCTTGCCGCAGTGGGCGCACGCTCTCCACCTGGCCTCCATGGGCATCCCGCATGCCGGGCATAGAGGGCTCCGCCTGGCACCGCACGAAGGGCAGGATGGGTATGGGGTGAATTCCACGGTCCCGCAGTTAGAAGGGGAAGGGTTGTTATGACCATCGTCCAGCCGAACAGTGCGATGGCGGCGGTCAGACCGGCCTGTCGCCGATTCTCGAGCACTTCCATGCGGCAGTTTGTTGCCAGGGCGGCTATTCGATCCAGGCATACGGGGCTGGGACCATCTTCCGGCAGGCGTTGCACTGCCCGGATGAGCCGCCGCAGGATGGTGGCGCCGTGATAGCTGTCCTGCACGACTATTTTGATTGCGTCCGTGCGGTCGATGAGCTGGCTTGTCGAGGATAAGAAGAAGAAATCTGCGCCTATGGTTGCCTTGGTTTTCTCGGGACTTCTTATCCAAACCCAATCTGTCGCAATTGCGTTGACGCTGGGCCCACAATCGGCGACACTCCGTTCCTAGGCTTCCAAAACGAGAATCCCGGAAGGAGACTTGTATGCGCCTGCTTTTCGCCTTCATCACCTTCCTGGCTGCCGCGGCGCCGCCCGGATTTGCCGCCGACCGCGTTAAAACTGCCAATGGCATTGTCGAATCAACCGCCGCTCCCAAGGACGGCGTGCGTAGTTTCAAGGGCCTCCCGTTCGCCCAGCCGCCCACTGGCGAATTGCGCTGGCGCGAGCCGCAGCCGGTTAAGAACTGGACGGGCGTTCGCAATGCCGACCAATTCGGTCCCTCCTGCATGCAGCGACTTTCCCCGGGCGCCGACTACTGGCTCCGAGGGAAAGGCATGAGCGAGGACTGTCTCTACCTCAATGTTTGGACTCCTGCCAGATCGGGCCGGGAGAGGCTTCCCGTTCTCGTCTACATCTTCGGCGGCGGCTTTCAAAACGGCGACGGCTCCGAGCCCCGTTACGACGGTGAGAACATGGCCCGCAAGGGCATCGTGGCGGTCTCCATCAATTACCGCACCAACATCTTCGGCTTCTTTGTGCATCCCGAGCTGACCAAGGAATCCCCGCACCACGCATCCGGCAACTACGGTTTGCTGGACCAGGTGGCCGCCCTCAAGTGGGTGCAGAATAACATCGCGGCCTTCGGCGGCAACCCTAAACGTGTCACGATCGCCGGCGAATCGGCCGGCTCGATCTCGGTGAGTGCGCTGATGGCTTCGCCGCTATCCAGGAACCTGATGGCCGGTGCAATCGGCGAGAGCGGCGCCGCAATCTCCAGCCTGCCGCCGCAGCCCCTCGCAGATCTTGAGCAGAACGGGATCAAGTTCGCCACTGCCGCCGGCGCGACGACCCTCGCCGCTCTGCGTGCCATGACTGCGGAGCAGATTCAGGAGGCTACGACCAAAGCACAGGGCGTCCGCTTCAGCACGGCCATGGATGGCTACTTCCTCTCCAAGTCCCTGACGGCGATATTCGAAGCAGGCGAGCAGGCCAAGGTCCCGCTGCTGGCGGGATCGAACACCGAGGAGCAATCCTGGCGTTCGGTGCTGGGCAACGGCGATCCTACGCGCGAGACGCTCGCTGCTGCCATCAAGCGTTTCTATGGCGACAAAGCAGACCCTGTCCTGAAGGCTTACGCCGCAGCCACTGCGGATGAGGTGTACGAAGCCGCCACGCACCTGGCCAGCGCCCGCTTCATCTCGTACAGCACCTGGAAGTGGACCGAACTCCAAATGCGGACCGCAGGCAAGAATGTGTACCGCTATCTGTACGCCCGGCCGCGCCCAGCTTATCTCGGGATGCCGGGTCAGCCGCCTCCGGCGGCGGGGCGAGGAAACGCAGCCGGAGGTGCCCCGGGGGTGGTGGGCGCTGCGCGTGGACCTCAACAGCTCCCACCCCCCCGCGGCGCGGCGCATTCCGCCGAAATCCAGTACGCCATGGGCAACCTGGACCTGGACACTCGCTACGCCTGGGAACCCGCCGACTACGAAGTATCCAAAGTGATGCAGGCCTATTTCGTGAATTTCATCAAGACCGGCAACCCCAACGGCGCTGGTTTGCCGGATTGGCCGGCCTACCGCGCTGAAAGCGACTATCGGTGCATGCGCATAGATGTGAAGTCCCAAGCCGGGCCTGAAGCACACCGCGACCGGTATCTGGCGCTGGATGCCGCGACCGTGAAGTAATGGCCGCTGAGCCCGAATGAAATCATTGCGGCGTGTCCTTCGCTGTGGGGTGGGGTGACGTACGGAGTCTGGCGCCCCATCGATGCCTGCCCCAAACGCGGTGAGAATCGCGAATCCCAGAAACACCTGAGCTATCGAATAGGTTTTCATCCTACCCTAACAGCATAGGCGACGGCGGAATCTGTGACTGCAGGAGTTTTCCTATTGCTCGTGGTGGGAGAGGCGTTGGTGATTGCCGGGCTAAGGCTGCTGTATCCGCGCATTACGCGGCGCGGCCTGCTCTTCGGTGTTTATGTCGGCGAGGAGTGCTGGGGAGGGGAGGAAGCGCGGCGCATTGCCCGATCCTGGCAGAGCGGGATGGTCCTCTGGAGCCCGGTGAGCGCGGGCCTGGGCATTGCTTTTTTCCTGAAATATCGCACTCCGCTCAGGAATGTGAGCTTTGCGGCTCCCAAGGTCCATTCCGAGCTGCCGGCCAAGCCCGCCGCCTGGTCGAGGTATGCCTGCCTCACGGGCCAACCTGCGCGGCGAAACGCGCCTCCGGGGCAGGCAGCGCGTTGCTGGGCGTCCTGCCCTTTCAATACCGTTTCCCGCCCGGCAACCCGCTGCCTGCCCCGAGTCTTCCCGCACGTGCCTCCTGGCTTCCTCCCCCTTTCCCTTTTGCTCCCCGATAGAAATGCTTATAATTCTCGGCTGCAGTCTGGAGGAAGTGTGCTTGGGAGAGGCCGCCCCATGCACCCGGCAACGGGGATATTTCGGGGGCATTTCGGCTCGCCCACAGCCCAAACTTGCGCTACAGTTCCCGCAGCCAGAGAAGCGATTCCCTATCATATTTCCCATCAGGCATCTCGATCAGTACCCAGTCGTGGCTGTCGATCTTCGAACCCCGGATGAGATGGCCCCGGGCGCCCGCGCAAAGGATGGCAGGGATGTGTCAGAGTTACGAGTAACTTACAGACAATGCTGGAATTGTTGAGATCCACTTGGAGATTCCGTGGGCTCAGGGAAAGTACACAGGGACCCACTAATCGATAAAATATTACTGTTTATCAATATATTTATATTGACAAACAGTATTTTTTGTCCGATGCTGTGGACGGTAGCCGAAGAGGATTGGCTCACACGGCCACGATTCCAGGAGGAGGTTCTCAATGCGCCTATATGGAGCAGGCTCGATTTCCACCCCCGCAAGGGTTGTTATTGACGTGTTTCTGGTGATTGCCGGCTTGCTGATCGCGGGCCAGGCCGTGATCGTCGCCATACTGCTCGTCAACCCGCTCCAACCGATTCGGGAGCACTTCCAGACGACGACGATTGCAGCGGTGCCGGTGGAAGTATGGCCTCCCGAGGACGTTGTGCGCGTCGAACCCGGCATCGCGATCGCCCGCGTCGACCCGTGGGCCTACATCAGGTACCAGCCCGCCAGCCGGTGGTTCGTCGCTGTCGCGGCGGCCGTAAGCTTCTCCTGGTGGGCATGCGCTTTGGTGATACTGCTGTCCCTGCGACGCGCGTTCAACAACCTCTCGGGCGGCACCCCGTTTCCGCGGGACAACATTCGATGCATCCGCAGGACGGGCCTGGCCTTCCTCGGCATGGCGGCGGTCGAGCTGATCACAGACGCTGTCGGGCTATGCTTCATAGGCGCCACGACAACCGTTGCCGGCAGGCCCGTGGTCATTCCTTGGGAGGTGTGGTTGATGGATTTCCCGCTGGGCACGATCCTGGCCGGTCTGGCCATAGTGATCCTCGCCGAGGTCTTCCGCGCCGGCGCGGATCTCCAGGACGACCAGGCGCTGACGGTATAGGAGGCAACCATGGCCATCGTCGTGAACCTTGACCTCCTGTTGGTGAAGCGGAAGATGAAGCTGACGGAGCTTGCCGGCCGCGTCGACATCACGCTGGCGAACCTGTCGGTGCTGAAGCAGAACAAGGCCCGCGCCATCCGCTTCTCGACGCTGGACGCGCTCTGCAGGGAACTCGGCTGCCAGCCCGGCGACCTGCTCGAGTATCAGCCCGATGCTGCCCAGGCGGACGGACCCGCGGCTGGCGGCTCGGGCGATATACTGGAGACAGACAACGAATCGGGCGGCTGAAGAAGCGCAACTATCGGGATCAGATGCGCAGTTTCGCGGATCTGACTCCGGATTCTCCAGGAGAAAAACCATGGATACGGTTCACGCGCTCCTGCGGATGCTCCGCAACTGGTTTCTGGTCTGGTTCGCCGCCGAAGCCGTTCTTGGCAC
>Ga0079037_100001174_pt1 | contig 13278 bp, 10 predicted proteins | sample Mud3Dept4metaG_FD_71479 | JGI IMG/M metagenome (GOLD analysis project Ga0079037, IMG submission 71479) | Freshwater wetland microbial communities from Ohio, USA, analyzing the effect of biotic and abiotic controls - Mud 3 Core 4 Depth 4 metaG | ecosystem: Environmental > Aquatic > Freshwater >... | reverse complement strand
ACCAGGGAGCCGACGTCCTCGCCCATCTCGGTCTTCTCGATGATCTTCCGCTGCAGGGACTCGCGGGCCGCGGCCTCCTTCGCCGCGTCCTCCTGCTTCTTGAGCTCCGCGTCCGAGACCTCGGGGTAGGGGACCTTGTAGGCCTCGAGGTCGTCGGGGATGTAGCTCTCGGCGAACGTGGACCGCGCCTCCTTGATGAGGGGCTCCACGTCGCGGTAGCGCGGCGAGATATGGATCATGTAGAGGCGGCGGACGGCCGCCTCCTTGGCGATGGTGGCGGCCTGCATGGCGGTGGAGTGGCCGAACTTGTTGGCCTTCTCCTCGAGCGAGTGGTCTGCCGTGGCCTCGTGGATGAGGACGTCGATGCCCTTGATGATCTCGGGCAGGCCCATCATGGGCTTGGTGTCCATCGCCACGAACACGCTGCGCCCGGGCCTCGCGGGTCCCATGACCATCTCGGGGGTGATGCCGCGGTCGTTCCAGACGATCGTCTCGCCCGCCTGCAGCTTGCCCCACAGCGGGCCCTCGGGAATCTCGAGCAGCTTCGCGGCGTTGGTGTCGAACTTGCCGGTCCTGTCGTCCTCCCTGAGCATGTACCCCAGCGTGGGCAGCGCATGGTCCAGCCTGTGGGCCGTGACGCTGAAGCCCTCGAAGTGCTCGGTCTGGCCGTCCTTGAGCTCGTGCAGGACCAGGTCGTAGGTCCTGCTGTAGTAGGAGATGCGCTCCAGGATGGTCACGAGCTGCTCCGTGCCCTTGGGGCCGAAGACCTCCAGGTCCTTCGTCCTGCCGTTGAGCGCCATGGTCTGGAGCAGGCCGGGCAGCCCCAGGTAGTGGTCGCCGTGGAAGTGGGTGATGAATATCTTCGTGATGTGCATGAACGACAGCGGCGAGAGCATCAGCTGCCGCTGCGTCCCCTCGCCGCAGTCGAAGAGCACGACGTCGCTGTTCACCTTGACCGCAATCGAGGAGACTCCCCGCTGGGGAGACGGGAACGAACCACCCGTCCCAAGGAAGACTATCTCCATCGGGTTCGGAAAGAGCCGCGACCCTTTTTAACGTTTCCGGCCCCATTCTCCCTTCCCAGAACCTCGCCAGCACACTGGCGCGGAGGTCTCGCGCGATGCGGGCCGGCCGCCGTCCGGCGGCCCCCGAGGGCATCATCCCCCCCATCGCCGGGGCAGGATGCGGGGTGGGGGCGCATGGCGTCGGCACATCGCGCGCGTGCGCGCCGCCCGCACGCTCGCGGTCGGAAGTTGGCGGGCCTGCCGGGAGTCCCGCGGCGCGGCATTGACCCCGCGCCGTTTCGAACCCGGGTCAACGGCTACCGCCGGGCCGTGCCGCGATGCGCGTCTCGGCCCACCGGAGGCCATTGTGATATCCAAACTACACTACAGGCCCGCTTTGGTCAAAGTGAGTGGGCTCAGGCGCCCTTCTTGAACTCGGTGTAGCCGCACTTGCCGCAGCTGACGCGGTCCTTGTGCTGCGCCATGAAGGTGCCAGGTCCGCACTTCGGGCAGTCGCGCTTCTGGCGCACCATGCGGTTGCCCTCGCGCTTGTAGAGCCGGTTGATGACCTCGATGTTGCGGGGTGTCGAGGGGCCCTTCTCCTTCTTCTTGTCGGCCATCGTCACTCCTCCGCCTTGGGCTTGGCGTCGGGCTTGTGCTCGGCCTTGCCCTCGGGCTTGCCCTCCGCCTTAGGCTTGGTCTCGGCCTTGCCCTCGGGCTTTGCCTCGGCCTTCGCCTCGCCCTTGGGCTTGCCCGGCGGCGGTCCCGCCTTGGCCTTCTCGGCCTTGGGCTTGGGCTCCGCAAGCTTGTTCCGCACGAGTATGGGGCGCGTCTCGACCTCTAGCGCCCGCTTCTTGGACGGGTAGACCTTCACGTAGGCGCGCGTCATCCCCTGGCCGAACCCGGTCTCGAGGTGGTCCACGATGACCCGGTCCTTCTCGGCCCTGACCGCGCCCGCCACGAGCTCGCGTATCTCCTCGCGCTTCGGGGTCGCCGCCCCCAAGTGCTTCGCGAGGACCTGAAGCTCGATGCGGTCGATGAGCTGGTTCTCCTTCTTCGAGAGTATCTCGATGTCCATTCAACCGCCCTCCTCGGGCGAGCCCCCTCGGGTCCGGCGCTCGAACCTGTCCAGGGCCTCTATGACCGACAGCCTGGTGCTGCGGTCGACCTGGACCAGGGCAAGCCCCCTATCAGGGATGCCATATATTACCGTTGCGCCCTCGGGCGCGTGCAGGATGGCCGCCAGGGAGGCGAGGTCCTCCTCGCCCTCGACCACGATGCGCGAGCTCCTCGGGTCCGCCCAGGCGTCGATGATCGCGTTCCACAGCTCGGAGGTGAGCTCCCCCATGGGGTTTCGGACGCGCAGCACGCGCTCGCCCACCCCCGCGACCATGTCCGCCCACTGGGCGCCCCCGGCCCTCCGCGTCCGCATGTCGACGATGGCGAGGTGGATAGCGACGCCGAGCGCGTGCAGACGGGCCGTGCACATGTCGCCGACCGTCGCGATGGGGCGCCCCGGCGCGATGAGCCGCAGCGCCTCTTTCTCGTTCACGATGGGGCCGAGCGGGCCACCGAGCACGCGCCTCATCTCGGCGGGCATCACGAGGCTCGTGCCCCGCGGCAGCCGCACGCCCGTGGCGAAGGTCTTCCGCCCGGCCATCCAGAACCACCACTCCGTCCCGCCCTCCCGGGGCGGGGGCGCGCCTCACCGGACCTTGAGGGCGAACCGTCCGTTGGACTTGATGCCCATCTTCTGGGCGATGATGGAGTGCTCCCAGTCCATGACGATGAGGTAGCCCTGCCACTCCTTGGACAGCTCCCCGCCGCACAGGGGGCACACGTCGAGCTCGGTGATGTGGTAGCAGCTCTTGCAGGCCTTCATCGCTCACCGCCCCTTCTTCTTCTTGGGCTTGGCGGCCTCGTCCCCGCCCTCGCCCTTGCGGTCCTCTTCCAGCCACTCGAGCTTGCCAAGGCCCGGCTGCCGCATGGTCAGGCCTATCTTGCTCTCGCGGTAGTTGACCTCGTTGATGGAGATGGCCACCACGCGGGCGCGCACCACGTCGCCGATGCGCAGGTCGCGCTTGGTGTCCTTGCCGATGAGCCTGTTGTTGGTCTCGTCGATGTCGATGCGGTCGTCCATGATCTGGGAGATGTGGAGCAGCCCGTCGAGCGGGCCGAACCGGACGAAGGCGCCGAACCTGAGTATCTCGCAGACCTTGCCCTGGACGACCTCGTGCAGCTCGGGCTTGAACACGAGGGCCTTGAACTTGACCTTCTGATAGACCGCGCCGTCGCCGTGGACGATGCGGCCGTGGCCCATGGGCTCGATGTCGGTGCAGAGGATGGTGAGGTTGTTCTCCTTGTCGACCTTGCCCTCGAAGGACTCGTGGGTCAGCTCGTCGACGACCTCGGGGAGGGCCTTGCCGAGCATCTTCGGGGGGATGCGCACCGTGTCGAGGCGGTCCACCATCTTGTACAAGTTGCCAGCGCTCCTCTCGAGGACCAGTCCTAAGGATAAACTGGGCCCGTGGACCGGTGGATACATGCGCCCCTATTTAAAGATTGCACTCGCAAGGGCCCGAACGCCTGGTGCGCGGCGCGCGCCGCGCGCGCACGTCGCCGCGCGCGCGGGGCGCGCGAGCGGCGCCGCCCCGGCCCGGGGCCAAGGTTAATATGCCCTCCATATCATGCCGCAGGACAGACGAGGGTGTGAGTCGATGGCAAGCCCGGTCCCTGATGCAGGCGCGTTCATCGAGCGGGACAAGAAGATCCAGAAGCTCGGCAAGATGATGCAGGCCAAGCAGAGGGACCTGGACCTGCTCGGCCGGCGGCTCGAGATCGCAAAGAACCGCGTCGCGGGGGGCGAGATATCCAAGGGCGAGTTCCAGCGCATGCACATCGAGATCAACCGCAAGCGCAAGGGCCTTCGCGCCACCATCACCCGCTACGAGAGGCAGCGCCTCAACCGCGAGCGCGCGCTCAAGGAGAAGCAGGAGGAGAAGGAGGAGAAGGAGCGCGAGCGCGAGCAGAAGCGCAAGGAGCGCGAGGAGCGCAGGCAGGAGCGCCGGCGCGAGAAGGAGGAGAAGCGCGAGGGCGGGGAGCAGTGACCGCCGTCGGGCCGACGTGCGCGGCCATCTCACGGGGGCGACGCGCCCCCAAGGCCGGGATGGGCGCCTGGAAAAACTCTTTATATCCAAAGTCCGTTCACAGAGCAGAGGCACTGCTGGGGAGATAGTAAGATGCAGAGCACGCTATGGGTCTTCGTCGACATCCTGCTGCTGACCTTCGGGCTGTTCCTCGTGCTGGCGGGCGCGTTCACGGCCTACTTCGGCAGCGGCAAGAGCCGCGGGATTGGCGTGGGCCTCCTCGTGTTCGGCATCGTCATATGGGTCGTCGTGGCCATCATGCACCTCCAGGACATCGGATTCCCCATCGACCTGGAGCTCATGGACGTCCTCAAGGACGCGCTGGTCTACATCGGCGCCGCCATCATCGGCGCGCTCGCCGCCATCGGGATATTCCTCGTCGCCATCATGAAGTCGTGAGACGGCCGTCCCGACCCCGCATTCGCGCCCATCACCCCCCAGGCCCGTCCCTGCGGGCACTAGCGCCGTTTCTCCGCGTCGGCCTCATCTTCTCACCCCTTGAGATGCACTCGGCGCGCCCCGGCCAGCACCCCCTCGCGCGGGCACCCGCCTAGATATTATCCCTGATAATCGGGAGCCAAGGGATATATATCGACCCAGCCGTGGGAAGGAACGTACCTGGTCAGGGGTAGAGCGCCCGATGCTGGCTGTGGAGGGCTGACCGGTGGTCAAGAAGATCAGGAAGCTCAAGGTGCGCCCGGCGGGCCAGGAGGCCCCAGGCGACCCGGCCGAGGCCCCGGAGGGGGACGACATGGCACTCCCCGAGGTCGAGGCCTCCACGACGCCCACCTCGCCCGTCGAGGGCGCGATTGTCGACACGGACATGGCGGCGACGACGGTCGACGCCGGCACGCGCCAGCCGCGCCTCGAGCCAGAGCTCGACGACCAGTACATCAACGACCTGATCGAGCGGTTCGGCAAGGGCGAGCTAAAGGAGGACGACCAGGTCTTCAAGGAGTTCGCCGAGAAGCTCACCGGCATGGACCGCATCCCCGCGAGCAACGGCGCGCCGGCCAAGCCCTACGACAAGCTCATCCAGGACCGCGAGCAGAAGCTCCGCGAGCTCGAGCGCAGGATAAAGGACCGGCGCGACGTCCTCTCCCAGACCGAGGCCGCCATCAAGGAGCGGCAGGAATCCTTCAGGGCCCGGCTCGATGAGTTCAACAGGACGGTGGGGACCCAGCAGGTCGAGGTCGCCACCCTCCAGACCAACATACAGGAGCTCCAGCAGTGGGAGTCCAAGCTGAAGGAGGAGGAGGGCGCGCTCAAGAGGCGCGAGGCCGAGATCACCGCCCGCCTCAAGCAGCTAGAGGCCGAGCGCACCCAGCTCGTGGAGGAGCGCAAGCGCCTCCAGACCGAGTGGGCCCAGGTGACCCGCAAGGAGCTCGAGCTCGGCACCCGCGAGAAGACCTACCGCGACCGCGAGCAGAGCATCGTCTCCAAGGAGTCCGAGCTGCTCGACAGGTCCAAGGAGCTCGAGGAGGAGCTCACCAAGACCATCGAGGACCAGCAGCAGCTCATGCAGCGGGAGGACGAGGTCAAGGGCGAGCGCGAGAAGCTCGAGCGCGAGTCGAACCGTCTCAAGCGCGACCAGGAGGACATCAAGCGCAAGGCCGTCGAGTTCGAGCAGTTCAAAGTCGAGCTCGAGGAGAAGCTCAAGCGCACGCGCCTGGAGACGGAGGCGCTCAAGCGCAACGAGCAGACCCTCAAGTCCGTCATGGCCAAGCTCGAGGACGAGCTGAAGCACAGCCAGCTCGAGGAGCAGCAGCTGCGCGACCGCGAGAAGGCGCTGCTCGTCAAGACCGAGGAGATCGAGGCCGCCCTGAAGGAGAGGGCGACCGAGGTCGACAGGGCCCGCCAGGCCCTCAAGGAGGAGCAGGACCGCGTCCGTGCCGGCAAGGCACTGGTCGAGGAGAAGGAGCGGGAGCTCACCAAGACCCAGAAGGACCTCGAGAAGGAGGCCCTCTTCAGGAGCCAGGCCGAGAAGCAGTCCATGGAGAAGGAGAAGCTGGTCCTCCAGATGCGCTCGCGGCTCCAGGAGGAGACCGCGCGCCGCGAGAAGGAGGAGCTGGCGGTCAAGGAGCACCAGCGCCGCATCGCGCAGCTGACGGACGAGCTGGGGAAGGAGAGCGAGATCCGCCACGAGCGCGAGGCCCGGCTGCAGGAGGTCGAGTCCGAGCTGGAGGACGTGCGGACCAAGCTCCAGACCGAGACGCAGAAGCGGCAGGAGGGAGAGCGCCGCGTGCTGGAGGCCGAGCGTACGCTCGCCAAGCTGGAGGACGAGCTCTCGGCGCGCGAGCGGCTGCGCGTCCAGCTGCAGAGCGCGCTCAAGGACAAGGAGCAGGAGCTGTCCGACACGCAGCGGATGCTCAAGCGCGAGCAGGACCTCAAGCAGGACAGCGACAGGCGGCTCAAGGAGCGCGAGCTCGAGCTCGCGGGCGCGCAGGCGCAGCTCGAGGAGGAGCTGCGGACCATCAGCGCGCAGAAGGCCGAGCTGATGGAGAGGGACGAGCAGCTCGCGCTCATGAGGTCCACGCTGGCGGAGGAGACGGAGGCGCGCGCGCGGCGCGAGGAGGAGATCCTCGCGAAGGAGGGCGAGATCGGCCGGCTGCAGGCCCAGGTCGAGCAGGAGCGCGCCAACGCGCTCGCGGGCGCCGGCGGCAGCGCAGAGGTCGAGAGGGCGATGGGGGAGCTGCGCGCGCAGCTCGAGGACGAGGAGCGCAGGCGCTCCGAGCAGGAGGCCCTCATCGAGGAGCGTGAGCGGGAGCTCCTGTCCATCCGCAAGGCCCTCGAGGACCAGGTCGTCCACAGCAAGGCGGTCGAGGGCCTGGCGACCGAGCGCGAGGGCCAGATAGGGGAGCTGAAGGCGCAGCTGGAGCGCGAGCAGGCCGAGCGCGCCGAGCGCGAGGCCGCCATCAGGAGGGAGGAGGAGGAGATAGCCGCGCTCGAGGCGCGCGTCGAGGAGGAGCGCGCGGCCCGAAAGGGACGGGAGGCCGAGATGCGGGCGCTCGAGGACTCCAAGGTCAAGGAGGTCACCGAGCTCAAGCTCGCGCTCGACGCCGAGGCGTCCAAGCGCAGGGCCATGGACGGCGTGCTCAAGGAGCGCGACGGGGAGCTGGGCCGGTTGCGGAAGGACCTGGAGGGCCAGACCCTCAAGAGCAGCTCCATCGAGGCCCAGATACAGAGCCGCAACGACGAGATCGTCCGGTTGCGCCAGGACCTGGAGCTCGTGGGCGCGGGCGGCGGCAACATCCGCTCCGAGATAGAGCGGCGCGAGCGCATGATAGCCGACGTGAGGCAGCAGCTCGCGAGGGAGGCCGAGCGCAGGCAGGAGCTGGAGCAGGAGCTCATCTCGGCCCAGGGCCGCACAGAGCAGGCCCGCGCGGGCGTGCGCTCGGCGGCGACGGCGGCGGGCACGCAGGACGCGGCAGCGCTGGTGCAGAAGGACGGGGAGCTCCAGCAGCTCCTGGCCGAGAAGCGCCGCATCGAGGCGCAGCGCCTCGCGGCCGAGTCCGCGGACGAGCCCGAGGCGGCCGCGATGCTGCGGCAGGACCGCATCGCCTCGTCCCCGGAGTTCCTGGGCCAGGTGCTCGCGCAGCTCAGCGAGACCCGGCAGGGCATCGAGGCCAAGGTGGAGCAGGCCGCGTCCGCGGAGGACGTCGACCGCCTCCAGATCGACCTCAAGGGCCAGATGGGCGAGATAGCGCGCATGACGCAGCAGCTCGGGGCGACGCAGGACGCCATGCAGCGCAAGCTCGAGCAGCTCGAGAGCCGCCGCAGGGAGCTCGAGCAGGAGCAGCGCCGGCGCGCCGAGGAGGAGGCCACGCGGGCCGCGGCGGAGGCAGCGACCAAGGCGGCGGCCGAGGCCGCGGCCGCGCGGCAGGCCGCGGAGGCCGCCACGAAGGCGGCCGCGAAGGCCGAGCAGGCGCTGACGGAGGAGGGCGCTGCCAGGGCGGGGGCCGAGGAGGAGGAGGAGGAGGAGGAGGCGTCCGGCCGGAGGCCCAAGAGGGCGAAGAAGGCCGGCGACCGCCTGCGCAAGGCCGGCAGGCCCGTGCCCGGGGAGGAGGCCGAGAAGATGACCCTCAAGTACGTCTCCTACCACAGGCGGCTGCACGAGCAGCAGCAGCTCTCCGACGAGGACGTGGAGGCGCAGGAGCGCATCGAGGAGGAGCTCGAACTGCTGGACCCGGCGGAGATCATGATCCCCCCGGACATCTACAGCTTCTTCACGAGCCCCGGCGGCCACTCGATGGTCGTGCGCGGGCAGGGCAACACCGGCAAGAGCACCCTCGCGCTGCAGATCGTCGAGGAGATAGCGGAGCTCGACGAGCTGCTCTACGTGCCCACCCGCACGCGCGACAAGACCCGGTTCGTCCAGTTCCCGTGGCTCTTCGAGAAGGAGGAGGCGGACCGCGCGTTCCTGGACGACGGGGAGCGGATGCGGGAGTACCTCAACGAGCAGGGCGACAGGGAGGACCTCCTGGAGCTCCAGACCCTCCTGCGCCGCTCGCCCGCGCCGTGGGAGATCATCAACATCTACGCCCAGGTCGAGGGGAGGCTCCCGCAGCCCACGGTCGTGGTCGTAGACCGCATCGACCGGCTGGCCGAGCGCCACCGCATCGACGTGGGTGACCTGATGGAGGCGCTGCACCGCGACCTGGCCGAGCACATGAAGGCCCAGCTCATCATGGTGCAGGAGCAGCCGAAGCTCAAGGGCCTGGACGCGTACGCGGACGGCTCTGTCCTGCTCAAGGTGTACACCTCGAGCGACGAGGGCAGGTTCACCGGTCAGCTGGAGATATCGAAGCTGACGGGCATAGAGCTTACCCAGGCGCGGTACCTGTACAACATCAAGGGCGGCAGGATAAGCGTGTTCAAGGGCGTGCAGTCGGTGAGGTGATGTGGACGGTCCCGAGCGTCGCACACCTATCGCGTACCCTGCGGACGCCCCGTGGGAAAACTAATAATACGGACGCGCTCTCATGGGTGTCGCCGTGGCCCGCGGAGGGCCACGCCAGCCGCGCGGACGGGAGGGCCGGGGCATGACCGACGAGGCGCCAAAGCAGGCAATGGAGGGGGCCGGTGGCCCCCCGGCGGGCACGCCAGCGGCGCACGGTGCCGACGGCGCGCCGTCGGCGGCGGCATCCCCCGCAGGCGCGGTGCTCGCGAACGGGGGCAGCGCGTCCCACGAGGAGCAGGTGCCTGTGCCCATGCGCAGGTACGTCACCGCGTTCAGGCGCACGAGGCTGGGGCGCGGCCTCGTCGAGGAGCCGTCGGCGTACCCTGTGCAGGAGGCCCACGCCGACCCCGAGGAGGTCGCGGCCGCGCTCGAGGCGCGGCTCACCATCGGCCCGGAGGAGCTCAAGGAGATCCAGGACACCTACAACGTCCACAGCATCGAGGAGATACTCGCGACCCTCCGCATGAAGGAGGAGGAGCTCGTCCGCATCAAGTCCGACTTCTCCATCAAGATGCGCAACTCGCTCGCGCTCCAGCGCATCAAGTTCGAGCGCGAGCTCAGCGACATGAAGAAGCGCATGGAGGAGTTCTCGGAGTACACAACCGCCGAGGACTTCCTCAAGAAGCGCGAGGAGGAGATGAAGCGCAAGGAGCGCGCCCTCGAGGAGAAGTCGGAGGAGCTGGACGAGCTGCGCAAGGAGCTCGAGCAGCTCAAGAAGTCGGGGCGCGCCCCTGGCGGCGCGCTCGCCGGGGCAGAGGGGGCGGACGGGAAGGACGTCTCCGAGCTGCGCGAGATAGTAGAGGAGCAGGCGATGGAGGTCAGCCAGCTCGAGACGTCGCTCAACAGGGCCCGGTCCGAGCTGGACGAGCGCCGCGCCGAGCTTGAGAAGGAGGCGCGCAGGAGGCAGGAGGCCCAGGACGAGCTGGACAACCTCAAGAAGGGCTCCATCGCCATGATGAAGTACGTCACCTCCATGCAGCGCAAGAAGGCCGAGGACGAGATAGTCGAGCTCAAGCGCAGCCTCGAGGAGGAGGTCAAGAGGCGCGAGGAGCTGGTCGAGGAGCTCTCGACGAAGGAGACGGCGCAGCGCGCCAAGGACATCGACCTCGACAAGGCCATATCGCAGGCCGTGTCAGCGGGCGCGAAGGGCGTGGACCTCGATACCCTGGCCAGGTTGAACCAGGACCTGCGCGACCGCCAGACGGCATTCGAGACCAAGGAGAAGGACCTCAAGCTCAAGGAGCGCAAGATCGTCGCGCAGCTGCGCAAGCTCAAGGAGGAGCGCGAGCGCGCCAAGGCGGCCGAGCGCGAGGCCATCGACGACAGGATGCAGCAGCTCCCCGACTTCCAGGAGCAGATGCTGCGGAAGGACGAGGAGGTCAAGAACTGGCGCAACCAGGTCGAGTTCCTCGAGACCGAGCTCAACAAGGTCAAGCGGGCCGTCACCTACAAGGACGACGAGTTCTCGCGCCGGCAGCAGGACCTCGAGTACCGCGAGAAGATGATGCAGGCCGAGCTCACGAAGCTAGAGGAGGCCAAGCACACCACGGGCGGCTCGACCGAGGTGCTGGTGGCGAGGAAGGAGGTGGAGCGGCTCGAGAAGATAATCGCCACCAAGGAGGCCGAGCTCAAGTCGAAGGAGGCGTTCCTCGCCGGCAAGGAGCGCGAGCTGCAGGTCAAGGAGCAGGCGGTCATCTCGAACAACCTCCGCCAGTCGGCCAAGGAGCGGGAGAACGAGTTCAAGGCCAACAAGGTCAAGACCGGCACGGCCCGCCTGGACGACCTGATGTACGGCGGCCTCCCCCTGGGCGGCAACGTCCTCATCACGGGCCCCCCATTCATCGGGAAGGAGGTCCTGGTCGAGGCCTTCGTGGCCGAGGGCATCGCCAAGGGCATCCCCACGGTGCTGATCCTCTCCGACCTCTCCCCCGCGGAGATGCGCGCGTCGCTCGCCAACCACGTCTCGTCGGTGGAGGAGTACGAGAAGCTGGGGATGCTGAAGTACGTGGACGCCTACAGCATCCCCATGGGCCTCCAGCCAGAGGATGACAACCCGCACATCACCTACCTGAGCGAGCCCACGGCATACCAGGAGATCATCGGGGCCATGGACAAGCTCTACAAGGAGTTCACCAAGACGGGCGTGGAGTACTTCCGCGTGGTCGTGCTCTCCATCTCCACGTTCATCACCTACTCGGACGTGAAGGCGACCTACGGCTTCCTGCAGAAGCTGACCGGCCGGCTGAAGCTCATGAAGGCCGTGTCGCTGTACTCGGTCGACGAGGGCATGCACTCGGCCACCGACATCCAGATGCTGGGCCACGTGATGGACGGCTCTTTCCAGTTCAAGGCGGAGAACCTCAAGACGTTCATCACCATCCAGGGCGTCTGCGACACCCAATCGAGGGACTGGATACAGTACCAGTACACCAAGAAGGGCCTCAACATAGGCTCCTTCACCCTCACCCACATCAGGTGAGGGGCGGGACGGTCCGGTGCATCGGAGCTGTCCTTCGGGGGCGAAGCAGGCGCATCGCGTCTCGCGGCGGTTCAGAAGTCGGACTCGTCGAGCGCGTACATCAAGTTGTACTGTATCTTGACGAGGAACTCCTTCTCCACGGGCTTCTGCCCCTTGGAGGCGCGCACCTCGTTCACCCGGGCGCAGAAGGCATCGAAGTCGCGGTGGCGCAGCCTCTGCATGTCCTCACGCGACAGCATGTCCTCGAGCTCGGATTCCAGCTCCAGGCGGCGCTTGCGGTCCCTCCATCCCCCCACGGCCGCCTTCGCCACGAGGCCGATGCCCACGCACACCGCCACGAGCGCGCCCACCGCGAGCCAGAACCAAGGGTCCAAAAGGTCGACCATCCTCACGCCCTCCCTCGAACCTCCGTCCGCGTCCCCTCCGTCCCGAGCCGCGTCCTCCGTCCCCGCATTCAGCCCATGAGCGCCCACAGCGGGCGGACCCATGCCTCCTCCATCATGTCGACGGGCAGGTCAACGATGGTCCTCCCGCCCGCCCTGACGAGCAGGGCGGCGGGGCGCTCGGCCACCGCCTCGCCCTTGCGCCGCTTGACCTTCCTGCGCCTCTCGCCCGCGCCACCCGTCTGGCCGGGCCCGGTGACCACGCCCATGAGCTTCACGGGCACGTCGCGCGCCCGGAGGGCGCGCTCGAACTCCCTCGCGTCCGCGACCGGCACCTCGCAGACCCACCGCGTGTTGGACTCCGAGAAGAGCAGCGCGACGCGGCGCACGCCCCTCGGCCCGGAGGCGTCGAGGTCCACGTCCGCCCCCAGCTGCCCGCCGATGCACATCTCGGCCAGCGCTACGCCCAGCCCCCCGTCCGCCACGTCGTGGCACGCCACGACGAGGCCCTTGGAGTGGGCGGCGAGCATGGCCCCCATGGCGGCCTCGAGCGCGTCGAGGTCGACGTCGGGCGCCTCGGGGTGCCAGGCCCCGTGGCGCGCGTAGAGCGCGCTCCCCGCCATCTGGTCGCGCGTCGTGCCGACCAGGTAGAGCCGGTCGCCCGCGCGCTTGAGGTCGGACGTAACCGCCCTCCGCGCGTCATCCATCAGCCCTATCCCGAGCACCGACGCCGTCGGCGGGACCACGCTCTCGGGCGTCTCGTTGTAGAAGCTCACGTTGCCCGAGGGCGCGGGGATGCCCAGGCGCTTGCAGGCCGCGCCCATGCCGCGGACGGTCTCGACGAACTCGCCCATGCGCTCGGGCACCTCGGGGTTGCCGAAGTTGAGGCAGTTCGTCAGCGAGTGCGGCCGCGCCCCGACGGCGACCAGGTTGCGGCACATCTCGTCTATGACCGTGAGGCCCCCCCTGTAGGGGTCGTGGGCCGTCACGGTCGGCGCGTAGGCCGTCGCCATCGCAAGGCCCCTCCAGGAGCCCTCGATGGGCGTGAGCACCGAGGCGTCCTGCGGCCCCGCGTGGCCCATCGCGCCCCGGAGAGGCCCCACCGACGTGGCCGCCCGCACCTCGTGGTCGTACTGGCGCACGACCCACTCGCGGCTGCACACGTTGGGGTCCGCGAGGCTCGCGAGCAGCTCGGCCTGGAGGTCCAGGCCGTCGGGGAGGGCCCCGCCCTGCTTGGGGGCCTTCGGCCTGCCCACCTTGAACGGGCGGCAGTACTCGGGGCCGCCCGTGTAGAACTCGATGTCCA
>Ga0079037_100001173_pt1 | contig 13285 bp, 5 predicted proteins | sample Mud3Dept4metaG_FD_71479 | JGI IMG/M metagenome (GOLD analysis project Ga0079037, IMG submission 71479) | Freshwater wetland microbial communities from Ohio, USA, analyzing the effect of biotic and abiotic controls - Mud 3 Core 4 Depth 4 metaG | ecosystem: Environmental > Aquatic > Freshwater >... | reverse complement strand
CCTCTTACAGAGAGGATCAAACAGATGATTTCAAGGATGTTTGAAGTAGAAGATCAGAAAATTAACTAGCTGAAAATGTGGTATCTGTATGAAAAATACTGTTCGTAAACAATCAAAGAATAATACAATGGCAGAAGATATTATGAATTTTGATCTTCCTGTTGAAAGGTCATCAATTATTAAAGTCATAGGGATTGGGGGCGGTGGCAACAATGCCGTAAATCACATGTACGAAAAGGGCATCAAGGATGTGAACTTCGTGGTTTGTAATACTGACCATCAGGCTCTTGCGCGCAGCCCTGTACCGATAAAAGTACAGATAGGCGAGTCAATAACCGAAGGGCGTGGTGCAGGAAGCAAACCCGAGGTAGGGCGCCAGGCTGCCATGGAAAATATCAAGGAAGTAATGGATGCCATCTCAGGTAATACCAAAATGGTGTTCCTGACAACAGGAATGGGAGGAGGTACGGGTACCGGTGCAATTCCGGTCATTGCCAAAGCCTGCAAGGATGCCGGACTGCTTACAATTGCGGTTGTCACGATCCCGTTCAAATCAGAAGGAAAGATCCGTATCAATTATGCTATTGATGGTATAACCGAATTGAAGGACTATGTTGATTCTCTTCTTGTAATCAATAATGAAAAACTAAGGGAGATATATGGTGATCAGGGAGTCTCAACTGCTTTTGCCAAAGCTGATGACATACTGACCACTGCTGTCAAGGGAATTGCTGAAATAATTACGGTTGCAGGTTATATAAATGTCGACTTTGAAGATGTGGAGACTGTGATGAGAGATTCAGGGGTGGCAATAATGGGAATGGGCATGGCGGCCGGAGAGGACAGGGCTTTGAAGGCTATTGAAAATGCACTGGCATCGCCCCTTCTGGGCTCAAATGATATTACTGAAGCAAAAAGTATCCTGGTAAACATTTTATCAGGAATGGATGCCAATGAGCTTACAATGGATGAGCTGGGTCAGATAACCGATTATATGTATGAAGCCACATCCGAAGATGCCTTGATAATAAGGGGATTATCACAGAATGGGAATCTCGGAGAAAATATCAGTATTACATTAATTGCAACAGGATTTCCTTCAAACAGCATATTTACCCCTTATAAAAAACCGAAGCCTAAAATAGTTGAAAAACTGAAAGTCAATATACCGGTTCCTCACCAGATCCTTCCTGATAAAGGCGAAAATGATTTTACTGTTCACCCCAAATCTTCAAAATCGGTAATTGATGATATTGACGAAAAGGAAAAACCTGAAGCCACCCTTAAGAAAGTGAAGCACATGCAGAACTTCTTTAAGAAGGAGGATTTGTCAAACAAAATCATAAAAGAAAATATCGAAAACTTTGAAGATGTCCCGGCATATATAAGGAAGAAGATTAATATCCAATCTAAAGAAGAAAAAAAAGAGAGCGAGGAGTCAATGGGAACACCTCAACCTGACGAAGAAAAAGAACCGGTTCTAATTGAAAATAATCCATATTTAAATACTCTGGAGAAAAAAGAAGTAAAGACGGATAAAACAAATCTGAAAAAAATAAAAAATGAACAAAAGGCGATCAAAAAAGGGAATATAATAAAAAAGAATATCAAGAATGACTATAACGATTTAAAGGATATCCCGGTAAAAATAGGACAGAAAAAATTCTGTGAACCAGGAGAAAAGCGTACTAGAAGCAATTCTGATTCCACTCTTCAAAAAGATAATGAAGTTCAAGAGATTGATTTTCAAAAAATAGAAAAACAAGTTTTCGATAATATAAATGAATCAAATCCATATGATTTTAACCACGGAATAGAATCAGGTTTTCAGGATCTTGTGTATAGCTCAGTTTTTGCACCTGAACATGTCATCAGAGATAAAAATTTCTTAATTCTTGTTTTTATCCATACAAGAGATCAAAAGGCGGAAGTAAAAAGCTTAGCAAGTAATTTTGATAAAACCTTAATTCAAAAAGCCTTTCAATACTTAGATTTAAGTATAAAAATTGGTACCCGTTTAACTTTTGAATTAATTCTTAATAATATTTTTGTTGAAGAAAATAAAAAAACTATGGTATGGCTGGGTGATCCTTCCTATATTGATTTTGAATTTATCATTCCTGAGTCTTTTAAAGAAGAAATTGTTTATGGGAAAGTGATTATCTGTATTGAAACAATACCTGTGGGGACAATAAAATTCAGGATGAATATTGAACAAAAAAGGAGTCTGATGAGTAACGTTTTTGCAGAAACCAAATCTAGCAAATATCGGAATGCTTTTATTTCTTATTCATCTCATGACAGGAAAGAAGTAATAAAAAGGATAAACCTACTTTCAAAGTTGGATGTAAATTATTTTTGGGATCTTATGACCTTGAGACCAGGCGACAGATGGAGGAATGAGATCTATAAATACATTGAAAAATCTGATGTATTTTTTCTTTTTTGGTCCTCTTTTGCAAAAAAATCAAATTGGGTGAAAAGGGAATGGGAATATGCATTAGATTTAAAGGGTCATGATGAAAGCAAACCGCCTGACATAATACCAATAGTAATTGAAGGACCTCCTCCTCCGAAACCTCCAAAACCTCTCTGCCATTTACATTTCAATGATCCGATGATATATTTTGAAATTGAATAGAAATATTCAGGGAAATCCTATGTGCATGATCTAATATAACACAAATGGAACCATTAGGTGCTTCATAAATTCTTTATGAGTACCATAGGCATTCTTAATAAGATCACTTCACGTATACCGGAAAGATGTTATCCATTACCTTTAAGTCCTTTCAAGCAAAATCATTAACACTAATTTGTCAGCAATTGCTCTGGCCAATAATCCAGGAATGGATTGCATCGATTTTACTTTAACATTTAATTATTCATCTGTGCCAGAAGATTTTTGATCAATGCCTTCCTCATATCCTGAGCCAGCTTTTGCTTGACCAGGTGGTAGAAGGGAGAATAAGGGACCAGCATCTTCTGACATAAGGCCAGCTCATGTGCCAGATAGGTGAGACCATAGTAATTTCTCTGAGAATCGTTAACTGATAACAGGTACTGGATGAAAGGGTGTTTCAGGCTTAAGCCAAGCAGAATTTTTGATGGATGCACAAGCTTACGGCGAGGATTTTCATTTTCATTTGCAGGTTTCAGAAAATTGGAGATGAATTTCTCATCCAACGGTTTCCCGCTCTGATCGAATAATCCTGAAGATACTCTGCATCCCTCTTCTTCCATATCAAAAAAGGTTGATTCAATCGATTTTACCTTTATATGAAGATTAACTTCGATGACGTTTATTATCGCCGGATCGGCAAGGAGCATATCAATCTCTTTTAACAGACTCTTCTCCTGCCGGTCAAGATACTTAATGCCGATGATCCTGGTCTTTGGCGATAAAGCCTCTTTGGTAACAATTCCCCGTTCGACCAGCTCCGTAATCTTATCCTGATTCCCCTGAATTGTGTCGAGGTTTACAATATCTTTGAATACAATTGAAAATAAGCTGTCGTAAAAATATGCTGCTCCTCCGTTCATCCGGCACGGCTCCGGGATAACTATATAATCATGCTTGAATGTGCCTCCAATCCAGCGAAGGTTTGTACGTTCGGGTGAGTAATAGAAAGGAAGATCAAATCGCTTCATATTCTTAAGATCTTTAAGTGAGTATTTCCCGGCACGGCCATTAATATGATAAACAGAACTGGTGGCAAGATATTCAATAAGCCTGTTCTCATCAGAAGGATTATCGGCAAACTTATCAGGATCTGATAGATATGAACAGATTTCATGCCTGAAGATAAACTGGTTTGCAACAATAAGATCGGAACTGACTCCATTCCCGATTTCCCTGAGAAGATAACTCTTAAGATTCCGGATCAGTATTCCCCGCGCTTCATAATATGCCGAATCGAGATAATAGGAATCTCTTGAGATTGTAACATTCAACCTGTCAGCGTTGAGGATAATTTCAATGTTCGGGATAAATGGCGTTCCGTTGTTATAGTAATCTTCGAGGTTGTAATGAACATTGTGTCCGCCTGTTATGAAATGATCGAGAGAAACCTTCATTATGCGTTCATATTTGCACAGCACGGTGATATTATCCCATTCGGATCCATATCGTATCAGGCCCCGGCAGCTGTCTTCACAAAATAAACTGATATCCTTGTTCCCGAACTTCTCCCAGCAGGATACAAAGAGTTCGCCATTGATTTTCATCTTGCACGGGTAATAGGTCAGCGAATTCCTGGCATAGTCAAGGCAGTTCCTGACGCTGCGTGAATTGTCAAACTCAGCCCTTATCAATGTGCTGTATTTTATCTGTTCATCAATAACTCCCAATGAAATTACCGGCCTTTTCCCCTGTTCCTTTACTTTGAAAACAAGCTGGACGGTCTGGCCTTCACAACGGGTTTTAACCAGTATCTCCTTTGTTCCAAGCTTGCGGTTGAACATAGACATGAATCCCATCCCAAACTGTCCGATCTTCTGCGGGTCGTTGTCTTTATCGGTTCCGCCCAGAGTGATCAGGAGCCTGAGCCGTTCAGTATCCATTCCCTCACCGTAATCCTTGATTGATAACCAATCTCGTCCTGCACAGATCTCACCCATACGTTCCTCCCATGGAGTGCCGTTCGGATAGCTGTCGATGGCATTCTGAATAAGTTCACTGAAAGCTCGTCCCGGATTACCTCCAAACTGACGCTCAGTCAGTTTGGCGAATCCCTCATCAAGGTCGATTTCCAATCCGTTTGGCATTACAAATGTCTCGAGGATTTTATTTACCGGTTCCATGTTTGATTGCTTTTTAATTGATTAAAAATAAGAAGATTAAAAGTTGTCGTGAGGGCGGCTGATACAATTCCTGATAAAATCCATGAATTCACGGTTAAAATCTCCCGATTCATCCTTAAGGGGATCCGGGACCTGATCATTTCCAATCCTGGATATTGCATCAATTATCAGCAGATCTTCCCGGGCTTCCTCACTTATGTGTGGTAATATCTTACTATCGGCAAGACACATAGCAATTGCCCAGTGTGCTGCCAGACCTGGATTTAATGTCGACATCTGTACAAACTCCCTTATCTCCGCATGAAACAGGTTGAGGATGATGGTATTATTCCTGTACATGAATTTCTTTCGAAGGCATGGTGTAACACCATCCCTCTCAACCAGGTAGTTGACTCTCCAGACCATATTAAGGAGATCATTATTTGCTGTTCTGGCTTCCTCGCAGATACCTGCATAATCACTGAACCTGATCCCTCGACTTCTGTAATCCATCTGATTGTTCTCTATTCTTTTCCTGAATCCTCCCAGCCTTTCCGGATCAAGGTTCCCGGGCTTGAAAACAAGGAATTTTTCAAAGCGCTTTTGTTCCTTCGACAGTCTGAATTTATCATTTACAGGCATTTCAATGACAGTTTCCTCGTCTTTAAGGTTGATTATATACTGGGAATAAATGGTTCTGAGAAAGCTTACGGCACCGGCCGGCTGTTCAACCGAAAGAACCGGAGCATTGAAATGGCTGAAATCGAGACCTTCGCAATTTTCAGCCTCTATATAGATGTTTTTGCTCTTCATGACTTTTGCCTCCAGTTCTTTCATGGAAAGCCTGACACCTTCAATATTCCGAAAGACAGGGTAAAGTGACCAGATATTACCTGACTGCCTGTACTTAAGCAAGCCTATTGTCATGGCATCAGCTTTCTCCGAAATCATTGATGCTTCGGTGCCCGGCCTGAAATCAAAATGGCTGGTAATAAAATCAAAATAGGACGGCATTATCCTTTCCCTGATCTCTCTTGCAAGATCAGTTAATACCTCTTCGTTACAAAGGCAGTGCCGGCCAAAGGGAAGCTCAAAGGCCTCACTGTCGACCCGGATCATGAGGTTCGGGATCCAGATATTTTCAGAGAGACCATATGAGAAAAGATTATAGTTTGAAGAAATGAATACCCTGTTCTGATATATTTCGTGTGCCCCTGTACCTGTTCCAAGCACAATCTCACAGGATTTACCATTGAGTTTTATATTATATGACCGGCCAGAACATTCCGGCGGATAGGCCCATTCCCTGCTTAAGGAATATCTGGCAGAATTTTCGTTCTCCCAGCTCTCATCGTTTACGTAGAACCGTATGCTGATTGGCAGATATCTGACATAGGTATGAAGAATACCTGACAGTTTTTGTGCCAGTTTAAGGGCAGTTTGATCCTTTTTGAGAGTGATCTCAAAAAGCGTACCCTGCGGCGTTACATGGCTGTTCCTGTTTATTGGGATAGGATGATCATCAAGCAGGCTGTCAGTCTCAAATTCATGGCATACTTTACCGGTTGAAGTGACTGCCCTGAAATGAGTCAGTCGGGGCAGTGCCGCAACGCTGAGTTTTCCTATTCCGTGCCGGCCTACAGTTTTAATAATGGAATTGTCCTTCCTGGATCGAAAAACAGTAAGGAAGTCTTTCAGTCTGTTGAGATCCATTCCGTTTCCGTTATCATGAATTCCAACTTTAAGCGAAGTTTCATCCTCTGATACCCTGATAAGGCAAAAGGTCGCAGAAGCATCGTAGGCGTTTACCACATATTCCCGGATAAATTCATAGGGATCTGAAAACTGGCTGCACATATTCCGTTTCAGGTGCTGGCGGTGCGTCTGAATTCCGTTGTTCTGTATGTTTTGTAACTTTTCGGTGAGAGATTCTGGAGCTTTTTCTTCTGGATTCATACTGGCAATGATTTAAATAACTGATAATTATATTGCCAATCCCGTGCCGTGTTTCATAAAAGATTTATGTTCAGCTATTTATGAGCAAATATTTAGTTTCAGATTTATAAAACAAACCTCTTATAGGCGTTTATACGCGTATTTTAGGTTAAACATCGTGTACCTTTCCTGAAAAACAATATAGATAAAGTACACCTGGTTAGCAAAATCCATTATTCCCTTGGAGTGGGCAAAGAATATGTTTGTTGATTTGTATAAATTGAATTACGGTAAGAGGAGATGAAAGGGGTATTTGATGAAGCAGGAGTGTCATAGGTGGCATTTTATTGAGCCACTTGCTGGGTTCGGGATCATGAAATATTCAGTTAACGTAATTAATTCTCATTGCCAGCCACAAACGGATTAAACCTCAACTCCCTTCCACATTTAGGGCAATTGCTCATCAAGACGGGCTCATCCCATGCTTCTTTTGGCAAATCCAGACATGGAGATTGTTCTGGCCTTAAACCTGCTTTATTTATTATATTATCTATTGCTTTCAACACCGAAGCAGGTGGAATAAACCGATGGCCGCATAAAGGACAATCGGTTGATGGTTTTTGATAATGCCTTGATTCAAAATCCCAGATTCGTCGAATAGTTGTATTTGCAGCATCTTTTACCAACATATGATTATCCACAGTAAGGCTTATTACCTCGCCCGAATCACAACCCAAAAGAATTCCAGTGGGGGAAAATGAAAAAGTATTAATTGCATAATCCGAAATAAAACATTGTACGGCTTCCCCGGTTTCCAGATCCCAGAGGATGCAACAATGGTCATCTGAAGCCGAAATTGCCATTCTCCCATCAGGTGTAATAGCAACCGCATTTACCCAATCCGCGTGTCCTGTTAGGGTCTGAAGCATCCTGCCTGTTCTCAGATCTGAGAGGACACAATTCTTGCTGGACAAGCCTGATAAAAACCTCATTCCGTTTGACGCTATTGCTACTGACTTAACCCAGTCAGCATATTCCGCAATAATTCTTAGTACCTTACCGGTCTCTAAATTCCAGAGAATACAGGAATTATCTTTGGATCCTGAAATAACCATTTTCCCGTCAGGAGTGATAGCAACAGCATTTACCCAATCTTTATGCCCTTTAAGGATTTGGATAGCTTGGCCCGTCAACAGGTTCCAAATGATACAAGTATTGTCCGACGAACCTGAGATGGCTTTTTTACCATCGGGGGTAATGGCAATTGTTCTAATAAAATTAGTATGTCCAATTAAATTATGGATTACTTCTCCATTACTAAGGTCCCAGATGATGCAATTATAATCTGATGAACCAGCGATAATACGTTTCCCGTCAGGCGTTATTGCAACAGCATTACTCTGGATTTTAGGATTATTAAGTAAATTAAACATCTTTCCTGTCTCAATATCCCAGAGAACACAGGGATTGTCAGAGGAGCTTGAAACAGCCTTTTTCCCATCTGAAGTGGTAGCAATTGCATTGACCTTCTTTTTATGTCTCTTTAATAACTCCTGAGTTTCTCTTGTCCCAAGATCCCAAAGTATACAGGTTTGATCCCAGGAGGCTGAAATAGCTAGTTTCCCGTCCGGAGTAATAGAAACTGCTTTAATCCAGTCCTTATGTCCTTTAAGTATCTGGAGTACTTCCCCGGTTTTAAGTTCCCAGAAGACACAAGTAGTGTCGGATGAACCTGAGAATGCACGTCTGCCGTCTGGTGTTATTGCAACTGCATTCACCCAACTCTTATGCCCTTTGAGTGTCTGAGTTGTCTTACCAGAACTTAAGTTCCACATGATACAGGTTTTATCAGAGGAGCCTGAAATAGCCCATTTGCCGTCTGGAGTGATGGCAACAGCAAGAACCCTGCCAGTGTGGTGACCTTTAAGTATTTGAAGTATTTTCCCGGTATGACTGTCCCATAAAATACAGGTTTTATCAGAAGAACCTGAGATAATCTGTTTGCCATCAGGGGTGATAGCAGTGGCAAGGACCTTATCAGAATGTCCTGCGAAAGTGCGTATATTTTCACCGGTTGTCAGATCCCAAAGAATACAGGTTTTATCCGAGGAACCTGAAACAGCCAGTTTCCCATCCGGAGTGATTGCAACAGAATTTACGGTGTCGGAATGCCCATTAAGGATCCGTAGCGCCTTTCCATCTCTCAAATCCCAAAGGATACAAGTTCTATCGGATGAACCTGAGATAGCCCATTTCCCTTCCGGGGTGATTGTAACGGCATTAATGTATTCTTTGTGTCCACTGAGAGTAAGCAGTGATTCCCCGGTGGCAAGGTCCCAATGAATACAGGTTTTATCCCAAGATCCCGAGACAGCCCTTTTCCCATTATTGGTTATAGCAACACTGCAGACATATTCAGTGTGTCCTTTAAGAATTTGAAGTATTTGTGGTAAAGGATTCCAGGAAGGGCGACTGTTTCGACTACGAAGAAATAATTTATAATTGATTTCTGAGATCCCTTTTTCCGCTGACTTGCCAACCGGTCCAATATCTGCATAATTCCAGGCTTGTTGAGTAGTAAAGTGTGAGAACTTAGCAGCATATTTTTGAAGATTTCCACTTTCCCGACCAAGAAATTTAAGAAAGTCGTTTAAACGATCCAATCGAGCCGGATTAGCTTTCATCCGGTTGATTTCAGCATCGATTTTCTTCTGGGTCCATGGAATAATGCTTTCGGGAACATCCAGGATTGAAATTTCTCCTCTTGCCAAAGCAATTAAATCTTTAGCATACTTTTCCATCATAGCTTGACGGATTTTCTCATTCTTTATATTCTCAGCGTTATCGGGCAAATGATGTAAAATTATGTTGAAATCCTCCACCAAGTGATAGACCTGCTTTGATGCTGATTTCGTCTGGATGTATTCAAGGTCACAAAGAAGGTCAACCAGGTCATCCCATCTTTCAAGTTTAAGTAAATGCCGTGGAAGCCATTTAATAAAATAGGCATCCAACTTCTCAGGTCCCTGAATATATTGTTGCCATCCGAAATCAGACAGTAATTTATCTCCCTCCATTATATCCACAAAAAAAGCTCCGGCATTGTATTCATCGGTTATCCAGTCAACAATCGATTTGTGGAAGTTCTTAATCACTTTTACTCCTGATTCCTGCAGTAACGGAAAGAGAGAACCTAATGAACGGGTAAAATCATTTAATTCTTCACGGTTCCATCTGAATAACTTACCCAGCAAGTTTACAGGTAAAGGTTCCTTCGATGCCAGGACAGCACGCAATGCAGGCCTGACTTTTTTTCGAAATATTTCAATATCTTGGAACTGACGATGAAAAAACTGAAAGTAAATGCCTCCCAGTCCTATCGGAAATTCTCCAGTTCTCTCCAGTGAAAGATTACCTTTTACAATATCACTGCAGACTCTTTCAGCATAAAGGAAAACGCCTTCGCTTTTCATGAGGATCTGATTAATTATATTTTCGGCGTCAGATCGTTTGGCCAGGTGCACCTTTAATTCAAGTTCTAAATAATGGCGTATATCTTCCCTGTTGATTTCCGAATCGGTGTCAAGCACAAATGGATTGAGTCCCTGCAACGGATCAGTCACATTCTTTTCAGGCCGGCTAGTAACAATAATACCAAGCCATTCAGGCAAACGAGGTGTATGCCTGGCCAACATCTCCACAAGTGGATTTTGTTCTCCTTCTTTCGCCTCATCAAGTGCATCGATCAATATCAGATAACTTTCTCGGCCTCCTTCAGGAACCATTCTTAACGGATTGGTAAAGAGATAATCGAACAGTTCGGATTCACCCTTGGTTTCCAGGTTGTCTATTTCAGGCAGGGTTAATAGTAGTTTGCGGTAATCAGGCAAATGGGTGGCCATTTGAAAAGCCAGATTGCATATAACCCTGGATGCATTTCTATGATCAGGTTTATCGTATTCACAAAACTGGGCAGCAATTACCTTATCTTTACCGAAATGGCTCAGGTGGGCCAGAATAGCACTCTTTCCGACTCCCGGATTACCTAAAATCCAAAACAGACGTGATGAACGGTCACTTCTGGTTCTCCATTGTTCGATAGAATCCAAAACCCATTTACGACCTACAAAACCTTTTCGCAACAGTTGTGATATCCGTGAATCGGAGCTTATTGGTTTAAGATAACCGGCCAGATTTTCAATTTCCCCTGCAAAACGCCGGCTTTCATCACTTTCAATAACTTCAAGTATTTCAATGAATTTCTCGTTATACCATTTTCCCCAGATCTCAGTACCTTCTGCCTTTTTTTCTTTCCAGTCATGCATATCGAGCCATTGAATATGGCTAATGCTCGGAGGAGCCTGAACTTCTTTTTCACTTTCAACCAGTATGGTTTGGATATTCCCTCCTTTTACGCCAATAGCGATTGATATTTCATCGAGGCATACACCTGGATCTCGGGTAGAGTATCTGGATAGAAATGAAACCACACGGTTACTGCTTACAATACCATCAGTAATAGACCTGCGCCAGTCTTCTCCTGGTATAATACCATGTTCTTTTATTCCACTTTTATCGAACCAGACATCATGTCCCCTTTTCTCAAGGTCCGATTTAATTATTTGAACAAGTTCTTCGTTCTGGTCGTGGCCGTAACTAAGAAATATACGAAGATGGGAAGGAGCTGATTTTTCATCTTTGAACTCATTGTTACACTCTTCACAGATGTACAGGTCTCGCTTTTTGCTGTACAAAATATTTTTGCTCAAGCAATTGGGGCATATTTTATTTTCGGGCATACAAAAGAATGAATATCAGGACCAACATCTTTCTTTTAAGAATTGAATTTACAAATTAATTCCTGGTCAATCTAATTTGTTATGATTAAAAATCCACGTTATTGAAATCAATACATACGATCGATACATGTAATTACAATGTAATTACATATTAAAATCAGTCTTTAATGCATCGGATACTGAATCCGCAGCTCAATTCGTCACGAAACATTAATGCTCCATTCTCATTGTGAGGCAGAAACAGATTCCAGCTTTCATTGAATTTCCCGAACTGTGTGGAGCTCCAGAAACGGCCCCTTATACCAAATTCGTGAAACCGGCCATCTTTACCGCGGGCCCCTCCGGGAAGCGCCGAAAAACCGGTTTTATTAGAGGCTCCTTCATTGGGCTGTTTCCAGTGGCTGTATCCCGCTTCCCTCAGCCATCCTCCTGATGTTTTCCAGTCGCCTGAACACTTCCTGAGGACATCCAGCTCATTCCTTGAAGGTACATGCCATCCTTCTGGACAGACCGACCGCGGATCGTTCACTGCATACCAGTTGTACAGCAATCCATATTCATCCCTGTTAGCAGGATCATTGTCATAAATGCAGAACGCCCCGGTCCTGACTTCTTTCCATTCAAGATCATCTGTAATTTCCGGAATAGGATCACCATTCCTGAACCTTGTTACCTTAAGATTTGCTGCCATCCACAACTGATCCCCGATTGTTATGACAGGGTAAATGTTGCCATCAACATCTGCAAGATCTTTCAGAGGTTTTGGCATTGAAGGTTCCCGGGATTTGGTGTTTCCTCCCTCCCGATCAGGATCAGGTTTTGGATGATCTGGAACAGATTTCTTTGAGACTGGCGATTCAGCCAGTTTTTTCATAACTAACGCATTCAGATTTTCGAGATCATACGGTAACCTTCTTGAATCAGTGGAGAGGAAGAAAGCCTGGATTTCTGAGAATTGATGCAGCTTTTCAGGGAGGTCTTTCTTCAAAGGCATCACAGCATCATCCAGCAAAACAGGAATTATTACGACTCCTTTGTCGATCGCATGAGAGATCTCCTCCAGAACAAAATCCCGTTCGCCGATCGCATACCGGCTTTTCAGTATGTTATTCCATTCCTTCCCTATCAATGGGATAAAGACCCTGCAATTATCGAACGCTGATTCTATTGTCCTGACGAAATTCTCACCAGCCTGAATTCCCTGCCTGTCAAAAAATACATGTGCTTCGCCAAACCTTGCCATCAGCGATTTTGCTATAATGAATGCAGCATCACGCGCATCCTCTCTCCTGTAATTGATGAATATCTTCACTTTTTGCCTGTTTAATGGATTTGGGTTATGATAAGGAACAGGTATTTGCTAATTTAGCAAAAAGACCGAATGTGAGTGATATAAAAATATGAATAACGAGAATGTTGAAATCAGATTTTACCTCAAAAGAGATCCTTACGGGTGTTTCTGCAATTTTGCACCTTATCCGGTAGAGATAGACGGCAGGATGTGGAAAACGACCGAGCATTACTATCATTCCCAGAGATTTGCAGGGACCGAATATGAAGAGGTTATTCGTGAAATTAAAAGCCCGTTCCAGGCAAAAGAGATTGCCAAGAGCGGCATTTATCCGAGGAGGAGTGACTGGTTCGATGTTAAATTTGATATTATGATGAAAGCTGTAACTGCCAAATTCAATCAGCACAACGAACTGCGTGATATTCTGGTCTCGACCGGGAATGCAATTCTAAAGGAGCATACTGAGCTTGACCATTAC
>Ga0079037_100001172_pt1 | contig 13287 bp, 10 predicted proteins | sample Mud3Dept4metaG_FD_71479 | JGI IMG/M metagenome (GOLD analysis project Ga0079037, IMG submission 71479) | Freshwater wetland microbial communities from Ohio, USA, analyzing the effect of biotic and abiotic controls - Mud 3 Core 4 Depth 4 metaG | ecosystem: Environmental > Aquatic > Freshwater >... | reverse complement strand
ACGAAGAAATATCTGGTCCGTGCCAAGGCCTGCTTCAGTTGCCCGATTGCCTGTGGTCGTGTCACTCGCGTCACCGAGCCACCCTTTGATGGGGAAGGGGAAGGTCCTGAGTATGAAACCGTCTATTCTTTGGGGAGCTGCTGCGGGGTGAGTAATCTGGCGGCCGTGACGAAAGCGAACTACATCTGTAACGAGTTAGGGATAGATACCATCACCATGGGGGCAACGATCTCATGCGCCATGGAGCTGAGTGAACTGGGTTACTTGCCGGAGGCGGATGTTGGGCGGCGCCTTCGATTCGGAGATGCAGAGGCCCTTGTTGAACTCAGTCGGAAGACAGGACTGCGGGAAGGGTTTGGAGACATCTTGGCCGAGGGAAGTCTTCGGTTGGCCAAACGATACGGGCATCCGGAATTTGCCATGGTTTCGAAAGGGCAGGAATTTGCAGGATATGAGCCACGGGGCGCGCAGGGGATGGGATTGGCTTATGCGACCTCGAGTATTGGGGCGTCTCATATGAGGGGTGATCCGGCCTATATTGAACTTTTAGGGGTTCCCATGACCGTCGATCCTCTGAACTGGAGTATCAAGCCCCAACTGGTGAAGGATTGGCAGGAGGTGTTTGCAGTTATTGACTCTGCTGGGCTCTGCGTTTTCTTCTCAGTCAGGAATCTTACCACACCGACACAGGATATCCGACCTGTGGGTATTTTGGAGCTCCTCAACGCTGCAACCGGAGCCGGATATGACATGGATTCCTTGATGCGGGCAGCGGAGCGTATTATCAATGTCGAAAGGCTCTTTCTGGTAAAGGCAGGATTTACTCGGAAGGACGACAGTTTACCACCTCGCATCGTTGGAGAGCCGTTGCCTGATGGACCGGCAAAAGGGATGGTCTGTCACCTTGAGGAGATGCTAAATGATTATTATCGTCTCCGGGGCTGGACACAGGATGGGATTCCGACCGACAAGAAACTGAAAGAGCTAGGTCTGGCTTAGATCAGAAATGAGAAATAAAAACCTTTTCTCCCAATGCCAGGAAGGCGCGCCAATAACGCGTCTTTCTTGAGCATCGGGAGAAATGCCTTCATCAGACCAGAATGTCCCAGCGAATGACTCAACTGAGTCTGGTATTCAACTCATCCCGAGCAGCTGTTTTGCCTTTTTCACTGCCTCTCCGGCATCCTCTGCATAGGCGTCCGCTCCAATCCGGTCCGCCCACCGCTGTGTCACCGGTGCGCCTCCAACCATCGTCTTGTACTTCCCCTTCAACCCTTTGTTCTTTAATGCCGCCTCTAGCTTCCTCTGTCCCTCCATGGTGGTGGTTAAGAGAGCACTCGTCCCGATAATATCCGCCCCCACCTCGTCCGCCTTCTCTATGAACTTATCCGTCGGTATATCCCTGCCCAGATCGTATACCTCGAATCCATTTGCCTTCAGCAAAGACACCACAATGGTCTTTCCAATGTCATGGATGTCTCCTTCTACCGTTCCAATGACAATCTTACCTTTCTTCTGCTGGGCGCTCTTCGGGATGGCCGAATTGATCACCTCTGTGGCGATTCGCATGGCATCGGCTGCTTGAATCAACTCCGGCAGAAAGCACGTCCCTTGGGCAAACTTATCTCCCACTTGGGCAATCCCGGGGATGAACCCCTTGCCCATCAGCTCCATGGGTTCGATTCCCTCTTTGATTCCACGCTTGGCCACGTCTTCGGCTTCCTTCGCATTGTACTCCATAATCGACTTCTGAGCTGCCTGAAAAATCTCCTCTTTTGCCATCGCTTTCCTCCTTTATACAAGTCCTGAGCTGCTAGGAACCCTCGGGGACCAGCATCTCCGAGAGTTCCCATGGAATAGTTCTCTCAGTTTATATCAAAGATCGGATTTGTCAACTTTTATTTCCCTGGGAATTTCCTCAACCCCATCAAAGAAGGCACCTTTGGATTGTTTGAGCTGGGCGTTTAGAGGGTCCAACAGCTCGCAGCCTACGATCCCTTTGTCAGTGATAATGAGGACCCGCTTCACTTTTGTTATTATCGGCATGCTGTTGACCTGATTAAGGGCATGAATTTCATAGGAGATTAATGGTCTTGTAAAAAAAAGTCAAGACCTGTTCCATTCTTTTGGACCCATCCTTCGATCAGCCTCTCTCAATTAGATATTCACTCCGTGCTTCCTGGCAAATTCGTGAAATTTGCCTCTCAATTCCATGGCCTGCTCAAGAGAACTTTCTGGGGTCACCACTTTGCAATCAATTTGAAGCATTTCTTTGAAAGTAGCGTGAGCTTCCTCTGTTACGTGAATATCTCCGTTGCCCTTGATTTCCTTGATTCCGTCAAATTGCTGCGCTTTCAAATTCAACTCTCTCGCTTGTTCCAATGTCATGCCCCTCGGCAGAGCGACTTCGGCTCCCTTGCGACTTAACCTTACGGGATAGCCGCCCTCTAACCCTTGTGGCCCTGGGGCATGTGTAAGCTCTCCCGTGTCATTGTAAATAGCCAAAATGTTCTTCATGGCGGAAGCAGCGACCACGAATTGGCCATGCCGACCCGCGGGTCTCATGCCCCGTTTCGGAAGTTCAGCGATAACTTTTTTCGCACCCCCGAGCCTCTCGGTGACGTCTTCATGCCCCGCATAGACCCTCAGATAGAAAGGAGCCTCCACGCCTGTTCCGTAGCGACACCAATAGTAAGCATGGTAATGATGAGCAATGAGTTCCACGCTCACGTTTCTCATGGGGACGTCCAAGAGCTCGGAGGCTGCTTTTTGGATATACGGGATGGTGAGATCCATATTGCCGATTCCGATGGTGGGTGCCAAGCCAATTTTGGACAGGCTAGGATTGGTGACATCAGGATAAGATGTATTCACCACGTAGGCATTCACTCCTGACATCTTGATCGCTTCCATCAATTTGTAGGAGAGGGCAAGATGCATGGCAACCCATGGTCCCAGCGCGCATTTGTCCCTGTAGAGTTTGGCATTCACCTCCGGTGGAAGTTCATTCACAACCCACCAAGATTGCAACGTGGTCCCATTGCAAATAATAGTGGGATTGATCTTTCTGATCAACTCCGCAGTTTTCTCGATCTCCAAGACATTGACTGGGTAGAACTTAATGGAGGGGTATAATCCCATGTAAGAAGCTCCCTCAATGGCACTGTTTGTCTTCCGAAGTCCCCAATCTGCGTTTGAATCCGTCGTCACAATTTCACAGATGTTCGGCACACGACACAGATATTCGAGAATGATTCCCCCTAGCTCTCCAACTCCAACCAACATAATCTTCTCTCGTTCACGCACCATGATTTTTCCCATCCTTTCTCATTGAAAATTTTCTATTCGAATCTCGGTCCAACCTAAAGCGAGGTCTCTGGGTTTCGAACCACTTCCGCGAGCATTGCAGCCACGCCGATTTGCAAAGGATCGTGGATCAGACGATCCTTCACCAGGCCATAGGCCTCCGTCGTACAGCCAAGAGGAATACCTGGAGCGGCAATGAGTGTTTCGGGCTGGATATGTTCAGGCCGGATGATATTTGATGCCGGAGAAGCATCAAAGAAGATCGAATATCGCCTCAGGGCTTCCTCCAAATTCCTTTCTATCCCGATCTTGCGCCCCTTTGTCAACTCCTTTAGTTTACATTGATTCACATCGAAGGCTGCAACCTTTGCCCCCTTTGTTTCCAAGAGATTAACTGCCTTCCATCCCAATTGACCTGCTCCTCCAATCACGAGAACCTGACAGCCGGATAGACCCCCTGCCATTAGTTCGAGGGCAGTGACATATCCTTTTGCAGTGGCCTCTAAATTGTCCACGACTCGTAAGAGAGGTAAGTTGATCGCAACAAACCTGTCATCATCAGAACAAAAGGCAACCGTTGCTCCTTTTTCAATCGCTTCTGCAATGCCTGCGATATCTGCACCTTGAGGTCGAACAGTCCGTGCTCCGAGATGCTGCAGGATGGCCCTGACCGACCCTGCGAAACTCTCGATCATTCCTTGACCACAGGTGATCGGAATAACGGCGGCGACATTCAAGGCGAGGGCATCTTCGAAGATCTTCCCTGAGATGCCCGCAGATTGGATTGCGATCTGTTTGAGTGGGTGCCCAGTCTTTCTCAGCAGACTCTCGTCGTATTGCTTCAGACTCGTCCCAATATCTCTTATGTTTTCCTCTGTTAGGCGGGTCATTTAAGTCAAACGGTTAGAATGAGCAAGAGAGATTTCAGCCAGCCAAGATATTGTGTGAAGGGTGCTCTCTTTTAGGAGAATCTTTTTTGAGTCGTTCCTTCTCATGTTTCACCCAAGAGACATACTCTTCAGGACTTGCCTTTCGCAGATCTAACTCAGTCAAGATAGGAAGGACAGCCTTTGCTGAACGGAGACCTTCACAAATTCCCAGGGTACTCTGAGCCACACCCCTTAATTCAGAGGAGGGTAGAATGAGAGACGTGACCACATTGGCTCCAGCCCGTAACTTGCCCTTGAGCCCGTCGATCCCGTAAACATCCAGGGAGGCTGGAATCAATCGATGGGGTAAGAGCAAGCGAAGGATCGCGATCATCCTGCTCTCCTGCTCAGGATGAGGGGAAGGATAATCTGCCATAGGTGTTCCTTTCTGAGGGATGAAGTTCATCACCCTGACCTGGTGGGCTTCCATGGCCTTCATCGCCTCCATGGAATCCACAACATCCTCCAAGGATTCTCCAACACCACTCAGAATTCCCTCCTCAATCAACATCCCAAACTTCTTGGCCTTAGTTTTGATGTCAAGACGGCATTGGTAATCCTGGTTCAGACGAAGCTTCCGAAAGAACTCCGGGTTGTGAGTTTCTTGGTAACAGGCAAACCAATCAGCCCCTGCCGCTGGCAACCTCTCCAACACGTTGTCAGGGACGACTCCCCAAGAAACCATGATGGGTAAACCTGTTTTTTTCTTAACCTTCTTGAGCAAATTGAGAAGGCGCTCGAAATCGTCTCTCCCGTTGTAACATGCTGGATCCTCGCCCATGGTCAAATCGAGGAGGTGGACACTTGACTCGGCAAGCCTGGTGGCTGTATCGAGAATTTCCTCGTCCGTCTTCCGATACCGCTCGCAGAGGTCATTCGGAGCCCGGTAGAAGCAGAACGTACAGTGGTTTCGGCACCAAGTGGAAAAATAGACGAACCCGTAGAGGAAAACCTTGTTGCCAAAATATCGGTCTCTCAGTTTTCGAGCAACCTCATAAATTCTTTCCTGTTCCTCCAGTTTCTTGGGCGCGAGAAGATAAATAACCTCTCCCCTTGAGAGAGGTTCTTCCTCCAGGGCTTTATTAAGGACAGAATTAATCGAGGTGGAAAGGGATGACCGTGCGTCCAGAGAATGATTTTCCTTTTCGCGATTCAGATTGATTTAGGGTTGTTGGATTTCTGACAGGCTTTCTTCAATGATGGAAAGACCTCGCTCCAGTTGTTCGTCTGTGATCACTAAAGGCATCAAAGGCCGAATGATGTTAGAATAGGTTCCGGCAGAGACCATCAGCAGCCCTTTCTCTCGACAGCGGTTCACCAACTGTTTGGTGATCGCGGTCGCTGGTTCCTTGGTCTTTCGATCCGTCACAAGCTCCATCCCGACCATGGCTCCCAGGCCACGGACATCGCCGACGATAGGGTACTGTTCGTAAAACTCCTTAAACTTCTTCATGACCCTGTCTCCGATCTTTTTCCCTCTGTCCAGGAGTTTCTTCTTCTCGAACTGTTCTATGACAGCGAGACCTGCCCGACAGGCAATGGGATTCCCGGCAAAGGTGCCTCCTAGACCTCCCACCTGGGGATGATCCATCAAATCCGCCCTTCCCGTAATGGCACTGAGAGGGAGACCGCCGGCAATGGACTTGGCCATGGTAATGATGTCCGGTTCCACCTCGTAGTGTTCAATCGCAAACCACTTCGCTGTCCGGCCAAACCCACTCTGAACCTCGTCTGCGATAAACACAATCCCATTTTCTTGGCAGATCTTTTTGATCGTCTTGAAGTATTCCTTCGGAGGAGCCACAAACCCGCCTTCTCCCAAAACAGGTTCCGCAATCAACGCGGCCACCTGCTCCCCTGAGATGTGGGTGTTAAAGAATTCTCTGAGGTAATAGGCACAATGAATTTCACAGGAAGGATACTCCAGGCCGAAAGCACAACGGTAACAATAGGCATAAGGGATACGATAAACCTCAGGCGCATAGGGGCCAAAACCGAACTTGTAGGGCTTCATCTTGCTGGTGAGGCTCACGGCGAGAAGCGTACGCCCGTGGAAGGCATCTTCGAAAGCGATGGTGGCTGCCCGCCCTGTGGCGTGGCGTGCAATCTTGATGGCGTTTTCCACGGCTTCTGCTCCACTGTTGGCGAACATGGTCTTCTTGGGAAATTTTCCAGGAGTAATCTCATTGAGCTTTTTCGCCAGCTCAATATAAGGTTCATACATGGCTATGTGAAAACAGGTGTGCATGTATTTTTCCGCCTGGTCCTTGACGGCTTTGACGACTTCCTCGTCGCAATGACCCACGTTGGCCACACCGATGCCACCAGCAAAGTCGATGTATTCCTTTCCCTCTACGTCCGTGATGAGAGCTCCCTTGGCCTTCTGGGCAAAGATGGGATGAGTATTGAACGGGCCTTGGGGAACATGTTTCAGTCTTTCCGCAAGCAAAGAGTCATTCGTCTTCATGTTCGATTTTCCTCCAGTGAATATAGAATTGAGAAAGGCAATAACGGCCCTGTTGATAGAAACAAGAGAAGCTGCCGTTACCTGTCTTTAATTACTAACTCCTAGCAATTCGGAAGTCCATAGTCAAGAGAAAAAATTTGCTAACCATCCAGTCAAGCCTTAAAATGGGTGAACCCAATACGATCATGAGAACTTATCATGATGAGGCGGGTACTTGGGATGATAGACGGTGGATGTTGCCCCAGAACTTGCGACCGGCCGGGCACGCTCTTTAGCCACGAGTCACGGGTCAAATGTCATGGACACCCTAGAAGTTGATAAACAATATTCCAAGATTGTGAGGGAATTTTCACCTGGCCTCGTCCTTGTAGGAAAATGGAATACAAAGGATAAACAGATCGCGTAGGTTCAAAAATAGATAGAAGGGAGAAAACTACAATGAAAGTGTTAGTCGTCGGGGCAGGAGCACAGGGCGGGCCTTGCGCCTCGATTCTGAGCAGAGACAAGACGGTTTCCAAAATTATTCTGGGGGATATCGACTTAGGATTGGCGAACAAAGTCAAAGACAGACTACGGAGCGACAAGATGTCAGCGGTTAAATTGGATGCTGGGGACTTGGCGGATCTTGAAAGGGCTGCCAAAGGTGTAGATGTGATCATCAATCTGACGCTAACCGCATTCGACATCAATATTATGAAGACGGCTCTGAAAGTGGGGGCTCACTATGTGGACACCTCTTTTGGGGAGCCTAGTCTGATGGACATACGCGCGAGAGATAATATTCTGGGCCAGATCATCGAGAAAAAACCTTTGATCCTTGACCACGGGTTCAAAGAGGCAGGGTTGACCGCCTTAGTGGGTTGTGGCGCTTCTCCTGGAATCACAAATATCTTGGCAAAATATGTTTGTGACAAATTGGATCGTGTTGATGAGATTCGCATTCGATTGGGTCGTAAGAGCCTGGCCCCGTCGACGGAGGTGGTTACCGCATGGGAACCGACATGGTCTCCTTTCAGGGCCCTCTGGGGCTATGCAGTGGAACCGACGATATTTGAGGACGGACAATACAAGAAATACCCTATCTACAGCGGGTACGAAGAGTATTACTTCCCAGAGCCCGTGGGGATGATTCCCCTGGTTTATCATCAGCACCAGGAGCCGATTACGTTGCCCCATTTCATCGGAAAAGGCCTTCGGTACTGCGATTTCAAGTACACCATCGATACGAGGGCAGGCACGTTGATCAAGACAGGATTCGCGAGTTCTGACCCTGTGGATGTCAAGGGTGTCCGGGTTGCACCCATTGACGTATTGATGAAGATCGTCCGTCCTCCCGTGGATAGCTTTCTCGGCGAAGACGAAAACACTGCCAAGCTTCCTCCGAAAATAGTTGGCCGTCTGGGGATAGAGGTGAAAGGAGGCAAGGGAGCAGAGGGTATCGAATACAAGCTGGTGCTTCCTCTCAGTCTTTATGAAACCGTAGAGGAAAAACTGGACATGTATAGGAGATTCGGTGCCTCAAACATCTATGTGGCACTGCCAGCGGTTGTTGGGGCAAAGATGTGTGTGGAAGGCCATGCGGCAAGAGGGGTGATTGCTGCAGAATGTTTGGATCCGGTCAAATTCTTAAAGATGATGGCCGGTATGGGAGCTCCTGTAAAATTTCTCGAAGTGTGTTCCAAAAAAGTAGCTATTTCTTGAAGGAACTCATCACGGGAAGACTAACTCAAGTCCCGTACCCGTCCCACCCTCGCGGATTTGGCGAGGCTGGGACGGGTACGGTTCAAATGACTCTGCGGTATGCTACGGCAGCCTTATTTCCTCAAATGACTGATCCAGAATTTTCACCGCCTGATCAATCTGGGCTTTCTCAACGGTCATCGGGGGGGTGATCCTGACCACGTTTCCGTACAGGCCACCCTTGCCAATCAAGAGCCCTCTCTTCTTGGTATTTTCGAAAAGCTGGAGAATTTCAGCCACCGCGGGTTCCTTCTTCTCTCTCACGAGTTCCATTCCCAGCATCAATCCCTTTCCTCGCACCTCTCCAATGAGTTTGTACTTGTCCTTGAGCTCGAGCAGTTTCTCGCTCAAATAGTCTCCCACTTTTTCAACATGATCGGGAAGCCGATGCTTTTCCATGTAAGTGAGTGTAGCCATCGCCGTTCTCATGCTGACAGGATTACCGCCAAAGGTCGAGATGGTGCTGGCTTTAAAGCTGTCTGCCACCTCCGGACGAGCGATCGTCGCCCCAATGGGAACACCGTTGGCAAGCCCCTTGGCAAAGGTCATCATATCCGGCTCCACTCCCCAGTGCTCGATGCCAAACCACTTCCCGCCGGTTCTTCCGAAGCCCGTCTGAACCTCATCCGATATGAAAAGTCCACCGTGTTTCCTGACGATGCCCACAGCAATCTGAAAATATTCCTTAGGAGGCGTGACGAAACCTCCGACCCCTTGAATGGGTTCAGCGATGAAAGCGGCGACGCTGCCTGGAGTCGTCGTCTTGATAAGCTCTTCGATGTCCTCTGCACATCCTATCCCGCATTTCGGGTAAGACGTTCCCAGGGGGCATCGAAAACAGTAAGGACTCAAAGCATGGGTAATTCCAGGGGTGTTCGTGCCTGCCGCTCTATAGGCCGCATTGCCTGTAAGGCTCACTGCAAGAGTTGATCTTCCGTGGTAGCTGTGGCGAAGGGCAATGATCTGTCTTATCCCCGTATGGAGCTGGGCTGTCGTGATCGCCGTTTCGTTGGCCTCTGTCCCCGAGTTGCTAAAGAAGCATTTCTTCAATTTTCCTGGAGTGATCTTCGCTAGCTTTTCTGCCAGCATTACCATAGGGTAGTTTGGATACAAGGTTGAAGAGTGCTGCAAGGTTTGAACCTGATCGATCGTTTCTTCGACGATTTCAGGTTGGCAATGGCCGATGCTCACGGTCAAAATGCCACCGAAGAAGTCCAGGTACTTATTACCCTCCCAGTCATACACATAGAGTCCTTCCCCGTTCTTGATAGCGAGCGGAGTTTGGTAATAATTTGTAACACAAGGGAACATATACTCCTTATGCAACTGGTTAACGGTTTTGGTGTCCATGTTTCCTCCTTTTTTCTGTCGAAGAAAATCTATTGCACTATATTGCAGTTAAGCGATAAAGTTGTCAAGCATATTCGAATTGTGAGAGAGAAGGGACATCCTCTTGAGATGTAAGTGAAGCTCCCCGCCCTGTGGGCGCGGAGTTTCCCATGAGTCGACGATACGCTCTGGGAGAGACGAAAAAAGACATTGCAAAACATCTTTGAGTTCATTATACTGGGCAGAAAACTTTGCAAACTGGGTCGCAGAGAGAACAATTTCAAACAAAAAGCCACATTTCAAAGTCCTGAGTTCCTTGGACACTCATGCCCCACCAAAGTGAGAGCGATATGGTTTGATCCGAGGTATGGGTCAGGTAAAAGAAAAGAAATTTTCCAACAATCTGATGGCCAACAAGTAAGAAATAAACCGAAAGGAGGATACGATAAGATGGCAATTTTGGAAGAACCGATCAAGGGTGTTAAAGAAGTAAAGAATTATATTAATGGGGAATGGGTAGGTTCCAAAGGGAAGATTGTCGATGTCGTTAACCCTGCGACAGGAAAGGTGATGGGAAAGTGCCCCATTTCGACCAAAGAGGAGATCAATGCCGCAGTGGAAGCCGCCAGAGCGGCCTTCCCGGACTGGAGAAGGACAACCCCTCTTGCGAGATCGAGGATTCTCTTCAGATTGAAAAATCTGCTCGAAGAGAATTTCGAAGAAGTGAGCCGGATCCAGACGATGGAGCATGGAAAAACGATCGATGAATCACGCGGCGAAACGAGACGAGGCATCGAAAACGTTGAAGTATCCTGCGGTATTCCTACATTGATGCAAGGCTACTATTCAGAGGATATTGCCAGCGGCATTGATGAGTGGGTTATTCCATCGCCCTTAGGAGTGTTCGGGGTTATCGGTCCTTTTAATTTCCCGTTTATGATTCCCCTCTGGTCGGCGCCCTATGCGGTGGCCACAGGAAATACCGTCGTGATCAAGCCGTCGAGCGAAGTACCGTTCAGTCAGATGAGGCTGGCGGAACTGGCAGAAGAAGCTGGATTTCCGCCCGGGGTGTGGAATGTCGTCAATGGTGGAAGAACGGTAGTGGATGGGATGTTGGAACACAAGGATATTGTGGGAATCACCTTCGTCGGATCCACCCCCACAGGGCGGGATGTGATTTATAAAAGATGCGGAGAGACCGGGAAAAGGGTCATCGCGCAGTGCGGGGCGAAAAATTTTATGGTCGTCATGCCGGACTGTAATGTGAAGGCATCCGTTCCGGCTTTGATGACCTCTTTCTTTGGCAACGCGGGTCAGCGTTGCTTGGCAGGGGCCAACCTCCTTATCGTGGGGGAGGACAACACGTTCTACAACAGTTTTATGGAGGAAGTGGTGGGGATGTCCTCCAGGGTCAAAATTGGATACGGGCTGGATGAATCGATCCAGATGGGGCCTGTGCGGGATAAAGAGAAAAGAGATAAAATCATGGGGTACATCGAGATTGGCATCAAAGAAGGGGCTAAACTGAGACTGGATGGAAGAAAGCCAAAGATTGAGGGAGGTTGTCCTGAGACCTGCTTTGTGGGCCCCACGATTTTCGAGAATGTAACCCCCAGTATGAGGATAGGGAGTGAAGAGATTTTTGGCCCGGTGATGAGCGTTTTCCGAAGTAAGACTCTGGAGGAGGCAATCCAGGTATGCAATGCCAGTCCTTTTGGAAATGGTCATGCGATTTTTACGCAGAATGGCAGGAGTGCCAGGGAATTTCAGTACAACGTGGTGAGCGGTAACGTGGGAATCAATATCGGGATCGTAGCTCCTGTGGCTTTCTTCCCGTTCAGTGGGATGAAAGACTCCTTCTTTGGGGTTTTGCATACCCAGGGCCAGGAAGCAATCCGTTTCTTCACGGAAAGTAAGGTGGTTATCCAACGATGGTTTTAGGGTCACGGAGGAGGTAAAAACCATGGGAATCAGTACGTGTTCTGGAGCGATCAGTCTGTCAAGAGAGCTGGAGAATGAATCTGCCAAATTCTATCACGAAATGTCAAAAAGGTTTGAAAAGCACAAGGACGTCTTTCTCGCCTTTGCGAAAGAGAATGAGAAGTACATCACCCAGGTCGAGCGGGCTTACTATGGCGTGATCACAGATGCGATTGAAGGGTGTTTTGCCTTTGATCTCAATGCAGAGGATTATCAGGTCAAGCCAACACCGTCTGAGGGTGCAAGTTACCCGAATGCATTGAAAGAAGCATTGACCATGGAGGAGAGGATTTCAAAATTCTATCACGTTGCTGCGGAGCAGTCGAAGCATTTGATGGCAGACGTTCCGAGATCTTTTATGCTAGTGGTCAAAAAGAGAAGTGAGCGGGTTCCCAAACTAAAGGCCCTTCTTGATCAGGCGAAATAGGAGAGATCAGAGTTCAGAGATCGCCTTGCTGCGTCCTGTCGCTATCCTCCTCACTTGTCTGCCAGGGACGTATGGCGGGTAGCGGCCGGCGACAAGAATCTCTGTGAGCCAGAGAAACGATAATGGAGTAAGATCTCGACGGAAGGAGTTCTCACATGGAGAAATATAAAACGAGAATGGGGGATGGTTTCAGTGTGGAAATGACCGAGGCGGAGATCCGGCGCGACATCGAAGAGGGCACTCAGGACGCTGCCAAGCGAGCCAAGATTCCTCCTTTGGTCGAGGATGAAATCCGATATCTCCTCGAACTGTTTAAGAGTCCTGACAACGCCGTGGGGGTAAAGAAGGGTAATCAGGTTATCATGAGTTACGACAGTGGAACGACCAAGTTCAAGCGATCCAACGTTTCAGTCAGTAAGATTCAGTCCCTTCAGATCTACGAACGGATGTTGGGCTCAGACACGCTCGAACTCGCCCACATCGATTACAGTTTCAAACCGGTCAAGCCCATTGTCGTCTTTGAACAGCCCATCCTGGAACAGGCGCTCCTACTGACGATTCCTCCTCTGTTCTACGGAGCCATGCCAAACCTGGGGCTCTACAGTCAGCCCGATGGCCCCTGTCCGAATCCCGCTGACCTTCTGCCGAAGGGAAAGATCGCTGAGGCGAGGGATTCCTATGCGGAAGCTGTTGAATATGCGGTGAAAGACATGGTGTATGTGGGGAGTGAAATGTATGAGTCTGGCGCCGACGGCATCAACTTCGACACGGCTGCAGCTGCAGGAGACGCCGAGTTCTTGGCAACCTTAAAGGCCATTGAGATTCTGAGAAAGAAATACCCCAAGATGTGCATCATGATGGGAATGGCCAGCGAGTTCATCCTGGGAATGCACGGAGAGGTGCAATACAGCAACGTCCGCTTGGCCGGACTCTACCCTCACAAGCAGCTTGAGCTGGCTGAGAAGGCCGGGGTAACGATCTTCGGTCCTACGACCAATATCGTGACCAACCGGTCTCTCCCTTGGAATATCGCTCGATCTGTCAACTTTGCTCAAGCGTGCGCTGACCAGGGTCATATTCCCTGTCATGCGTGTATGGGGATGGGAGTC
>Ga0079037_100001170_pt1 | contig 13289 bp, 11 predicted proteins | sample Mud3Dept4metaG_FD_71479 | JGI IMG/M metagenome (GOLD analysis project Ga0079037, IMG submission 71479) | Freshwater wetland microbial communities from Ohio, USA, analyzing the effect of biotic and abiotic controls - Mud 3 Core 4 Depth 4 metaG | ecosystem: Environmental > Aquatic > Freshwater >... | reverse complement strand
GTCAGCTTCGTGATGAAGGGGGCCTTCTTGAGCGCGGGCTTCGGCTGGCTGTACGCGAGCGGTGTGATGGGAAAGAGCACGGACGTCGTGTATCCGGTCACGTAGAGGTAGCCGGACTGGTCCGCGTGGATCCCGAGCGGGGTCTCGGCCCCGTCGGAGCCGCCGAGAAAGGTCGCCCACTGCAGAACGGGGTCGATCACGAGCGGGAGGTTCCGGTCGTACTCCGCGAGCCGGAAGGCCACCCGCCTCCCTCCCGCAAGCGCGTACTCCCCCGACCTCTCGACGCGCCCCTCGGCCGTCTCCTGGTAGACGACCGGGCGGTCGAGCCCGATCGATCCCGCCGCCGACTTCAGGACCAGATCGCCGTTCCCGTCCCTCCCGAGCGTCCCCGGCCCGCGGAGAGTCAGCCGGATCGCGTTCGGGTCGGCGCCGGGCCGGACGACGAAGTCGTACTCCAGCCGGCCGCTCTGGTTCCCGTAGTAGACGAGGTCGATCCCGCGGTAGACGTCCTCGAAGCGGACCCGGCGGTAGGTCGGGACGTCCGTCCGCCACTTCGACGGGTCGTTCCCGAAGAAGTAGTTGACCTTACCCGGGAGCGGATCCTCGCCGACGATCTTCGTCCCGGGGCGGACTCCCTCGAGGCTCATCCGGACGACCGTCTCGGTCACCCGGTCCCGGTCCTGCTCCTTGCGGCCCCGGAGCCTCTCCGGGACGAGATCACCCGTCCGCAGCTCCTCCTCGGTCCGGTGGCGTTCGCGCCGGACGAAGACGAAGACCGCCTCCTTCTTCGTCAGGAAGAGCTGGTAGCCGGGGCCGCGCGCGAAGAACTTGACGTCCTTGTGGAACTGTCCGACGTTCGGCTCGAAGGCGAGCGGGAGCCGGCCGAACGCCTCGTCGAGCTTCAACCTCGCCGCCATCTCAGGGGGGAGGGAGCCCACGTCGGAGGCCGCAGAATCCGGCGTCGTGCCGGCCTTTCCGGAACCTTCGAGCGAGAGGGAGGTCACGAGAGCGCCGAGAACGAGGAATCCGGCGCCGGGACGGAAAGTCAGTCTCCGCTTCATAACGTCTCCAAGGGCCCTGCTCGGGACGGCACGCCCGCCACAGGGCGGTGGCAAGAACCGGGGGCGAAACGCGAACGCTTGCTTGGGAGCCATTATCGCTCCCCGCCCTCCTTCCCCCCTCCTGATGCAGGTGGCTCAACCGCCCGGCGGGAGCGCCCCGCCAGGAGGAGGAAGCCGCCGACCGCGAGGACGAGCAGGAGGGCGGCGGCCTCGCCCGGGAGGCCGCCGAGCCTCGGAGCGAGGCTCTTCGGCGCGAGGTTCGTCGCGACGAGCGCCGCGACGACGACGCCCGCGAGCCCCTCCCCCGCGACGAGGCCGGAGGCCGCGAGGACCCCCGGGTCGCCCTCGCTTCCGTGCGTCCCCGCGCGGGCGCGCTCAACGAGAGCGCGGACGCAGCCGCCCAGGTAGATCGCCGCCATCGAGCCGAGCGGGAGATAGACGCCGATCGCGAAGGCGAGGCCGGAGACGCCGCACAGCATCGCCGAGAGGGCGACGCCGGCGCCGGTCAGGACGAGCCCCCACGGGAGGGCGCCCGAGAGGACCCCCTCGATGATCGTCTTCATCAGCGTCGCCTGAGGCGCCGGGATCTCCTTCGTCCCGAAGGCGTAGGCGCGGCCGAGGAGGAGGACCGTCGCGGCGACGGCCCAGCAGGCGAAGGCGGCACCGACCAGCTGCCCCAGCTGCTGCCGCGCCGGGGTCGCCCCGACGAGCCACCCCGTCTTCAGGTCCTGCGAGATGTCGCCCGCCTTCGAGGCCGCGATCGCGACGATCGTCCCGACAGTCAGGACGGCGGCCCGGGCGTCCGGGTCGGTCCATCCCGCGGCCGCGAAGAGCGAGGCGACGCCGAGGAGGGTGACGAGCGTGATCCCCGACGTCGGCTGCGAGGAGACGCCGACGATCCCGACGATCCGCGCGGCCACGGCGACGAAGAGGACACCGAAGACGCCGACCCCCGCGGCGCAGACGGCCCGCGGCAGCGGCCCGAGGTTCCCCGCGAAGACCCCCGGGACGAGGGCGGCCACGAGGACGACGAGGGCGACGCCGCCGAAGACGAAGCCGCCCGGGAGGTCGCGATCCGTCCGCTCGGCCGCGGCCGCGCCGGCGCTCCCCGCCCCGCGGAGCCCCTTCGCCACGGCGAGGAACGCCCCGGCCATCGTCGGGAGGCTCCGGAGGACCGTCAGGATCCCGGCCGTCGCGACGGCCCCGGCGCCGATGTACCGGACGTAGCGCGCCCAGATGTCGTCGGTCCCCATCTCCGAGACGCGCCGGATCGTCTCGGGGAAGAGGGGCGACGGGAGCGACGCGCCCGCCCACGCGATCAGGGGCGTCAGGACGAGCGCCGATAGGAGCGATCCCGCCACGAGGACGCCCGACGAGCGGTAGCCGAGGATGAAGCCGACCGCGAGGAGCGCCGGCGCGACGGCGAGGGCCAGCTCGGCGCGCGGGAGGACCGGGAGCGCGAAGCCGACGTCGGACGGGACGAGGAAGAGGAGCGAGACCGCGACCTTGACCGCCGCGCCGACGGCCATTCCGCGGAAGATCCAGTCGCTCCCCGACGCCCCTTCGGCCGTGGCGCGGAGGACCTCCGCGCAGGCGGTCCCCTCGGGGTAGGGAAGCTCGCCGTGGGCCCGGACGATCAGGAGACGCCGGAGCGGGATCATCGCGGCGATCCCGAGGACTCCCCCGAGGAGGCAGAGGACGGCGACCTGGAGGTACGGGGGGACCATCCCCCAGAGGAAGAGGGCCGGGATCGTGAAGATCGTCCCCGTCGCGAGGGACGTGGAGGCCGACCCGATCGTCTGCGAGAGGTTCGCCTCGAGGATCGTCCCCTTCCGTCCGGCGAGACGGAAGAGGGCGACGGTCATGACGGCCGCCGGGATCGACGCGGAGACCGTCATCCCGACACGGAGGCCGAGGTACGCGTTCGCGGCGCCGAAGACGACGCCGAGAAGGATCCCCGCCGCGACCGCCTTCAGCGTGAACTCGGCGACCGAGTCGTCCCGTCCGTCTCCGTTCATCGGGATGCCGGGAGTCTACCGGCGGCCGAGCGGAAGGCGCCCGAGGGGGGTGTGGGCCGCGCCGGAGGAGCCGAGGACGGACTGGTAAAGGACCAGTTCCTTCACCTCCACCGTCCCGCCGTCGAAGGCGGCGTGGGCCGAGGCGAAGGCCGCCGTGTCGCGCGCCGCGCGCGGATCCTTCACCCGCGCGAGGGTCAGGTGCGGAGAGAACGGGCGGGCTTCCGGAGGGAATTCCTCGAGAGCGAACTCCCTCTCGACGGCGCCGGCCAGCGTCACGAGCGGATCGCTCCCGGCTCCGCAGCCGACCCACAGAACGCGCGCAGGCCCTCGAGGGGGAAAAGTCCCGAGACCGGAGAGATCCAATGAAAAGAGGGAAGACGCCGACGCGGCGCGAGCGGCCGCGCTCTTCGCGGCCGCGACCTTCGCGTCCGGAAGTTCCTCGAAGAACTTGAGGGTGAAGTGGAGCTGGCGGGGCGGCACGGTCCGGAGTCCGCGAATCTCGCCAAGCTGCGAAAGGAGCGCACCGAGCCGCGCCACGGCTTCCTCTCCGACCACGGCAACCGCCAGAAAAGCCCTCATGGAAAGCGCGGGACCTCCCCGCCAGCCCTCTTCACCTTCTGAGAATCTCCCCGGGCCGCCGCGAAGCGGCGGCTCCTCCTGACGTTTCATAATCCTCCCATGAATCCGATGCGAACGACGCTGACGTTTCTCGCCGCAGCTTCTCTCCTGACGATCTCCGCGGCGCCGGCCCCGTCGCCCTTCGACGCCGCGTTCACGGGACGGACGATGCGGGTTGACCTGTGGCACACCGGCGGGCCCAGGGGCGAGGTCGTCGCCTTCGAAAAGGCCGTGGACGACGGCGAATGGGCGGGGAGCCGGACGAACCTCGTCGACGAGCTGAACCTCGGGGCGTACCGGTTCGAGGTCCGCGACCCCGGCACGGGCCGCCTCCTCTTCTCCCGCGGATACGCCTCCATCTACGCCGAGTGGCAGACGACCCCCGAGGCGAAGAAGACCCCCCGGACGTTCGGAGAGTCGCTCCGCTTTCCGTGGCCGAAGGGGCCGGTCCAGGTCAGCCTCGCGAAGCGCGACGCGCAGAACCTCTTCCGCGAGGTCTGGACGGCCGCCGTCGACCCCTCCGCGTGGACGTCGAACGCGGCGCCGCGCCCTCCGCAGGGAAAGCTCATCCCCCTTTTCGAGAACGGCCCGCCGGCGACGAAGGTCGATCTTCTCGTCCTCGGCGAGGGATACACCGCCGCCGAGGAGGGGAAGTTCGTCGCCGACGCGAAGCGCCTCGTCGGGCGGCTCTTCGAGAAGTACGAGCCCTTCCGGAGCCGGAAGGGCGACTTCAACGTCCGGCTTCTCCACCTCCCCTCCGTGGAAAGCGGCGTCTTTCGCCCCGGCTCGGGGATCTACCGGCGGACCCCGCTCGCGGCCCAGTACGGCATCTTCGGCTCCGAGCGGTACGTTCTGACCTACGACGAACGGGCCCTTCGCGACGCCGCCTCGGCGGCGCCGTACGACGTCGTCGAGATCCTCGTCAACGACGCGCGGTACGGCGGCGGCGGCATCTACGGGAGCCACGCGACGGCCGCGGCCGGGACGGCGTGGGCCGAGTACGTCTTCGTCCACGAGTTCGGCCACCACTTCGCGGCCCTTGCCGACGAGTACTACACGTCGGATGTGGCGTACGAGACGGGCGGGGCCGAGCACCCCGAGCCGTGGGAGCCGAACGTCACCGCCCTGAAGGACCCGAAGAACCCGAAATGGGCCGACCTTCTCACTCCCGGAACGCCCCTCCCGACCCCCTGGGAGAAAGAGACGTTCGAGAAGCAGAGCCGCGCCTTCCAGGCCGAACGGAAGAAGCTGATCGCCGAGGGGAAGCCGCCCGAGGCGCTCGACGAACTCTTCCGGCGCGTGCAGGCCGCCGAGACGAAGCTTCTCTCGGGAATGGCCCACTCCGGCAAGGTCGGCGCCTTCGAGGGGGCCTCGTACGAGGCGAAGGGGCTCTACCGGCCGGCGGCCGACTGCATCATGTTCACGCGCGACGACGTGGGGTTCTGCCCCGTCTGCCGGCGGGCGATCGGACGGGTCATCGACCGGGAGGCCCGCTGAGACGGCCCTCAGCCGATGTCGTCGTCCGACCCCTCGTCCTCCGAGTCGCCGCCGTGGAACATCGCCTCGCCGCAGGCGCGGCTGCAGAAGTCGACCACGCCGCGGGGGAACCGGCAGGAGTGGCAGAAGTCCCGGAAGCACCAGGGACAGCGGCCGAGGAGCTTCCGGTCCATCTCCGTGCCGCACCGGCAGCACGTCCCTTCTTCGTGGGTCTCCGTCATCTCGAGCGGCGGCTTCACGCGGCCATCATAGTGCTAGCATTCACGCCCCCGCGTGACCCCGGCGCGGGCGTCCGGCGGTGTAGCACAGTGGTAGTTGCAGGGGTCTCATAAGCCCTGTGTCGGCGGTTCGAATCCGCCCACCGCCACCAGCCCTCCCCGACTAAGCTTTCCGGGTTGGACCTTTCCGCCCGCTTCCTCGACCACCTCGAAGGGAGCCGCCTCGCCGACGGCGCGCCGTGCCTCGTGGCAGCCTGCTCGGGCGGGGGGGACTCGACGGCTCTTCTTCTGCTTCTTCACGACTGGTCGAAGGCGAGCGGCGTCCCCGTCGTGGCCATCCACGTCCAGCACGGGCTGCGCGGGCGGACGGGAGACGAGGACGCACGCTTCTGCGCGCGCCTCGCGGCCGGCCTCGACGTCCCCTTCTGCTTCTGGCCGGTCGACGTCGCGACGGGGCGCCGGAAGGGCGAGAGCCTCGAGGCGGCGGCACGGCGTCTCCGGTACGAGGCCCTCCTTGCCCTCGCCGCCCAGACCGGAGCGGGAACGGTCGTCGCAACGGGCCACACGCTCGACGACCAGGCCGAGACCGTCCTCCTGAACCTGCACCGCCGTGCGGGGCGGACGCGCGGCGGCATCCGCTCCCGCCGGAGGGACGGGGTCGTCCGGCCCCTCCTCCCCTTCACCCGCGCCGAGATCCGCGCGTTCCTCGCCCTCCGGAACGTCCCGTGGCGGGAGGACGAGACGAACGAGAACGAGCGGCTCCTCCGGAACCGGATCCGGCGGCGCGAGCTTCCGGCTCTGGAGGCGGCCTCGCCGGGGACGGCCGCCCGGCTCGCCCGCGCGGGAGCCGCGTGGACGGCCCGGCTCGACGAGCTCGACCGGAGGATCGACGCCGCTCTCGGGGCGGTCGGGGCGCCGCTCGGCGGCCCGTGGCCGCGCGGCGCCGTGACGGGGCTCGGTCCCGAAGGGGCCGCCCGGCTTCTCGTCCGGGCGGCCGGAGAGAGGGGCGCCGTCCCCGGCCGCGTGCAGGTTGCGTGCGCCGTCGCGCGCCTTCTCCGGGGCGACGCGCCCCTCGCCGAGAGCTTCGCCGGGCTCCGGATCTCGGCCGACGCGCATGCCGTCCGGCTCGCTCGGGGAGCGTCCCGCCCCTGATAGACTCGAGCCGTGGCGCTCCTCTACGACGAGCGGTACGGACCGGCCGACATCGCGCGGCGGATCAGCGACATCGGGCGGCGGGTCGCCTTCGACTACAAGAGCGGGCCGATCGTCCTGATCGCCGTCCTGAAGGGGGCGGGATTCTTCGTGGCCGACCTCGCCCGCGCCATCCCCCGCTCGGTCCGGTGCGAGTACATCGACGTGATCCGGAAGGGGGATTCGGAAGAGGTGACGAACCTCAACTTCATCACCTCCTTCGACGTCCAGGACGCGAACGTGATCGTCCTGAAGGACGTCACCCGGAGCGGCGTGATCGAGACGTACCTCGTGAACCAGCTCCTCGAGCTGTCGCCGCGCTCGATCCGGTTCGCCGCGCTCGTGGACCGCCCCCAGGAGCGGAAGAGCCCGCTCCTCGTCGACTACGTTCTCTTCCCATCCGAGGAGGGGATCCTCGTCGGATACGGAATGGAGTACCAAGGGGAGGGGGGCAACCTTCCCTTCATCGCCCAGGTCCGGACCGAGGGGGAGGCGCCGTTCGACGCCAGCGATCCCGGGTCCCGGAAAGGCTGAACCTCCGTCGCGCCGCGCGCGTACTACGAAGCGGGGAACCTCGTGAACACCACCGTCAAGAACATCCTCCTCTGGGTCGTCATCCTCGTCGTCATCCTCCTCCTCTTCCGGGTCGTCGACTACGGGAAGGGGGCGACGACGACCATCGGCTTCTCCGACTTCATGGAGAAGATCGCCAAGGGGGAGATCGACCGGGTCAACATCCGCGGTCCGGAGATCCGGGCCTTCACGAAGGGGACGCCCGAGGGGCGCGAGCCGAACCTCCGGACGTACGCCCCGGCCTACAACGATCTCGTGTCGGATCTCCGCAAGGCGAACGTGAAGATCACCGCGGAGGAGCCGCGCGAGGGGTCGCTCCTCGTCATCCTGCTCCAGTGGGCGCCGATCCTCTTCCTGATCGGCCTCTGGATCTTCATCATGCGGCAGATGCAGACCGGGGGGAACCGCGCCCTCCAGTTCGGCAAGTCGCGCGCGAAGCTCCTCACGCCGAGCCAGAAGAAGGTCACGTTCAAGGACGTGGCCGGCTGCGAGGAGGCCAAGGAGGAGCTGGCCGAGATCATCGACTTCCTGAAGGAGCCGGCGAAGTTCCAGAAGCTGGGAGGGAAGATCCCGAAGGGGGTCCTGATGATGGGCCCGCCGGGCACGGGGAAGACGCTCCTCGCGCGGGCCGTCGCCGGCGAGGCGAATGTTCCGTTCTTCTCGATCTCGGGCTCGGACTTCGTCGAGATGTTCGTCGGCGTCGGCGCGAGCCGCGTCCGCGACCTCTTCGAGCAGGGGAAGAAGAACGCCCCCTGCATCATCTTCATCGACGAGATCGACGCCGTGGGCCGCCACCGGGGTGCGGGTCTCGGCGGCGGGCACGACGAGCGGGAGCAGACGCTGAACGCCCTCCTCGTCGAGATGGACGGCTTCGAAGGGAACGACGGGGTCATCCTGGTCGCCGCCACGAACCGCCCCGACGTGCTCGACCCCGCCCTCCTCCGCCCCGGCCGCTTCGACCGGCGGGTCGTCGTCGACCGTCCCGACGTGAAGGGGCGCGAGGGGATCCTCAAGGTCCACACGCAGAAGATCCCCCTCTCGGACGACGTCGACCTGTCCGTCATCGCGCGTGGGACCCCCGGCTTCGCCGGCGCCGACCTCGCGAACCTCGTCAACGAGGCGGCCCTCGGGGCGGCCCGGGTCGACAAGAAGAAGGTCGCGATGGACGACTTCAACTACGCGAAGGACAAGGTCCTCATGGGCGCCGAACGCCGCTCCATGGTGATGTCCGACGAGGAGAAGCGGGTCACCGCCTACCACGAGGCGGGCCACGCCCTCATCGCCGCGATGGAGGAGCACACCGACCCGCTCCACAAGGTGACGATCATTCCGCGCGGGCGCGCCCTCGGCGTCACGCAGCAGCTCCCGCTCGAGGACAAGTACACCTACTCCAAGGAGTACATCGAGGCGGAGCTGGCCGTCATGATGGGCGGGCGTCTCGCCGAGGAGGTCGCCATCGGGCGGATCACGACGGGCGCGTCGAACGACTTCGAGAAAGCGACCGAGATGGCCCGGCGGATGGTCTGCGAGTGGGGAATGAGCGAGATGGGGCCGATGTCGTTCGGCCGCGGCGAGGGGGAGATCTTCCTCGGCCGCGACTTCGCCCGCCAGCCCGACTACTCGGAGGACACGGCCCGGAAGATCGACGCCGAGGTGAACCGGATCGTCACGACCGCGTACAGCCGCGGGAAACGGATCGTCACCGAGCACCGCTCGGCCCTCGAAGAGATCGCCCAGCAGCTTCTGGAGAGGGAGTCGCTGGACGGCGAGGAGATCTACAACATCATCGAGAAGGTGACCGGCAAGGACCTTCCCCGGAGGACCTCCGGCAAGCCCCAGCCGCCCGGTCCGGCCGCCGCGGCCCCCGTGGCGGCGAAGCCGGAGGAGGGAGCGGCCGGCGCTCCCGGGAATCTCGTCCCCGTTCCGGCCTGAGCCTCTCCGCCCGGCTCGTGCCTTCCGGAAAGACCGGGCGTCCCGCGGCCGGCTGAAAGTCCCTCGTTGGGGTAAGATCCTTCCCCCGCCCAGACGACCCACCGGGGCTGTCTCGCGGCCCCTCTCCAGCAGAAAGGAACCCGTAATGAAGCGAATCACGACCCTTTGGGCGTTGACGGTCCTCGTCACGCTCGCCGTCGGAGCGGCCGCATCCGCCGCCGACATCTCCCTGACCTCGGTGCTCTACCCCGAGAAGAAGAGCATCGACATCCCGTTCGCGGTGACGGCGATCGGCCCGAAGGATGCCAAGCTCTCGGCCGAGGTCAAGTTCACGGGCGGCCAGGCGCAGATCGAGATCTCCTACGAGAAGATGCAGCCCGCCATCCTCTTCGCCGGGAACATCACGAACTACGCGGTCTGGGCCATCACGAAGGACGGGACCACCGAGAACCTCGGCTCTCTCGACGCCGTCTCGGCCAAGGGGAGCCACAAGTTCGCGACGGGCCAGAAGGACTTCGCGATGATGGTCACGGCCGAACCGGTCAGCGGCACGGCGCAGCCCTCGACCCTCGTCGTCTTCACCTCCGGACCGGCGAAGCAGACCGAGGCGAAGAGCGCCTCCTTCGCGTTCGGCCGCTTCACGGGCGACTTCTACCAGAAGCTCATCAAGGCCGGGAATCCTTCGATCGCCAACCTGACCTACACGAAGGGGGCCGAGCCGATCGAGCTGATCAAGGCCCGCAAGCTCGTCGAGATGGCGGGTAACCCCGCCGTCGCCAAGTACGACCCGAAGGTGGTCGAGGAGGCCAGCATCCTCCTCGCGCAGGCGACGAACACCGCGACCGCCGGCGGCAGCGAGAAGGTCATCACCGACTACGCGGCCCGCGCCTCGGCCCGGGCCTCCGACGCCATCCGGCTCACCGTCCGGAAGGAATACGAGGCGATGAAGGCCGCCGAGGAGGCCCGGAAGGCCGCCGAGAAGGCCGCCCTCCAGACGGGCCTCGCGACGACCACGGCAGAGAGAGACCAGCTCGAGATCGAGAAGAAGAAGCTCCAGGCCGACAAGGCCGCCCTCAAGGCCGAGCGTGACGCGCTCGCGGCCCGGCTCAACACGTCGCTCGAGAAGATCATGGCGGTCCGCCAGAGCGCGCGCGGCATCGTGATGGACCTCGGCGACGTCCTCTACGACGTCAACAAGGCGACTCTGAAGGCCGGCGCCCGCGAGTCGCTCGCGAAGCTCTCCGGCGTCCTCCTGATGCTCCCCGAGGTGAACGTCCGGGTCGAGGGCTTCACCGACTCGACCGGCACCGCCGAGCGGAACAAGGTCCTCTCGTCCGAGCGCGCGAAGAGCGTCTTCGACTACCTGAAGGAGCAGGGAATCGCCGCGGAGCGGATGTCGCACGGCGGCTACGGTTCGGCGAACCCGGTGGCCGACAACGCGACGGCCGAGGGACGCTCCAGGAACCGCCGCGTCGAGCTGACCTTCGCCCAGGGCCCGATCGAGCCGACTCCGGGAGGCTTCACAGCCCCCGACGCCCCGCCCGCTCCGGCCAAGGCCCCGGCCAAGAAGGCTGCCGCGCCCGCGAAGAAGGGCTGAGCCTCTCCCTTATCTTCGGATCCTCGACGGGGCCGCGAAAGCGGCCCCGTCTTTCTTTTCGCGGCGCGGATAATCGTGCTGTGCGGTGGCGGCTTCTTCTTTCTTCCGGCCGCGTCCTCGCGACGGACGACGGTCCGGGAGTGATGGCGATCCTGAACGTCACGCCCGATTCCTTCTCGGACGGCGGACGGTTCTGCTCGGCGGACTCCGCCGCCGAAGAGGGCGCCCGTTACGCGGATCTCGGGGCCGTGATCGTGGATGTGGGCGGAGAGAGCACGCGGCCGAAAGGAAGCGCCTACGGAGAGGGAGCAACGGAGGTTCCTTCGAACGAGGAGATCGCCCGCGTCCTTCCCGTGATCTCTTCCCTTCGAAGGAGCCGCCCGTCGCTTCCGATCTCGATCGACACACGGCGAACCGAGGTGGCCCGAGCGGCGCTCGACGCCGGGGCCGACGTCGTGAACGTCGTCACGGGCCTCGCAGTCGCGGACGACCTCCTCGGGCTCATCGCACGCCGCGGCGCGGCCCTGGTGCTCAACCACTGCCGGGGGACACCTTCGACCACCTTCGAAGAGTCTTCCTTTCGGGACGTCGCCCGCGAAGTGGCGTCGGATCTCGCCGCAGCCCGGACCCGAGCGATCTCTTCCGGTATTCCGCCCGAGAAGATCTTCCTGGACCCCGGCTTCGGCTTCGGGAAGAAGCCCGACGAGAACTTCGCCCTCCTCGCGCACCTCGCCGACCTCGCGCCGCCCGGAACGCCGCTCGTCGCCGGGGCGTCGCGGAAGGCCTTCCTCGGCGCCATCGCGGGGCGCCCGCCCTCGGATCGCCTCCCCGAGTCCCTCGCCGCCGCCGCCACCGCGGCCCGCGCCTCCACGACGCACCCGGTTTTTCTCCGGGTCCACGACGTCGAGGAGACGCTCCGCTTCCTGGCGGCCCTCGCGCGCGCTCAGGCCTGAGCGCGCGGCTCCACGAAGTCCCGGACGACGTCCCCGTCCGGACGGTCGCCAGGCGACCGAAGGCCCTGACCCCGCAGGGACCGCCCCTCGAGATCCTCTCCGGAGAATCCTCATGGGAAAGACCGGTGATTCCCCGGGCGACAGGCGTCAAGGCGGCCGGGCCGTTCGGGTAAGCTGGCTGCGAATGCGGCGCCTCTTCGGGACGGACGGCATCCGGGGCGTGGCGGGAGAGCCCCCTCTCGACGGCGCGACCGTCTCGCGCGTCGGCGCCGCCCTCGTCGCCTCCCTCGCGGCCGCCGGAGCGCCCCGCCCCCGCCTCGTCGTCGGCGGGGACACGCGGGAGTCGACCGCGGGAATCGTCGCGGCCCTCGCGGGCGGGGTCGCCGCCGCCGGAGGCCAGGTCATTGCCGCGGGCGTTCTCCCCACCCCGGCCGTCGCCCACCTGACACGGGCCCTCGGTGCCGAGGCCGGCGTGGTCGTCTCGGCGTCGCACAACCCCTGGCGCGACAACGGCGTCAAGATCTTCTCCTCGGAGGGGAGAAAGCTCCCCGACCAGGTGGAGGCCGCCATCGAACGGCGGATCGAGGAGAGCCTCCCGGCGGCCCCGCGCGCTGTGACACCCGACCCGGCCCTCGCGCAGCACTATGTCGAGCACCTCGCCGGAACCCTCCCTCACCGGCTCGACGGTCTGACGGTCGTCGTCGACGCCGCGAACGGCGCGGCGAGCGAGGCGGCCCCCGCCGCCTTCCGGGCCGCCGGCGCACGCGTCATCCCCCTCGCCGTCTCGCCCGACGGCCGGAACATCAACGACGGCTGCGGGGCGCTTCACCCCGAGGCGATGGCCCGGGCCGTGACGGCGTCCGGTGCCGACCTCGGGATCGCGCTCGACGGGGACGCCGACCGGATCGTCCTCGCCGACGGCGAAGGGCGTCTCCTCGACGGCGACGACATCCTCTACCTCTGGGTCGTCGAGATGGCGCGCGAGGGGCGGAAGCCCGAAGCGGTCGTCGGAACGGTCATGTCCAACTTCGGGTTCGAGCGGGCGCTCTCGGACCTCGGCGTCCGCCTCCTTCGGGCGGCCGTCGGCGACCGGTACGTCGTGGAGGAGATGGAGCGGAGCGGCGCCGTCCTCGGCGGCGAGCCGTCCGGCCACCTGATCCGGTCCGACCTCTCGACGACGGGCGACGGGACGCTGACAGGGCTTCACCTCGCCGCGCTCGCGGCCGCGTCCGGCACGCCGCTCTCGGCCCAGCCCCGCTTCGCGAAGACGCCGCAGATTCTCCGGAACGTCCGCGTCCGGGGCCGGCTCCCGCTCGAGGAGGTGCCGGAGTTCGCGGAGGCCGTCCGCCGGGGGGAGGCGCGCCTCGCCGGGCGCGGACGAATCCTGATCCGTTACTCCGGGACCGAGCCGCTTCTCCGCATCATGGTCGAGGGCGAAGACGCGCTTCTCGTGGAGAGCCTCGCGGGCGAGCTCTCCGAGGCGGGCCGGGCGGCCCTCGGGGGCTGAGCGCGTGTCCGCGCGGGTCCCGCCCCCCTTCCCCGCCGACACGTCCCTCGAACTCCGCCCCGCGGAGATGGAGCGGCTCGTCCGGCTCGCGATGGACCGGATCGTCCCGCACGTCGACTCCCTT
>Ga0079037_100001169_pt1 | contig 13297 bp, 13 predicted proteins | sample Mud3Dept4metaG_FD_71479 | JGI IMG/M metagenome (GOLD analysis project Ga0079037, IMG submission 71479) | Freshwater wetland microbial communities from Ohio, USA, analyzing the effect of biotic and abiotic controls - Mud 3 Core 4 Depth 4 metaG | ecosystem: Environmental > Aquatic > Freshwater >... | reverse complement strand
CGGGCGACGGAGCACATCGAGGACATGGTGGGCCTCATCAAGGGGCTGGTTGAGAAAGGCTACGCCTACGAGCGGGACGGCTCCTATTATTTCAGCATCGCCAGGTTCCCGGACTACGGCCGGCTTTCCAAGATCAGCCTCGAGGGGCTTCAGCCGGGCCAGAGAGTAGATGTCGACGAGTACGAGAAGGAAAGCGTCCACGACTTCGCGCTCTGGAAGGCTAAAAAAGAGGGGGAACCGTTCTGGGAAACCGAGATCGGACCCGGCCGGCCGGGTTGGCACATCGAGTGTTCGGCGATGAGCTCCAAGTACCTGGGCGAGACGTTCGACATCCACTGCGGAGGCGTCGACAACATCTTCCCCCATCACGAGAACGAGATCGCCCAATCGGAGGCGGCCTTCGGAAAGACGTTCGTCAACACCTGGCTCCACTGCCATCATCTCATCCGGGACGGCGAGAAGATGTCGAAGTCCAGGGGCAACACGATTACCATCCCCGAGATATTGAAAGTCAAGGAGAACCCGAGAGCCCTCCGCTTCCTTCTGATCTCCACCCACTACCGGAAAACATTGAATTTCACGTTCGAAGCCCTCGACCAGGCCGAGACGGCGCTCGCCCGGATCGATGAATTTGCGGGAGAAGTGAAATCCGGCCAGTTTCCGGAGGGCGAAACCGAGGCGGGGGCGAAGGTTGTTGAAGAAGCGGAAAGAAAATTCCGGGCCGGCTTGAGCGATGACCTCAATATCTCCAAGGCCATGACCGCCGTGTTCAACCTGATAAAGAAAGCCAATGTCCTCCTTTCTCAGAAAAAGATTAAGAGTGCGGATGCGGAAAGACTCAACGGATTCCTGGATGGAGTCAATCAAGCCTTGGGTGTCATCTCCCCCACGATTAAGTTCAAAGGACCCACAACGGATCACGGCGGCGCGGGCGCCCGCCCGACTGTCACTGCAGCGAGCGGAGAAGCACTCCCTCAACCCGGAATCACCTCCGAGCAGCTCGCAAAAATCCAACTTCGTGAAAAAGCCCGGGCTGAAAAGAAGTTCGCCGAGTCCGACAGAATCCGGGCCGAACTCGCCGCCGAGGGCATCCTCCTCGAAGATACCAAGGACGGAGTCCGCTGGAAGTCCGTCCCCGTCCAGAAAAAGCCGGAATGAGCGACGCCCACGCCCTCGGCAGGTCGGGCGAGGAGGCCGCGGCCGCCTACCTTAAGAAGAAAAAATTCCGCCTTGTCTGCCGCGGGTTCCGCTTCCAAAGGGGAGAGATCGACATCATCGCTTATGACAGGGATACCCTCATTTTTATCGAGGTCAAAACGCGGCGCGGCGCGGAATTCGGCCCCCCCGAGGAATCCGTTACTCCTTGTAAGCAGCGCCAGATCCGGAGGCTGGCCGAAGCTTACCTGATGCTGAACAACCTCGGGGACGTCCCCTGCCGCTTCGACATCCTGGCACTCTCTCCCGAAGGCAAGCGGGGATACCGGGTTCACCACATCCCGGACGCGTTCTAAGCCCGGCCCGGCGGCCTTCCCCCTTTGAGCGTCTTCTCATCTACCATTTATTTATAAAGAGCCTGTCTATCCATGAAGAATGCAAAAGAATTTGTTCCTTCCTTTGCTCCTGTATTTAGAGAATAGTCCAGGTTATCTGGTTTCAGAGAAACACTGGAGCACGAGTGGTGCGTCTCACAAATAACCTGGCAAAGTCAATATCATCGGGAGACGCGCCACCGCGGGGAAGTTTGAGGGGGACGGCGCCGTTCCCCTCAGGGGGTCAGCGAAGCCTCTTTAAATTGCGGAGACACTTTTCCTGATTCTATTCTTAGTGTATTAATCCCACCTACCGCCCTTGAACAATCAAGGGCGGCCACAAAAAGGAAAGTGTCTCCGCTAGCGGCCCGAGGGGGGAGCTTGACTCCCCCCTGGAAGTGTCCCGTCTATGCAGAAGACTTACGCAAGTTATTTACGAGACGGGACACTAGAAGGAATACGACAGTCCCAGGACCAGGTTGCGGCCGGGTTCCTCGACCGATTCCGGGTCGGGCCTGGCCAGGTAGGACTCGTCAAATATATTGGACAGGGCGAGATAGAGCCGGAAGGCGGGCCGGATAAAGTAGGATGCATCGAGGTCGACCTGCCGGGAAGCGGGGATGCCGATCTCTGCCGGCCCGGGGTTTGATTTTTTTCCGCGCCAGGTCCCCTCGGCTCCCAAGGACAGTCGTCCGATCCAGGCGCGGCCGCCGAGGTGCAGCCGCTGCGGCGGGATATCATTCAAAGCGGCGCCGGTCATCAGGCTTTTTCCGTCGAGAACGGCCGCATTTCCGAAGAGGCTGAACCCGCTCCAAGGGAAAACCTCCCACTCCAGCTCCAGCCCACGAATGCGCCCTTTTTCGATATTTCCATAAGTATACGTTTTGTCCGCGACCCGGTAGCGCTCGATCATATCCTTGATCTCATAGGAAAATCCATAGAATCCGACGAAGGCCCGTTTCCCGACAAGCTTCAGCCCGCCGTCGAAGTTCAGGCTGGATTCCGGGGTGAGACCGGGATTGGCGATGATGAAGCCGCGGCCCGTGATCCCGGAGTAGAAGAGCTCGTTCAGGTCCGGCGCCCGGTAGGCCCGGGAGACATTGGCGAAAAGGATCAGTGTCTCCGTCAGCTTGAACGAGGCCGCCGAGAAGCCTGTCACCGCCCGTCCCTCATACCGGTTGACATCGGCCCCGCCGCCCGGGTTGGCCCGGCTGTTCAGAAAATCCAAGCGCAAACCGGCCACGAGGTCCAGGCGGTCAATCCCCGTGTAATCGCCGGAAAGAAAAAGTCCCGCGTCCCTCCTGCCGCCGCCCGTATATGGGCTCTCCTCAAAAACCCCGACGATTTCTCGCTGAGGCCCTAGGGACTTGTCTCGATTGACGGCCTCCGCGCCGGCCCGGCCATACCAGTCCAGTCCCGCCGTCAGATGGAAAACAGAGGCGATGCGCCTAGCGAAAGAAACCTGGGCTCCATAATCCAGGCTCTCTGTCCGACTGAAGGATTCCTTGGTTTTATACGCGGCCACCGTATCCGTCCGGGTCTCCAGGAAATTGGGGTTGGCAAAGAGATGGACGGAGAGATCGCCGCCTCCCCATATATCTTTCTCCTGCCAATGGAGCTGGACCAGATTCTGGTTTTCACGGGGATACCAGGTGGGCTTGGCCCGGGCGTCCCGGTTCGGCTTGCCGATGTTGCGCCCCCTGGCCAAGAGAAAACTCGCTGAGATATTCCTTTTCCCCGTCTCGTGTCGGACCTTCCCGAGGAGGCTCCCCTGAGAATAGCGGGATTGAAAGATTCGGGCGTCCGGAGAGCGATAGTCTTCCGCGTCGACGCCCTGAAAGGACAGGGAGAAACCGAGGGACTTCGACCCGCCCGCGAGCGACATCCCCGCTCCCTTTTCCTCATTGACCGTCCCGAACCGGGTGCTCAACCGGCCCCGCAATCGTCCATCCCCGCCGGGCTCCCGGGTCAGGATGTGCACAACCCCACCGATGGCATCGGAGCCGTAAAAAACCGAGGACGGGCTGCGCATCACCTCGACCCGGCCGATATCCTCAGGGCTGATAAAGGAGGCGCTCGGCCCGGCGCGCCGGTCGCTCGACAGTCGGGCGTTGTCCACCATGAGGAGCACGCGGCGCCGGGCCAGGCCGCGGATGGAAGGAACGAGCGAAAACCCGCCCGACCCGAGCTCCGTCAATCCGGGAAGGTTGTCCAACGCATCGGCGATGTTGGGCGCCATCTTCTTTTGGATGGTCTCGGCTGAGACCACGGTGCTCGCGGCGGGTATGTCGGCCTCCGGCTCCGGATGCCTCATCGCCGTCACCACGACTTCTTCCCGTTGGGAGATATACGGCATGAGGATGACGATCACAAGCTTCTCCCCTTCCTTGTCCCGGAAATCCAGCTCCTCGGCCATGTAATCGGGATGGAGAAATTCAAGAGTCACCTTGGCTTCGGCGGGGAGGTCGAGCGAGAAAAGGCCATCTTCATCGGTCCGGGCCTTGAGGCCGCTCGCCCGGTGAAAGACCGACGCGCCGGCCACCGGCTTCCCCTGGGGGCTGATCACACGTCCCTTGAATTCAGAGCCCAGACAGAGAAGTCCAAAGACAGTCATAAAAAGAATGATGAGGGCGGCTTTTTTCATGGCTGATTATTGCTCCTGAGATTCCAGCCGTCCCCCCTTGCTTTTGATTTTTATCACGGCCGATTTATCCAGACATTGATCCCTCAGTTCGGATATCTTTTTTTGGAGTATCGGGTGGACGGCCCCGGGAGCGATTTCGAGAAGAGGAACAAGCACGAAGTTCCGCTCGGTCATCCGGGGATGGGGGACGACCAGGTTTTTCGTGGACACCGTCCGGTCCTCCGCTAAAAGGATGTCGATATCGATCGGCCTCGGCCGGTTTTTCCGGGCGGGCCGCCGCCCCATGTCTTTCTCCACTTTTTTGATAAACGCCAGAAGGTCGGCGGGTTCAAGTTTCGTGCTCACCTTGACGACTTGGTTGTAAAACCAGGGCTGGTCGGCGAACCCGACCGGCTGGGTGCGGTAAACCGAGGAGAAACGGAGGACCCTCACGCCGCCCTTTTTAAGGGCTGCCAGGGCGCGGGCCAGATGGCCCCGCCTGTCACCCAAGTTGCCGCCGAGGCTCAGGAAGTATCTCATGTTCAGATCGTCGGACGGCCAGTCGGGATATGTTAGCATCCACAGAAAAGGAAGGCAAAGGGCTCTGGGTTTCCACCGAGCGGGAATACGGGCTCGGAAATCCGGCGACGCCGGGAACCAAGACTAGCTCCGAAGCAGTTCGAATCGCTTCAGGACTCGCAACACAGCCAGGGTGACCCAAAGATGGTCCTCGAGGGTCGCTCTTTTGCTGCCGCACTCCCAGAAGCCCTGGCTGTTCTGCCTTTTCTGAAGCCAGGAGAGCCCCTTTTGAATGGTCTCGTTTTCGGCGCTGAAACCGACCTTGGAGAGAGAGTCCAGACTGGCCAGGATATCGGTGTTCCAGAACGGATAGCAGATTTTTTCCCAATCGGATGGATACGTCCGGTCCTCATAGACTTCATCACAGAAAAAGCAGCTCAGCAGCTTCTCCCCCGCCCCCCAGGCTTCCTTGGTGCCCCTCCAGGTGGGGGATTCGGCAAAGGCCCGCAGGACCATCCCCGTCACATGGTGGGAAAAGCGTTGCGACTTGCGCGGTTTGAATGGCTTCACCCTGGGGTTGGCCCAGGCGGGCGCCGCCGTCTTGCCGGGGTTCTGAGACGGCCGCGGATGATAAAGCGCCCAGCCTCCATCGCTCTGCTTATTGGCCAGGATCCAGCGGAATCCCTTCTGCACCCGGCGGTCACTGTCCAGCCCGAACAGGCAAAGAAGCTCCAGAGTGAGGGCATGGAACGTCGGGGTGTAGACGTTGAGCACTGTCCCACGGAAATCTCCCTCCTTGGATTGGAGCGAAAAAAGAAAATCGATGGACCGCTGGACACCCTCTTCCTTGGCCGTGCAGCCGTAATCGTACAGCCGGTACAGGTTTCTCAAGGTGTCCACGCGGTAGAGCGTCCGCTCCCAGTAGATAGGGGTGTCCGAACGCTTCTCCCACCAGCTCCCGTCCGGCTTCTGCGTTTCCAGGATGCGCACCCGGGCGGCGTACTTTCGCATGTTCTTGCTTTCGCGGTCGATGGGCACGTTCAGGATGTCTTTTTTCAGCCAGAAAAGGATGGGCAGGCTCCCCCTGGCCAGGAGATACTCAACCGATTTGCTGGAGTTGATTTTCATCCTATGCCGAAAGGAATATCGAGCTGAGGTAGACGATCATGTGTTCAACCGGGCGGTAGAATATATTCTATAACAAGATGGAAAACGCTGTCAATCTCGTGTCTCGGAGCGGCTTTATTGGGTTTCCTTGTCCGGCTTGGGTTTCCCCTGGATGAGCGGGCAATAGGCCGGCCGCCCCGTGTCCAGACGATCGGAAGCGGCCATCTCCCGGCATTCCTGAGGATTGCAGCAGGTCTGCCAGACCCTCCTGAAAGACTGGAATTCGAGAAGACTGACATGGGGCGCGAAGAAACCCTCCTTCTCGGGTTCGTCTCTCATCAGGTCCGTGCTGAGGTATTTCTTATTGTCATCCGAGAAGACCGTGACCACCACGGCCCCGTCTCCCAGCATGTCTTGGACGCGCAAGGCTCCCAAGAAATTCGCGCCGGAGGAAATGCCGACTCCGAGCCCCAGCTCCGAAGCCAGCTTCTGGGCCATGATGATGGCATCTCCGTCGTCGACGCCGACCACTTCGTCGAGCCCCTTGAGGTTCAGGATGGGCGGGATGAACTCGTCGGAGATTCCCTGGATGCGGTGCCGACCGACCTTGTGACCGGTGGAGAGGGTCGGAGAATTGGAGGGCTCGAGGGGAAAGAGTCTGACCGACGGGCGCTTTTCCTTGAGGAAGCGGCCGACTCCCATGATCGTTCCCCCCGTTCCGACGCCGGCGATGAAGGCGTCCGGCGACAGGCCGTGGGCGTCGAGCTGCCACCAGATTTCCGGGCCCGTCGTCAGAAAATGGGCCTCGACATTGTCTTCATTGGAGAACTGACGAGGGAGGAAGGAGTTTTCCAGGGAACGGGCCAGATCCTCGGACCGGCTGATGCTGCCGAGGAATCCGCCCTCCTCCCGGCTGACCAGGACAATCTTCGCCCCCAGGCTCTTAATCAGGTTGATCCTCTCCGCGCTCAGCCAGTCGGGCATGAAGATGGTGATGGGATGCCCCAAGGCCCGCCCGATGGCCGAGAAGGCGATGCCCGTGTTTCCGCTCGTGGCCTCGATGATCGTGGCGGCCGGCCTCACCGATCCCTTGGCATAGGCTTTCTTCATGATATGAAGGGCCATCCGGTCTTTGATGCTTCCGGTCATGTTCAGGTTCTCGGCCTTGGCATAGAGGGTTCTTCTTTTTCCCTTGTACCGAAAATGGATCTCGAGAAGCGGCGTGTTTCCGATGAGGCTGGACAGCCTCTGGATGCGGCGATCGATCTCTGGTTCTGGCATCTCGACTTCCTTTAAGGGTCGGCCGACCCGTGCGCCGGGCTTTCGGCTGTTGGGTGGACTTCCACTATAGGAGGGCTTTTGCGGAAAGTCAATCGCTGATGTCGTGGAGCGTGATCACGACGCCTTCCTGGGCCGGTAGAAAAGCCGCCCGGCACAGGACGCTTTTCTCGCCGAAGCGGATCTCCTCGGTCTGGTCCGTCTTCTCTTCCTTGACCCGGCGGATGAGCTCCACGAACGGAGTCATCCGGACTACCTCCCAGAAAAATTTCCCTTCCAAAACCTCCAGGCCGACAAGGCCCCTTGCTCCCTGGTTGCTAAGCGTAATCCGGCCCGCCTTGTCGAGGACGAGGAGGCCCTCCTGCATGGAAGCGATAATGTTATCCAATTCTTCTTTTCGTTTCCTGAGGTCGTCGAAAAGCGCCTTGACCTCCGCGATCATGCCATTAAAACTCGCCGCCAGCTCCTTCCATTCGTCGGCGCTCCGGACTCTGACCCGGGCCGAAAAATCGCCGGCGGCCACCTGACGCGACGCCTTGATGAGCCGGCGCATCGGCCGGGTGAGACTCCGGGAAAAGAGGAAAGCGGCCAAAATGGAGAGGCCGATGAGGATGGCCACGGCCCGCCCGATATCCATCCTGATGGCCTTGAGCAGGACCTCGATATCCCGGACGAACAGGCTGAGGCGGAGGACGCCTTCGATCCGCCCGTCTCGCTCGAGAGGCAGGGCGACGTACAGCATCCGGGTCTTAAGGGTGCTGCTGTAGCGGAGCGAACGTCCGACCCGGCCGGCCAGGGCTTCGGAGATCTCCGGCCGGAAGCGGTGGCCTTCCATGTCGGCGGGGTCCCGCTCCGAATCCGCCTTAACGACGCCGGCGGGATCAATGACCGTGAGCCGGGCCCCGATCTTCTTTCCATGCTCCTTGAGGAATCCCTCAAGCTCCGGGAGAAGGTTCCTGTCCAGGTAGTCAAAAATGCGGACATCCAGAGTGCGGCCGATGTTTTCCAGCTCGAGCGCCAGCGTATCCAGATAGTGTCTCTTGATCGTGCTGAAGGAAAACAGGAGGAAAACAACGGCCAAAAGAAAGAGGAGGACGATATAGCCTCCGAAGACTTTGAAAAATATGCGCTTTTTCATGGCTCCAGCTTATTCCCGACTCAGCCTATGATGATGCCCGCTCATTATACTTGGCCCGAAAAACAAATGACAAGATCCCGCATCGCGCCAGCTCATCACAACGCGCTGGAATGAGGCGGGCGCGGGCGTCGGGGCCCCGCGGGCAGGGCGGCCGGCTGGACCCTCTATTTATTTGGGGGAGCCGAGGGAGGCCAGCTTGCCCTCAAGTTCCCTGATCCGGTTCTGCAGTTGCTCCCGCCGTCCCCTCCTCTTCATGAACAGCATGCGGGCCAGGATCCCGGCCGCTGACAAAAGAATCAACACGCTGAGGAGGGAGGCATTGAGGAAGGGAACCCTCAGACTATGAAGATCGATGACACCGACATCAGAGAGATAGGAGAGAATGCTCAATACGGCTAAACCCAGAACCCACCAGATCATTGTGTCCTCCTTGGGCATATTCTCTAATAGATGGGATAAGGAGGGCAATAGAAATCCGCGCCTACTCCTTCCATCCCTCCATCATCTCCCATCGCTTCACGGCCTCGAGGAATGTCTGAACGATATAGTCGGCCTTCTTGGCGGTGTAGGCCTTAGCTTTGGGCACGTCGAAATCCAGATAGCCAGCCCCCTTCTCCGGATAGGCCATGGTGGCCCAAGCCGGCATGAGGACGACCCCGGCCTCGGTGCGGGCGCTCCCCACGTTGTCCTTGCCGAGCTTCTCGTACATCTCCCGGTCGACAAGCGCGGGATCAAAGGCCATGACCAGGGCGGCTTCCTCCAAATCGCCATGGCCCGATTGCTGGGCCTTGGCCCCATAAACCTCGTTGACGATATTGAAGGCCGCCGTCCACCAATCGACGATCATGAAATGGGCGCCGGTTTCTTGATGGAGGCGAGTCATCGCCTTTTTGGCGGGGTCCGTATTGCCGCCGTGCCCGTTGATGATCAGGACGTTCCGGAAGCCGGTCCTCACCAGGTCTTTGAGAACATCGTATATATACTCCTCGAAGACCTCCGGGCGGATGGTGATGGAGCCGGGGAACCGGGAGATGTTCGCACCGGTGACCCCGTGGTTAATGGCGGGGGCGATCAGGGCGGCGCATCTCTCCCAGATCTGCTCCGCCAGGTGCGCGGGGATGAAGTTGTCGGTCCCGATCGCGCAGGCGCCGTGGGATTCCACCGTGCCGATAGGAAGGATGATCCGATCGGTCACCTCGGGGACGACCTCCGCCAGCCGCATCCAGGAGTATTCTTGCAGCCGGTGGAACTTCAAGTCCTTGACCGTGCTCCGGGGATAAGAAGGGACGGCCAAGGCCAGGAAAACAAGCCAAACGGGAAAGCCGAAAAAACGTTTCATGGAACCTCCTTTCCATCCGGGCCAAGTATAGACGGAGCGGGAAGCAGGTTTCAACTCCTAAAGCGAGGGGGCGACGAGGAGGGCTTCTAATTTTTCCCGGCTTTGGCGGCGGCCTCGCGGCGGACCTCCTCGATGTTGTGTTTGATCGTTTTGCCGAGAACAAGGTAGATGACATCCTCGCCGATATTGGTGGCGTGGTCGGCGATCCGCTCGAGGTGACGGCCGATCAGGATGAGCCCCACAGCCCGGTTGATGGTCCCGGGGTCGGTCATCATATAGGTCAAGAGCTCGCGGAAGATCTGGTCGTTCAGGGAATCGACTTCATCATCCCTTTCGCAGACGGACCGGGCCAGCTTCTCGTCGCGGTTGACGAAGGCGTTGAGCGCATCCTTGACCATGCCCTGGGCCAGGGAAGCCATCCGAGGGATGTCGATGAGCGGCTTGAGCGGCGGCAGTTTGAGAAGGTCCACCGAGACTTCGGCGATGTTGACGGCCAAGTCCCCGACGCGCTCCAGCTCACTTCCGATCTTCATGGCCGACGTGATAAACCGCAGATCGCTGGCAACCGGCTGGCGCAGGGCCAGAAGGCGGATGCACAGCTCGTCGACTTCGATCTCCAGAAGGTTGACGTTCCCCTCTCTCTTGAAGACGTCTTGAGCGAGGGCTTCGTTTCTTTCCTTCAGGCTCCTTACGGCCAGGGCGACGGACTCCTCGGCCAGACGGGCCATGTTCAGCAATTTTTCATTGAGAGCGTTAAGTTCGGCGTCGAATTGTCTATCCATCATGAACTCCTCGGACGGCCAGCATTTTACCCGAACCGGCCGGTCATGTAATCCCCGGTCAGCTTAGGGGCCGGGTCGATGAATATTTTCTCCGTTTTGCCGGACTCAATCAAGTCCCCTCCAGTCCCGACGATAGAGAAAAAAATGGGGGTCGATAGAGCGTGATCCTCGGGCGGCAATAACTTGAGGAAGACATGGGGAAAAAGGAAAGGATTTTTGGTATACTGGGGTCGGAAGGAGATGCGAGATGAGTTTCGTCTTTAATGCCGACGAGATCTTCGACATGGCCGTCCAGATCGAGAAAAACGGGGAGAAGTTCTACCGGGAGTCCGCCCGGAAAGTCAGGGGTTCGGAGGCCGAGGACCTCCTGGGCAAGCTGGCGGACATGGAAATCGACCACCAAAAGACCTTCCTGGGAATGAAATCGGCGCTGACGGCGGCCGACAGGAAGGCCATGACCTTCGACCCGAACAATGAGGCCGGCCTCTATCTCGCCTCTTTGGCCGACACCAAGGTCTTCTTCGGAAAGGACATCGACACCTCGAAGCTTGAAGGAATATTTAAAGCCGCCCTGCTGGCGGAGAAGGACTCGATCGCCTTCTACCTGGGGATGAAGGACCTCGTCCCGGCGGGCAGCGGAAAATCAAAGCTCGAGGAGATCATCCAAGAGGAAATGCGGCACATCCGGATCCTCGGCGAGAAGCTGGCCGCCCTCAAGGGATAATTTTAGCGAGTTTCCGCGCCTCCATATAAAACCGCTTTTCCGCAGCTTCTCCCATTGAGAACGTCTTTCGGGGAAGAGCGCCGTCCAGGATGACCGTCTTGAAGAGTTCGCTCTTGTCCATCGCCGGGAGGTAAAACGCCGCTCCGCCGCTTTTTCTCCCCAGGCGGATGACCGCCTCCGTGCCGTGGATATAATCGATCTCCCGCGCCCCTTTCTCCTCCATAAAGCGGTCCAGAAAATTCTGGAGCGTCCCCACCGGCAGGTTGGAGTCCGAGTCGAAAACTTCGAGGGCACCGAACTGGGTCGACGTGACCAGGCCGATCCGGTGGGGGCTTCCCTTCTGCCGGTCGACCATCCGCATGACCTCTTCGGGCGTCTGGCACTCGGCGAAGCGGAAACGGCCCCGGTAGTATCTCTCCATGTCGCCGATCAGGTTTCTCTCCGGAGCCAGGTCAAAGAGGACCCGGTGGATGGGTTCGAAGACGAGCGCCGGGTCATGGAGATTGACCAGTTCCACCAGGGCGTGACGCAAGGGCGAGCGCATCACGGACACGGGATCTTCGGCCGTCTCTTTGGTCTTCTCCCAGATCGTCTTGGCCGTGGCCAAAGAATGATTCCCGTCTCCCATGGCATAGAGAAGAACCGGAGTCCCCGGCTGGAGTCCATGAGCCGCCGCAAAAGCGGCGGGGTCGGCCAGGACCTGGAGAGCTTCGACAACTCCCTTCTCCAGCCCCGCGTCTTCCACCCTGTATCCGGCGAGGTGTCCCGAGCCGAGCATCAGCTCGAAATCATACAGCTTCTTGAGACTTCTCCTCCTGTCGCCGAGAGGGCCGATCACGGTATCCCGGGGATCGTCGAGGAGGACCATAATATGCGGAATCTCGAGGGGCGCCCCCTCCCGGATCTTCACGCGGGGCGGTATCCGCGAGAGGATCGTGCCCTCGGTCGCCCGGATCAGGCTCGTCGCCCCTTTTCTGAAATCATAATGCTCAAGGTCCAGGCAGGCGACGAGACCTCTCCGGAGGCCGGACTCTGTGCGGCGCTCCACATAGACAAATCCCTCTGCTTCAACAAAATGGCCGCTCTCCAGATAAAGCTCCATCTGCTCTCGGATGCTCGCAATCCGGGCATCCGCGCGGGGGTCTCCCAGGTAGACCTCGGGATAGATCAGGTTCAGGCTCGAGGGCGAGGCGCCCACGATCTCCTGGACCTTGAGCCAGTATTCGGGCTCCGAAGTGTACTGGTCGCAGGCGATCACGGCCCACTTGAAAAGATCGATCCCGGGACCGGGCAGGAGCACGTCCGGGACGGCCAGGGCTAAGGAGTCATGAAATCTCATGCCGGAAGCCTCATCTCTTCTTCCGCGCCCGGCGGGATCCGAGGATGCCGCCCTGGAGAAAGAGCCCGGCTCCTATGACAAACCCGAGGTTATACCAGGAGCCGCTGTTATGGACCTCATAAATATTGATGCTCCGGCTGAAAAGTGAAATGATGAACGTGATCGGGGAGATAAGTCCGTGCCATATTCCGCTCCAGAATCCCGCGATCTTCCCTTCCTGGTCGGCCGTTTTCTGAACGGTATTGGGACCGGGAGCACACGACGCAAGGATGAGGATGATCGAAAAAACGCATGACAGCGCGGCAACCTTTTTCATAAGGCCTCCTTTTCTTTGCCAGATATCCTTGGTCCTCGAAACAAGAGAGAGTCAGGCAAAATCAGGAGCCGGTCTGTACCTCTCAATTCTTTCGGATCCTGATCTCGATCGTCCGGGGCTCGGCGGGAACCCCTTCCAGGGCCCGGACCATCCCCGAAACTGTCTCCTCCATGAATCGTTGGACGAACGGATTCAATCGGATGTCCAGGCCGTCGCAGATGAGGGCCACCCCGGCATTCGCCCCGGGCTGGCCGCCGCTCTTTTCACTCATGCTCCGGGCCTCCTTTGTTGGTGAAAGCCGGCCGAGTCCGGCTTTTTCGAAACCTATACCATAGGACATGGCCGAAGTCAAAACGGCGGGCATTCCGCGCCGTCCGTTCTTTCCAGGGCGGGATTTCGGGTGCGCAATCCTGTATGATAACTGACGGATGCGTTTCCAGAGGTCGCCCATGAGGATATTCGGCAGAGAAATCGTCGGCGGTCGCCGCTCTATTCGGTCCCGGCAAATGAGGGTTGACTATGCCGTTGAAAAATGCCCCGGCGGATTCAAGATCACAGGCATTGTTCAGGGAAAGCCAGGACGGGTCGAAGTCTTCCGCGGCA
>Ga0079037_100001167_pt1 | contig 13310 bp, 8 predicted proteins | sample Mud3Dept4metaG_FD_71479 | JGI IMG/M metagenome (GOLD analysis project Ga0079037, IMG submission 71479) | Freshwater wetland microbial communities from Ohio, USA, analyzing the effect of biotic and abiotic controls - Mud 3 Core 4 Depth 4 metaG | ecosystem: Environmental > Aquatic > Freshwater >... | reverse complement strand
TGAGCACTGCCAATCAGGACAACCCACTCAGTGAAGGCCTCAAGCCGATCCTCACCGTTGACGTTTGGGAGCACGCCTATTACCTTCGTTACCAGAACCGCCGAGCCGACTACCTGAAAGCCTGGTGGAATGTAGTCAACTGGGAAGCTGTAGCAGCCCGCTACAAGATGTTCAAGGGTTAATTATCCACTTCGAAAGAACAACCTCCCGTAGGATTGCAATCCTGCGGGAGGTTTTATTTAAATATCAGAAATTTCATCGAGCGTGTTCGAAGTTATATTTTCACGTGGTCTTTATGTGTAATTTCTATTAATCCCTAAATATTTCAATGTTATAATTAGACAAATTTGATATGAATTACTCGCTAAAAAAGTATAGAATTATTTTGGACTGACATGCTGGATGTAAGATTGCTCGGTCAGTTTGATGTGCAGCGTGACAGCAGGCGCCTCACCATCCCTACCCGCAACGCTCAAGCGCTTTTTGCCTATCTGTTGCTCAATGCGGTTATACCCCACCGTCGGGAAAGGCTAGCCGGATTATTTTGGCCCGATTCAAGCGAGGAGAACGCCCGCAGCAACCTGCGCCACGAACTATGGCGTTTGCGCAAAGCCCTAGAAATTGAGGGGGATTCCTATTTCCTCGCCGATGACCTTACTATCGCTTTCAACCCACATAGCGAGTACTCTCTAGACGTGCACAGGCTGGAAAGTAAGCCTCTCGAAGAGAGTGCCACAGATGATTTAATCGTTGCCCTTTCAGCCTACCACGGTGAGCTCTTGCCAGGTTTCTACGATGAATGGGTGTTCCTGGAGCGCGATCGCCTGGTAGCCCTCTTCGAGGCCAAGATCACCCGCCTGTTGGAAATTCTGCAAACTGAGGGACGCTGGGCAGAAGTCTTGGACTGGGGCAACCGCTGGATCGCACTGGGGGGATGGCCTGAACCGGCTTACCGGGCTTTAATTTCTGCCTATGCCAATACAGGAGATCTGTCTAAAGCGGTGGCAATTTATGAGCGCTATGCTCAGGCCTTGCAAAAAGACCTGGGGATGAAGCCGTCCGAGCAGACCCAAGCGCTCTTTAAACGCCTCAAATTGGGCTGGAAGCCGGACGCTCAGTCTCTGGCTCCTACCCGGGTGATCCGATCGCCAAAATCCTTCGCTGAACCAACCTCACCTCATTCAAAGATACGTCGCTCCAACCTGCCCAAGCCGCTGACCAGCTTCATTGGGCGAGAAAAGGAAATCCAACAGGTAGAACGCCTGATTTCTTCCAGCCGACTGGTTACTATCACCGGTCCTGGCGGCGTGGGCAAGACCCGCCTAGCAATCCAGGTAGCTGGCACCTTGGCACCGCTATTCAAGGATGGAGTCAGGTGGGTGGAACTGGCGTCGATCTCAGGAAACATTCCATCCAAAGCAGAACCTGAAAGCCCGGATATACGTCAAGATGTATTCTCTTTTAAAGATCTAATCGTGCAATCCATCGCTAAAGTCTTACGTGTTCCAGAATCACCTGGACAGCCCCTTCAGGAGGCGGTAATTGAACATATTCAGGACAAGAATCTTCTCCTGGTGCTTGATAACTGCGAGCACTTGATCGAAGCATGCGCAGTTCTGGTCGAATCTTTATTGGGCGGTTGTCCAGATGTGACCATCCTGGCGACCAGCCGCGAACCTATGAGAGTCCCCGGAGAGAAAGCCTGGCTTCTGCCTTCACTCTCACTGCCTGAAATAGGACCCTCATCAGATTTCAAAAAAATATTCCAATCCGAAGCGGTCAGCCTTTTTCTTGAACGAGCATCAGATAATCTACTAGGCTACCAACCAGGTGAAACAGATGCCCGAATGATAGCTCAAATCTGCCTGCGCCTGGACGGTATCCCACTTGCGATCGAGCTGGCTGCAGCGCGTATAAACATGCTTTCGGTTCAGGAGATCGATGCCCGGCTGGATCATCGATTCAGCCTGCTGACCGGTGGACGCCGTACCGCTTTACTCCGTCACCAGACGCTGCGGGCAGCGATCGAATGGAGTTATGATCTTCTCAGCGAAGCAGAGCAAGTAATATTTCGTCGCCTGTCCATCTTTACCGGCAGTTTCACTCTGGAAGCAGTCGAAGTAATTTGCTCGATCAACGAAATTCCTAGCGAAGAAGTCCTCTTCCTGATCGGGCGATTGGTGGACAAATCTTTGCTTACTGTACGCGCCAGTGACCAGATAACAGAGTTCCCAACGCGCTACTATCTTCTGGAGACCATCCGTAGTTTTAGCTTGGAGAAAGCAGAAGAAGTGGACGAAACCCAGTTATTACACGATCGCCATGCGGCCTATTATGTGTCTCTGGTAGAAGCTATCGCACCAAATCTATATTTACAAGACCAGGCGCACTGGTATAAACTCCTCCAGGCAGAGAATGACAATATCCATGCTGTGGTTGAATGGAGCGTTGAAAGTGATCAATCAGAATTTGCACTACGCATGGTGGGGGCTTTATGGTTCTTCTGGTGGTCACAAAGCTCGAGCCACGAAGGTTGCGACCTCACCCTCAAAGCACTGGCTTTGCCATCAGCGATTGAGCCAAAAGCATACCGAGCCAGGGCACTCACTACCGCCGGTTGTTTACAATGGGTACTCGGGGATATCGTTTCAGCACGGCAATCTCTCGAAGAAGCCCTTTCTCTCTTGAGGACATCTGATGACAAAGCCAGCCTGGCCAGGGTGATACAGATCATGGGATTGGTTTATACCTATGAAAGGGAATATGACCTTGCTAACGCAGCTTTTGAAGAGGGTCTGGCAATTATCGAGACTCTTGGAGATGTACAAGGTATCAACTTTTTATTTTTTCAAGGAGATATCTACTTACAAAAGGGCGATTTTTCCCAAGCTAAAAAGATATACGAGGATAACCTAATTTTACTTCGGGGGGTAGGGAATAAAGTTTATGCAGCATATCCGCTACGTCGCCTAGGCTACCTTGCATTGGAACGTAACGAAATTTTACAAGCCTGGGATAATTTCCGTGAAAGCCTGACGATCAATCAAGAAGTAGGCGATGAACGAGCGGTTTACGCTTGCCTGACTAGCCTGGCAGCGTTGGCGATAAAATTGGATAAACCAATTATGGCAGCCCACATCTACGGTGCAGTGGAGAGCGGGCTGGATTCGCTCTGTATTAATCTGTTTTATCAGGACCAGATTGAGTTAGAGCGTATTCGAAGCAAATTGCGCGCTTGCCTCGACGAAGCCACCTTTGACGCAGCCTTTACGGAGGGATGGAAGATGAGCGAAGAAAAGGTGATTATGCTGGCAGAAGAGTCTTTCAGGGTTGAGACTAAAATCTAAGAATTTTGAGCATAAGATTTGAAATATCCACGCCGCCAGCAGATTAGTTCAACTCGCGGCGTGGAAGTTTCCCGCAGACAAAGATTGGGAACTCTGCGCAAATCAGATCACTTTTGGGAAGCATAGAAATCAGCTAAGCCCTGGTAGCGGGCAGCCCAGGCTGCGAGAGCCTTCTGCGAGCTCAGCGCATCCGTGGTAGCAGATAAATCTGCCATACCCTGATAGCGAGCTGCCCAGGCTGCGAGAGCCTTCTGCGAGTTCAGCGCATCCGTGGCAGCGGATAAATCTGCCATACCCTGATAGCGAGCAGCCCAAGCTTCAATAGCTCTTTGCGAGCTCAGCGCATCTGTGGCTGCGTAAATCGCCGCCATCCCCCGGTAGCGAGCAGCCCAGGCTTCAATTGCCCTTTGTGCATTTAATGCATCCGTGGCAGTGGATAAATCCGCCATCCCCTGATAGCGAGCCGCCCAGGCATCAATAGCTTTGTGCGAGCTCAACGCATCTGTGGCTGCGTAAATCTCCGCCATACCCCGGTAGCGAGCAGCCCAGGCCACAATAGCCCTTTGGGCATTCAACGCATCCGTGACAGTGGATAAATCCGCCATCCCCTGATAGCGAGCTGCCCAGGCTTCGAGAGCCTTCCGCGAGTTCAGCGCATCTTTGGTTGCGTAAATCTCCGCCATACCCTGGTAGCGAGCTGCCCAGGCTGCGAAGGCCTTCTGCAAGCTCAGTGCATCCGTGACAGCGGATAAATCCGCCTGACCCTGATAGCGAGCCGCCCAAGCCGCAAGAGCCTTGTGCAAGTTCAGCGCATCTGTGGCTGCGTAAATCGTCGCCATCCCCTGGTATCGAGAAGCCCAGGCTGCGTGAGACTTTTGCGAGTTCAGTACGTCATTGGCTGCGGATAAATCCACCAGACCTTGATAGCGAGCAGCCCAGGCATCAAGAGCTTTTTGCGAGCTCAGCGCATCCGTGGCAGCGGACAAGTCAGCCAAGCCCTGGTAGCGGGCAGTCCAGGCCACAATAGCCCTTTGTGCATTCAACACATCCGTGGCAGCGGATAAATCAGCCATCCCCTGGTAGCGAGCAGCCCAGGCTTCGAGAGACTTCTGCGAGCTCAGCGCATCTGTGGCAGCGGATAAATCTGCCATACCTCGGTAGCGAGCAGCCCAGGCATCAAGAGCTTGGTGCGAGCTCAGCGCATCCGTGGCAGCGGATAAATCAGCCATCCCCTGATAGCGGGCGGTCCAGGTTTGAAGAGCGCGATTATCAACCGTGCGAATTTCTCTCTCTTGTGTAAATAACGATACTGCTATGACGATGGAGGATAGGATCAGGAAAGCTACTAATACGAACGGAAATACAGATATTCGTGTCAGCGCTGGGATATGAAGCACACTATTTGACTTGGATACTTCGGTACGAGTGGTCATCGGAACTTCTCCTTTTTTTGTTAGTTTTTTAAGATTGATTTGTCAATATTTGTCACTAATTTAGCAAATCACGCGTTCGCACCCATATATAAGAACGTTTTTTAGCGTATTTTCTAGATTAGAAAATCTTTATTTGCTATAATAGTCATGACTTCGAAGCTTGAGCTATATAGAAACATGCAAGCAACTGTTCCTTTCTAAGAAAATGGAAGTGGGGCATGTCCTTAGAAATTTATTTGCTCGGGCAGTTCAAATTGAAATCCAACGACTTGCCTGTTGAATTGCAATCCAGGCCAGCACAATCCCTGCTGGCTTACCTGGCTTTGAACGCGGGGGTGACCCACCGGCGGGAAAAACTAGCAGGCTTGTTATGGAGCGAGGCTCCGGAGAGCAATGCGCGCAGTTACCTTCGCCTGGCGCTTTGGCGCATTCGAAAGGCACTGGAAAGCGCCTCTCTCATTTCGGAAGATTACCTGCAAACGAACGACATCAGCGTAACTTTTAATAATCAATCCGACTATTGGTTAGACGCTGAGGTGATCCTGGAACCGGCAGAAAAACGTTCGGTGGAAGAAATCATAGCGGCTGTCAGTCTCTACCGCGGTGAGCTGCTACCAGGCTTTTATGATGAGTGGATTGGGTTAGAACGTGATCGATTGCAGGCGGCTTATTTCCAAAAAATGGATTTTCTATTAGACCGTCTTATCCAGGCCAGGCAATGGAATGAGGTATTAAAGTGGAGTGAGCATTGGATCCAGCATGGTTTCTCACCCGAGCCGGCTTACCGGGCGATAATGATCGCCCACGCAGGGTTGGGCAACCCTGGAATGATTAGTGCAACATACCGACGCTGCGCCGAATCGTTAAATCGTGAGCTTAATTTAGAACCATCGCCGGAAACGATCCGGTTGTACGACCAGATCCGCCGTGGGGAATGGGAGGGGTTGGCACCACCTTCCGCCCACATTGAACATATTGAATACCAGCGGCCTTCTTTCTTCGATAGAGGAAAACCGCGCCTGATCGAAAAGCCCCTTTTTGTTGCCCGCGAACAAGAGCTGGAGCAATTGGGCAAAAATCTTGACAAGGCATTAGCCGAGCGGGGCAGAGTGATATTCATAACCGGCGAAGCCGGTAGCGGCAAGACTGCTCTGATCAATGAGTTCACCCGCCGCACCCAAGATGCCTATGCGGAGTTAATCGTTGCCTTTGGAAATTGTAACGCGCACACCGGAATTGGAGATCCTTACCTCCCCTTCCGTGAAATTATGGAACTGTTGACCGGCAACATAGAAGCTCTTTGGACAGCAGGCGTTATTAGCGAAGATTACGCGCAGTTTCTATGGAATATGCTGCCACTTACGTCTCAAGCGCTAATGGATGCCGGACCAGATCTGATTGACACCTTTGTCCCTGGCGCAGCATTATTGGAACGCAGCTCCGCCTATGCACTTGATGGCGCAGACTGGTTAAACCGTCTGGATAAGTCTATTAAACGAAAGATGACTGCGCCTGTGACACAAAGCCCTCAGCAAGGCGATCTATTCCGACAGTATATCAAGGTGTTGCAGCTTCTGGCTCGCAGGTTCCCAATAATTTTAGTGGTCGACGATCTTCAATGGGCTGACCTGGGCTCTATCAGCTTGCTCTTCCACCTGAGCAGGAACCTATCTGGACATCGCATCTTGATTTTAGGCGTCTATCGTCCGGAAGAGCTGGCATTAGGCCGGGCTGGGGAACGGCACCCCTTAGAACCGGTGGTTCACGAGCTCCAACGCGAGTTTGGAGACACTTCAGTCAATGTGGATCAAGCCAATAGCCGCGCCTTTCTTGAAGCGCTTCTCGACAGCGAGCCGAACCAGTTCGATTTGACCTTCCGGGAGATGCTCCATCTTCAAACTCGCGGCCAACCCCTGTTCACCATCGAGTTGTTGAGAGGCATGCAGGAGCAGGGGGACTTGATACAGGATCAGAATGGCCAATGGAAAGTTGGATCCATGCTGGACTGGGAGAAGCTGCCTGTACGGATGGAGGCGATTATCGCGGAGCGCATTGATCGCTTGGATCCATCTTCACAGGCTGCGTTACAGGTAGCCAGCGTGGAAGGTGAGTCCTTTACCGCAGAGGTTGTGGCGAAAGTGCAAGGAACTGATGAAAGGAAAATGTTAGGGCGTTTAAGCGGTGAGCTGGATAAGAAACACCGTCTGATACGCGCTCATAGCATCCAGCGGATAGGCGACCAGCTTCTATCCAGCTACCGGTTCAGGCACATTGCCGTGCAGAAATTCCTGTACAACAGCCTGGATGATGTTGAAAAGGTTTACTTGCATGAGCAAGTGGGGAATGCTCTGGAAGGATTTTATATAAACCAGGAAGGAATGATAAATGTCGCTCCGCAATTAGCTTGGCATTTTCAGGAAGCCAGGGTTATAGAAAAGGCTATTCACTATCTACAGAAAGCCGGAGATCGCGCTTTCCAGATGTCCGCTTATCATGAGGCTCTGGATCACCTTAATAAAGGGTTGGAATTATTCGCATCACTGCCAGAATCTCGCAAAGAGCCTCAGCAAGAAATTTCATTACTACTATCCATTGGTACAGCCCGGCATTTCTGGGGTGGGCCGGTTCCCGAAATGGAAAAGGTTTATATCCGCGCTCGAGAACTATGCCAACAGACCGAAAAAAAAGACCAATTAAGCCAAGTCTTATGTGGTCTCTCAATTTATCACTATGTGCGAGGAGAGTACCATATCGGATATGAATTTGCAGAAAAGGCGCTTAACCTTGGTCTGCAGGTGAACGATCCATCACTAATAACGCAAGGGCACTGGAGTTTGGGATTTATCTCATTCGCTCTCGGAAACTACTCAATGGCGCTTTCTCATCTTGAGGAGACAATCTCTTTATACGCAACTCCTGAACATCATCACCTCTTTGTGGCAGTGCGCGGCGTAGATTTGGGTCTGAGCGCTTTAGCGTACGTGGCTTGTAGCCTCTGGTGTCTTGGATATCCTGAACAAGCTGAGAAGCGCAGAATAGAGGCATTGACTTTGGCTCGAGAACTTGCTCACCCCTTCACCCTTTCTGATGTACTCTGCTACGCAGGCTGTCACCTCGATAAAATGCGCCGAGACGTGCTGGCACTCAAAGAGGATGCAGAGGAAATGCTGCTTATATCCGATAAAACGGAATTACCAGGATGGTTCTCAACTGGAAAAACTTACAAAGGTGAAGCCTTAATCCTCCTGGGCCAGATTCAAGAAGGGCTTTCGCTGATACGTGAAGGCTTAGAGTTAAACCAATCCATGAACGCGTTGTGCTACCAGCCGGGAACGCTTCTCGCCATGGCCGAGGCATATGGAATGATGGGGAAACCAAAGGAAGGATTAACCTTTTTGGAAGAAGCACTCGAACTGGTAACAAAAACCGACGAGCGCCACTGGGAAGCCGAGCTTTACCGAATGCAAGCCAATCTCCAGCTCATGCTGGGGAATGAGAATGAAGCAGAAGCCAGCCTTGAGAAAGCCCTTGAGGTAGCCCGTCGGCAAAGCGCCAAGTCATGGGAGCTTAGATCGGCAATCGACCTGGCGCAACTCAAGCAGAAACAGGGTAAACTCGATGAAGCCCGACAAGTAGTCGGCGAGGTTTACGCCTGGTTCTCGGAAGGATTCGATACGCCAGAGCTAAAGCTGGCTAAAGCGCTTTGTGCAACTGAAGCTACTAATAGCACAATTCTCAATTAATCAGTGGTATGATTTTCAGGAATATCTCAGTAAACTAAGACAGGAATTCTATACGCTACTGGGGAGGTTACTATGTCCCGCTTACTCAAGATCACTTTTATCATCAACGCCATACTTGGAATATTGGTCGGTTTACCACTACTGCTCGTCCCTGGGCGCTTCCTCGGTCTTTTTGGGTGGGCACCGGTCGAGCCCCTTCTCGACCGCCTGCTGGGCGCAGCATTTCTCGCCTTCGCCTGGATGTCATTCCGCAGCTTGCGACTGAACAATCCACAACAAGCCCTTCCCATCATCGAAGGTGAGCTGGCCTTTTGTTTCTTGGGAAGCCTGGGCTTTGGCCGGCATCTATTTCAACCGGTGTGGTACCCTCCTATGGTATGGGTCGTCTTCTTCGCCCTGGCAGGCGGCGCCTTGCTCTGGCTGGTAAACCTAATATTGATATATAGAAAGAAATAAATACTTAACAGGTGACAGTCACTGCGGAAGTGACTGTCACCTTTCGTATTTTCAAACCAATCTTAAAAAATCTTCAACTTGCAGGTCATCGATTTTTTCGATGATCCGGTCAGCTCCTGCCAGTTTCTCCACGGGTTGCGTGCTCGCCACGGCAATGCACTTCATTCCCGCCCGACGCGCACCTTCGATGCCATGCGGGGAATCTTCAACAACTATACAGTTTTCCGGGGTTGAACCGATGAGATTGGCTGCTGCCAGGAACACCGCCGGGTCAGGTTTGCTGGGCATGCTATCCCCCGAGACTATCGCCTGAAAATATGGAGCGATGCCCAGCTCTGCCAGCACTACTTCCAGGTTTTCCGGTGGAGCAGAGGAGGCAATCACCATTTTGACCCCCGCTTGTTTCAGACTTTCCAGCACAGATGCCAGGTTTGGATTCATCGTCATCCGCCCGCGCAGCATCTGGCGGTAAAGTGCTTCTTTGCGGTCGCTGACTTCCAGGGATTGTTGTGTGTCTTGTTCCAATCCGAGCAAAATGCGGCTTGTCTGGCTGTTGCTCATGCCAAAAACACTTTGAAAATACTGGCGGGAGAATGGAATCCCAATTTCTGCCAGAATTTCCTTCCAGGATTGGTAGTGATACTCATGGGTGTCCGCCAGCACACCATCAAAATCCCACAACACCACAAAGGCAGGTGCTGGTGGATCGGGTACGATCAAAGCTTCTTTTTTCTGTCGAGGCCACTTTTTCATCTCTTTCTCAACCGTTTGCGCCTGCTGCTTTGTCTCAAATTGGCGCTGCCAGACCAGCTTTACCGGCCGACGTGAGATGGTATAGGCGCGTGGTTTCCACCCATTTTGGTGTTCAGCCAGGCGCCGGTTAATATCCGATGTCGAACCGATATAGAGCGTATCATCGGCACAGCGCAGCATATAAACAAAATAGGACATCTTCCCAGTTTTCCTATCTACTCACCCAATGGTTCAATACCCATTTAAGTAATGTTCTTTTGAAAGATTGCGCAGCCTCTCGGCTGCCTGCTCCGGAGTGATATCGCGCTGCGCCTCTGATAACAGCTCATAACCCACCAAGAATTTACGCACTGTCGCTGAGCGCAGCAGCGGTGGGTAGAAATGGGCGTGGAGTTGCCAGTGCAGATAATCTCCATCGTCTAACGGCGCACCATGCCAGCCCATCGAATAGGGGAATGAAATCTCGAACAGGTTGTCGTAGCGCGTTAACAGGTCTTTCAAGATATGCGCCAAGGAGCTTCGCTCTTCAGCGTTTAAACCGGTCAGGCGTAAGACATGTCGCCTGGGTATGAGCAACGTCTCGAAAGGCCAGACTGCCCAGTATGGCACCACTGCCAGCCAATGCTGGTTGCTTTCGACCAGGCGCACTGCCTGTTCCAATTCTTGCTCAGCATAGTCCAGCAGCAATTGTCGCCTGTGCTCCATAAAGTAAACGCGCTGGTTACGCTCTTCTTTGGCAGGCTCGTTTGGCAACTGGTTAGAAGCCCATACCTGCCCATGTGGGTGCGGGTTCGAAGCGCCCATCATCTCCCCCTTATTCTCGAAAACCTGCACCCAGCGGTACTGTTCGCCCAAATCGCTCACCTGTTCCACCCAAATATCGACTACCTGCCGGATATCTTCTGCTGGCATTAAAGGCAAGGTCAGATCGTGGCGCGGAGAAAAGCAGATCACCCGGCAGGTGCCGCGCACGCCTTGCGACTGAAAAAGCAGCGAAGCATCTCCTACATCAGGAACAGTATCCGGTAACAAGGCGGCAAAGTCGTTAGTAAAGACAAAGGTCGAAGTGTAGAAAGGATTGCGCAAACCGCCGGCACGCAAGTTGCCCGGGCATAGGTAACAATCCGGATCGTAAACCGGTCTATTTTCCGCAGGGGCTCGCTCCACCTGCCCAAGCCAGGGACGCTGGGTGCGCTGGGGAGAGACGAGCACCCACTCGCCTGTCAAAGGATTCCGTCTGCGGTGGGAGTGGTTGGAAAGAGGTAAATTCATTTTATATAACCGGTAGCTCCAGGTAACTCAGATACTTTTCATCGTGGTACAACCTTACATGGGCTGTGCGAGCGTCTTGGGCAGTTTCATCCGAAACCACGCCTCCGCTGTTGTAATTCTTCTGATAATAAATTGAATTTGGGGCGCGGATTACCAGGCGCAGCCGGCTGCCTTTAGCGATGCGCCGGGCAAAGAAAGAAAAGCCATCGAACTGGTAGCAGTTAATTTCCCCCGGAGTGACCAACTTCTCTTCTGTTAGGGATTCTCGATAGCGCGCTCGCATGAAATCCTCGGCGAGTCGCACACGAGATCCATCTGCCAGGATTTCAGAGACAATCACCCAAAAATCTGTGTCAGGCACGTCCATTTCGATCCAGGCCACGAGCTTGAGATTCCCGGCGACATCTGTATCTACCTCAAACGGAGTGCTATGGTAGACCAGACCTGCCCCATCCAGGTTCAAATCGTATCGCTGGTCGCTCAGATTGTTCTTGATCTCTTCCCGTTCCAGATCCACCATGCGTACATCCAGCGGGTCATAGACAAAGCTGTCGGGCAGTGAATCTTGGGGAGGCAATTCCTCCAGCCCGCCTGAATGAAAGACATCGTTCGCCAGACCGTTTTTCGAATCCAGGTAAAATCTGCGAGTCACGCTTGAAATAGCATCCAGGCTGGGCGCGTATCTCCATTCTTCCGCACCCATCAGGTAATATGCGACCCGATCTTTGAGGAAATCCGGTTTTGTGGCACCTTTCAGTGTCCAGTCATACCATTCCTGATGTAGCTTATTCATGTCCAGCAGGCTGGCTTCGGTAAACTTCAAACCGCCGAACTCCTGAACGGGCGTGCGTGTGCCAGGGTGATCCCAAGGGCCGATGATCAGGTAATGCTTCGACTTCCCCTCTTCTGAGCCAAAGCGCATGTGCAGTCGGTAATACGCTATCGCACCCGGTTGGTCATCGTCATAAGCTCCGGTGATCGATAGGATTGGCACATCAATACGCTGGTACTCTTCCTCGCTGAGCGCCATGCGCAGCCAGTACTCATCAGGTATTGGGTGATCCAGCATGACACGGAAGTTGGTGCTGGTGTTACCCACAATACGATCTAGCTCGCGGAAAGGCAAATGCTCAAGATAGCGCTGGCGGAATTTGGCGATCCAAAAAGCCTCTTCCTGGAAAAGGTTGGCGTTGCCAGTCACCCCGCTGGTTAAGGTCTGCCATTGCATCTCGTATGAAAACCAGATATTCTTGAAGAAGGGAAAATCCACGCCAGCGTGGGCGGAGGCTGCTGGGACGATCGTCTTAAGATGTGGGGGGAACTCTTTCAGAGCCATCCACTGGTTAAATCCAGCGTAAGACCCGCCCCACATAGTAACCTGCCCATCACACCACGGCTGCTGGGCAATCCATTCAACTATGCCATAAGCGTCGCGCCCCTCGTTAACGAATGGCTCAAACTCCCCCTGCGAGTTGCCTCGCCCACGGCAATCCACCAGTAAGAAGGCATATCCATGCTGCGAGAAGTACATGGCGCGCGGGTGATAGCCATCGCTGATATAGGGGGTCAGGGTGAAGATGGCCGGCGTTGGCTCAGCCTGAACCGGCCGGTAGAGGGTAGCATTCAGGTGAACGCCGTCCCACAGTGGGATTTTTACTCCCCAGGTAAAATTTATATTGGACTCCGATCGTGCGCGTTGCGACATTGAATGACAATCCCCTCGGATGAACTAAGATTTACGAACTCTTTAAAGGTTCTTAAGTCTTGAATTTGCAGACCTAATGTGGTTTGTTGATATATTGAATCAAGAGCTTATTGGCCTCTTCCATCGCATACACACTCGTTCCAGGGGCTTTTAGCGCCTTTTGCAGCGCTCCAGTCTCCTTGCGAATGCGCTCGCTGGCGTTCTGATGCAGTATATGAGCGGCTCCTTGTCGCAACAAGATATCTACGTTTGGTTTAACCAGAGCGTGAAGCAGGCTGGGATAGGCCATCTCCCCAAAAGCAGCCAGAACATCCGCTGCCGCCCAACGTACGCCTTGATCATCGTCATCTAACGTCTCGATTAATACGTCAATGACCTCTGGTGTTTGGTGGTGCATAAGAGATTTCACCGCACTAACGCGTTCGTTTTCCGGCAGTTGGGTATTTTGTAAGACCTTCAGGGCTTGTTCCAGTGGATAGTCCATTTCTTATTCCTGAAAACTTAGGATTATTCAAAATATTATACTCAAGGTTGCGATTGCTCAGCTCGCCAGGATTCTTGCAGTGTCTAGAATCTGCATCCAAGCCTGGTGAACATGCTG
>Ga0079037_100001163_pt1 | contig 13323 bp, 10 predicted proteins | sample Mud3Dept4metaG_FD_71479 | JGI IMG/M metagenome (GOLD analysis project Ga0079037, IMG submission 71479) | Freshwater wetland microbial communities from Ohio, USA, analyzing the effect of biotic and abiotic controls - Mud 3 Core 4 Depth 4 metaG | ecosystem: Environmental > Aquatic > Freshwater >... | reverse complement strand
CAGGACCCGATCGCCGACGCGGCGGATCCGACCCTGCCGCGCCCGGCGCGCGCGTACCTGCGCGACGCCCTCGACCGCGGCTGGGCGCGCGTGCGACCGGCGCCGGATCGACCGCCGCGCGTGCTCGTGACCAGCGGCGTGAATCCGCTGCGCCGCTGGCCGCTGCCGCAGGTGGTCGAGCGCGTGCTGTGGCCGAAACTCGACCTGATCGTCGCGATCGACTTCCGCCTCTCGACCACCGGGATGAAGTCGGATCTGCTGCTGCCGGCGGCCGGCTACTACGAGAAGCGCGGCATCAAGTACTCGGTGGCGCTCGCGCCCTACGTCGTGATCGGCGATCAGGCGGTGCCGCCGCTCGGCGAATCGAAGAACGAGTGGGAGATCATGGCGCTGCTCGCACGCGCGGTGCAGGAACGCGCACAGGCGCGGGGGATCGGCGGTGCGCTCGCGACACTCTACGATCGCTTCAGTGACGACGGCCGCCTCGGCCCCGGCGACGAGGTCGCGGTGATCGACACGATCCTGCGCGGGTCGCCGATCACCGGCGGCGTGGGTTGGGAGGAAGCGCGTCGCGCCGGCGCAATCCCGATTCGCACCGCGGGTCGCTGGGGAACGACGAGTGGTATCGGCTCCGAAATCGAGCCGGGCGGCACGCTCTCGCCATCGCGCGTACACGTCGAGGGCAAGCAGCCGTGGCCGACGCTCACCGGCCGCCAGCAGTTTCACATCGACCACCCGTGGTTCCTCGAAGCCGACGAGGCGCTGCCGCGTTGGAAGCCGTTGCCCGCCGCGCGCGGCGCGTATCCGATCCTGCTGACCGGCGGCCATACGCGCTGGAGCATCCATGCGATCTGGCGGGCGCATCCGATGCTGCTGCGCCTGCAGCGCGGCGGTCCGTCGCTCTGGATGTCGATCGAGGATGCGCGCAAACGGGGCATTCGCGACGGAGCGCGGGTGCGCGTCGGCAACGGCGAAGGGATGTTCCGCGCAACCGCGAAGCCGTCGGCTTCGGTGGGCCCCGGGCAGGCGATCATCTACCACGCATGGGAGCCGTACCAGTTCGCGGGCTGGAAGGGAAACATGGAAGTGATCGCTTCGCCGTACAAGCCGCTGCACATGGCCGGCGACTACGGGCATCTACGCCCGCGCGTGTTCCTCTCGGGTCCCGTGCACGTGCCGCGCGGTGTGCCGGTCGAGATCGAACTCGACGACGCGCCGTCGAAGCCCGCGGCCTCCTGATGTGACGGGCGCGGCGAGCGGTCCACGCTCGCCGCCGGGTTCCCCGTGATCGCGGCGGCGCGACAGCGATATGACCGGCGTCATATCGGCGGCCTCCGGATCGGTCGATTGTGGGGGAAACGCGCCCCCCACGTCCAGGAGGGGAACGCCAATGCGCGGACTCGCAAGGGCGACTGCGCTCGCCCTCGTCTCACTTGCCCCCCCGATCTCCCTTGCCCTCGCGATCTCCGGTTGGGCCGCGCCCGCGGGAGCTGCGGACGCCGACCGTGGGATCGCGGAGCCGTTCGAACTCTACTGCTCGGAATGTCATTCCCTGGCAGGAAGGGGCGGCCAGCAGGGCGTGCCCGACCTTGCGGAACTCGGGACCAAGTACGGCACTCCCCTGCCACGCGCTCGTCTCGTCGCGTTCGTCACCAGCGATCACCGGCTGGGTGGCGCGCGCATCTGCGGTGAGAACGTGTTCGAGAAGATCCCGGCGCCGCGCTTCGGCAATCTCGCCGAGCGCGGCAATGTGCGCGCCGCGCTCGAATTCGTGGAGGCGGCGCAGCGAGCGAAGTGAACCGGTCACTCGGCCGGCCATCGCACGGCTGGTCGCCGCCGTGATTCGGCGAGCGACGCGCTCGACGCCGTACTGACACCGGCACCGGTCCGAGGCCCTTGCACCGCGCTCAGTGGGGGTGCAAGTCGGCGCTTCCGCGCGCGGCCGCTTCAGCCACGTCGGCGAGCGACGTCGATGCTGCCCAGTCACGAAAGGACCCGCCGAGCCACGACCAGGACTCGTGCAGCGGGCAGGGGTTGCTGGGATTGCACGTTCCCCATCCGAACGCGCAGCGGTCGGGTGTGGGATAGGCATCGACCGCCGCCAACACGTCCTGGAAGTGGATCTCGGAGGGCGGCCGAGCCAGGATGAACCCGCCGCCGTGCCCTTTCTGGGACTTCAGCAGGCCGGCGAGTACGAGCCGGCGGAGGATCTTCGAGAGGTAGTGCGGTGGAATCCCACTCCCTTCGGAGAGGTCGCGCGCGCGCACGGGATCCCGAGGGGTGTGAATCGCCAGCCAGGCGGCTGCGCGAAGCGCGTACTCGGCGGTCTGAGAGAGAAATCGATCCATCTCCTCTTTATCCGCCCTCTCGTCCGCCCCCGAGTGCCCGAGGTGATCGGGCCCGGAATGATCGTGAGCCAAGCCTAGCGGAAGGAAGGACACGATCGATACCTGGAGCTAGAAGTCCACTGATGTCGATCAACGCCGTGATCCGCCATGCGCGCCGCAGCCGTCGCCCCCACGCTCGCAGCCACGACTCCTGCGGTCTCCGCACTTCGACAGCCGTCGGGACTCACACCCGGAGCCCGGCGCGAGTGGCTCATTTGGGCCACCGGCGTCGTGCTCCAGCTCGTGTGCGTGCTTGCGATGGCTACACCACCTGCTGTTGGTGTACCGTCGGGCTCGAACTCGCCACACTCGCGCACCATTCGCGATCGTGTTCCTCTGGCAGCCGCCGCAGGGGTAGGCGATCGCGCTCGAGCCCGTGACGCGATTGCGCTGGTTCGGCGGCGGGCCGGGACCGGGCTGCGCAACCGTTGCGGTGGCGGGAGGCGCGAGCTTCACGGCGAGCATCGTCGCGCCGCTCAACGCTCCGACCCCGGCGCCGCCGGCGCACCTCGATTCCCGGCCAATGTGACACCATAAGCTGTTGCTTCCGCCCGGCGCGGCGGGTCGAATTCGCATGCGTCCGGCCCGGAGCAAGCCGTTGCGGGTCGAACTCCCTTTGCAGCGACGCCGGGTGGCGTGCCCGCCGGGCCTGAGCCAGGGCTGACAGCCGGGATCCCGTCGCCTGTCTCGGCGCCGTATGACCGGGGTCATGCCAGCCACCACGCGCGCTGCCGTAGGTTCCGGTGAATCGCGCGGGAGGCGACGTGAGAGTGCAGACGCGGAGCGGACGAGGGACCGGGCGGCTCGTGCCGGTCATCGGCGTCGTGGGGCGATCGGGCGTCGGCAAGACCACGCTGCTCGAGCGCCTGGTCCCCGCACTCGGCGCGCGCGGCCTGACGGTCGGCTGCGTGAAGCACGCCTCGCACGGCTTCCTCGCGGATCGACCGGGCAAGGACTCCTACCGGCTCTTCGAGTCCGGTGCGAGCGCCGTCGCGCTGATCTCCTGCGATCAGATTGCGAGCTTCTGGCGTCGGGACGGCGTGGCCGGCCGCGACGTCTCGCTGGCGGACGCGATGGCCACGCTCCCCGGCGGTCTCGATCTCGTGCTCGCCGAAGGCTTCTCCTGGGAGCCGATCCCGCGCATCGCAGTCGTCCCGGAGCACGAGGGGCTCGCGGTGGAACTCGTGCACGCGGGTCCGCTCCTCGAAATCGTGACCGCGCCGCCGCCGACCGCCGAGTTCCCGCCGGCGTTCCCGGCCGCGTTGATCGAGCGGCTGGCGCGACGCCTCGCCGCGCGAACCCGCTTGCAGGGCCGTGCGAATCTCACGCTGGCTGATCTCGCGGTGCCTGCCACTAGCGCGCACTAGCGCAAGGAGAAAGCATGCTTGTCCCGTACGCCGCCAATGTCGATGTCGACGCGTTGCTCGACGCAGACGCAGCTCCGTGGCGGAGCACGGCGCCTGAGACGATCGCCATGATGGGCACCCCGGTAGGGCTCCAGCCCACCGGCGCCATCCGCGCCGCCTGGACCGGCAAGAAGATCGGTGCGGTGGAGCGCATCACGGTTGCGGCGCTCCACACCGGCAGCGCACTCGCCTTCCGGCTGGAGTGGGCCGATCCCACCGAGAACCGCGATCTCACCGACACGACTTCGTTCGCCGACGCCGCGGCGGTGCTGTTGCCGTCGACGCCGGCTTCGGTGGCGATGACGATGGGGGCGCCCACTGCGCCGGTCAACGCGTGGTACTGGCGCTCCGACGCCGACGGCGGCCGACACGTCATCGGGGAAGGGATCGGCGCGTCGCGCACGATCGACGTCGAGCTCGTGCGCGCGCGCGGCGTCTGGAAGGAAGGCCGCTGGCAGGTCGTGATTGCGCGCGCGCTGCGCATCGACACCAAGGAGCCCGTGGCGCAGCTCGAGGTCGGCGCGAAGACCGGCTTCGCCGTGGCGGTGTGGGACGGCGCAAACAGTGAACGGGGCGGCATCAAGGCCTTTTCGGGCGACTGGCGCGAGCTGGTCCTAGACGCGACGAAACTCGCGAGGGGGTGAGCATGAGCGAGGTCAAGCGACAGCTCGCGATGGTGATGGACCTGAACAAGTGCATCGGCTGCCAGACCTGCACGATCTCGTGCAAACGGCTTTGGACGCGCGATGAGGGCATGGAATACATGTGGTGGAATTCCGTGAACACCATGCCCGGTCTCGGCACTCCCAAGGACTGGGAGCAGATGGGGGGCGGCTTCCGCGACGGTCAGCCGAACGCGAGCCGCATTCCTACCCGCAAGGAGTTCGGAGACGCCTGGGAGTTCAACCACGAAGAAGTCTTTTTCGGCGGCAAGGGATCCGAGGCGCATCTGCAGGTGAAGGGCGAGCAGCCCGAGTGGGGACCGAACTGGGATGAGGACCAGGGGGCCGGCGAATACCCGAATGGGTACTACTTCTATCTGCCGCGCATCTGCAACCACTGCACGCACCCCGCCTGCCTCGAAGCGTGCCCGCGCCAGGCGATCGAGAAGCGCGAGCAGGATGGGATCGTGCTCATCAACGAGGACCGCTGCCGCGGCTATCGCTTCTGCATGGAGGCGTGTCCGTACAAGAAGATCTACTGGAACCACGTCCAGAAGGTCGCGCAGAAGTGCATCTTCTGTTTCCCGCGCATCGAGCAGGGCGTGGCGAACGCGTGTGCGCGGCAGTGTCCGGGTCGGGTGCGCTTCGTCGGGTACCGCGACGACCAGAACGGTCCGATCTGGAAGCTCGTCGACAAGTACAAGGTCGCGCTGCCGCTGCACTCCGAGTTCGGCACCGAGCCGAACGTCTTCTACGTGCCGCCGCTGGCGCCGCCGCGCTTCGACGCGAACGGCGAGATCGACGAGAGCCAACCGCGCATCCCGAACGAATACCTGGTCTCGCTGTTCGGCCCTCGCGTGCTCGAAGTCCTCGCGACCCTGAAGGGGGAGATGACGAAGACGCGCGCCGGACAGAAGTCCGAGGTGCTCGACATCCTGATCGCGTACAAGTGGAAGGACATGTTCGGCGGCTTCGATCGCGACCCGGCCAGCATCGAGTGGAAGAAGACATGAGCGTCGGGCCGCGCCTCGACCGGCGAACCTTCCTGCGCATCAGCGCTGCCGGGCTTGCAGGTGCGGGGCTGGGGCTCGGGCTGCTTCGGCTGCGCCTGGCGGAGCCTGCGTCCGCGGCTCCGGCAGCGGCCGCGGCAACGGCGGCGCCTCTCGCCTACGGCGACTGGCGCGACGTCTACCGCGAACGCTGGGCCTGGGACAAGGTCGTGCGCAGCAGCCACTGGGTGAACTGCTGGTACCAGGCGCACTGCGCGTGGAACGTCTACGTGAAGGACGGGATGGTCTGGCGCGAGGAGCAGGCCGCCGACTATCCGCAGACGCGCCCCGACGTGCCCGACTACAACCCGCGCGGTTGCCAGAAAGGCGCGTGCTTCAGCGAGCGCATGTACGACACCGCGCGGGTCAAGTATCCGCTCAAGCGCGTCGGCGAGCGCGGCTCGGGCAAGTGGCAACGGATCTCCTGGGAGCAGGCGCTCTCCGAGATCGCCGACTCGATGATCGACACGATCGTCCAGGAAGGCACCGATCGCGTGATCTGGGATCTCGGTCCGGGCGTGTCGCTCGGCACGCAGATGGCCGGCCAGGGCCGGCTCCGCATCCTGCTCGACTCGACCGCGCTCGACATGAACACCGAGATCGGCGACGGGCACCGCGGCGCCGCCGAGACCTTCGGCAAGATCGTCTTCGAGCGTTCGGCCGACGACTACTTCTTCTCGGACCTGATCCTCTGTTGGGGCGCGAATCCGAGCTACACGCAGATTCCAAACGCGCACTTCCTGACCGAGGCGCGCTACAAGGGCGCCGAGTTCATCTGCATCACGCCCGACTACAGCGCAACGGCGCGGCACGCCGACCGCTGGATTCCCGTGAAGCCCGGCGGAGACGCGGCGCTCGCGCTCGGCATGGCGCACGTCCTCGTCGCGGAAAACCTCGTCGACCGCGACTTCGTGGCCGAGCAGACCGACCTGCCGCTGCTGGTGCGCGAGGACACGCACCGCTACCTGCGCGCCGCCGATCTCGTCGAGGGCGAGAGCGAGGACGCGTTGTACCTGCACGATCCGGACGCCGGGGTCGTGCTCGCTCCCACGCGCAGCCTCGCGCTCGCGGAACTGCACCCCTCGCTCGAAGGGCGCTTCGAAGTGACATTGCGCGATGGCAAGACCGTCGCCGTGCGCCCGGTCTTCGAGCTGTTGCGCGAGCAGCTCGCGAGCTACACGCCCGAACGTGCCGCGGAACTTTCCGGCACGCCGGCGCCGCAGATCCGCGACCTCGCCCACCGCCTCGCGCGCGCCAAGTCCGCGTCGATGGTGACGACGAGCAACTTCTCGAAGTACTACCACGGCAACTTGATCGAACGCGCGCAGGCGCTGCTGTTCGCACTGACCGGGAACTTCGGCAAGAAGGGCAGCGGCTTCGTCGGTTTCCCGTTCCTGGTGCACGACGGGCTCGAGGGCTTCGTGCTCTCGATGTTCGATCTGCCGCTGCGCCTGCTCATCCAGGGCTCGCGAGCCGTCGAGGAGGCGCGGCTGCGATACGCCGGCTTCACCGACGAGATGATCGTCTACGAGCGCAGCCGCAAGGGCTACGAGACGGGCCAGGAGGCCAGCGGCGCCCTCTTCTGGTACATCCACGGCGGGTTGCTCGAGGCGAGCGCGTCGCTGCAGGACTGGGACCCGTACCTGAAGCGGCCCGTGCGCGAGGTGCTCGACGAGTCGCTCGCCAAGGGCTGGCAGCACGTGTGGCCGAAGCCGGGCAATGACCCGCGTGTGATGTTCTGCCTGGTGAGCAATCCGCTGCGGCGGATCCGCTCCTACCCGCTCCTGCTCGAGCATTTGTGGCCGAAGTTGCGCACGATCGTGACGATCGACTGGCGCATGACCTCGACCGCGATGCACTCCGACTATGTGCTGCCCGCCGCGGGCTGGTACGAGAAAACCGAGCACAAATGGGTGACGCCGCTCGTGCCCTTCATCCACGGCGGCGAGAAAGCGGCGTCGTTCTTCGACGCGAAGAGCGACTGGGAGATCGCCGCGCTGCTCGCCCGTACGGTCGACGAGCGCGCCGTGAAGCGCGGCATCACGGATTTCAAGGACCGCACTGGACGCGAGCGGTCGTTCGCCGGGCTCTGGAAGGCCTTCTCGTCGGACGGCGAGTTCGGTCCCACCGACGACGAGAAGGTCGCGAAGGAACTGATCGACAACGCCAGCAACCTCGAAGGCGTGAGCTGGGAGGAGGTCAAGAAGCGCGGCTATGCGCGCTTCACGGGCGTCGGCAACAGCATCGTGTCGATCGGAAACGCGACGCCGATCACCGCCGACGACACGATCACGCCACTCGTCGACCACGTCATCGACAAGAAGCCCTACCCCACCCTTTCGCGGCGGATGCAGTTCTATCTCGACCAGGAGCTCTACCTCGAGATGGGCGAGCAGCTCCCGGTTCACAAGGATCCGCCCACGGCGGGAGGCCACTACCCTCTCCAGCTGACCGGCGGCCATACGCGCTGGAGCATCCACGCCGCCTGGCGCGACGACAAGCTGATGCTGCGCCAACAGCGCGGAGAGCCCGTGATGTTCATCGGAGCGAAGGACGCCGAGGCGCGTACGGTGCGCGACGGCATGCGCGTTCGCGTCTGGAACGACCTCGCGTCGTTCGAGGTGATGGCGAAGGTGTCACCCGCCCTGCGCCCCGGACAGCTGATCCTCTACCACGCGTGGGAGAATTATCAGTTCCCGAAGGGCAAGGGCTTCCAGAATCTGGTTCCGTCCCCGCTGAATCCCGTCGAACTCGCCGGGGGACAGTTCCACCTGCGGCCGATGACGATCTGCCTGCAGCCGAGCCACACTGATCGCGATACGCGCGTCGAGGTCGCACCCGTATGAGTCGCTCGTCGTTCTCGCGCCGGCAATTCGTGATCGGCGGCACCGTGGGCGCCGCAGCGGTCGGTCTCGGACTGTGGCGCTTGCGGTCGAAAACGGCCGTACCGGGGACACCCGGAACGACACCGAAGATGGTCGTCGCGGCGCCCGTCGCGTACGACGGCTTCGAGGATCTGTACCGTGGACGCTGGACCTGGGACAACGTGGTCCACACCTCGCATGCGCGCGCCAACTGCATCTCGGCCTGTTCGTGGAATGTCTTCGTGAAGGACGGCCTGGCCTGGCGCGAGGAGCAGAACGCGATCTACGAGGCCTCGGAGCCGGGGGTACCCGATTTCAACCCGCGCGGCTGCCAGAAGGGCGCCTGCTACACGCACTTGATGTACGAGCCGTCCCGCGTGCTGCACCCGCTGCGACGCGTGGGCGAACGCGGCGCGGGAAGCTGGAAGCGCGTTTCCTGGGACGATGCGCTCGGCGAGATCGCCGACGCCATCATCGACGCCTCGGTCGAGCAGAACACCGGTGCGGTGGTCTACGACCACGGCACCACCAACATCGACTTCGGCGCCGATACCGCGTCGGAGATGCGCATGTTCCGCTTCCTCAACGCGACCGTCATCGACTCCTGGGCGGGCGTCGGCGACATGCCCTACGGCGCGGTGCAGACCTGGGGCATGTACAACGTCGAGGGCACTTCAGACGACTGGTTCAAGTCCGACTACATCATCGTGTGGGTCGGCAATCCGTCCTACACGCGCATCCCCGAGATCCACTTCATGCACGAGGCGCGCTATCGGGGCGCCAAGTTCGTCGTGATCGCGCCGGACTACAACGCGACCTCCGTCCACGCCGACACCTGGCTCAACCCGCGCGTCGGCTCCGACGCGGCGCTCGCCCTCGGGATGGCACAGGTCCTGCTCGCCGAGGGCCTCCACGACGCCGAGTACGTGCGCGAACAGACCGACCTGCCGATCCTCGTGCGCGAAGACACCGGTCGCTACCTGCGCGAGTCCGACCTGCGCGCCGGCGGCAGCGATGCGCTGCTGTATTTCTGGGACGAAGCGCGCGACGCGCTCGCCCCGGTACCGGGATCGCGCGGCGAGGGCGGGAAGTCGATTGCGCTCGGCGCGCTGCGTCCGGCGCTCAGCGGCCGTCGCACGGTGCGCCTCGCGAACGGCGAGTCGATCGGCGTGCGGCCGATGCTCGAGGGACTGCGCGAACACCTCAACGAGGGCTACACGCCCGAGAAGGCCGCGGCCATCACGGGGGTCGGCGCCGCCACGATCCGGCGCGTCGCGCGCGAGTTGGCTGCGGCGCCGCGCGCGATGATCTATTCGTCGTGGGGCGCCTGCAAGCATTACCACAGCGACCTCTTCCAGCGCTCCAAGATCCTGCTGATGGCGCTCACGGGAAACCAGGGCAAGTCGGGCGGGGGACTGCGGGTCGCGTCGTGGTGGCCGGTCGAGGGCTTCGACAAGCTCTCCGGCGGACGCGACGTGCTGTCGCTGCGCATGCAGATGCGCGCGGCCTGGCGGATGGTCAGCGGCGGTTTCGGCTGGCGCGACATGGAGAACCTGATCATCGAGGCCACGCGCACCCGCGGCGACGTGCCGCTGATGCCGTTCCTCTACGCGCACGCCGGCTATGCGGAGATCTGGGACAAGCCCGAGTGGAACGATCCCGCGTTGCCGCGCCCGACGTCGGCCTACATGAAGGAGGCGGTCGAGAAGGAGTGGATTCCGATCCGCCCGCGACCGGGCACGGAGCCGCGCGTGTTCCTCTTCACCGGCCCCAACCCGCTGCGCCGCTGGCCGTCGCCGCAGATCGCCAAGAAGCACCTGTGGCCGAAGCTGCGCATGGTCGTCGACGTGAACTTCAAGGTCAGCACCTCCGGCCTGAACTCCGACATCATCCTGCCGACCGCCGGCTACTACGAGCGCGATTCGCTGAAGTACAGCCAGGCCTACCTGCCGTACCTGCTCGCGTGCGAGAAAGCCGTCGAGCCGCTCGGTGAGTCGAAGCCCGAGTGGGCGATCTTCGGCCTGCTGGCTCGCAAGATCGAGGAGCGCGCCAAGCAGCGCGGTGTCTCGACGGTGACGGACGTGGTGGGCGGCAGCGTCGACCTTTCGACGCTCTATGAGCGCTGGAGCGACGGCGGGCGCTTCCACGAGAACGACCCCAAGGCCGCGCTCGACTACATCCTTCGCAACACGCCGGTGACGGGAAGCAAGGGATGGGACGAGCTGGTGAAGCGGGGCATGCTGCCGATCGTCGAGCAGCCTGGCCGCCCGCACCCGCTCTACGCGGTCGCCACGGACTACAAGCCGGGACGCACGCTGTATCCGCATGCTCGCTTCGTCGAGGGCAAGGAAGTGTGGCCGACGCTCACCGGTCGCCAGCAGTTCCTGATCGACCATCCCTGGTACCTCGAGGCAGGCGAGGCGCTCCCCGTACACAAGGAAGCGCCGCGTGCCGGAGGCGACTATCCGCTGCGTCTGACGGGCGGCCACACGCGCTGGTCAATCCACGCGGCCTGGCGCGATTCGTCGCTGATGCTTCGCCTGCAGCGCGGCGAGCCGCTGCTCTACGTCGCGGCGGCCGACGCCGCGAAGCGCGGGATCCACGACGGCGACCAGGTCCGCGTCTTCAACGATCACGGATCCTTCCAGGCGATGGCCAAGGTCGCCGCCAGCGTGCAGCCCGGCCAGACGATCATCTACCACGCCTGGGAGCCGTACCAGCACAAAGGCTGGAAGGGGCAGCAGGAGCCGGTCGTGGCTCCGTGGAAGGCCTTGCACCTGCTCGGCGACTACGACCAGCTGCATTACCGTGTCATCTACGGCGCACCGGGACACTCTCCGCGCGGCGGTACCGTGGAAGTGGAGCGCATCGCGTGAAGGAGAACACCGTGGCGGAAGCGATTCCCATCGAAGACATGATTCGACTCGAAGACATGACGGGCGAAGCACAGCATGCTGCGACGCGCAGCCGGGCCTACGCCGCGCTGGTCTGGGCCTTCGACTACCCGGATGCGGAGTTCGTGGCGACGGTTCGCAGCGGTGCGCTCGCGGAGGCGCTCCGCGCCACACTGGGAGCCGTCGACCCGGCGCTCGCGGCGGGCGAATGGTCGCCGCTCGAAGACGCCGGCGCGACCGACGACGATCTCGCAGTCGAGTACACGAGGCTCTTCGACGTCGGCACCGGGGGCCCGCCCTGCCCGCTCTACGGCGGCCTCTACGGCGGCGCGCGCATGCAGAACATGGAAGAGTGCGTGCGCTTCTACAACCACTTCGGACTCACGCTCGCCGAGGCGCCGCGCGAGCTGCCGGACCACATCTCGACGCAGCTCGAGTTCCTGCATTTCCTCGCCTTCCGCGAGGCCGAAGCATGGCGCGATGGCCGCGATCCTGGCCCGTGGCAGCGCGCCGGACGCGACTTCCTCGAGCGCCACCCGGGACGCTGGGTGCCCAAGCTGCGCGAGCGGCTCGCGCAGCAGAATCCGCTGCCGTTCTTTGCGGCACTCGTGGACCGGCTCGAACGCTTCCTCGCGCACCAACGCGGCCAGCGACCGCTCTGAACGACGAGCGCTGCGGACTGCAGTCCGCAGCGCTCGTGGAGCGCGCCGCTATCCGAGCTTGGCGCGCAGTGTGTCGCGCTCGCGCTCGAAGCGTTCCCGCAGTGCACGTGCGTCGTGGCGCAGTGCCGCGGCCGCGTAGGCCTCCTGGATCGCGCGCCGTTCTTCGTCGGGAACAGACTGCTCTGCCATCGGGTAGAGGACGTTGTTCTCCTTCGCGATGTGCTGCGTCAGCAGGCCGCAGAAGTCGCGACTCGCACCGAGCAGGGTTTCCAGATCGCGAGCGCGAAACGCCTCGCCCATGCGGGCACGAAGCGCGCGTCCGATGGCGTGCTCGTGGAGCATCACCGGAATCGGCCCGCAGTGGGTGATCGCGCGCTCCAGGACGCCGAACAGCACGTCCTCTTCCTTGGCGTGGTGGAACTGATCGGAGTACGCGCCGAGGAACTCGTCGACCACGGGGAAGTGGATCGCAAGCGGTGACTCCGCGAACGACCCCCGCGAGAGCCGAGCCAGCTCCCCGATCAGATCGATCCATTCCAGGATCAAGTCGTGCTCGTCGCGAAGTTCTTGGGTGATGTCGAGGCGTTCCATCGCAGGTCTCCCGTTGCTCGGACGTAGAAGCAAGATCGTCCGCAAGCCTACATTCTGGTATGACCGCACGCAGGTCGGGGATCGTCCGCGGCTGGGATCGACGCCGCGCCCGTGGGGCTGGGAACGACGAACGGGAACCTCACCCGCGGCGCGCGGGCCGGGTCGTGCGGGCGCCGAGGAAGCGCGGCTGGAAGATCAGCACCAGCGCCGGGATCACGGTGAGCGTCGCGAGACAGCTGGTGGCCATCATCAGCGAGACGTAGCCGCCGAGCTGGCGCCAGAGCGCGAAGTCGGAGGCGAGCAGCGTGGCATTGCCCGCGGCGATCGCGGAGGCGACGAAGAAGATCGCGCGGCCGGAGCTGTGCATCGTCGCGTGGATCGCATCCTCGAGCGTTCGTCCGGCGCGCACTTCCTCGCGCAGACGGAACAGCAGGTAGATCGCGAAGTCGGCGCCGAGCGAGACACCCATCGCCGTGTAGCTCGCCGTCGCGAAGCTGAGCCAGCTCCCGATCCAGCCCATCACGCCGAGATTCACGAGGGCGGCGCACAGTAGCGGCGCCAGCACGAGCAGACCGGCGGCCAGCGAGCGGAACACCAGCGCCGACAGCACGAAGATCACCGTCGCGATCTGCGCGATGTTCTCGAGCTTGTGGCGCACGACGGTCGAGTTGTTCGCCGCCGCCTGTCCCAGCTCGCCGCCGCCGACCGAAACCCGCACTCCGGGCGGGAACTCGCGCGCAGCGACGACGCGCAACTTCGCGAAGAGCGCTTCGACCCACGCGACGCGGTCCTTGCGCGAGAGCGCGTG
>Ga0079037_100001162_pt1 | contig 13324 bp, 13 predicted proteins | sample Mud3Dept4metaG_FD_71479 | JGI IMG/M metagenome (GOLD analysis project Ga0079037, IMG submission 71479) | Freshwater wetland microbial communities from Ohio, USA, analyzing the effect of biotic and abiotic controls - Mud 3 Core 4 Depth 4 metaG | ecosystem: Environmental > Aquatic > Freshwater >... | reverse complement strand
ATGAACAGGAAGTTCCAGCGGTCGGCACGCCGCTTCTCGATGTCGGCGGCCGTGCGGTCCTTGCCCACCTTGCCGTAGTCTCGGCCCGTGGCCCCGAAGGTCTTGTCGAACTTCTTGAGCAGGTCGGTCAGCCGGAAGTGCGTCGGCGACTTGAACGGGTCGTAGTTGCGCATGAGCGCCAGCGCCATGCCGAGCACCGAGAGGAACCGCCCCCGCGCGGCGTCGGTGACCCGCTGAACGTCCTTCGGGAACCGGTCGGCGTTCAGGAACGAGGTGACCGGCGCGGCTTCCTTGGTCTCCTTGTCGACCATGACCGCCATGCCGACGCCGCAGTTGGGGTGGCACCCGCAGGCGAGCGCGCCCCAGTCGGCCGACGGCCCGTGCACCAGGTCGGCCCAGTCGCTGAAGGTGCCCATGAACGAGATGGGGAACCAGTCGCGCGCCGGCTCGCCGAGACCCGTCTGGTCCTTCACGTCGTGGGCGAGGTGCGACAGCGTGTAGCGCTGGGCGTGCCGCCGCTCGTCGGTGACCTCCTCGTCGCGGCCGGTGAACGACACCGGCTGGAACGAGAGGAAGCTGATCCGCTTCGGGTTGTCGAGCGCAAACTGGACGATGCGCCCCACCTGCTCGTTGTTCACGCCGTTGACGATCGTGATGACCGGAACGATGTCCACGCCCGCCGTCCAGAGGTTCTCGATGGCGCGCAGCTTCACGTCGAACAGGTTGCCCACCATGCGGTGGCTGTTGGCCGCGTTGCCGATGCCGTCGAACTGGAGGTAGACGTACCGCAGCCCGGCGTCGGCGGCGGCCTTCGCGTACTCGGGACTCTTGGCGAACTCGATGCCGTTGGTGGCCGCCTGCACGCTGTTGAAGCCCACCTTCTTCGCGTAGCGCACCGCGTCGAGGAAGTAGGGCGAGAGCGTGGGCTCGCCGCCGGAGAACTGCACCGACATCTGGCGCTTCGGCTTGAGCGTGGCCGCGTTGTCGAGCAGCGTCGTGATGTCCTCCCACGACAGCTCGTGCACGAACCCGACCTGGTTGGCGTCCATGAAGCACGGGTCGCACATCATGTTGCAGCGGTTGGTCAGATCCACCGTGAGGACCGCCCCGCGCCCGTACTTGATGGTGCTGCTGCCGTGGTTGTGCAGCTTCTCGTCGTTGTGCGCAACGATGTCGCTGCCCGGGAACATCTCCTCGAGGTGGCGGAAGAACGTGGTGTCGATCGCCATCACGTCCTCGAAGTGGCCGTGCTGCGGGCAGTCCTTCACCATCAGGATCTTGCCGTCGCGCTCGAGGATGGTGGCCTTGATCTCGCCCACCTTCTCGTTGAGGAGGACGCTCACCGGCTTCTTGCCGTCGAGGATCTCCTGCCGCGCCTCGCGCACGCACACCGGACAGAGCGAGTCGGTCTCGCGCGGCCAGCCGAGCGGCGGCTTCACCTTCTCCCAGGACTTGAGCAGCGGCTTGTCGGACCAAGCGGGGACGAAGCCCGGATTGGGCCGGATGTGGTTCAGGGCGTCGAAGACCACCCACGCACCACGCGCGGCGACCGTCAGGCCCTTCTCCAGGTACTTGATCGGCTTGTGCATCGGCTCTCCTCGTCCGGGCAGACCGCAGCTACACGTCGGCCGCGCCGTGCTCTCGGATGGCGAGATTCTATCGCCCCCGGTGCGCGGTAGGCGCGCTTTTCGGCCGAACGGGCACCCTGGAGGGCTGAACTGGCCGCTGGAGCCCGCGAACCGTACGCGGGAACGAGCGTCCGTCGGCGGCGCGTGGCCGCCCCGGACGCTCGGCGCTCGCCGCTGGGGGCTCAGGGGTGCCGCTTCACCCGCGCAGGTGGCGCCCGAGGAACCCCAGCGTGCGCTCCCAGGCGAGCTTCGCCGCCGCGGCGTCGAAGCGCGGAGTCGTGTCGTTGTGGAACCCGTGCTGCGTGCCGGGATAGAGGTGGCGCTCGTACCGCACCCCGGCCGCCTTGAGCGCCGTCTCGAAGGCCGGCCAGCTCGCGTTGATCCGATCGTCCACCGCGGCGGCGTGAATCAGCAGGGGGGCCTTGATCTTCGGCACGTCCTCGACGTTGGGGGCGCTCCCGTAGAACGGCACACCGGCGCCGAGGTCGGGCAGGCGGGTGGCGAGAAGGTTCACCATGCCACCGCCGTAACAGAAACCGACGGCGCCGTAACGGCCCGTGCATTCGGGTCGGGCATTCAGCCAGCCCGCCGCCGCCACCATGTCCTCGCGCGTCTTCACCTGGTCGAGTGTCCCGAAGAGCGCGCGCGCCTTGTCCTCGTCGCCCGGGTACCCGCCGAGCGGAAACAGCGCGTCGGGCGCAAACGCGAGGTAGCCCTCGAGCGCGACGCGCCGCGTCACGTCCTCGATGTGCGGGTTGAGGCCCCGGTTCTCGTGAATCACCACCACACCCGGCAGCCGTCCGGCGGCCGCAGCCGGACGCACGAGGTAACCGCGCATGGTTCCCGACCCCGAGGGTGAGGGGTACTCGACGTGGGCGGCGCTCAGGCGCGTGTCGTCGGGCGCAACGACCTGGGCCTCGGCGAACCTCGGGCTCAGCTGCTCGAGGAGCATCGCCGCGGTGACGCCGCCGATGGCGAACTGCCCGGCCCGGTCGAGAAAGGTGCGGCGGTCGATGTCGCCGTGAACGTAGGCGTCGAAGAGGATGAGCAGGTCCTGGTCGAAGTCGTGGGCGGTCTTGCGGTCCATGGGGCCTCCTGCAGGGACACCTCCCGAAAAGGTGACACTTTCCTTTTTCAGGGACACCTCCCGAAAAGGTGGCACTCTCCTATTTCACGAGCCCCACGAAAAAGGAAAGTGTCACCATATTCAGTCACCATGTTCACCGGACGCCGACGGCGCGGCGTCCTCCACCCATCAGGCGCCACGCGACACGGGCGCCGAGCAGTGCGGTCAGCACCGCAGCATACCGCAGCGGCCTCGTGGTATCGGCCTTCACCAGCCAGTAATAGTGCACGACGCCCGCGGCGGCGCTGAGGTACGCGAGCCGGTGAAGCTGCGCCCACCGGCGTCCGCCGAGCCGCCGGACCCAGCCGGCTGTCGATGTGACGGCCAGCGGCACCATCAGCGCAAAGCCCGTCGCGCCCGCCGTGATGAACGGCCGCTTGGCGAGGTCCTCGAGCATCAATCCGAGGGCGAAGAACTGGTCGAGGACGACCCAGGTGAGCGCGTGCAAGCATCCGTAGAAGAACGCCAGCAGACCGAGCGTGCGGCGAATCGCGATGACCCGGTTCCACCCGGTGAGGCGGCGCAGCGGCGTGACGGCCAACGTCGCGAGCAGCAAACGCAGTGTCCACACCCCAGTTGTGTCGGTGATGGCGTCGATCGGGTTCGCACCAAGGCCCCCCGCTATGGCCTCCCACACCAGCCGCGCAGCCGGCACCAGGCCGGCGAGGGTCACGAGCCTGTTCAGATGCCGCGACATCAGTAGTGCTTCTTCAAATCCATCCCCGCGTACAAGGACGCAACCTGGTCGCCGTAGCCATTGAACATGAGCGTGGGCCGCCGGAAGAACTCCCCGATCCGCCGCTCGCGGGCCTGGCTCCAGCGCGGATGACTCACCTCCGGGTTCACGTTCGCGTAGAAGCCGTACTCCTGAGACGCCGACCGGTTCCAGGAGGTCGGCGGCTGCTTCTCGGTGAACTGGATCCGCACGACGGACTTGATGCTCTTGAACCCGTATTTCCAAGGCACGACGAGCCTGATGGGCGCGCCGTTCTGGTTGAGCAGGGTCTTGCCGTAGAGGCCGACGGCGAGAATCGTGAGCGGGTGCATCGCCTCGTCGAGCCGCAGGCCTTCCACGTACGGCCACTCCAGCACGTTCGATCGCTGCCCCGGCATCTCCTTGGGCCGCAGCAGCGTGGTGAACGCCACGTACTTCGCGCTGCCGAGCGGCTCGACGCGCTTGATCACCTCGGCGAGCGGGACGCCCACCCACGGGATCACCATCGACCACGCCTCGACGCAGCGCAGCCGGTAGACCCGCTCCTCGAGGCGGCTGGCCTTGATCAGGTCGTCGATGGCGTAGTCCGCCGGCTTGCGCACGAGCCCGTCCACCCTGACCGTCCAGGGCCGCGTCGTCAACGTGCCCGCGTAGCGCGCGGGATCTTCCTTGTCGAGACCGAACTCGTAGAAGTTGTTGTAGGAGGTGATCTCCTCGAACCCCGTGCGCGTCTCCGAGGTGCTGAACGGGCTGGGGTTCACCCCGGGCAGTGCCGTGCCGCCCTGGCCCTGCGCCCGCACCACCGGGCCGGCCAGCTCGGCGGCGGCCGCACCGGCGGCGGCCGCTGCGGCGGCACGCATGAAGGTGCGCCGGGAGTGGTAGTGCGCCTCGCTCGTGATCTCTGGACTCGGGATATCGGATGGGGGCTTGATCAACACGGTTGCCTCTCGACCTGCACCAGTTCACACGTGTGTTGGCTGTCGTCGCTGGTTGTCGGCTGTCGGTCGTCGGTTGTCCGTTGTCGGCAGGAACCGAGCGAGGGCCGGCGTCCGAGCCACCACACCGGGATTCACACCAACACACGTGAATCCGTCGAACCCCGTCTGTATGACGTCGACGTACGCGGCGGCGATCCCGGCCGCCAGACCGGTACAACCCCGCCCGTGCTGGCGTTGTTCCGACAGGCCCGGGGCTCCATCTCGACCACCACGTCATCTCGACCATCACGCCCGTCGTCGGAGCAACGGCCCTTCAGGGCCGGTGTCCCGGCTGGCGTATGCTCACCGGGATGGCCTCCGGTGACCTCGACGTCTCGGCGCTGCTCGTCCTGCTCGTGCACGAACTGCGCACGCCGGCCAATGTCGTGGGTGGCTACCTCAAGCTGTTGCAGGACCCGCGCGCTGGTGTGCTGTCCGAGCACCAGGCCCGGCTCCTCGCCAACGCGATCCGCTCATGGGACCAGCTCGTCGCCATGCTCGCCGATGCGAGCGCCCTCGCTCGGCTGCAACGCGGCGAGGGGCCTCGGCCAAAACAGGCCTTCACGCCTGCCACGCTCGCCTCGGCCGCGGCCGCCGCGTTCGTGGCGCCCGATCCCGGCACGGCGACGCTCATGATCTCGGCCGCTGAGCCCGCCCCACCCGACGAGTGCGCTCCCCTGCCCTCGCTGCACGGCGATGCCCAGGGGCTGGCTCACGCGATCGCCGCCTGCGCGCGTACGCTGGCGCACGGCAGGCGGCCTGCGCTCCGGCTCGTCCTGTCCTCCGCAGCCAGCGGCGGCGCCGGACACGTGGCGTTCCTGCTGGCGCCTGAGCCGGCATTGCCCGAGGCGCGTTCCGCCTCGGTGGTGTGGCAGCCCGCCGACCGGCTGCGCGGCGGAGTCGGCCTCGAACTGCTGCTCGCCACGGCCGCGATCGAAGCCGACGGCGGCTGGGTCGAGCAGGCCGCGCCGGACCAGGGGCTGACGGCGCTGCGTGTCGTGCTGCCCGTCACGTCAAGCCCATGAACCGCACCATCTGCTCCCACATCCACGCCAGGCTCGCGTGAAGCTGGTGGTCGTCGTCGAGGAGGTGCAGCTCGACGTTCGGCCGTCCGGCAGCGAATCGCGCCACCATGCCCGCGTCCACGGCCTCGTCCCTGCGGCCCTGGAACACCAGCACGGGCGCCGAGACGCGCGCCGCCCGCGCGTCGTATGCCCGTGCGTCCTCGACGATGCCGTAGTGGAGCGGAACGGTACGCCCCTCGGCGTAGTGGGTCACCTCGCGCCAGCCGCACTCCCGCCAGCGGGCCAGCGTCCCGGCATCCAGGCTTCCGGGCAGGCGCGTGTCGAAGTCGAGCGCCGGCGCGATCAGGACCAGGCGATCCACGGGGCGGCCGGCGCGCTCGGCGCGCGCCGCCACGTGCCAGGCCACGAACCCACCGAGGCTCGACCCGGCGAGCACGACGCGCGCGCGGCCGAGCCCGGCGAGCAGCCCCTCCACTTGGCCCACCATGCGCGTGACGGTGATTCGGGAGAAGTCCGGCGCGTTGAGGTCAGGCCGGTCCACCGGCACGCCGTGCTCGGCGCAGCGGTCGGCGAAGAACCGCCCCTTCGAGGAATCCGGCGAGGAGGCGAAGCCGTGGAGATAGACGAGCCTCGGGGTCACAGCAGGGACGGGCAGCCGGGGCGGCACAGACACGGGATCTCGCCGCTCCCCTCGGTGTAGTAGTTGTAGGACAGCTCTTCTCCCAGCTCGATCGTCCGTGCCGCGCGCACCCAGATGATGCCGTCGACAATCTGGGTGTAGCAGTTCGGCTTGCAGGAGTGGTTGATGAAGCGGGCGTCGTTGCCCCCGACGTGCGCGTCCACCACCCAGCGGCTGTTCAGCTTGAAACACCAGATGTTGCCGTCGCGCAGGTAGTGCCGCTCGCGCTTCAGGCTCTCGGCGTGCGTGATGCGCTCGCCCGTGTAGGGGAGGATCCGCGAGTTCTTGGTGATGCGCTCCAGGGCGAACACGCCCCAGCCATGGACCCGCGACGTGCGGCGCCGCACCCTGGGCAGGCGCAGCCTGGTGAGGTCGGGCGCAACGATCACCGGTGCGGACGCCGGGCGAACGTGGCGGGACGAGGAAGGCCGTGCGGCGGAACGCGACGAGGACCTGGTGGGGGCGGCAGGAGCCGGCGCCATGGGACGGGGTCGAGGCATACGTCAATCCCGGGGTGGCGTCACGCGGCGGCACTCGCACACAATGACGCGCATGTGCTGCGAGGACGCGCCGCCGCCGCCGTTGCTCGAGGGCATCGCGCAGTTCAACCGCGGCGAATATTTCGAGCAGCACGAGACGCTCGAACGGCTGTGGCGCGCGGAACCGCGCGACATCCGGCGATTGTATCAAGGGATTCTGCAGATCGGCGTTGCCTTCCATCACCTTCGACGAGGCAATCACCACGGCACCGTCTACATGCTCACGCGCGGGGCGTACTACCTCCGGCGCTTCCCCTCACCCTGCCAGGGCGTCGACGTGGCGGCGTTGCTCGACGCGGCGGCGCGCGCGCTCGCGGAGGTCGAGCGGTTGGGACCCGCGCGCCTGCACGAGTTCGACTGGCGGCTCGCGCCACGCGTGCGCCTGGCTGGCCGTCCTGAGTGCGCGAGTTCCAGTATCATCGGGCAGGCATGACCCCGACGCCGCTCGAGCTGTTGAGCCGTGCTCCCATCTTCCGGCGCCTGTCGGCCGAGGATCGGGAGCACCTGTCACGCGTGTCGCGCGTGGCCACCTACGACCGCGGGGCCAGGATCTTCAGCGAAGGCGATGCCTCCGAGTTCTTCTACGTGGTCGCGAGCGGGCGGGCCAAGGTCTTCAAGACGACCCCTGCGGGCAAGGACGTCATCCTCGAGATCTTCAGCGCGGGCGATCCGCTCGGTGGCGTGGCGGTGTACGAGGGGCGGCCGTTCCCCGCCTCGGCTGCCGCCCTCGCACCCACAACCTGCGTGATCATCCCACGGCATGCATTCTTCGAGCTGCTCGAGGAGCACCCCTCGCTCGTGCGCGGGCTGCTGATGGGGCTCACCCACCGGCTGGTGGAGCTGACCGCACGCATCGCCGAGCTGAGTGGAGGCCGCGTCGAGCCCCGCTTCGCGCGGCTGTTCCTGAAGATGGCCGACGAGTCGGGGCAGGCTGGCGCCCAGGGCACCGTCATCCCGGTGCAGCTCTCGCGGCAGGAGCTGGCCGACATGACGGGGACGACGATCGAGACCGCGATCCGCATCATGAGCCGCTGGAACAAGGCCAACGTGGTGCGGACCGAGAAGGACGGGTTCGTCGTGGTGAACCGCAGCGAGCTCGAGGAGCTCGCGCTCACGTGAACGGCTGGCGACCAGCGGCCACTGGCGCACGATGGGAACCCGCCGTCGCCACGTCGGTCGCGAGCCGCTGGGGCGAGCCGCCGGCCGTTGGGATCAGTGCACGTCCCCCGAGGCACCCGGCGCCGGGGGAATGCGGTCCCAGGCACTCCGTCCGGCCTCGTCTCCACCCACCGCCCGGTCGACCCGGGCGAACGCCTCGAGCAGCGACTCGTCGTCCCCCGGCGTGAGCGCGTCGTCGGCCAGGGCGTAGAAGTACTGATCCTCGATGCGCATGTGTTCGCGGAGCAGCTCGACGTAGTCGCGTGCCCAGATGACGACATCGCGGCGGGCGCCAGCCTCGCCGCGCCCCGCGCGGTCCACGGCCAGACGGAGCTCGCGCAGGAAGGCCTCGCCGGTGCGGTGCTGCGAAAGGAGGGCCGAGACGACCGTGAGCTCGGGGCCGAGGCCGCGCGCCTCGAGCAGGGGAAAGAAGCACTGCTCTTCCTTCAGCACGTGCGCCCGCTCGACCCACCGCTCGCACAGCCCGATGATCTCCTGCAGGGTGCCGACGTCGGTGCCGCGTCCCCGATCGAAGCCGACCACGGCATGTTCCAGGCGTTCGATGACGGTCTTGATCCGCTGGTGGTCGCGGGTCAGCACGTCGATTGCGCGCATGGCATCCTCACCCGGCCGGCCGCGCGGGCCCAGCCGATCCGATCTGAGCGGCACGGTGTCGGAGCAGACAATGCACGACCTATTCCAGAGGCGCCGCAGCGTTCTGTAACACGCTCAGAATCAATTACTTGACGTGGGCATCTCCCTGCACAGCTGAGGCTCGCACCGGCGCCGCGCGCCGAGAATTCGGCGGCCCGCGGGCCGGCGTTGCTATACTCCCAACTCGCCCCCGACTCTCGTGCCCGCCGCCATGCGCCGCGCCACCTTCATCGGGCTCCTGCTTGCCAGCACGCTGGTGCGCGTCGCGGCCCTGCCCTTGCCGGGGACGCACGACGTGCCCGTCTGGAAGGTCTGGAGCTTCGCCGCCTCGCAGGCACCGCTCAGGGTCTACGGCATCGGCGGGACGCCGCCCACGCGTGGCGTGCTGACCTACGGCGACCTCACGACCACCGTGGACTATCCGCCGATGGCGATCTACGAAATGGCCGTCGTCGGGCTGGCCTACCGCGCGGTGCTCCCCGGCTACCCCAACGACTGGCGTCTGACGGCGGCGGTGAAGGTGCCGGGGCTGCTGGCCGGACTCGGGCTCACCCTCGCCCTGTACTGCGGCGTGCGTCGCCTCGCCGGCGACGAGCGGGCCGCACGATGGGCGGCGCTCGCCTACTGGCTGAACCCGGCGACCTTGCTCAACGGCGAGGTGCTCGGGTACCTCGATCCCCTCGTGATGCTGCCGGCGGTGGGCGCCGTCCTGCTGGCCGGGCTGGGCTGGCCCGCGCTCGGCGCGGCCGCGCTCGGCGTGGCGCTCCTCACCAAGCCGCAGGCGCTGCTGGTGGGCCCGGCCTTCGCGCTGCTCGTGTGGCGCCGCAGCGGGTGGGGCGGCCTGGCCCGTGGCGGCACAGTTGGATCAGCAACTGTTGGCCTGCTGGCGCTGCCCCACCTCGCCGCCGGCGCCGGGCCCAACATGTGGCTCGCCTTCGGATCGTGGAGCGCCCGGCGCGACATCCTGTCCGGCTATGCCGCCAACCTGTGGTGGATCGTCACCTGGGCGGTGCGCGCCCAGTACAGCACCGCGGCGTTCGGGTTCCCCGGGGCATTCCTGGTCCCCGTCAAGCGCATCCTCCAGATCTCCCGGTTCCGCGAGGTCGGCTACCCCGATCCGCGGCCCATCGGCCGGGCCCTCCTCGCCCTCACCCTCGGATGGATGTTCTGGACGGTGAGGCGGACGCGTGCGGTCCCCGTGCTCGTCGCGCTCTCGGCCTTCACAATCCAGGCGTTCTTCTGCCTGTCGGTCAACGTGCACGAGCACCACATGATGCTGGCCGTCCCGCTGCTCGCCCTCGCCGGTGCCTTGCACCGGCCCTTCAGGCCGGTCTTCTGGGCGGTGAGCGCGATCTGCGCACTCAACATGAACCTGTTCTACGGCATCGGCATGGGCTGGGGCTGGGCCGTGCCGCGCACGCTCACGCCGATCGACCTCAGCGTCCTGCTCGCGGCCGTGAACCTCGGCGTCCTCGGCTGGAGCGCGCGGGTGCTGGTGCGGGAGGCCGCGATCGCGGAGCGCGCGCCTGACGCGGCCGTCCGGCCCTGACGGGCCGGGCCACGCCGAGCCCGTCAGCTCCTTCCCAGCCGGCGACCGACCTGGGACAGCGCGTCAGCGCTGAGCTACCGTCGCTTCAACAGCAGCAGCGTGATGTCGTCGTGTTGCGGCGCGGGGCCGGCGAAGGCGTCGACGGCGCAGAGGATCGTCTCGACGAGACGGGGGGCGGGCTCGGCCGCCGAGGCGCGAAGGATGTTCACCAGGCGCTCCACTCCGAATTCCTCGTCGGCCGCGTTCACCGCTTCGGTCACGCCGTCCGAATAGAGCGCAATCAGGTCACCCGAACCGAGGGCGAAGTGGCGCTCCTCGTACGTGACCCCGGGGAACATGCCGAGCGCGATGCCGGTGGCGGGGAGGCGCTCGAGGTCGCCGCCGGCCCGCAGGACGAGCCCCTCGGTGTGGCCGCCGTTCACGTAGCGGCACGCTCCCGTACTGGCGTCGATCGAGAGCAGCACCGCGGTCACGTACTTGTTGCCGGGCGTGTTGGTGAAGAGCAGCTCGCTGATGCAGCGGGCCAGCTCGGCGAGCGAGGCCTCCCGGCCGAGCAGCGCGCGGAGCGTGGCCTGGATGTTGCTCATGAGCAGCGAGGCGCCGATCCCCTTGCCGGAGACGTCGGCCACGCAGAACAGCCAGCGCCCGTCGGGCCCCGGAGCGTCGATGGTGAGGGCGTCGTAGTAGTCGCCCCCCACCTGCCGCGCCGGGCGGTTCACGGCGGCCACTTCGCACCCGGAGAGCGTGGGCAGCTCGGCCGGGAACAGGTTCTGCTGGATGCTGGCGGCCAGCGCGAGCTCCCGCTCGATCTGCTTCTTCTCCAGGATGTCCCGCAGGTGCCACGCATTCTCGAAGGCGACGACCGACTGCGCCACGAGCCCCGCGCCGAGAGCGAGATCCGCCTCGGTGTAGGGCCGGCCTCCCGGGCGGCCGCCGAGTGCCACGAGCCCCAGCGGCTCGCCTCCGGACCGCAGCGGGAAGACGACCTCGAAACGTTGCTGCTGCAACGTGCTGCGCAGCGTGCCGTCCGGCAGGTCCGTGACGACGAGCGCCTCCGGCGCCGCGTGCAGTGCGGGCACCCAGGCCGCGTCCCACGAGAGCGCGGCACCCTTCTGCCGCACGACGGGCGGGTGGCCGGCCTTGGCCGCGGCCACCGCGAACCGGCCGACCGCCCACTGCCCGGCGAGGGTGAGTCCCAGCAGCCGCGCCACGTCCTCGGGCTCGTCGGCCTCGGTGAGTGCCCGGACGAGCTCGAGCAGCGTGTTCAGCTCGTGCACCTTGTGATCGAGGCGGCGGTTGAGGCGCTGCACCTGGTCGTGCGCGCGCGCGTTGGTGATGCCGCTCGCGGCCAGGCCCGTGAGGGCCGAGAGGAAGTCCCGCTCCTCCGGGTCGATCTGCCCCGTGGCCGGCGCCGCGAGCCCCAGTACGCCGAGCGGCGCGTCGGCCTCCCCGATCGGCAGCAACGTCACCGCGCCCGCCGCGCGGGCCGCCGCCTCGTCGTAGGGCTCACCGGAGGTGAGGCCCCGGAAGCCACGCACCAGCGCATACCGGAACGCGCCGTCCTCCTCGACGGCCACGAACCCGCGCGAGACGAGCAAACGCCCCATCACGGAGCGCAGGAGGTGCCTGAGCAGGTCCTCGAGCTCCAGCGAGGAGTGCAGGAGCTGGGCGGACTCGAGCAGGGCTTCGAGCCGCGAGGCGGAGAGCCGCAGGTCCACGGCCGGCCTCCTCTCAGTCCTTGCGAAGGCGCTTGGTCATCCGCAGGCGGTTGGTGTTGCCGGGGACGATCTCGTAGGAGACCTCGTCCATCAGCGACCGCATCACGCGCAGTCCGAGGCCGCCGGAGCGCCGCTGCGCGACGAGGCGCTCGACGTCTTCCTCGGGAATGCGCGCCGGATCGAACCCCGCACCGCTGTCCACCACCTCGATGCGCAGCATCTTCTCGTCGAAGGTGGCGCGCACCACGACGTCCTTGGTGATGTCCCCGCCGTGCGCGTGCTCGATCACGTTCGTGCAGGCCTCGTCCACCGCCAGTTCCAGTTTGGCGACATCGTCCTCGCCGAGCCCGGCCTGCACGCCGACGTTCGTCACGAACTCGCGGATGATCGCGAGGTTCTGCGTCGAGGACGGCACGTGCAGCGTGAACTTCTGCTCGATGGACGCCATCTCAGCCCTCACGGCTGGGCGCCTGCGCGAAGCGCATCGCCGCCGCGGCACGGGTGTCGACCATGTCGTAGATGGCATGGAATCCCAGGATGTCGAAGATCTGGCGGACCTTCGGCGCGAGCCCGCAGATCTTGATGTCGCCGCCCTTCTCCCGGATCTCCTCGATGAAGCTCATGAAGACGCCGAGGCCCGCTGAGGAGATGTAGCGCAGCTGCGCCCCGTCCACGATCAGCTGCACGCGGCCGGCGTCGATCTCGCCCTGGATGGCCCGCTCGAACTGCGGCGCGGTGTGCGCGTCGAGGTAGCCCTCCAGGCTCAGGACCGAGAGGGTCCCCTCCTGCGACCGGAGCACGGCGAACGGGTGTGGCATGGGAACGACGCTCCTCGGGGTAATCGGCTCAGTCTATCGGCTTCACCAGCCAGGTCCCAAGCCCACGGGGTGCGAGGCCGGCTCCCGGGCCGCCCCGGCAGCGCCGCTCGACGAAGGCCCGGGGTCACCCGCACCGAGGTGCCGGGACAGCCACGCGTGCACCTCCTGGTAGAAGAACCGGCTGTTCTCCCCCTTCAGGATCCAGTGGTTCTCGTCGGGAAAGACGATGAGCCGGCTCGGCACCCGGGTGCGCTGCAGGACGCTCCAGAACTCGAGCGCGTTGTTGAGCGGCACCCGGAAGTCGCGCTCGCCGACGGTGACGAGAATCGGCGTGCCGAGGTTCGCGGCGCGGTAGAAGGGACTCTGGTCGCGCCATCCCGCGCCGCCCTCCCAGGCAGGCCCGCCCATCGTGCGCTCACGGCTGAAGATCGTGTCGCTCGTGGCCCACTGGCTCTTGAGGTCGAAGAGGCCCGCGTGGCTCACGAGGCAGCGGAAGCGCGTCGTGGTGACCGCGAGCCAGTTGGCGAGGTGGCCGCCGTAGCTGGCCCCGCCCGCGGCCAGGCGTGTCGCGTCGATGAAGGGGTACCGCCGGATCGCGTCCTCGACGGCCTCGTTGATTTCGAGGCCCGGCCCCTCGAGCGGGTCGCCCTGGATCGCCTGCGCAAACGGCTCTCCGAAGCCCGTGGAACCGGTGTAGTTGGTGAGCAGTACGACGTAGCCGGGGGCGGCGAGCAGGTG
>Ga0079037_100001160_pt1 | contig 13329 bp, 9 predicted proteins | sample Mud3Dept4metaG_FD_71479 | JGI IMG/M metagenome (GOLD analysis project Ga0079037, IMG submission 71479) | Freshwater wetland microbial communities from Ohio, USA, analyzing the effect of biotic and abiotic controls - Mud 3 Core 4 Depth 4 metaG | ecosystem: Environmental > Aquatic > Freshwater >... | reverse complement strand
GTGGGTCGCTCCGTTCCTTTCGGAGTTCCCCGAGAAGCTCTCGGCCTTCAACTGGGCGCGCCAGATCTCGAAGGCCCCGATGGCGCTGATGAACCTCCTCTCCTCGACGATCAACCAGTGGTCGGTCCTGTCGGGCCTCATCCCGGTGATCTACTCGATCTCGAAGGGGGAGCCGTCGGCCATCGTCTTCGACGTTCACCAGCGGCAGGAGATCCTTCTGACGATCCTCCAGAGCGCCCTCGGCTTCCTCCTTCTCGTGAACCTCAAGCTGGAGGCGTACGAGGCCGCGGTCCTGTTCGTCTTCTGGCTGGCCCAGTTCCTCTTCCCCTCGACCCGCGAGACGATGATCTGGGTCTACGCGGGGTGGTGCGTCCTCGAGCTGCTGCGGCTCGGCCTGGCACGCCGGAAGCCCCTCGCCTTCGGGGCCGCGATCCGGGTCCTCCGGGAGCGGGGGGGGGTTCCGGCCGGGGTCGAGTGAGAGCCGCCTGATGCGTTCGCGTCAGGCCCTGCGGCCGCCCGCGGCTTAGACTTCTCCCATGAGCATCAGCCATCTCGCACGGGCCATCGTCGAGTCGCCGACGCTGAGGCTGAACGAGGAGGCGCGGCTTCTCCGGGAGAGGGGCGAGCCCGTCATCCACCTCGGCATCGGCGAGCCGAAGAACAAGGCCCCGATCAGCGCGATTCTCGGAGCGGCCGGGAAGCTCCTCGCCGGGGACGTGAAGTACACGCCGACCGACGGCCTCCCGTCCCTGAAGAAGGCGATCCTCCGGTACACGGAGGAGAGCTACGACCGGGTCCTCGCCCCGGAGAACGTCATCGTCTCCGAGGGGGCCAAGCAGTCGCTCTTCAACATCCTCTACACGATCTGCAACCCGCAGGACGAGGTGATCGTCCTGGCCCCGTACTGGGTCAGCTACCCCGAGATCGTGAAGATGGTCCAGGCGGTCCCGGTCATCGTCACTCCGGAGGACGGCAGCTTCGTCCCGCAGTTCTCCGAGATCGAACGGGCCGCGTCCTCGTCCACGAAGGCGATCATCCTGAACAGCCCGAACAACCCGTCCGGAGCCGTCTTCCCCGAGGAGCTGGTCGCGAAGATCGTGGCCTTCTGCGAGAAGAAGGGGATCTGGCTGATCAGCGACGACATCTACCACAAGCTCGTCTTCGACGGGAAGGTCGCCGTCCCCGCGTGGCGGCACACCTCGAAGGACGTCGAGAGCTCCAGGGTGATCGTCGTGAACGGCGTCTCGAAGATCTACGGGATGACGGGCTTCCGGATCGGGTGGGTGGCGGCGAACCGCGAGCTGGTCCGGATCATGACGAACGTCCAGGCGCAGACGACGTCGTGCGTCGCGACCATCTGCCAGGCCGCGGCCGAGGGGGCGCTCACGGGCCTCCAGAGCTACGTCGAGTCGCTCCGACTGACGATCCAGAACAACCGCGACGTCCTGATGCAGGAGATCCGGACCTTCACGGGTGTAAAGCTCGTGAAGCCGGAAGGGACGTTCTACGCGCTCCCCGACCTCCGCGCCTACCGGATGGGCTCGGTCGAGATGTCGAACCTCCTCCTGAAGAGGGCGATGGTCGTCACCGTCCCGGGGAAGGAGTTCGGGATGGAGGGGCACCTGCGCCTCTCGATCTCGGGCTCGGTGAAGGACATCACCGAAGGGATCGCCCGGATGAAGTGGGCGCTCGATCCCAGCTCCCCGAACGAGATCTACATCGGGGAACGGAAGCTCCTGAGGGACTGGCTGTGAACAACCTCCTCGACATCAAGACTCCCGCCGAAGCGCAGGCGCAGGCCGTCAAGGCCGACTACGGCCTTGCCTACCTCGGTCTCACGAACCTCCGGAAGGTCTACTGGAACCTTCCGACGGAGGCCCTCTACGAGGAGATCGTCTTCCGGAGCGAGGCGCGGATCGCCCACCAGGGGCCGGTCGTCGTCGACACGGGAAAGCACACGGCCCGAGCCGCGAACGACAAGTTCGTCGTCCGCGAGGCGGACTCCGAGGGAAACATCTGGTGGGGCGTCTACAACCGTCCGTTCGCTCCCGAGAAGTTCGACGAGCTGTTCGGCCGGTTGCAGGGATACCTGCAGGGGAGGGACCTTTTCGTCCAGGACTGCTTCGGCGGCGCCGACCCCGACTTCCGGCTCCCGGTCCGGATCGTCACGGAGCAGGCGTGGCACTCGCTCTTCGCCCGGAACATGTTCCTGAAGCCGAAGACGCACGACGAGTACCGCCGTCACGTCCCGGAGTTCACCGTCCTCTGCGTACCGGACTTCAAGGCCTTCCCGCCGGTCGACCAGACCCCGTCGGAGACCTTCATCGTCCTGAACTTCGCCCGCCGTCTCTGCATCATCGGGAACACCGGATACGCGGGAGAGATCAAGAAGTCGGTCTTCACGATCCTGAACTACCTCCTTCCCCTCGAAGGCGTCATGACGATGCACTGCTCGGCGAACGTGGGGTCGGACGGCGCCACGGCCCTCTTCTTCGGCCTCTCGGGGACGGGGAAGACGACGCTCTCGGCCGACCCGAACCGCGGCCTGATCGGCGACGACGAGGCGGGATGGAGCGACAAGGGGGTCTTCAACTTCGAGGACGGCTGCTACGCGAAGGTGATCGCGCTGTCTCCCACGGCCGAGCCGCAGATCTACGCGACGACCCGCCGGTTCGGGACGATCCTCGAGAACGTGATGTACGACCCGGTGACGCGGCTGATCGACCTCGACGACGACCGCCGGACGGAGAACACGCGCGCCTCCTACCCGCTCGACTTCATCGAGAACGCCGTCGAGAGCCGGATGGGAGGGCATCCCCGGAACATCATCTTCCTGACGTGCGACGCCTCCGGCGTCATGCCGCCGATCGCGAAGCTGACGCCGGACCAGGCGCTCTACCACTTCATCTCGGGCTACACCTCGAAGATCGCCGGGACCGAGATCGGACTCGGTAAGGAGCCGGAGATCACCTTCAGCGCTTGCTTCGGCGGGCCGTTCATGGTCCACACCCCCTACACGTACGCGAAGCTCCTGAAGGGGAAGATCGAGCGCCACGGCGTCGACTGCTGGCTCGTGAACACCGGATGGGTGGGCGGGCCGTACGGCGTCGGAAAGCGGATCAGCATCCGGTACACGCGGGCCCTCCTGAACGCGGCTCTCGACGGGAAGCTCCGGGACGTGGAGTACACGGCCGACCCGATCTTCGGGTTCGCGGTCCCGAAGAGCTGTCCGGGAGTCCCGGACCAGGTTCTGAAGCCGGCGGAAGCGTGGCACGACAAGGCCGAGTACATGAAGAAGTACCGGCAGCTCGCGGCCCGGTTCATCGAGAACTTCCGGAAGTTCGAAGCCGATACGCCTGCCGAGGTCGTTGCCGCCGGGCCGAAGATCTGATGGCATTCCGATTCGCGGCGCGCGCGGCCTCGATCCCGGGGTCGGCGACGCTCGAGGTCCTCCGGGCCGCGGCGGCCCTCCGCGAGCGCGGGGTGGACGTGGTCGACCTCGGCCCGGGCGAGCCCGACTTCCACACCCCCGAGTTCGTCAAGGAGGCCGCCGTGGCGGCCATCCGGGCGAACTTCACGAAGTACACCGACTCGATGGGGATCCCGGAGCTGCGCTTCGCCATCGCGGAGCACTACCGGAGGGCGTGGAGCTGCCCGTGGCCGTCCCGGAACGTTCTCGTGACGGCGGGAGGGAAGCAGGCGCTCCACACGGCGTGCCTCGCCCTCTTCCAGGAGGGGGACGACGTCCTCGTCCCTTCGCCCTACTGGGTGTCGTTCCCCGAGATGGTCCGGCTCTCCGGGGCCCGGCCCGTCTTCGTCCCGACGCCGGCGGCGGAGGGCTTCCACCTCTCGGCCGCGGCCCTCGAGCGGGCCGCGACGCCGGCGACCCGCGGCGTCCTCGTCAACACGCCGAACAACCCGACCGGGGCGGTCCTGCCTGAGGCGGAGATCGAGGCGATCGTCCGCCTCGCCGCGGCGCGGGGCTGGGTCGTCGTCTTCGACGAGTGCTACGACCGTCTCGTGTTCGAGGGCGCCCACTTCTCGGCCGCGGCCCTCGCGGCCTCGTTCCCCGAAACCGTCCTCGTCTGCGGCTCGCTCTCGAAGACCTACGCCCTGACGGGGTGGCGCATCGGCTTCGCCCTCGGGCACGAGGCGCTGATCTCGATGATGGGGCGGATCGTCTCGCACGCGACGACGAACGTCTGCTCGATCACGCAGCGCGCCGCCCTCGCGGCCCTCACGAGCCCCGACGAGGCGGAGGCGGCGATCCACGCGATGCTGCGCGAGTACGCGAAGCGGCGTGCCTTCCTCGTCCCGGCGCTGAACGCCCTCCCCGGGGTCTCCTGCACGCCGCCGGCGGGCGCCTTCTACTCCTTCCCCGACGTCTCGGCCCACTACGGGAAGAGCCTCGCCGGGATCGCGCTGACCGGCTCGATCCCCTTCGCGAAGGCCCTTCTCGAGTCGGTCGCCGTGGCCGTGACCCCCGGCGTCGCCTTCGGCGAGGACCGCTGCGTCCGGCTCTCCTTCGCCACCTCGATGGAACGGCTGGAAGACGGGGTCGCCCGGATCCGGAAGGCGCTCGGGGAGATCCGCTAGGAACTAGGCCGGAAGAGGAGGCGGCTCGGGCTCGGCCGGCGGCACCTTCCACGGAAGGGGGACGTAGACGGGGGGCGCCAGCTCGTCGCGCCGGATCTCGTCGAACCGGATCAGGCTGGCCCAGAATCCGACACGCGCCATCGCCGCGACGACGAAGCCGATCTGCCGGACGACGACGAGCCAGAACACCCCGGCTCCCGAGTGCGGGTTCATCGCCACGCCGAGGTTCGTGAAGAGCGCCTGAATCGCGACGACGACGACGGTCCAGAAGAGGGCGATCGCGACGACGCGCCCGCGCGCTCCCTTCATCCGCCGCTTCGCGATCTTGTAGGCGCTCCGGGCGTTCCTCGCCTCCTCGCGGGCGAGAGCGATGCGGGCGAGGTCGAACTTCAGGGAGACGAGGTAGTAGACGAGGAGCCCGGCGACGAGGATCCAGAGTTCGCCCGTCGAGGTCCAGAACCCGTTCGGCGCCCGGTCCTCGGCCAGCTTCGCGAAGAGGCGCGCCGGCGCGGCCACGAAGAGGCCCATCCAGAGGACGAGTCCGAGAAGGTAGCGCGCTCCCGCCCAGAGACTCGGACGGAAAAGGGCCGCCGACTCGGCCACGACGCGCCGGAAGACGGGGCGCCGGATCCCGGTCATCAGGGTCCGGAGGACGCCTCCCGTCAGGAACAGCTGGAGGAGGAGGCCCGCCCCGAGCGTCAGGAGAAGGAGGGCCGTGAGCAGCCCCCACTCGCCGCGGTGGGCCATCTGCCACGAGAGCATTCCCCACGAGTCCCATCCCTTGAGGAGGGCGTCGCGGAACGGGCTCTCGTCGAGGAGGCGCGTCAGGGGCCCGAGGGGCGTGCAGACCAGCCCCGCCGGGACGGCGACGGAGAGCCAGAGGACGAGCGCAAGGCGGCGGTGGGCAAGGGCGGCGCGGAGGCCGGCGGCGAGAGGGCGTTCGTTCTTCACGGCAGGCTCCAGGGGCTCGAGAGGAGGATCTCGACGAGGTGGACGGCGTATGCGCGGACCTTGGCGGCGGCCGAGGGACCCTTCACCTTCCCGACGTTCCGGACGTTGTTGAACGGGTCCCGGTCGAGGACGACCTTCCCGTCCGGGTCGACCACGACCCGCGCCAGCCTCGACGCGTAGGTCGTCTTCAGGCGGAGCCAGCTGTCCGTCCCGTCCCACGTCGTCCGGTACGTCTCGCCGTTCTCGAACGCGAGGAGAACGTCGACGGGGAGCGCGAGGTCGCCTGCGCGCCCCACGACGACGACCGTCTCGTAGGGCCGCTGGTCGTCCTTCTCCTTCGGCTCCTTCTTCTTCCTGCCGGGCTCGAAGTTGACCGGCTTGCCCGCGTCGTCGAATCCGGTCACGGGATCGCTCCGCTCGCTCGAGGCCCGGAGCACCCGGAAGTCGACCTCGCCGGTCCCGTAGAAGGTCTTCCGGACGAAAGCCTCGAAGCCGGGAAGGCGGAGCGTCCGCATCTCGTCCAGGAAGTCCTCGGTCGTCGGGTGGTCGAACCGCCACCTCTCGGCGTAGCGCCGGAAGGCGCGCCAGAACGCCTCTTCTCCGGCCAGCCGCCGGACCTGCTCGACGACGGTCGCGGCGCGGGGATAGGAGTTCCGGCCGTACGAGTCGGAGGTGCTGTACTGCCAGGCCTTCGTGACGATCGGGTCGAAGTCGCGGAAGAAGACGATCGCCCGCTTCGTGTTCTCGTCCGTGATCCCGACGCCGAAGGGGAACTCGGCGAAATACCGGTACCGCCGGTCCATCATCACGGCCTCGGTGAACGAGTTGATCCCTTCGTCCATCCAGCTCTCCTCGAACTCGTTCGAGGCGAGGAGCCCGTACCAGTACCCGTGCCCGAACTCGTGAATGACGACCATCTCCTGGGGCTTGAATCCCGTCAGGGGCCACCGGCCCAGCCACTTGACGGTTCCGGCCGTGTAGAGGGTCTGGTACTCCATCCCGCCGGCCCCGAGCCCGTCCTCGGGCGGGTCGACGACGGTGACCTGGGTGTAGGGGTAAGGGAAGGCCCAGAGGCCGAACCACGCGAGGGCCCACTTCTGGGCGTCCTCGTAGCGCGTCCACTGCGAGACGTGGTCGGGCTGCATGCAGAAGAAGAGCTTCACGGGGCGGAAGCCCTTCATCAGCTCCTCGGGCGTCCGGCCGAGGACCTTCGAGGCCCGCTCCAGCTCCTCCTTCGGGACGTCCTTCGCCGGGTCAAAGAGCGACTCCTTCACGACATAGCGGGGATCGGCCGTCCAGGCGAAATCGTGGATCTGATTCTGGACGTAGGTCAGGGTCTTCTTCCCGTTCGACTTCTTCTCGGCGACGAGGGCGCCGGCGGAGCCGACGACGAACTTCTCGGGGAGGGTGATCTCGACCCTGTAGTCCCCCCAGTCGGCGTAGAACTCGGAGTTCGCGTGGTACTGGCGTGCGTTCCAGCCGGCCTCCGCGCGGCGGCGCCGCCCCTTCGGCTCGAGGACCCCGATCTTCGGGTACCACTGCCCGACGAAGAAGAAGTCGCGGACGTATCCCGACCGGGCGAAGACCTTCGGAGCCTTCGCCGTCCAGGCGATGTCGAGGGAGATCGTCTCCCCCGGCGCGACGGGGCGGGGGAGCGCAACCGCGAGAACGGTCCGGTCGTCCGGGTTTCCGTCGTCGGGGCTCTCGAACCGAAACCCCTTCTTCAGGTCCTGCCTGTCCCAGGTCATCGCGGTGACGTCGATGTAGCCCCAGCCGTCGGCGCGGTCGGCGCGGTCGCCGCGGAGCTGTCCCCCCGATTCCCGGAAGAAGGTCGACCGGTTGTTCCGGAACGCGTTCCAGTAGAGGTGGAACTTCAGGTCGGAGACCGCGACATCGGCCGGGTTCGTCCACTTCAGGGTCTCCCGCCCGTCGAAGAGCTTCGTCTCCGGGTCGAGAGAGACCTTGATGTCGTAGTCGACGATCTTCCGGGGGGCCTCGAGGGCGTGAAGGGCCGGCGCCGCGAGGAAGGCGGCGGCGGCGAGAAGTGCCGCGGTTTTCGGTCGGTTCATCGGCATCTCCGGACCAAGAGTACGGAGACTATACGCCGGGGGTTCGGGCCGCCCTGCGCCTGTAGACTCGGCCCGCGATGCCTGCGAAGCCCCTCGCCGCCCTCACTGGCGGAACCGGGTTCGTCGGAAGCCATGTGGCCGACGCGCTCCTCGCCGCCGGGTACCGGGTCCGGGCTCTCGTCCGCCGCCCGGACGACCCGGGCTGGCTGGAAGGGCTTCCGATCGACCTCGTGAAAGGGGACGTCCGGGAGGCGTCATCGCTCGACGCCCTCGTCGAGGGGGCCGGAGTCGTCGTTCACGCGGCGGGGAAGACGTCGGCCCGGAGCGAGGCCGATTACATGGCGGCGAACGCCGACGGGACGGCGAACGTCGCAGCGGCGGCGCTTCGACGGGCGCCGGAGGCCCATCTCGTCCTGATCTCGTCGCTCGCCGCGGCCGGACCGAGCCGGGACGGAGTCCCCGTGAAAGCCTCGGCCCCGGGGCGGCCGGTCTCGACGTACGGCCGGTCGAAACTCGAGGGGGAGAACGAGCTCCGGAGCGCGACGCGGCTCGGCTACACGATCCTCCGCCCCTCCGCCGTCTACGGCCCGCGCGAAACCGCGATCCGGGACCTGTTCGTCGCGGCCTCGAAGGGGGTCGTGCCGGTTCTCGCCGGGGGGACGCCCCGGATCCAGCTCGTCTACGCCCTCGATGTGGCGGCGGCCGTGATGGGGGCGCTCGGCCGGGGGGCTCGGAACGAGACCTTCTTCGTCGCCCACCCCGAGCCGCTCGACTACCGCCGGATCGCCGAGACGCTGGCGGGCCTCCCGGCGAGGAAGCCCCTCCTGGTCCCGGTTCCCGCGGCGCTCATCCGGCTCGCGGGGCTGGTCGTCGGGGCGGCCACGGCGCTCTCGAGCGGGCCGCCCGTCTTCAACTCCGAGAAGGCGGCCGAGATGCTGGAGCCGGCATGGCTCTGCGACGTCTCGGATGCGGAGGCCGCCCTCGGCCGTCCGTTCTCGACGGACTTCGCTTCGGGAGCGCGGAAGACGTGGGAGTGGTATCTGGAGAAAGGGTGGGTTCGCTCTGATAACATCGCCGCCCGGAAGAGGAGCTAGATGACCCATTCTCCAGTGGCGCGGACCGCGTCCGCCTTGGCTCCAGCGGCGTCCCGGGCGTCGGTCGGTACACCCGAAGCGTCCAGAAGTCGCTCGATCTTCGAGAAGTGCCGGGCGTACACGACGCCCGACGACATGAAGGCGGCCGGAATCTTCCCGTATTTCCGGACCATCGAGTCGGGACAGGACCCGGTCGTCACGATGAACGGGCGCGAGATGGTGATGCTCGGGTCGAACAACTACCTCGGCCTGACCTCCCACCCGAAGGTCAAGGAAGCCGCGATCGCCGCCGTGAGGAAGTACGGGGCCGGGTGCGCCGGCAGCCGGCTGCTGAACGGCACGCTCGACATCCACATCAGGCTCGAGGAGCGGCTGGCCGGGTTCATGAAGAAGCCCGCCTGCGTGACCTTCTCGACCGGCTTCGCCGTCAATCTCGGGGTTCTCGCGACGATCGCCCAGAAGGGCGACACGATCTATCTCGACCGGCAGGACCACGCCTGCATCTACGACGGCGCCCGCCTCGCCGTCGGGGCCGACGTCAAGAAGTTCCGGCACAACGACCCGGCGGACCTTCGCCGGCTGCTCGCCCTGGGCGTCCCGAAGGGGGGCCGGTTCCTCGTCGTGGACGGCATCTTCTCGATGGAGGGCGACATCGCCCCGATTCCGGATTACGTCGGCCTCTGCGAGGAATGGGACATGGGGTTCATGGTGGACGACGCCCATGGCATCGGAGTCCTCGGAAAGCACGGGCGCGGAACGGTCGAGCACTTCGACCTCGAGGACCGGGTCGACCTGATCATGGGGACCTTCTCCAAGTCGCTCGCGACGGTCGGGGGATTCGTCGTGGGAGACGTCGACGTGATCAGCTACGTCAAGCACCGGGCCCGGTCGCTCATGTTCACGGCGGCGCCGCCGCCCGCCTCCGTCGCTGCGGCCCTCGCGGCCGTGGACATCATCGAGGCGGAGCCCGACCGTCGCGAGAGGCTCTGGGAGAACACGCACTTCATGCTCGCCGAGCTCCGGGCGATGGGATTCGACTGCGGCCACTCCAACACGCCCGTCATCCCGGTCGTCGTCGGCGAGGACCTGAACGCCTTCCGCATGGCCGTTCGCCTCCAGGAGGAAGGGGTCTTCGTGAACGCCGTGGTCAGCCCGGCGACGCCGCCGGGCCGCGCGCTGATCCGGACCTCGTACATGGCGACGCACACGAGAGAGCACCTCACGCGCGCCCTCGAGGCCTTCCGGAAGGTGGGCCGCGAGATGAGTCTCATCTCCTAGGTGAGCACGGTCTCCGTCACGGCCGTCGTCTCGCCGCGGGACCTTCGCGACTTCGTCGAGCTTCCGTATCGCCTCTATCAGGGCGATCCGGACTGGGCTCCCCCTCTCCGGAGCGACGTCCGGTGGATGCTGGACGAGGCGAAGAACCCGTTCTGGAAACACTCCCGCAGGAAGCTGTTCCTGGCGCGCCGGGACGGGCGGGTCGTCGGACGGATCGCGGCCATCGCCGACGACGAGCACAACCGCATTCACGCCGACCGGACGGCGTTCTTCGGCTTCTTCGAGTGCGAGAACGACGCGGAAGCGTGCCGCGCCCTCTTCGAGGCCGCGGAAGGGGGCGCCAGGGAGATCCTCCCGGGCTGCGACAGGCTCCGCGGGCCGGCCAACCCGTCCCTGAACGAGGAGGTCGGCGCGCTCATCCCCGCGGAGAGCGACCCCGGAATCCCGTTTCTGATGATGACGTACAACCCGGCCTACTACCTCGATCTCTTCTCGTCCGCCGGGTTCGCGAAGGAGAAGGACCTCGTCGCGATCCTCGCGCCGGTGGACGACCGCTCCCTCGGCCGGCTCGGGCGGATCGCCGAGGGGGTCCGCCGGCGCGAGAAGGGGGGGCTGGTCGTCCGGCCGATCCGGATGAACCGCTTCGCCGAGGACCTCTCCATCGTCAAGGAGATCTACAACCGGGCGTGGGAGAAGAACTGGGGCTTCGTGCCGATGACGTCCGACGAGATCGACGCCATGGCGAAGAAGCTGAAGCCGCTCCTCTATCCCCCCTGGGTCCTCTTCGTGGAGCTGAACGGAACGCCGGTGGCCTTCCATCTCGCGATCCCGGACTACAACCTCGTCCTGAACAAGCTGGGGGGGTCGCTCCTTCCGTTCGGCTGGCTGAAGTTCCTCCTGCTCAAGGGGAGGATCGACCGGTGCCGGACGATGGCCCTGGGCGTCCTTCCGGAGTACCGGAAGCGGGGCTTCGACGCGGTCCTTTACTACGAGGCGATGAAGGAGGGAGTCCGGATCGGCACGAAGTGGGCCGAGTTCTCCTGGATGCTGGAGGACAATCTCGACATCCTCCGGCCCCTCGAGGTCTTCGGCGGCCGGGTCTACCGGCGCTACCGGATCGTCTCGCGCCGCGTCCCCTCCGGCGCGTAGAGCCCCGGCTCCCTCAGGCGGAGCCATTCCTTCCCGGCCCAGAGAACGACCGGCGTGAGAGCGAAGCCGGCGAGGACGTCGACGAGGTAGTGGTACCGCCCGTAGACGGTCGCAATGTAGAGCGGGACGGCGAAGAAGAGGAACCCGAGGAAGGTCTTCCGCGAGCGACGCGCGGCCTCGACGAGGACGACCGTGACGACCATCGTGTGCCCGGACGGGAAGACGTCCCTCTTGTTCGTCTCGGCGTGCTCGAGCACGGTGTCGATGGCCTGGCCGAGCGCGCCCCGCGCGACGGGCGCCGGGAAGGAAACGGTGTAACGAGGCCCGACCGCCGGCACGCAGAAGTAGCCTGCGTAGCTGACGTAGAAGGTCAGGACGACGAGGAAGGCGAATCGGTGGAAGCGGGGTCCGGGGCCCCCGAAGTCCGCCCGATCGTCGCGGTAGAGGAGGGCGGCCGCGACGATCGGGTGGAAGAAGTAGAGGGCGTAGAAGACCATCAGGACGTCCCCGACGAGCGGCGTCGAGACGGGCAGAAGTAAGGTCCCGGCGTCCGTGCCGAGCAGGGCGCGGTCGGCGGCGATGAGCCAGCCGTCCCGGTCCACCGGGTGGACGGCCCGAATCAGGGTCCCGAGATTGTCGAAGATGAGGAGGATCGGCCCGACGATGTGAAAGTCCATCGCGACCTCGACCGGGCGGGGGAGCCTCGACGCGTACGCGCGGAGAGCCGCGACGCCGACGGGAATGAAGCCGGCGAGGGCGATCTTCAGGATCGAGGCCGGGCTGTCGACGCGGGACCAGAAGAGGAGCGCCGTGGCCACGAGCAGGCCCGCGAAGGCGATCGTCAGCTTCTCGACCGGTCGGAACCGCACGGCGCTTTGTAGCACGCGCGGGGCGCCGCAGGTTCCTATAATGACCTCGTGCGGCGAGCCCCCCTCCTCCTGGCGCTTCCGGCGCTCGCGGCCCTGACGGCCTCGGCCGCGCCCCCCCCGGCGGTCGTGGCCGACCTGAACACCGAGGTCCACGCCGTCAGCGCCGACTTCCTCGTCCGGACGATCGAGGACGCTTCGAAGACGGGGGCCCCGCTCGTCGTCCTCCGGATCAACACGCCGGGAGGGCGGCTCGACTCGACCCGGAAGATCACGCAGGCGATCCTCGCCTCGCCCGTCCCCGTCGTCGGCTACGTCTGGCCCCCGGGCGGGCAGGCGGCCTCCGCGGGCTTCTTCGTCCTGATGGCGTGCGACGTGGCGGCGATGGCCCCCGGGACGAACGCCGGGGCGGCGTCGCCGGTCGGCGGGCAGGGCGAGGACCTGCCGAAGACGATCGGGAAGAAGGTGAGCGAGGACGCCGCGGCGCTCCTCCGGTCGCTCACCGAGCCGCGGGGCCGGCCGGCCGACCTCGCGGCGAAGACGATCACCGAGGCGGTCTCCTTCTCCGAGACGGAGAGCCGCGACAAGAAGCTCGTCGAGATCGTGGCGCGCGACCTTCCCGACCTGCTCGCGCAGCTCGACGGACGGACGATCCGCCGGGTCGGCCGCCCCGACGCCGTCCTGAAGACGGCCGATCTCGCCTGGTCCGTGACCGTGATGACGCCGCTCCAGCGCGCCCTCGCCGTCATCGCGAACCCCGCCGTCGCGGGGCTCCTGATGCTCCTCGGCCTCGTGGGACTCTACGCGGAGCTGCAGAACCCCGGGGCGATCTTCCCGGGGGTCCTCGGCGGCATCTGCCTTCTCCTCGGCCTCTTCGCCCTCTCCGTCCTCCCGACAAACTGGGTCGGGATCGGGCTCCTCCTCCTCGGCCTCCTCTTCTTCCTTCTCGAGGTGAAGCTCGCCGGGCACGGCCTCTTCGCCGTCGGGGGCGCCGTGTCGATGATCCTCGGAGCCGTCCTCCTCTTCTACCGGACCGACTTCGCCCCTCGCGGCGAACTCTGGTTCCTCGTGGCCGCCGCGGCGACGACCGCCGCGATTCTGGCCGTCCTCTCGTACCGGGCCATCGCGATCCAGAGCCTTCCCGACCGGACCGGAGACGGCGTCCTCGTCGGCCTGGTCGTCGCCGCCCGGACGGCGATCGCCCCGACCGGGAAGGTCTTCGCCGACGGCACTTACTGGGACGCACGCTCCGAGACGCCCGTCGCCGCCGGCCAGTCTGTCGAGATCGTCGCCGTCGACGGGCTCACTCTCGTCGTCCGGCCCCAC
>Ga0079037_100001158_pt1 | contig 13333 bp, 12 predicted proteins | sample Mud3Dept4metaG_FD_71479 | JGI IMG/M metagenome (GOLD analysis project Ga0079037, IMG submission 71479) | Freshwater wetland microbial communities from Ohio, USA, analyzing the effect of biotic and abiotic controls - Mud 3 Core 4 Depth 4 metaG | ecosystem: Environmental > Aquatic > Freshwater >... | reverse complement strand
GCGTCGTCGATCGCGGACTCCCTCGATTTCTTCGAGGCGATCAGTGGCAGCCGGGTGCACGAGGCGAGCCGGGCCCCGTTCTATGCGAGCCACGAGGCGTTGCACCTGCTGTACGAACAGGCGCAGACGCGCTTCATTCCCCGCAGCGAACGCTGGTACAACCTGTCCACCCACCTGCCGTGGATCGGCATGCGCACGGCCGATCTCGGCGGCGCCCACGTCGAATACTGCCGCGGCATCTCGAACCCGATCGGCGTGAAGGTCGGGCCGTCGATGGATGCGGCGTGGGTGCAGGGCCTCTGCCACACGCTCAATCCCGACAAGGAAGCGGGGCGCCTGGTGCTGATCCATCGCATGGGCGCGAAGAACGTCGAGGCGAAATTGCCCGGATTGATCGAGTCCGTGCGCGCGACGGGTGTGCCGGTGTTGTGGGTGTGCGACCCGATGCACGGCAACACCGAAACGACGGCATCGGGCCTGAAGACGCGCCGCTTCGAGAACATCCTTGCGGAACTCGAGGCCGCATTCAAGGTGCACCGCTCGATGGGCAGCTACCTCGGTGGGGTGCACTTCGAACTCACGGGCGAGGACGTCACTGAATGTACTGGCGGCGCCCGCGGCCTGGCGGATGCCGACCTCGCCAAGGACTACCGCTCGCAGGTCGATCCGCGGCTCAATTACGGACAGGCCCTCGAGCTCGCGATGCGGATCGCGACCGTTGCCCGTTCGGCCTGACGGTCGGCAGTTCACGCCGGCCAGCAGACAGTACGGTTTCGGCCTCGGTTCGCGAAACCGCACGCGACTGACCAGGCGCAAGACCCTGGACCGTCCAGGGCCCTACCGCCCAGCGAATGAGGCGCAGCGTCGGCAAGCCGACCGCGGCCGTCATCCGCCGGACCTGTCGGTTCCGGCCCTCGCTCAGTTCGAGTTCGATCCACGCGGTGGGAATCGCCTTGCGACTGCGGATGGGCGGGTCGCGCGGCCATAGTTCCTCGGGCTCTGGGATCACGTGCGCCGGGGTCGGGCGGGCAGGCCCGTCGTTGAGCATGAGGCCCCGTCGCAAGGGTTCGAGTGCCTCGTCCGTGGCGCTGCCTTCGACCTGCACCCGGTAACGTTTTACGAGCGGTGAACCCGGCTGGCTGATGCGAGCCTGCCAGGGGCCGAAATCCGTCAACAACATCAGGCCTTCGCTGTCGTAATCGAGCCGGCCGGCCGGATAAAGGCCGGGCAGCGACAGGAAATCGGCGAGGGATCGCCGGCCATCCGGTGAGGTGAACTGGGGCAGCACCTGGAAGGGCTTGTTGAACAGGACGAGCTGCATAAACCGGATTGTCCCGGATGCGGGCAATTCACGCTTGCCCGGACCGAACCGCGCGTCTATTCTTCATTGTGCGGTGCAACACGAGGCCGGAGTCCGGCGTGTCTGGCCGCAACGAATACCACCAGAGGACGACGACATGACGAATCCGGCTCAACAACTGAGAGATTCATGGGCGAAAGATCCGCGTTGGGCGGGCATCCGCCGACCGTACAGCGCCGAAGACGTCGTCCGCCTGCGCGGCAGCGTGCAGGTCGAATACACGCTGGCGCGACTCGGCGCCGAAAAGCTCTGGAAGCTTGTGAACACCGAGCCGTACGTGAACTGCCTCGGCGCGCTCACGGGCGGCCAGGCGATGCAGCAGGTGAAGGCCGGCATCAAGGCCATCTACCTCTCGGGCTGGCAGGTCGCCGCCGACAACAACAGCTACATGTCGATGTATCCCGACCAGTCGCTGTACCCGGTCGACTCCGTGCCGAAGGTCGTCGAGCGCATCAACTCGTCGTTCCAGCGCGCTGACCAGATCCAGCACTCCAGGGGCATCACGGCCGGCCACAAGGATTACATCGATTTCTTCGCGCCGATCGTCGCCGACGCGGAAGCGGGCTTCGGCGGCGTGCTGAACGCTTTCGAACTGATGAAGGCGATGATCCGCGCGGGCGCGGGCGGCGTGCACTTCGAGGACCAGCTCGCCTCGGTGAAAAAGTGCGGCCACATGGGCGGCAAGGTGCTGGTGCCCTCGCAGGAAGCCGTGCAGAAGCTGGTTGCCGCGCGACTCGCGGCAGACGTCTCCGGCGTGCCGACGATCATCCTCGCGCGCACGGACGCCGAAGCGGCGGACCTGCTGACCAGCGACGTCGATCCGAACGACAAGCCGTTCTGCACGGGCGAGCGCACGCCGGAAGGCTTCTACCGCACGAAGCCGGGCGTTGAGCAGTCGATCTCGCGCGGGCTGGCCTACGCGCCGTATGCCGACATGGTCTGGTGCGAAACCGGCAAGCCGGATCTCGCGTTCGCAAAGAAGTTCGCCGAGGCGATCCGCAAGCAGTTCCCGGGCAAGCTGCTCGCGTACAACTGCTCGCCCAGCTTCAACTGGAAGAAGAACCTCGACGACGCCACCATTGCCAAGTTCCAGCGTGAATTGGGCGCGATGGGCTACAAGTACCAGTTCATCACGCTCGCGGGCATCCACAACATGTGGTTCAACATGTTCGACCTTGCCCAGGAGTACGTGAAGAGCGGAATGACGGCCTACGTCGAGAAGGTGCAGGAGCCCGAGTTCGCGGCGCGCGACCGCGGCTACACGTTCGTGTCGCACCAGCAGGAAGTGGGCACGGGCTACTTCGACGACGTCACCAACGTGATCCAGGAAGGCCATTCGTCGACCACCGCGATGCACGGGTCGACCGAGGAAGAGCAGTTCGCCACGGGTGGCGCCCACCACTGAGCTGACTGCGCCGCGCACCTCTCCCGGTCCTCCGGGAGAGGTCACCACGCATTGGAGTCACAGACGGTTGATCCGGAGCCTTTCCCCGAGCTTGGAAAGGCCGACACGCGCTGGTTGCAAGCAGTCGATCCGGTACCTATCCCCGAGCTTGGAAAGGCAGACACGCGCTCGAGGATAGGTACCGGATCGACTGCTTGTGACACAGCGCACGTAACATCACCTCGCTCCGAGCCAGACCAATTCCGCGTCTATCGAGTGCATGCACTAACTTGCTGGCTGCCCGCAGCGCGCACCCAGCCTAACGTTGAGCGTCTCTGCACCCGACCGGTTACGTGTGCCGCGTGGGCGCGCAACGTCGGGCGTTCGATCCGGGACCTCTCCCAGAGCGCGTGTCTGCCTTTCCAAGCTCTGGGAGAGGTCCCGGATCGAACGCCTCGAATCTGCTGGTCCGCGGGAGAGGTCGACCAGACCGCGGGTGAGGGCCCCGGGGCCGGCTGCTATGCTCCGCGCGACATGACGACGCCCGCCAACACGTCCTTCGATTCGCACTGCACGCTCTGCCCGCGGCTCGCCGAGTTTCTCACCGCAGGCAAGCGCCGATACCCGCAATATCACTGCGCACCCGTGCCGCCGTTTGGCGACCCGGACGCCCAGTTGTTGATTGTGGGCCTGGCGCCAGGCTTCCACGGTGCCAACGCTACGGGCCGCCCATTCACCGGTGACTATGCCGGGATCCTGCTGTACGAGACCTTGCATGCGTTCGGCCTGTCGACCGCACCCCAGTCGGTTGCGGCGGACGACAGCCTGCGCCTCATCGGCTGCCGCATCTCGAACTCCGTCAAATGTGTGCCGCCGGGCAACAAGCCGTTGCCGGCCGAGATCGCGACCTGCAATCGTTACCTGGCACATGAGCTCGCCGGGGTGAAGGAGGGCACGGTGCTGCTGGCACTCGGTGCGATCGCCCACGGCGCGGTGCTGCGCGCGCTGGGCCTCAAGCAGTCCGCGTTCGCTTTCGCCCATGGCGCCGAACACACGCTGCCGCGCAATCTGACGATGGTCGACTCGTACCACTGCAGCCGGTACAACACGAACACCCGCAGGCTGACGACCGACATGTTCCGCACGGTGGTGGCTCGCGCGGCGCAGCTCGCGCACGGCCTTTCCGACTATCCCCTGACCCCCATCCCCTGACCCATTTGCCCTTCGAGCTGCAGTCGTTCCTTGCGGCACTCCCGACCAAGCCGGGCGTGTACCGCATGCTCGACAAGGACGACGAGATTCTTTACGTGGGCAAGGCGCGGCACCTGCGCAACCGCGTCTCGAGCTATTTCCATGGCCGCGTCCACGCCGACAAGACGATGGCGATGCTGGCGCAGGTCGCACGCGTCGAAATCACGGTCACCGCGTCGGAGACCGAGGCGCTGTTGCTCGAATTCAACCTGATCAAGCAGCTCAAGCCGCGCTACAACATCCTGCTCAAGGACGACAAGAGCTTTCCGTTCATCCACGTCTCGGGCCACGCCTATCCGCGCATTGCGTTTTATCGCGGCACCAAGAAACTGCCCGGACGGTTTTTTGGTCCGTATCCCAACTCGGTCGCAACGCGCGAGACGTTGCTGCTGTTGCAGAAGCTGTTTCGCCTGCGCCCCTGCGAGGACACGTTTTTCGCCAACCGCTCGCGTCCATGCCTGCAGTACCAGATCGATCGCTGTACCGGGCCTTGCGTTGGCCTGGTTACGCCGGAGCAATACGCTCTAGACGTCGCGGACGCAGTCAAGGTACTCGACGGCCGCAACGTCGAGGTCATCGCAGACCTCGGTCGTCGCATGGAAGAGGCGGCATCGAAGCTTGCATATGAGCAGGCGGCGCGCCTGCGCGATCAGATCCTGATGCTGAAGCAGATCCAGGCGACGCAGGTGATGACGCGGATCTCCGGGCACGACATCGACGCCGTCGGCATTGCGCACGAGGGCGGCGAGTTCTGCGTCGCCGTCGTCTTCGTGCGGGGCGGACGCAACCTGGGCAGCTCGAACTACTTCCCCAAGGGCGGTCTCGGCGACGAGGGCGAAATGCTCGCGGGCTTCCTGGCGCAGTACTACCTCGCGCGTGAGGCGCCGTCCGAGATAGTGCTCTCGCGTCACGTGGAGGGCGCCGAAGCGCTCGAGCACGCGCTCGCGCAGAAGGCGGGGCACACAGTTGAGATTCGCACCAATGTCCGTGGCACGCGTGCGCGCTGGATCGAGATGGCGCGCAACAATGCGGCGCTCGGCCTGAGGATGCGCGCGTCGAGTCGTGCCACGGTCGCGGACCAGCTGGATGCCGTCGGGCGCGAGTTGAACCTCGGCAAGACGCCACAGCGCATCGAGTGTTTTGACGTCAGCCACTCGATGGGTGAGTCCGCGGTCGCGTCCTGCGTGGTGCTCGGCCCCGAAGGCCCGCTGAAGAGTGATTACCGCCGCTTCAACCTGCGCAACATCACGCCGGGCGACGACTACGCCGGCATCGAACAGGCGGTCGAACGCCGCTTCGCCCGGGTGATGCGTGGCGAGGCGCCGATGCCCGACCTGCTGCTGATCGACGGTGGACTGGGCCAGTTGCACGCGGCCATGGCGGCACTCGCGCGGGTGGGCGTGACCGACCTCGCGGTCGTGAGCGTCGCGAAAGGGTCGGACCGCCGGGTAGGGCAGGAACGCCTGTTCTTTCCCGGGCAGGAAGCCGCGCTTATACTCGCCGACGACTCGCCGGCCCTGCGCCTGTTACAGCGCGTGCGCGACGAGGCGCATCGTTTTGCGATCACCGGTCACCGGCAATCGCGCGATCGCAGCCGGCGCGAGTCGTGGCTCGAGGAGATTCCCGGCCTGGGACCCAAGCGTCGCCGGGAATTGCTGAAGGCTTTTGGCGGGCTGCAGGGTATCCGGCAGGCGTCGGTGGAAGACCTGGCCAGGGTGCACGGCATCAGCCGGCAGCTGGCCGCAGAAATCTACGAACGAATGAATCCTGGGGCCTGACCGAGTCGCTTTCTTGAACCTGCAGTCCATCCCGAACACGCTCACGCTCGGCCGCATCATCGCGGTGCCGCTGTTCGTCGCGCTTTTCTACTGGGGCGGGCCCTGGGGCGATCCACTGGCGGCGCTCGTGTTCATTCTCGCAGCGGTCACCGACTGGATCGATGGTTACCTGGCACGCAAGCTCGGCGTCACCACGCCGCTCGGCGAGTTCCTCGATCCCGTGGCCGACAAGCTGATGGTCGCCATCGCGTTGATCCTGCTGGTGGCCCACGATCAGAACCCGTGGATCGTGGTCTCGGCAATGGTGATCGTCGGCCGTGAGATCACCGTATCGGCCCTGCGGGAATGGATGGCTCACCTCGGCGCGCGGGCCAAGGTCAAGGTGTCAGCGCTCGGCAAGTGGAAGACCATCCTGCAGATGGTGGGCCTCAGCCTGATGGTCTATCGCAGCGACCTGCTAGGACTCCCGATCTACGCGATAGGTATCGTCCTGCTGGTCATTGCCGCTGTTCTGACGCTGTGGTCGATGGTCTTGTACCTCCAAGTCGCCTGGCCGGAACTGCGCAAGACGACCAACTCTTGACAGGCGGGGGTCCGGCAGCGAGAATTTGCGGCTGACGAAAGTTCGCTTTCGTGAGCCCAAGCGGGTGTAGCTCAGTTGGTAGAGCGCGACCTTGCCAAGGTCGAGGTCACGAGTTCGAGCCTCGTTACCCGCTCCAGATCCTCGCATGACCCCGGGCACTCCCGGGGTTATGCGTTTCTGGGAGGATGTTATTGGCCATCGCGGCTAGGTGGCAGAGTGGTCATGCAGCGGCCTGCAAAGCCGTGTACGCCGGTTCGATTCCGACCCTAGCCTCCACATCGTGTTTTTGGGCGCCCATCCGGTGACATCCACCGGCATCCGAGGACGGCCTGAAAGAGCAGCTAAACCCGCGTAAATGCGGGTTTTTTGTACCTGGAGTGCACCCAAGGAAGTTGCCGCAAGGGCCGACAGGCTCCCAGGTATGTCTCGGTAGTCAGTACAAGTAGCGCGTCCGGAATCATGTACTCAGCCTGACATTGCGGGAGTCCCCCTCAACTACCACCGTTTACCTATGAAAGCAGAATTTTTCGTCCAGGCTCTCGGACGAAAACTACTGAGGAAAGGGACGAGCCGGGTTACCGACTAATACGTGGGTTCGTTTCTTCAACCCCGAATTGCCGCCGCGACGCACGCGGCTAATCTGATGCTACGGGGCGGACGACGCGCCGTTCGTGGTGCGCCCACCCCCCCCGGGGGGCGGATGAGGAGAGAGCCATGAGAAGGATCTTCGTGGGCATCACAAGAAGCGCAATACTGCTGTCGAGCGTTCTTCTATTTGCCGCGTGTGGTGGGGGTGGCGGAGATGGGCCGAAAGTGTCGAATGCGGCTGTTGGAGGGCTGTGGTCAGGTGCGGCAACGATCTCGGGCGAACCTTCTGCGATGGTTGGGATTGTCACCGAGGATGGCCGCGGATACTTCGTTTCAGAAATGCCGGATGTCGTGTATTGGGGAACGGTAACTTCGTCGGGCAACCAGGTCACTTTCGCGTTGGATGGCGCTGGGGTGCTTGGTTGGACGTTCCCGGATGGTGCCGCTGGCGGCGCAGGGTCAATCAGCGGGACGATCAAGCCGCGAGCGTCGATCAGCGCGAATTTGAGTTTCACGACTGCGCTCGGTGCGAAAACTGCAGGTGTAGTGTCCTTGGACTACGTGCCGGACTACGCGGATGACTCGTCGCTTGCCCTGATCGCCGGCAATTACACCGACACGTTCTGGCTGATGAACGGAGTGTTCAACATTGCAGGTAATGGCGAACTCTTCTATCAGGACCCGTTGGACGGCTGTGTCATCAACGGGAAATTCGCAATCATCGACCCGGCCTACAACGCCTACGATATCGAGTATTCCTACAGCAACTGTCCGGCTTACCCCTTCTTCAATGGCGTGACCTTCCGAGGCCTCGCGACGTACGACGCGGATTTCGAGGAGGTCATCGTGATCGCGAATGGGTTGTGGGAGGGGCAGCCGTCCGGGCAGGTATTTGTCCTGGAACGCTAGTCTCGAGCGACGGAGATTTCGGCCATGCTTCTGGCGCACTTTTGTGCGTAAGTTCCTGCAACCGAAATTGCGTCACGACTAGCTGCTTATGCTCTGACATGCCCAAGGCTGACAAGCGGGCCTGGATCGCGGATTGCAACCGGCAGTACTGGGCGGCGACACAGGCAGAATCAGCCTCCGGAACGGTGCGTCCGACGGGGCAGGGTGGCACATAATTGCGAAATCGGGCTCCCGCTACCATCGAATCGAATCGAAGCGAACGGCCCTCCTGGGGCCTTTTTGCCCTTACGATTTCGCTGTCGCTGAAGGCAGGCCATCCGTCCGGTTGCGCGAGGTTCGCGTGGCGGTACATGCTGCGTCAGCCAACACAGGCTAGTCATTGGGTAGTCAAGTGAAGAAGCCAGATCAGGTCTGTGAGAGTTGCTGGCGCGTGAGCAGGGCATCATCGGTTCCGGTGACCGAGATCGCCTGCCACCACAACAAGGTACTCGCGACATGGCACGCGGATACGGATGAGTGGACATACCAGCACCGCGTCGCACGTAAGCGGCCCACCCAGAAGCAGAGCGAGCAGTTGGCGCAGATGTTCGACCAGGCAAGCTCCGCGACCCGACGACGGGATGAGCCGTGACAACACGCATCGCACGGCAGTCCGATTTCGCCGCAGTCCCGGCAGCGCACCCGAAGTGGAAGGCGCAGCGATCCCTTGCCCTGGCTGACCTCTCACCCAACGGCGGTACACGCCGTGCATCGCAGCGCGGACAGAAGGCCGCGAGCTGGTGGTCGCGGGCGTGCAGGCCCGCGATGATGCCGAGGCCGATCACGGGGCGAGGGTACTGCGAAGGCAGGCGGTGCGAGCCGACCGCACCGGGCGAGCCTGCCGATAAGCCCTGATGCGTCCACGCCGTGGCAGGCGTAAAGATTAGTACGTGAAGGGTGGGGTGCCGCTCAAGGGAAGAGCAGGACCATGGAATTCAATCTGATCTCGTGGTGGCAACGCAAGCGCATTCAGGCGACGGTGCGGTTGTCCGGTCGCCCGATGCATTTCCATCGCGTCACCAACCCCTATCACGCCGTTAGTATCAAGGCCGGCCCAGGCTGTCACGCGACGGCGCAGAAATTCCGAGGCCAGCGGTTCCTCTCAGGTGAAGCGCCGCCACTGCCGCAGCCAACCTGCCACGTGAGCGCGTGTGAATGCCGGTACGTGCATCACGAGGACCGTCGCAACTTGGACGACCGCCGCCATCGGGACGTCTTCTGGGACCCGAACTCCCGGTTGGCGAAGGGCGCGAACCGTCGTGTGAGCCTCGGACGGAGAGCGACGGACCATTGATTCTCTGTCGGGTCGGTGGGCCATAAGATGTCGGCATAGAAGCCCCGGCCCCGCGCCGGGTTTCTCTTTCTGGGTTAACCCGGCAGAAATGCACAGCGACAGTCCCCAGGGCGCGGCGGCATCGTGGCGGCATGGATAACCGCAACGACATTCTGGCGAGCCTGGCCAGGAGATTAATCCGCGACTGGCGAAGAAGGCGCGACATTGACCCGGCGATCCGGCGGGCATGGGTGCGGCTGTACGTCGGGGTCATCCGGCGGGAGCGACGGGCGGTTCGTTGAGGGGCTCGCCGCTACTTAACCGGCGGCGTGTTCCATCCACCAGCGGACCGGGTGGGCATGGGCGGACGCACCTGCAACTGCTCAACTTCACCGCTGAGCCGCAGTGCATGGGAACGTTCTGCGCTGCGCAGCTATCGAGGCTGCTGCGCGAGGCAGGAAGCTCGGTGCATCCGTCCCGTTGCGCGGGGCGTCAGCCGGAGCGGGGCTGGGCCAACTGGCTGAGGCGAGCGATGAAGTCCTGTTCCGCCTGACTCACTCGCACGCCGTCGATACCCAGCAGGTCGCCTTCCTTCGCGGCGCGCGCCACTCGCTTCGCGGCGGCGATCACGAAGTCACCGTACAGTAGCCGGTCATCCGGCCCGCCGCGCGCCGTCAGCGCGGCCATCGCCTGCTGCATCGACTCGAGCGCCTTGTCCTGGAGCGTGGCGAGTGTGCGGTCCGCCTCGGGCAGCTTGTCATACCATTCTCGGATCTCGTCCTGCGCGGCCATGATCGCGGTGCTCGCGGCGATCTCGCGCAACAGCGGATGGGTGCTGTCCATCGCGCCCACTACGGACTTCAGTCCGGCGTGGCGCTCCAGCATGTCGTCGAAGGCGCTGCCGCCCGACGAGGACACCGCGACGACGACGTGATGCGGCGTGTTCCTGACCGCGCGCCACTCGGCGTCGGTGAGCTTGTCCTTGGTGAGCATCCTGGAATCCTCCGGGCCGGGCGTACTGTTATTCGCCGCAGGCCCGAGTGAGCCCCGCGAGCGCCTTCAGTCATCATACTACCGACCGTACTCTCGGAGCACACATCACAGACCCGCTGGCGCAACCACTGTCAGTGCCGTGAGCGTACTGGTGCGGTCGTGCACGCCGGCGGCGGCGAAGCGAGGGATGCAAAGCGATCCCTTCCCCTGGGCGACCCAATCCGCGAACGGCAGCACGCGCCACGCATCGCAGCGCGGGCAGTAGGCCGCAAGCTGGTCGTGCTGGTGCAGGCCCGCGATGCTGCCGAGGTTGATCATGGGGTGAGGGTAGGCCCGTGCCAGGCTCAGGGCTGCGCCGTTGGTTGCAGTCTCGGCAAGTCCTCATTCCCAGTCGCACGTTTTCTTGCGCAGAGTGTAACGACGAGTCGAGGCCCTGTTGAGGATGCCGTCATGCAGATCCCCATGATCCCATCCGTCCGCATGTACATGGACACCGAGACACACGCGCTGTCCGCCGCCGACGACATCCTGGTCGCGCTGTGCCGCCTCATAGACGAAGGTGTCACTGGTGCTCCGGTGATCGACGACGAGGGGCGCGTCGTCGGCATGCTGTCCGAGTATGAGTGCCTCCGGCTGCTGGCCGAAGGCAGCGGCGGCGATACGCCGCGCGGACAGGTCAGCGACTTCATGGCCACCACGTTCACGGCTGTGCAGCCCACGATGGACGTGTACTACGTGGCGGGAATGTTTCTGAACGAGCCGACGCGCCGGCGGTTCGTGGTGATGGAGGGTGAGCGCCTGGTGGGCGTGATCACCCGCAAGGACATTCTGCGGGCCGTCCGGACGGGCCTGAAGGGCCGCTGATCATCGCTGGGCCGAGCCCCGCTTCCCCGGCGTTCTTTGGCGCTGGCCCCGCGCCGTGACTCTTGTTTCCGAACGAGCCAACAGCTATCGCACCCGTACTGACCGAGTGATTGAAGGGACATGGCAATTCACGCCCCGACCACCATCGCTCCTGGGCGCGAGGCGCTGGTGCCCCGACGACGAACGGCGACTTGTTGCACATCGTTGATCGGAGCAGGATCGCGACTCAGGCCGTCATCGTCGAGGGGGGGAAGCGATCATGGACACCGGCAGTCTCCAGGGTTCGATGCGTTGAAGGACAAAGGAATCAGGCGAAACTGAACCTCCAAGCCGTCGACTGCGGCACAGACGCATGAACCAACCGGCCGACTTCCGGCTTGAGACCACGGACCAAGGTCAGACCGCCGTGCTGACCGGCGACTGGACGGCCGTGCGCATGGGCTCGGCCAACGAGCTTCTCGGCGCCGCGCTGAAGGGTACTCGCGACATCTCCATCGACGCGAACGGTATCGACCGCTGCGACACCTCCGGCGCGTACGGCATATTGAAGGCCATCGAACAGGCGGCCGCGCAGGGCAAGATCAGCGCTCGCGCGGAGATCTTGCGACTGCTGGACATGGTCGCACGTGCCACGGCGGTGCCGAGGACGCCAGTCGCAAAGCGGCGTGTGTTCTACGACCTTTTCGAACGCTTCGGCCGCAGCATCGTGAGCGTCGGTCGGGATGTCTACGACCTCAACGTCTTCAACGGTAACCTGCTGTTCGCCATTGGTCGGGCGATCCGTCAGCCGGCCAAGGTGCGCTGGGCCGCCGTCTTCGCCCTGGCAGAGCGGGCCGGGCTGGATGCGATACCGATCGTTGCCACCACCACCTTCTTCATTGGTGCGGTGGTGGCCTTGCTGGGCGCCAATATACTCAGCGATTTTGGCGCCCAGGTCTTCGCCGTGGACCTGATCGGCATCGCCGTGCTCCGCGAGTTCAATGTTCTGGTCACCGCGCTGCTCCTGGCTGGCCGCTCGGGCTCGGCTTTCGCAGCCGAGATCGGGGCGATGAAGATGAAGCAGGAGATCGATGCCATGCAGGTGCTGGGAGTCGATCCCTTCGACGCCCTGGTTCTCCCGAGGTTCATGGCGCTGTTGTTCATCACTCCCTTACTCACCTTCGTCGCTACCTTGGCGGGACTGGCCGGCGGCCTGGTGGTCGCCTGGGGGGTGCTGGACCTGGGACCGACGCTGTTCTTCCAGCGCCTGATCGACGATGTCGGGGTGATGCACTTCTGGGTCGGCCTCTCGAAATCACCGGTGCTGGCAGGGGTGATCGCCGCCATCGGCTGCAGGCAGGGAATGGAAGTGGGTGGAGACGTCGAGTCCCTTGGCCGCGGCGTCACCTCGGCGGTCGTGCAGGCGATCTTTGCCACCATCCTGATCGATGCGATCTTCGCCCTGATCTACATGAAGCTCGACATATGACGGAATTCGACGGAGCACCACTGGACAGTGAGGCCCCGCCCATTGAGGTGCGTGGACTGATCTCGCGCATCGGCGATCGCACGATCCACGACAACCTCGATCTGGTAGTGAACCGGGGCGACGTCGTGGGTGTTGTCGGCGCCTCGGGCACTGGCAAGTCTGTGCTGCTGAACACGATCATCGGCCTGAGAAGCGCAGAAGGCGGATCGGTGATGATTTTTGGCCAGGACATCCGCTATGCCCGGCGGCGGCAGTGGACGGCGATCAACCGCCGCTGGGGCGTACTGTTCCAACAAGGCGCTCTTTGGTCGAACCTCACGGTCAAGGAGAACGTGGCCGCCCCACTCTTCGAGCACACTGACATGCTCAAGGACGAAATCGACGAGCTGGCGGACCTGAAGATCGCCCTGGCCGGCCTGCCGCCCGGTGCCGGGGCGCTGAAGCCCTCCGAGCTCTCCGGAGGAATGATCAAGCGCGCCAGCCTGGCGCGCGCCCTGGCGTTGGACCCGGAACTGTTGTTCCTCGATGAGCCCACCTCGGGACTCGATCCGATCAGCGCGGCGGCCTTCGATGAACTGATCCGCGATCTTTCGGACAGCCTGGATCTGACCGTGTTCATGATCACCCACGATCTCGACAGCCTCTATACGATCACCGACCAGGTGGCCGTCCTCGCGGACAAGAAGGTGGTTGCCATGGCGCCCGTTCGCGAACTCGAAAAGTCCGACCATCCCTGGATCCAGGAGTATTTTGGTGGTCCACGCGGACGCATGGCGTCCGGTGTGCGCGCGGCACGAGGAGCACGCTGATGGAGCGCAACGCCAACTACGCCCTCGTGGGCCT
>Ga0079037_100001157_pt1 | contig 13345 bp, 9 predicted proteins | sample Mud3Dept4metaG_FD_71479 | JGI IMG/M metagenome (GOLD analysis project Ga0079037, IMG submission 71479) | Freshwater wetland microbial communities from Ohio, USA, analyzing the effect of biotic and abiotic controls - Mud 3 Core 4 Depth 4 metaG | ecosystem: Environmental > Aquatic > Freshwater >... | reverse complement strand
TCGGCCGCAGCGGTGGGCTGTCCGGCACGGGCAACTGGCTCGCCGCGGCGACGAGAGTGCCGATTCCGACGCGGCGCCGGGTTGCCTCGTGCACGACCTCGCCCCGGCTCAGGACGAGTTCCGACGGCGCAACGCCCCATTGGACACCGGCGGCGGCGAGCAGGACCTCTCGCGCCTGCGCCGACGCCTTGCGCAAGGGTTCGTACCAGTATCGAACGCCCCAGGATCCGCCCGACCCCATCTGGCCTCCACGGCGGAACGGATCCGCGGGTTCTGCCGTGACCACGTTGACGCGCTCGAGATCGACGCCGAGCTCGTCGGCGATGATCACAGCGTGACCGGTGTGCGTGCCCTGGCCCATTTCCGTGGTTGGCGAGTGCAATGTCACCCGGCCGTCCGGCGCCACCTCGAGGTAGGCCGTGAGGAACCCCGGCCCGAAGTCATCATCCACCGCCCGGCATGCGCCCAGGGGCAACGAGACCGCAACCGCAAGGGCGCCGGACGACAACACGAATTCACGACGGGTGACCATGATCAACCCTCGCCTTTCGTCGACATCAGTTCGGCGGCACGACGCACGGCGGCTTCGATTCTCGGATAGGTCCCGCAGCGGCACATGACGCCATTCATGCCGACCCGGATCTCCTCGGGCGTGGGTTTCGGCGTCTGCTCGAGCAGGGCCGCCGCCTGCATGATCTGTCCGGCCTGGCAGTAACCGCACTGCGGCACCTGCGCCTCGAGCCAGGCCTGCTGCACGGGGTGCTTCCCGCCCAGTCCCTCGATGGTCGTCACCTCGGCGTCGCCGATGGATCCGACCGGCACGACGCAGGCGCGCCTCGCCGCCCCGTTCACGTGCACGGTGCACGCTCCGCAAGCCGCAATCCCGCAGCCGTACTTGGCACCCTTCAGCCCCAGGAAATCCCTGAGCGCCCAGAGCAGGGGCAGGTCGGGATCGGCATCGAACTGGCGCGGCTGGCCGTTGACCTTCAGGGTGATTCGCATCCTGGCTCCCCGGGGTGAGGATTCGTGAATCCCCGCGCGAGTATCATGCACGTCCGATTTTCGTTCCGGAACCGTCCCCATGTCGACCAGACTCCTGGCTGGTGCCCTGACGTTCGCCGCCTTGCTTCCGATCATCACTCACGCTGCAACATCGCCCACCACGGCGAGCCTGGCCCGCCCCGCGTGGCTGGACGCATCCGTCGCAAAGGCGACGGCCGATCTCGTGGCGACCCACGGGGAGGCCATCCGCAGCCGCGCCGAGCGCGGTGTCCGGCAGGCGGCCAGTCTGTGGCGAGCCGAAGACGGTGACGCAGCCGTCTTCGAGGGTGTGGTCCGCACTCACTTTATCGCGGACCCCGCCACGCGCGACACGGTGTTCCGTCGCCTGGATGCGCTGCACGAGCAGCTGGACGGTTCGCTGCACGAAATCAATCGCGCCTTCCGCTGGCAGACGGACCTCGACCTCGGCCCGATCCTGCCGATCGACGAAGCCTTCGCCGGCTACGACCCGACGGCTCACGTCAACGACGACTTTTTCGCGAACAGGATCGCATTCGCGGTGTTGCTGAACTTCCCGCTGACGACCCTCGACGAAAAACTGCGCGACGGTCCGAAGTGGTCCCCGCAACAGTGGGCGGAGGCGCGCCTCGCGGACCGCTATGCACGCCGAGTTCCCGCAGACGTGGCGCAGCAGATCGCCAGCGCGTACTCGTCCGCCGACAATTACATTTCGTCCTACAACGTCTGGATGCACCACCTGCTCGACGAGCGCGGCCAGCGTCAATTTCCCGCGGGACAGCGACTGATCACGCACTGGAACCTGCGCGACGAACTCAAGGCCCAGTACTCGGCCAAGGACGGCCTGCCCCGCCAGCGGATGATCGCCCAGGTCATGGAGCGCATCGTCACACAGTCTATCCCGGCCGTGGTCGTCGACAACCCGCACGTCGACTGGCAACCGTATGCGAACACGGTGGCGCCGGCAGCCGTCAACGACAGCGACCGTGCCGTGCCCACGGCGATGAAGATCCTGGCGGACCGCGAGCCTGACACCCGCTACGCCAGGCTGCTGGGCACCTTCCAGGCCGAGCGTCTCGCCGATCCATATTCGCCCGCGGCCCCGACCCGTATCGCGCGCAGCTTTGACGACGAACGCGAGCTGCCCGAGGCGCGCGTCGAGGCGATGCTCGTCGAGGTGCTGTCCTCGCCGCTCGTGCGGCGCGTCGCGAAGCTCATCGAGTCGCGTCTTGGCCGGCCACTCGAGCCCTTCGACATCTGGTACAACGGCTTCCGCCCGCGCGGCGCCTACACCGAGGCACAGCTCGACGAGATCACGCGGCGCAAGTACCCGACGCCCGCGGCGTTCGCGGCGGACATCCCGAACATTCTCACGGGCCTCGGCTTTTCGCCGCAGCGTGCGAAGTACCTTGCGGAGCACATCACCGTCGATCCGGCGCGCGGCGCGGGCCACGCCTGGGGTGCGGCACGCCGCGGCGACAAGGCGCACCTGCGCACGCGCGTCGGCCCCAGTGGCATGGACTACAAGGGCTACAACATCGCCGTGCACGAACTGGGGCACAACGTCGAGCAGACCTTCTCGCTCTACGACGTTCCGTTCCACTCGCTCGAAGGCGTACCGAACACGGCCTTCACCGAGGCACTGGCGTTCGTGTTCCAGGACCGCGACCTCGAATTGCTGGGACTCGCGAGGCCGGATGCCAGGAGCGAGGCGCTCGGCACGCTGGACGATTTCTGGGGCGCGTTCGAGATCTCGGGCGTCGCCCTGGTGGACATGCGCCTCTGGCGCTGGATGTATGCGCACCCCGCAGCCACCCCGGCCGAGTTGCGCGCGGCGACCCTGCAGATCGCACGACAGACCTGGAACGAATTCTTCGCGCCGGTGTTCGGCCGCAGGGATGTGGTGCTGCTCGGCATTTACTCCCACATGATCGACCGGGGCCTGTACCTGCCGAACTATCCCATTGGCCACATGATCGCCCACCAGATCAAGGAACAGGTGCACCGCACCGGCAACCTCGGCACCGAGTTCGAGCGCATGAGCCGCCAGGGCCGCCTCACGCCCGACCTCTGGATGCAGCGCGCGACGGGCGCGCCGGTCGGACCTGGCGCCCTGTTGGCGGCAGCGGAGGCGGCGCTCGAACAGGTGCAGTAATCGCAGCCGTGCGACTCCTCCTGGCAGAGGACGACCCCATGATCGGCGAGTCGATACGCGCCGCGCTGCACCGGCACGGGTTCGCCGTCGACTGGGTGCGCGACGGCGGCGCCGCGGAGCATGCGTTGGAGGTCGGTGGATACGATCTATGCCTGCTCGATCTCGGGCTGCCGCGCAAGGAAGGACTGCAGGTCCTGAAGACCATCCGGCGCAGGGGCTCGACGCTGCCGGTGATGATCCTGACGGCCCGCGATGCCGTCAGCGACCGGGTCGAAGGCCTCGATGCGGGCGCGGACGACTATCTCGTCAAGCCTTTCGAACTCTCCGAGCTCGAGGCGCGGATCCGCGCCGTGCTGCGCAGGAAGGCCGGCCGGGCGACGACGGTGATCGATCATCTCGGAGTTACGCTCGACCCGGCCACCCACGAGGTCCGAAGGGATGGTTGCGTCGTCGAATTGTCCCCGCGCGAATTTGCGGTGCTGCACGCCTTGATGGAGCATCCCGGCCGCATCCTTTCGCGCGCACAACTCGAGGAGCGGCTCTACGGCTGGGACGAGGAAGTGGGCAGCAACGTGGTCGAGGTGCACATCCACTCCCTGCGTCGCAAGCTGGGGGCCGACTTCATCCGCAACGTACGCGGCGTCGGCTATCGCGTGCCCCTCGCGCGATGAAGTCGCTGCGCACGCAACTGCTGCTGTGGCTGCTCGGCGCCGTCGTGGTCGTCGGGCTCGCGGGCGGCGCCGTCATCTACCGGAACGTGCTCGCAGAGGCGAACGCATTCTTCGACTACCACCTGCGCGAGACGGCATTCCTCCTTCGCGACCAGGCCTACGGCTTCGCCCCGAGCCCGGGCCTCCCCCAGGAGGTCCCGCAGTACGACTTCGTGGTCCAGGTCTGGTCGTACGACGGCGAACGCATCTACCTTTCCCAGCCGTCGGCGGTACTGCCCGCGATGACCACGCTCGGCTTCGAGACGATCGACACCCCCGCGGGTCGCTGGCGCGTCTTCGGCGTGCTCGCGCGCGGCAACGTCATCCAGGTCGGCCAGGCGCTCAAGGTCCGGGAGCAGCGCGCGGCGCGGCTCGCACTGCGCACGCTGGTTCCGTTCGGCCTGCTCATGCCCGCGCTCGCGTTGCTGGTCTGGTGGATCGTCGGCAGGTCGCTCGAGCCGCTGAAGGACCTGACCGGGTCCGTCAGGGCACGCAGCCCGGCGGCCCTCGAGCCGCTCCCGACGGCCTCCCTGCCGGAGGAGGTGCTCCCGCTGGTGGACGCGCTCAACGAACTGCTGGCGCGACTGTCGGCCGCACTCGAGCACGAACGGTCCTTCATCGCGGATGCGGCGCACGAGTTGCGATCGCCGCTGACGGCGTTGAGCCTGCAGTTGCAGTCGCTCGGCGCAGCGGAGAGCGACGCCGACCGCACCGAGGCTGCGCGCCAGCTCGCCGCAGGCGTTTCGCGGGCGACGCGTCTGGTCGAACAGTTGCTCACGCTCGCCCGGCAGGAGCGCAGCATGGCCGAGGAATTTCGCGACGTGGCGCTCGACGACCTCGCGCGGGACGTCGTCACGGAACTCGTGCCGCTGGCCGACGCCAGGAACATCGACCTGGGCATCGCGCGCGCCGATCACGCCGTGGTGCGTGGCGATTCCGACGCGCTGCACCTGCTCGTCCGCAACCTCGTGGACAACGCCATCCGTTACACGCCGGCGGGCGGCCGGGTCGACGTCGCGGTCAACCGGATTGACACCGGTGAGCACCGGCAGGCGACCGTCGAGGTGTCGGACACGGGGCCCGGAATCCCGGCCGCCGAACGAGTCCGGGTCTTCGACCGCTTCTACCGTGTTCCCGGCAGCGACTCGGCGGGCAGCGGGATCGGCCTGGCGATCGCCAAGGCGATTGCGGACCGCCATGCCGCCAGCATCGAGCTCGGGCCGGGCGCCGGCGGGGCCGGCCTGCTCGTGCGGTTGAGTTTCCGCGCAGGCCAGCTCGCTTAAGTCTCATTTAAGTCTTCCACTGCAGGATCTTCGCACCTGAATGGAGGACGCAACATGAGTACACGGTCATTTTTCGGCAGGCCGCTGATCGCCGCGCTCGCGGGCGCGGCGACGGTGGCACTGCCGGCAGGTGCGCTCTATCTCTATGGGGCAACGTCGCCCCACGCCGAGGAAGTGGTGACGGCGAGCACGCCGGCCCGGACGCCTGGCGCGTCGTCGACGGCGACGCCCGTCAACGTCGGCCTCCCCGACTTCAGCGGCCTGGTGCAGCAGTACGGGCCTGCGGTCGTCAACGTCAGCGTGAAGGGCAATGTGAAGACGTCGGCACGGATGCCTGCCCTGCCGGGCTTCGATGACGACGATCCGTTCCTGCAGTTCTTTCGCGGCTTCCAGGGGCGCGGGCACCCGTCGGTACCCGTCCAGGGCGAGGGCTCCGGATTCATCGTCAGCCCGGACGGCGTGATCCTGACCAACGCCCACGTCGTCGCCGACGCCCAGAAGGTCACCGTGCGGCTCACCGACCGGCGTGAATTCGAGGCCAAGGTTCTCGGGCAGGACGAAGCAAGCGACGTGGCGGTGCTGAAGATCGATGCGGACCGCCTGCCCGTAGTGCGGTTCGGCGATCCGGCCAGGATGAAGGTCGGCGAATGGGTCGTCGCCATCGGCGCGCCATTCGGCTTCGAAAACTCCGTGACCGCGGGCATCGTGAGCGCGATCGGCCGCAATCTTCCGGACGACTCCTACGTGCCATTCATCCAGACGGACGTGGCGATCAATCCGGGCAACTCCGGAGGCCCGCTGTTCAACCTGAATGGCGAGGTCATCGGGATGAACTCGCAGATTTACAGCCGCTCCGGCGGTTACCAGGGCGTGTCGTTCGCCATTCCGATCGACGTGGCGATGAACGTGAGCCACCAGCTGCGCACGGCCGGGCACGTCACCAGGGGCCGGCTCGGCGTCGGGATCCAGGATGTCAACCAGGCGCTCGCCGAATCGTTCGGCCTCGACAAGCCCCGCGGGGCGCTGGTGGGGAACGTCGAGAAAGGCGGCCCGGCGGAAAAGGCCGGACTCAAGGCCGGCGACGTCATCCTCGCCTTCAACTCGCAGCCGGTCGGGTCTGCGGGTGACCTTCCCGCGATGGTGGCCAGGGCGACGCCCGGCCAGACCGCGGAGGTCGAAGTCTGGCGCGACGGCTCGAAGCGCTCGGTCCGCGTCGAGCTTGGCGAGATGAACGAGGGATCGGTCGTAGCCGCGAACCGGGGCGACTCGGAGTCCGGGCGACTTGGGTTGCAGGTGCGACCACTGTCGCCGGATGAGCGGCGTGAAGCCGACCTCAGCAGCGGGCTCGTGGTCGAGGACGTCGAGGGTGCCGCTGCAGACGCCGGTATACGACCTGGCGACGTCGTTCTGTCGGCCAACGGCGCCCCGACGCGGACCGTCGCCGACCTCCGCAAGGTGGTCACTGCCGCGAAGAACCACGTCGCACTGCTGGTGCAGCGAGGGGACACGCGAATCTTCGTTCCAGTCGAACTGGGTTGATGGACGGGTGACGCGGTGGCGGCCCTCACGCGGGCGCAGCGGAAATCTCGAAGGCCCCGCCTTCGGCATTCACGGTTGCGAGCGTGATCGGCCGCCGCCATACCTTGACCAGGTAATCGAGCACCCGGCTGCTGCGCTCGGCGTCGAGGCCGCGCCCGTCCGTCACGTGGTCGTGCACGAGTTCGAGGGTTCCGTCGACGCGCACGCGATCCGCCGCGACCGTGGGTGCGCCGAAGCCGAATTTTGGCGCGAGTATCGCCTCGTGCAGGGCATCGAGGTCCGCCTCCTGCACCTGGTATGGCCCCTTGGGCTTGCCCTTGTACCGGAACAGCTGCAGTTCCTCGGCCAGCTCGGCGTCCAGGTGACCGCGGATGAAGGCGAAGTCGTCATCCTGTCGCATGGCGGTCCGGGCCGCCTCCAGTCCCTGACGGGCGATGATGCGTTCCCAGAGACAGAAACCGATGTGGTACGGGTTGATGTCGAGCGCCACGCGATCGCCCGTGGCCGTCGGGCGAACCACGTCCGAGTGGCACTTGATCGCGTCGACATAGACCCCCTGCGGCAGGAAGGTCGCCTCGCGCAGCAGCCGCGCGTGCCAGTACGAGGCCCAGCCCTCGTTCATGATCTGGCAGGCAAACACCGGGTAGAAATAGAAGGACTCCTCGCGCACGGCGAGGAAAATGTCGCGCTCCCAGGGCTCGAGTTCCGGCGCGTAGTGGGCCATGAACCAGAGCAGGTCACGCTCCGGGTGCGGCGGCACGGGGGCGCGAGCGGCAGCGCGCATGTCGCGTGATGGAGCGGCGACATCGGGTCCGAGCGCGCGGAATCGTTGCAGGAAGGGATCGGCGGACCCGGTCCCGGGCTTGACGGCCTCCGTCGCGTAGCGCGGCCGTCGCAGCGGCGCGTCGACGTTCACGTGCTGCTCGAGGGCGAGCGCGGCATCGAGCACGGCCTCGACGCGCTCCGCGCCGTGCTCCTCGATGGCCGCGGCAATCTGACGGGCGTGCGCGGCCGCCTGCTCCACGATGTGCTCGCCCACCTGGGACGCGCTGCGGCGGAACAGCAGGTTGTTCGACGAGAAGTCGGCGTGGCCGAGGACGTGCGCCACGACCAGCAGGTTCTCCGCGTCGCTGTTGTTGCGCGCGAGATAGGCACGGCCGGGGTTGCCGGGAAAGACGACCTCGAACAAACGCGAGAGCCCGAGCCGATGCTGCACGAGACGATAGATGTAACGGACGCCGAATGACCAGTGCGGCATGCGCACCGGCAGGCCGTAGATGGCGATCTCCATCATCAGGCTGTCGGGCACGGCCTCGAATTCGACCGGCAGGTAGTCGAGTCCCTGGCCGCGCGCGAGTGTCTCGAGTTGCTGCAGATGTGTCCGCCAGCCTTCTGCCATGTGACGATCCTCAGGCCGCGGCGTGTTCGCTGCCGAAGAAATGCCGGACGGCCGCCCAGATGTCCGCGGGTCCGCCAGCGCGGAACGCGCCGACCGCGCGGCCTTCGCCCGCGAGGCGCAGGAACAGCTGGCCGATGTCGCTCGAGGGTGACGGGCCGTCCGCGGAGCCGACCTCGAGGAAACCCGCGTACTGCAGGTCGCCGAGCAGCCCGTCGAGACCGGTCTCCGCGGCATCGTTATCGCTGGGCGAGTTCTCGCCGTCGGAGGCGTAGAACAGGTAGAGGTTGTGCCGCGCGGCGCTGTAGCGCTCATTGATGATCTCGCGCACCTTGCCGATCGCCGCCGACATGAATGTCCCGCCCGAGCCCGTGACCTGGAAGAACTCCTCTTCGGGGAACTCCCACGCCTGGGTCGTGTGCGCGACGAACACGATTTCGAGGTGCCGGTACTGGCGGCGCAGTCCCTGCACGGCCCAGAAGAAGAAGGTCTTGGCGAGTTTGCGGCTCTCCTCGCTCATGCTCGCGGAGACGTCGAGCACGAGGAACACCACCGCGCGGGTGGCAGGCTGCTCGCGTCGCGACAGTTGCCGGAATCGCAAGTCGTCGTTGGTGAAGCCGGGCCCGTCGGCCTGGGCCGCCTGGCGCTTCACCGATTCCTTGAGGGAGCGCCTGCGATCGAGCCGCGAGCGGGGGCCGCGCCGGTCCCAGCCCTCGCGCGTCCACTCGTCGTCGCGCGCCCCGCCGGATCGATTGACGAGGTTCGGAAGCTGCATCTCCTCCCACAGCCAGTCGACGATGTCGTCGACCTGGAACTCGAGCATGAAGCGGATGCCACCGTCGTCGTCCCCGCCTGCACCCTGGCCCGACCCCGACGCGGGGTCGCCGGGGGGCGCGATCTGGTCGCCCGGCTTCGCGGCGCCCTGCCCGACCCCGGCGGCCTCGTCCGGGGACCGCAGGCGAAAGCGGTAGTGCTCGAGCATCCGGACCGGGACGCGGACGGTCGAGGTGCCGCGCGACAACACGTCGGCCCCGGCGACGACCTCGGGGAGGTGCTCACGCACGGCATCGCGGACTTTCTCGTTGTGCCTCAACCAGTCTCGTGCGCCGCGCGAGAACAGGTCGTACCACGCGCTCACGATGTCGCCGTTCGTCTGCTGCGTCATGGCAGGCCCCGACTCACTCCTGTGCAAGCAGCGTGGTGACGTAGCTCAATGCCTCCTTCGCGCTGTGCTCGTCGTAGCCGTACTCGGCGATGAGCCGCTGCTGCACAGCCGAAATCTTGCGCTGCGCGTCGTCGTCCGGGCGCGCCGCGGAGGTCACGAGCCGCAGGACGTCGCGTCGCTCCTCGAACAGGTACTGCTCGATGGCCTCGCTCAGTCGGGCGTGACTCTTCAACGTGAACTTCTCGCCCGCCTTGTAGGCGACCATCGCCTTGCGGACGATCTCCTGGCGGAAAGTGAGCTTGCCGGACTCCGAGACCTTGATCTTGTCCTCGACCGAGCGCAGGAAGCGCTCGTCGGCCGGCCGCGACTCGCCCGTGATCGGGTCCTTGACCTCGCGGTGGTCGAGCGCCGCTTCCACTTCGTCGAGGTACTTGTCGAGCAGTTCCTGCGCCTCGCCCTCGAACGAGGCAAACAGTGCCCGGTGCACGTCCTCCTTGACCCACCGGTTGTAGAACTCCTTGCGCGCCAGCACGAGGTGGTCGATCCAGGTCTTCTTGAGTTTCGCGTCCATGCGCGCGTCGTTCTCGATCGAGTCCTTGACCGCCAGCAGCACTTCCATGCTCGTCAGGCTGCGCGTGTCGCTGCGCGTGATGGCGTTCGAGATGGCGTTGATGACGAACCGCGGGCTGACGCCCGTCAGGCCCTCGTCAGGCGCCTCGAGCCGCAGGCGTTCGATCTCCGCCTCGGTGAAGCCCTCGACGCTCTCGCCGGCGTAGATCCGCGCCTTCTTGCCGAGGTCGAGACCCTCGCGCTCCGGTTTCACGAGCCGCGTGAGCACCGCGAAGACGGCGGCGATCCGCAGCGTGTGCGGGTCCAGGTGGACGTCGCGGAAGGCGGGCGCGGCGGACACGAGCTTGGCGTAGATGCGCCCCTCTTCCGGGAACGAGAGCGTGTACGGCACCTTGACGATGACCATGCGGTCGAGCAGCGCCTCGTTCTCCTTCTCCTGGAGGAACTTGTGGAATTCCGCGAGGTTGGTGTGGGCGAGGATCGTCTCGTCGAGGTGGATCAGCGGGAAGCGGGAAACCTTGACGTTCTTCTCCTGCGTCAGCGTGAGCAGCAGGTAGAGGAATTCGCGCTTGACCTTCAGGATCTCGATCATCTCGAGCACGCCGCGGCTCGCGGCATACACGGCTCCGGTCCACGACCACACGCGCGGGTCGCCCTCGTCGCCGTACTGCGCGACCTTCGACAGGTCGACGGAACCCACCAAATCGGCGATGTCGGCTGTCGTCGGGTCGTGCGGGGCGTAGGTCCCCACCCCGATCCGCGACGATTCGGCGAGGAACACACGTTCGACAGGCATCTTCAGGTAGTCGCCCTCGAACTCGCGCTCCAGGCGGTCACGCGCCCACGGACTTGGCTCGCCCTGGATCTCGACGCCGAAGATCTCGCGGAAATCGGCGCGCAGCATGGCCGGCACGATGTTCAGGGGCGACTCGTGCAGGGGCGAGCCCTGCAGTGCGTAGACGGCGCCCTCGTCCGTGCGGCTGTACTCCTCGAGCCCCCGCTTCAGAAGGATCGCCATCGTGGACTTGCCACCCGATGGCGGCCCGAGCAACAGCAGGAGACGGCGGCCGACGTCCGAGCCGGCTGCCGCGGCCTTGAAGTAGTCGACGACCCGGGCGAGGGCCGCGTCCACACCATAGAGTTCGCGCCTGAAGAGCGCGCTGGGGCCGCCACCTGCGCCCGTGCCCTCGCGTCCGTGCCAGCACAACATGTCCCAGAGATATTCGTGGCTGGTGCGGGCAATCGCCCGGGGTGCGCGCGGCAGGATGTCGCGCAGGAATTCTTCGAACGTGCCAGACCAGTGCTGGGCGCGATGCTGCCGGCTGTAGGCGCCGAGCGATTCAACGAAGCCAGAGGCGTCGTCAGGAACGACCTTCGCGGCATGGGGGTTCATCGAGTGATCCTCCGGGCTGCGGCCCGCTATCTACGATTGGTCAATCTCCTTCCAGTCCTTATCCGTCGGCATCCGTCGGCCTGGAGAATACGCCGGCGACCGACGGATGACGTGACATAAGTCGCGTCCTGCACTTTTCATTGGACCGTCAATCGGTGGGCTGGTTTCCGGTGGGACGATCTGCTGCGATGCCGCACGGTTTGCTTGACCAAGGTCGCATTGCACCCCGCCCGGGCGGCCACTAGCGTCAGCCGTCTGGCCAAAAGGGGGAGCAGCGCCATGGCAAGTGTTGTCATCGTGTCCGCGGCCCGGACCGCGGTCGGGCGGTTTGGCGGCAGTCTCGCCGGCATTCCGGCGTCGGAGCTTGGCGCCATCGTGATTCGTGAGGTGCTCGAGCGAGCGCGACTCGACGCCGCAGTCGTCGATGAGGTCATCCTGGGCCAGGTGCTCGCGGCGGGATGCGGCCAGAACCCGGCACGGCAGGCGGCCCTCGGCGCAGGTCTCCCACAGCACGTGCCGGCGATGACGATCAACAAGGTCTGCGGCTCCGGCCTGAAGGCGGTCGCGCTGGCTGCGCAGGCGATCACGGCCGGCGACGCCGAGGTCGTCGTCGCCGGGGGACAGGAAAACATGAGCCAGTCGCCGCACCTGCTGCCCGGTTCGCGCGACGGCTGGCGCATGGGCGACGTGCAGGCCGTCGACAGCATGATCCGTGACGGGCTCTGGGACGCGTTCAACCGCTACCACATGGGAATGACGGCAGAGAACGTGGCGCGCCGCCACGGCGTCACCCGCGAGCAGCAGGACCGCTTCGCCGTCGCCAGCCAGAACAAGGCGGAAGCGGCGCAGAAGGCGGGCCGTTTCCGCGACGAGATCGTCGCGGTGAACGTGCCGCAACGCAAGGGCGAGCCGCTCGTGTTCGACCAGGACGAGTTCGTGCGGCACGGCGCGACGCTCGAGGGCATGACGGGGCTCAAACCCGCCTTTGCAAAGGACGGCAGTGTCACGGCCGCCAACGCCTCGGGAATCAACGACGGTGCCGCCGCGGTGATCGTGATGGCGGAATCGCGTGCGGCCGCGCTCGGCCTCGAGCCCCTCGCGCGCATCCGTTCGTACGCATCGGCGGGCGTCGATCCAGCCTACATGGGGATGGGGCCGGTGCCTGCGTCGCGCAAGTGCCTCGAACGCGCCGGCTGGAAAGTCGACGACCTCGACCTGCTCGAGATCAACGAGGCCTTTGCGGCGCAGGCCTGTGCCGTCAACCAGGAGATGGCGTGGGATCCCGGCCGCATCAACGTCAACGGCGGGGCCATCGCGATCGGCCACCCGATCGGCGCATCCGGATGCCGTATCCTCGTCACGCTGCTGCACGAGCTGCGCCGGCGGGATGCGCACCGCGGCCTCGCATCGCTTTGCATCGGCGGCGGCATGGGCGTCGCGCTGGCCGTCGAACGCTGAATCGCCAGGAGCCACACATGAGCAACACGCGGAAGGTCGCCTACGTCACGGGCGGAATGGGTGGCATCGGCACCGCCATCTCACAGCGCCTCTGCACGTCCGGCTTCAAGGTCATCGCCGGCTGCGGGCCCGGCTCGCCGCGCAAGGAGCGCTGGCTCGCGGAAATGCGCGGGCAGGGTTACGAGGTCTACGCCTCCGAGGGAAACGTCTCGAACTGGGACTCGACGAAGGCAGCCTTCGACGCGGTGCGCGCCGAGCACGGGCCGGTGGACGTGCTGATCAACAACGCGGGCATCACCCGCGACTGCGTCTTCCGCAAGATGAGCAACGAACAGTGGCACGAGGTGATCGAGACCAACCTCAACAGCCTGTTCCACGTCACCAAGCAGGTGATCGACGACATGCTGGACAAGGGCTGGGGGCGCATCATCAACATCTCCTCGGTGAACGGACAGAAGGGACAGTTCGGCCAGACGAATTACTCCACGGCCAAGGCCGGCATCCACGGCTTCACCATGGCATTAGCCCAGGAACTTGCTTCCAAGGGCGTCACGGTGAATACGGTGTCGCCGGGCTACATCGCCACCGAAATGGTCCGGGCCATGAAGCCCGAGGCCATGGAGAAAGTCGTGGCCACCATCCCGGTGCGGCGCCTC
>Ga0079037_100001156_pt1 | contig 13357 bp, 13 predicted proteins | sample Mud3Dept4metaG_FD_71479 | JGI IMG/M metagenome (GOLD analysis project Ga0079037, IMG submission 71479) | Freshwater wetland microbial communities from Ohio, USA, analyzing the effect of biotic and abiotic controls - Mud 3 Core 4 Depth 4 metaG | ecosystem: Environmental > Aquatic > Freshwater >... | reverse complement strand
CATGACGCATCCCGAGGGCACGCAGATCAAGGTGAGCCGGCAGGAGCTCTCCCGCCTGGTCGGTTGCTCGCGCGAAATGGCGGGCCGGGTGCTCAAGGTCCTCGAGGAGCAGGGCCTGCTCACCGCGCGCGGGAAGACGATGGTCGTCTACGGCGTGCGCCCGAAGCTGAAGGGCAAGGCTGCGCAGATGTCCGGTCAGCCCTCTGCTCCGTCGCCGCTTGCCCTGCGCGCAAGCAAGGCCACCACGGTCGAGGACGACGAGGACGAGGACGACGACGAGGAGTAGACGTCCTCCCCGTTCGACCCGGTCAACGCGGCGCGGACGCCCCGGGGTTCCGCGCCTGCGCGATCTGTCCGCGCATCGCCTCGATGGTGGCGCGGTAATCTTTCGCACCGAAGATCGCCGAACCGGCGACGAACGTGTCGGCGCCTGCCGCCGCGACCGCGGCTATGTTGTCCACCTTCACGCCGCCGTCCACCTCGAGACGGATCTCGCGCCCGCTGCGGGTGATCAGCTCGCGCACGCGGGCGATCTTCGGCAGGGCCGACGGGATGAACGACTGGCCGCCGAATCCCGGATTCACCGACATGAGCAGCACCATGTCGATCTTGTCGAGCACGTGATCGAGCCAGTTCAAGGGCGAGGCCGGGTTCAGCACCAGGCCGGGCCGGCAACCGTTCTCGCGGATGAGGCCGATCGTACGGTCGACGTGCTCGCTCGCCTCCGGGTGGAACGTGATCCACGTGGCCCCGGCTTTCGCGAAGTCGGGAACGATGCGATCCACGGGCTTAACCATCAGGTGCACGTCGATCGGCGCCTCGATGCCCGCTTTGCGCAGGGCTTCGCACACCAGCGGGCCGATGGTGAGGTTCGGCACGTAATGGTTGTCCATCACGTCGAAGTGGACGATGTCGGCGCCGGCCGCGAGCACGGCCCGCACCTCGTCGCCCAGTCGCGAGAAGTCGGCGGAGAGAATCGACGGGGCGATCCACGGCTGCTGCATGGCTGGGCTCCTACGGATGCGCCTGCCACTCTAGCAGGGCCGCCATCTACTTCATCCCCCGGTGTTTGCGGATGATCTCGTAGGCCTCGAGCACGCGCCGCGTGCGCTCGTGCGCGGCCTCGATCATGGACTCCGGCAATCCATTCGCCACCATCTTGTCCGGATGGCTCTGGCTCACCAGGCGCCGGTACGCCAGCGTGACTTCCGCATCCGCGGCGCCCGGCCGCACGCCGAGCACCTGGTAGGCGTCGGCCAACCGGTCGGATTGCGTCCGCGCCGGGCCTGGACCGGCCTGGCCCCGCATCCGCAGCATGGCTTCGAGCGCGGCAAACTCGATCGCGGACACGCCGAGCGCCGAGCACATGCGCGCGAACACGGCGCGCGACGCAGGATTCAGGCCGCCGCCCTGCAGCGCCGCTTCGAGCTGGATCTGGACGAACAAGCGGCACAGGTCGTCGCGGCCGGCCGCAGTGGCCCGAAGCTCGCCGAGAACCTCATCGAGCGCGAAGTCCGCACTCTTGCCCTCGGTGTACAGGTCGATTGCGCGCCGCACGTCGTGTTCGCTCAGCGAGAAGCGGCGCATCGCCTCGCGCGCAGCGTCGATCTCCTGCGGGGTCACGCGCCCGTCGGCTTTCGCGGCATGACCCATCACCTGGAAGGTCGCCCGGAAGAAGGCAAGCTGCAGCGCCCGGGGATCGCCCGCGATTCGCGTGCGCGACATCTGCGCGCGCCTGTCGAATTGATGCCCGATCAGCAGGCCCACGATGGCGCCGAACAACCCGCGCCCGATGATCGCGCCGAGCACCGCTCCAATCAGCTTTCCGTACCAGCCCATGGATTCCTTGACCGTCGGGGAACGCCCCTGCAACACTGCCCGCTCGCGCGGCGCGGTATGGTAGCAGCACCCCGCGTCGCAAGCGGCCCGCCTACCGGAATCCCATCCATGTCCCAGACCGCCCCCACCCCGTCACCGCCGTTGCACGAATCCCACCTCAAGGGCCTCGCGCGCCTGCACCAGGGCAAGGTCCGCGACATCTACGCAGTGGACGACCGGCACATGCTGATCGTCACCACGGACCGCCTCAGCGCGTTTGACGTGGTGCTCCCGGACCCGATCCCCGCCAAGGGACGCGTACTCACCAGCATCTCGAACTACTGGTTCGGGCGCACGCAGCACATCGTGCCGAATCACCTGTCCGACTATTCCCTCGAACGCGCGGTGCCGGACACGGCCGAGCGAGCGCTGATCGCCGATCGCGCCATGGTCGTACGCCGGCTGAAGGCGCTGCCCGTCGAGGCGGTGGTGCGCGGTTACCTGATCGGCTCGGGCTGGAAGGACTACCAGCGCACCGGGCGGGTGTGCGGCATCGACCTGCCCGCGGGCCTGCGAATGGCGGACCGGCTGCCGCGACCGATCTTCACGCCCGCGACCAAGGAGGAACTCGGCCAACACGACGAGAACGTCTCGTTCGGGCAGGTTGCCGCGACGATCGGCGCGGAGCTCGCGGCGAAAGTCCGCGACACGGCGATCGCAATCTACGAATTCGCCGCGGCGCACGCCCTTGCGCGCGGCATCATCATCGCCGACACCAAGTTCGAATTCGGTGTGGACGAGTCGGGCACGCTCACCCTGATCGACGAGGCGCTCACGCCTGACTCGTCGCGGTTCTGGCCAGTCGACACGTATGCACCGGGCTCGAGCCCGCCGTCGTTCGACAAGCAATTCGTGCGCGACTACCTCGAGACGCTCGACTGGGACAAGACTCCGCCGGGGCCGCGCCTGCCGGCCGACATCATCCGCAAGACGAGCGAGAAGTACCAGGAAGCACTGCGGCGGCTCACCGCGTAGGCGCGCTCCGCGCCATCGCAGTATCGCCGGCCTGCAGCCGCTGCGGCCGCCCTTCCGGATCGGTCTGCGGGGCCGTGCGCGACATGGACGTCGCGCCCGGAGCCCCCACGGATGGGTTCACGGCGTCCCCGCAGACCGATCCGGAAGGGCGGCCGCGACGGCTGCTCGCCTGCGTCAGCGACAACGATTGACGACGCGCATTCGCGTGAGCATTGCGTCCGCGAGCGACAGCCTTGCGCGCAGGCGTTGGTGAGGCCGCCGTGGGCTCCGGGTTCCGGGTTCGTTCGCGGGATCGTGCGCGACATGGACGTCGCGCCCGAAGCCCCCAAGGAAGGGTTTACGGCGTTCCCGCGAACGAACCCGGAAGCCGGAGACCAGGGCGGCCGCAAAATAAGCTAGCGCGCAGCCCGCCGCAAAGCCCACGCAGCAATCACGCGATGCAGCTCGCGAACACCGTCGGTGAGCGCCGCCGGCCCCGGCTGCAGGATGACCGACGACTTCACCTCGTGCAGTTCGCCATCTCGTACCGCAGGCACGTCCTGCCAGCCCGGACGTGCCGCGACCGAGCGCGGACTGAACTTCTTGCCGCACCACGAGCCGATGATGACGTCCGGCGCGCGCCGCACCGCTTCGAGCGGGTCGGCAACGATGCGTCCGCGTCCCAGGGGCTGCAGCGCCAGTTCCGGAAACACGTCGTCGCCTCCGGCGATGCCGATCAGCTCCGATACCCAGCGAATCGCCGAAATCGGCGGCTCGTCCCACTCCTCGAAGTAGACACGTGGGCGAAGCTCGAGGCGTGCCGCCGCCGCACGGATCTCGTCGAGCCCGTTCTCGAGGCGTGACACGAGTCCTGCGGTCCTGGCCTCGCAGCCGATCATTCCGCCCAGCGTGCGCAACATGCGCAGGATGTCGTCGACGCTGCGCTGGTTGAAGACGTGCACCTCGATGCCTCGGCGCACAAGCTCGGCGGCAATGTCGGCCTGCAGGTCCGAGAAGCCGAGCACCAGGTCGGGCCGGAGGTCCATGATGCGATCGATCTTCGCGCTGGTGAACGCCGAGACGCGCGGCTTCTCCTTGCGTGCCCGCGGCGGACGCACCGTGAAACCCGAGATGCCGACGATGCGCGACTCCTCGCCCAGCAGGTAGAGCGCCTCCGTCGTCTCTTCGGTGAGACACACGATGCGCGAGGGAAAGCTGGACGATCGAGCGACGGACATCGCGGTAATCTAGCACTTGCCTGCCCCCGGCCGCCGTGCAACGCTTGCTCGGCTTGCCAGAACAACACGCCATGTTCCCTGCCCTGCACCTCAAGGTCGAGCACTGGCTCTTCGACCTGCCCGAGGCCGTTGGCGGCCAGCCGATGCGCTGGGTCGCCGCTCCGCTGCGCTACCTCTATGCCCTGCTGCGCGACCTGGCCCGCGGTGACCTGGGGCTGCGGGCGATGAGCCTCGTGTATTCCACGCTGTTCGCGATCGTGCCGGTGATCGCCGTTGCTTTCGCGGTGCTGAAGGCCTTCGGCTACCACCGCGAGCTGGAACCCGTCCTGTTCGAGTTCCTGCGTCCACTCGGCGACCAGGGCTACCGGCTCACGGCGAGCATCATGGGTTTCGTCGAGAACGTCCAGGGCACGCTGGTCGGCACGATCGGCTTCGCGATCCTGCTCTACACTGTCGTCTCGATGATCCAGAAGGTCGAGGAAGCGCTGAACTTCAACTGGCACGTGGACCGCCCGCGCAGCCTCGCCCGTCGCGTCAGCGAATACCTGGTCGTGATGCTGATCGGCCCGGCGATCGCGGTGATGGCGATGGTGCTGCTTGCGTCCATCGAGGCCAGCAGCGTCGTGGCGAAGCTCTCCGGCTTTGCGGGCGGCGGGTCGGAACGCGGGCATCTCGCCCCGTACGTCATGGTCGTGGGCCTCTTCATGTTCGTCTACGTGTACATGCCCAACACGCGCGTCAGGCTCTGGCCGGCGTTCGTCGGCGCGGTGTCCGGCGGTGTGCTGTGGGCGGCCGGCGGGGCGCTGTTCGCGCGAATCGTCGTGTATTCGACAAAGACGGCTGCCGTCTATGCGGGATTCGCCGTGGTGCTGCTGTTCCTGGTCTGGCTGTACCTGAGCTGGCTGATCCTGCTGCTCGGCGCGCAGCTCTCGTTCTACGTGCAGCATCCCGAGCACCTGCGCACGGGGCACGAGGACATCCCCATGACCGGCGCACTTCGCGAACGCCTGGCGATGTCGGTGATGTTCCTCGTCGGCGAGCGATTCATCGCGGGCGGGGCGCGATGGTCGATCAACGAACTGGCCGAGCGGCTCAACGTGCCCGGCACGGTACTCGGCGAATTGCTGTCGGCGCTCGAGGCGCACGAACTCGTGTTGACCGCGGAGGACGACACGGTCGCTCCCGCGCGCGACCTCAAGGCCATTCAACTGGGCGCAATCCTCGACGCGATCCGCCACGAACGGCCGAACCCGCGCCGGCCCAGGCCGCGGGCCGTCGCCGCAGCAGACGATGCCGCGAATCGTGCGGACGCCGCACTGCTCGAGAGCGTCCGGGGCCGCAGCCTGCGCGACCTGATCCAGCCGGAGCGGTGACCGGCCGGGCGGACCGCCTCAGGCGCCCGCGATCGTCATCTGTTCGATCAGGATCGATCCGGTACGGATACCGCCGCGAACGTCCACGTCCGCACCGACGTCGACGATGGCCCGGTACATGTCCTTGAGGTTCCCAGCCACCGTGACCTCGTGCACGGGATAGGCGATGCGTCCGCCCTCGACCCAGAATCCGGTGGCGCCTCGCGAATAGTCACCGGTGACGCCGTTCACGCCCTGCCCCATCAGTTCCGTGACCAGCAGGCCGCGGTCGAGCAGGGCCAGCATGCCGTCGAAGTCCCGCCCGCGTCCGGCGACGATCAGGTTGTGCGCGCCGCCGGCATTGCCGGTCGTGCGCAGGCCCAGCTTGCGGGCCGAATAGGTCCCGAGCAGGTAACCGGTCAGCACGCCGCCAGCGACCAGTTCACGGTCGCGGGTCGCGACCCCTTCGTGATCGAAGGGCGCACTCGCCAGCGCCTTCGGCAGGTGTGGCCGTTCTGAGATCGCGAACCAGTCGGGAAACACCCGTTGCCCCGCTGCATCGAGCAGGAACGATGCGCGCCGATACTGGCTGCCGCCACGGATCGCGCCCACGAAATGGCCGACCAGCCCGCGCGCGACGTCAGGACTGAACAGCACCGGCACCTTCATCGTGCTCAGCTTGCGCGCGCCGAGCCGTCGCACCGCGCGCTCGCCGCTGTGCCGGCCGACGCTCGCGACGCCCTCGAGTTCGCGCCAGTCGCGGGCCGTCGAGTACCAGTAGTCGCGCTCCATCTCCTCGCCTTCGACACCGAGCACCGCGCAGCTGACGCTGTGCACCGTGCCCGGATAGGCGGCCAGGAAGCCGAGCGAATTGCCGTACGCACGCAGGCCGCGGTGGCTGCTCACGCCCGCGCCCTCGGAATTGGTGATGCGCGGATCGACGGCCATGGCCGCGGCCTCGCACTCGATCGCCATCTGGCAGGCCTGCTCCGGCGTGATGTCCCACGGGTGCGCGAGGTCGAGGTTGGGGATCTCGGTCGCGAGGGTGTCGGGGTCGGGCAGGCCCGCGCACGGATCCTCGGCTGTGAAGCGCGCGATGCTGCAGGCCTTGCCGACCGTTTCCCGCAGCGCCGTCGGACTCAGGTCGGTCGTGCTGGCCGTGCCCTTGCGGGTGCCGAAGTAGACGGTGACGCCCATGCCGCGATCACGCTGGTACTCGACCGTCTCGACCTCGCCGAGTCGGGCCGACACCGACAGGCCCACGTCGACGCTGACAGCCGCCTCGGCCTGCGTGGCACCGAGCGTGCGGGCCTCTTCGAGCGCGAGGTCGACGAGCGCAAGCAGGTCGGCGCCGTCTGCCGCCGGCGTGAGTGAACGTTCGCTGGCCATCGTGTTGCCTGCCTGAAAGGGACCGTCATTCTAGCAGCGGCCGGCGCCGCACCCTTGCGTGCTAGCATTCGTGCGGAGGTCCGATGAGCGATCCCCTGGATTTCGACGAGGAACTGCCGAGCAAGAGCGAACTCAAGCGCCAGAGCCGCGACCTGCAGGACCTGGGCGACGAACTCGTCGCGCTGCCCCCGGGGGAATTCGCGGCGCTTCCGCTGCCGGAGGACGTGCAGGACGCCATCGTTGCCGCGAGGCGCATCACCAGTCACGGCGCGCGCCTGCGGCAGAGGTTGTACATCGGCAAGCTCCTGCGCCGCATCGATGTCGAGCCGGTGCGCGAGGCGCTCGCCCGCCGCAGCGAAATCGACCGCCAGCGCGTGCTCCGCGAGCGGGCCATCGAGACGTGGCGCGACCGGCTGCTCCGGGACGACGCGTCGGCCTGGACGGAACTGGCGCCGATGATTGCTACCGAGGACCTGCAGCACCTGCGTGGACTCGCCCGCCAGGCGCGTGCCGAGCAGGATGCGTCGCGGCCGCCGGCCGCCGCGCGGCAGCTGTTCCGCCGGTTGCGTGACGTCCTCCCCATCCCGCGGGCCTAGTGCCTGCAGGCTCGCTGCTACTACAATGCCGCGGTGAAACCGCTCGTTGGCATCATCATGGGGTCGACCTCAGACTGGGAGACCCTCAAGTCCGCCGCCGAAATACTCGCACGACTCGGCGTCCCTCACGAAGTGCGCGTGGTCTCGGCACATCGCACGCCCGACCTGTTGTTCGAGTACGCGAGCTCGGCCAGGGACCGGGGCCTGCAAGTGCTGATTGCCGGGGCAGGAGGGGCAGCGCACCTGCCCGGCATGGCGGCGGCCAAGACGTCGCTGCCGGTGCTCGGCGTCCCGGTACAGTCGAAGACCCTGAATGGTCTCGACTCCCTGCTCTCCATCGTGCAGATGCCGGCGGGCATCCCGGTTGGCACGCTCGCCATCGGCGCTGCCGGTGCGACGAATGCGGCGCTCCTGGCGGCCGCGATCCTCGCCAACGGCGACCCGAAGATCCGTGCATCGCTCGATGCGTTCCGCGCGTCGCAGACGGACAAGGTGCTCGCTCAACCCGACCCGCGACAGCCGCCCGCAGGCCCATGAAGATAGGGATCATCGGCGCCGGCCAGCTGGGGCGCATGCTGGCCCTCGCCGGCTATCCCCTCGCGCTGCAGTTCCGCTTCCTCGACTCGAGCCCGGACTCGCCCGGCGCCCAGGTGGCCCCGATCATCACCGGCGCGTTCGACGACCCGGACAGCCTCCGCCGGCTCGCCGCGGAGGTTGACCTCGTCACGTATGAATTCGAAAACGTACCGGTCGCCGCGCTCGAGGCGGTAGCGAAGTCGCGGACCTGCCATCCGCCCGCGGAGGCGCTGCGCGTTTCGCAGGACCGGCTGCTCGAGAAGGAGATGTTCGGCCGGCTCGGGATTCCGACGCCGCCCTTCCGCGCCGTGGACTCGCTGGCCGACCTGCGCGCGGCCGTCGCTGCGATCGGGCTGCCGAGCGTCCTCAAGACGCGGCGCCTCGGTTACGACGGCCGGGGCCAGCGCTACCTGCGCAAGCGCGGCGACGTCGAGGCGGCGTGGCACGCGCTCGGCGGAGTTCCGCTGATCCTCGAGGGATTCGTCGATTTCGACCGCGAAGTGTCGATCGTCGGCGCCCGCAGTACCCGTGGGGAAACGCGCGCGTATCCCCTCGTGGACAACACCCACCGCGACGGCATCCTGCGCGTGACGGTGGCGCCGGTGCGCAGCGCCCGGCTGCAGCAGGCGGCCGAGTGCCACTTCGCCCGCGTGCTCGATCATTTCGGATACGCCGGCGTCCTGACGATCGAGTTCTTCGTGCAGCGTGGCCGGCTGGTCGCCAACGAGATGGCGCCCCGAGTGCACAATTCAGGGCACTGGACCATCGAGGGCGCGGCCACCTCGCAGTTCGAGAACCACCTGCGCGCCATCCTCGGACTGCCCCTCGGCGAGACGCGCGCCGTCGGACACTCCGCGATGGTCAACTACATCGGAACGATGCCTGATCGCAACCGGGTCCTCGGCTTGCCGGGCGCGCATCACCACGACTACGGCAAGGCGCCACGGCCAGGCCGCAAGCTCGGGCACTGCACGGTCGTGGCACCGACGGCCGCGGAGCGGGACCGGATCACGCGAAAACTGCTGCGCGTGGCGGCCCGCTGACCGGTCGTGGCACCCGCATCCCGCAATACTGTGACGGGCCAGTTCTTGCCGCGGGTGGCGACTTTCGTATAGTAGGATCCGGAGCAAGCCATGTACCTCGAACATTTCCAGCTCACGGACCTGCCCTTCCGGCTAAGCCCGGATCCCCACTTCCTGTACCTGAGCCATATCCACTCCCGGGCCAAGGCGTACATGGAATCGACGATCTGGTTCGCGGATGGTTTCGTGGTCATCACGGGCGAGATCGGCTCCGGCAAGACGACCCTCATCGAAAGCTTCCTCAGGGAACTCGAATCGGACGTCGTGGTCGCGCAGATCAACCAGACACAGATTTCCCCGATCGAATTCCTGCAGACCATGCTGGTCCAGTTCGGCTTCAGCCCATACAAGATGCGCAAGGTCGAAATCCTGGCCACGATCAACCAGTTCCTGATCGAGCAGTATTCGCAGGGCCGCAAGGTGCTCCTGGTCGTGGACGAGGCGCAGAACCTGGGCAACAAGGTGCTCGAGGAGATACGGCTGCTGTCGGGAATCGAGACGACGAGAGAAAAGGTCCTGCACATCATCCTCGCGGGCCAACCCGAGCTGAGCACGAAAATCGACTCGCCGGAACTCGTTCAGCTCAGGCAGCGCGTCCGGTTGCGTTTCCACCTCACCGCGCTGAGCGAGCAGGACACGGCCGAGTACGTGCGCCATCGCCTGCGGGTCGCCGGAGCCGGTGAGCGCGAGATCTTCGAGCCTGAAACGTTCCCGGTCATCTACAAGTACACGGGCGGAATCCCGCGCCTTGTGAATACTCTCTGCGATACCGCGCTGCTCGTGGCCTTCGCGCAGGACCGCCAGACGGTGTCGAAGGAGGTCCTGGACGCGGCGATCAGCGAATTGCAGTGGGTCGAGTTCGTCGCTCGAACGTTCACGCAATTGCCGGGCTCGATCGAAGACACCTCACCGCAGGAGCAGCCGACCGTCGGACGCCTCGTCTTGTCGGTCAAGGGCGCGGTCGTGACTGAATGCCTGCTCGTCCCCGGACGCTGCGTGATCGGACGGACGCCCGACAATGACCTGCAGGTCGAAAACAAGTACGTAAGCCGCCATCACGCGCAGGTGATCACAACCGTGGACGGCAGCGTGATCGAGGACCTGAACAGCACCAACGGGATCTTCGTGGGCGGCAAGCGGGTCCGCCGGCACCGTTTGCAGGAGGGCGACGTCGTGTCGCTCGGCTTGCACCGGATCGCCTATTTCCGGAAGGATCGCCCGACCGCAGAGACGGTCGCACTCGACCAGGCCGATGTCGAAGCGGAAGGCGAGGAAAATGTGGAAGTCGACGAGGACCGCGACGGCTGACCGAGTCAGTTATCGAGCGAGTGCGAGTCGTACTCGGTCTGGCTGGCACGGTAATCGCGCCGCCGCATCAGGAGCACCAGGCCCGCGATCAGGCCGAGCGCGCCGCCGGCGAGCAGCAGGCTGCGCGGCCCCCCCTCCGTGAAGAAGGCGGCCACGGGCAGCGCAACGCCCGCCGCGATGTAGACGTAGGGGATCACTTCGTACAGCGGGCGGGGAATCCACATGCGACGCATCCTCGACGCGCGGTGCGTCAGGCGGTGCCACCCACGGTGAGGCCATCCACGCGCAGCGTCGGCTGGCCAACCCCGACGGGGACGTCCTGGCCTTCCTTGCCGCAGGTGCCCACTCCGTCGTCGAGTTTGAGATCGCTGCCCACCATCGAGATGCGCGTCATCACGTCGGGGCCATTGCCGATCAGCGTCGCGCCCTTGACGGGCGCCGTGATCCTGCCGTCCTCGATCAGGTAGGCCTCGCTCGCCGAGAACACGAACTTGCCGGACGTGATGTCGACCTGGCCGCCGCCGAAACTGCGACAGTAGAGACCCTTGCTCACCGAGGCGATGATGTCCTCGGGCGCATGCGACCCGGGCAGCATGTAGGTATTCGTCATCCGCGGCATCGTGACGTGCGCGAACGACTCGCGGCGCCCGTTCCCGGTCGGTGCCATGCCCATCAGTCGCGCATTCAGCTTGTCCTGCAGATAACCGCGCAGGACGCCGTCCTCGATGAGTGTCGTGCACTGCGTGGGCGTACCCTCGTCGTCGATGTTGAGCGACCCGCGGCGTGCGGGCAGCGTCCCGTCGTCGACGACGGTTACGCCACGGGCCGCGACCTGCTGTCCGATGCGGCCAGTGAATGCAGACGTGCCCTTGCGGTTGAAGTCGCCTTCGAGGCCGTGCCCGACGGCTTCGTGCAGCAGCACCCCCGGCCAACCCGAGCCGAGCACGACCGTCATGGTTCCCGCGGGAGCCGGGACGGCTTCGAGGTTCACCTGCGCCGTGCGTACCGCTTCGCGGGCCAGTTCCCGCCAGCGTTGCGACTCGAGAAACTCGGTGTAAGCGAAACGTCCGCCGCCACCCGCGTACCCCTGCTCGCGCCGGCCGTCCTGCTCGATGATCACGGACACGTTGAGGCGCACCAGCGGGCGCACGTCCGCCGCGAGCGTCCCGTCGCTCGCGAGCACGAGGATCGTGTCGTGGGACGCGCTCAGGCTGGCCATCACCTGAGTGATGCGTGGATCGAGCGCGCGCGTCGCGCGGTCGATCTCCTCGAGCAGGCGAACTTTGGCCTGGTCACCGAGCGTCTCGACGGGATCGATCGGCAGGTACAGACGATGCCCGCCGCGGGCCCGCCACGCCTGGAGCGCGCCGGCCGTGCCGGAGCGTGCGATGGCACGCGCCGCGTGCGCCGCCTCGAGCAGCGCCGGCAATACCACCTCGTCCGAATACGCGAACCCGGTCTTCTCCCCCGCCAATGCGCGCACGCCGACACCCTGGTCGATGCTGTGGGCACCGTCCTTGACGATGCCGTCCTCGAGCGCCCAGGACTCCTCGCGGATCATCTGGAAGTAGACGTCGGCGTAGTCGACTGCGTAGCCCATCACGTCACCGACGATGCGAGCCACCCCGTCCTCGTCGAGCCCGGCCGGCAGGAGCAGCGACGCGCGGGCCAGGTCGAGCGGGTCCCGGCCGACGTCCGGGGCCGCCGACAGCGGCTGCGGCGAGAAGAGCGCGGGCGGGATGCTGGTTCTCATGGGGACTCGAGTGACAGGCGTCGGTGGTCGACGGAGGGGAAATTCTGCCTGACCTCGTGCTGCCGGACGAGGTCGATATCGGCCGTGACCACTCCGGACCCGCGCGGCAGGCGGGTGAGAACGCGCCCCCAGCAGTCCACGACCATCGAGTCGCCATGCGTTTCGCGGCCATTTTCGTGGAAACCGGACTGGGCGGGTGCCACCACGTGGCACAGGTTCTCGATCGCCCGGGCACGCAGGAGGACCTCCCAGTGCGCCCGGCCGGTCGGGGCCGTGAACGCCGAGGGCAGACAGAACCATTCCGCCCCCATTGCAAGCAGACGGCGAAAGAGTTCCGGGAAGCGCAGGTCGTAGCAGACCGCAAGGCCGAGCCGCCCCGCCGGCGTGTCTACGCAAACCGGCGAATCGCCAGGGCGCATGGACGACGACTCCTGGTAGCGCTCCTCCTTCCCGGGAATCGCGACGTCGAACAGGTGGATCTTGTCGTAACGCGCAACCCGGCGTCCCTGCGCGTCGTACACCAGGCAGGCGGCCGCCAGACGGGGGTCGCCCGGCACGCGCAGGGGCACCGTGCCGCCGACGATCCACAGCCCAAGCTCGCGGGCGGTGTTGGCGAGATACGTCTGGATCGGGCCGCTGTCCGGCTCCTCGGCCATCGCGAACTTGTCGTCTTCCGCCTGCCCCATGAAGGCGAAATTCTCCGGCAGCGCAGCGATCGCCGCCCCGCGCCGCCGCGCCTCGTGCAACAGGCGTCCGGCGTCGGCGACGTTCCGGCCGACGTCCGCAGACGTCACCATCTGCACGGCCGCGACGATCGTCATTGCACCGCTCCTGACTCGGGGACGTTGCGCCCCACGACATTCTCGCTCGACTGCGCGGAGATGCGCTCGACCACGGGACTCGACCAGGGTCCCGTCACGCGGTAATAGACGCGCGTCAAACCCTGCAGCTGTCCCTTGAACAACTGGGAAAACAGCAGGACGCCGGCGGCACCCACCGGGCCACCGGCGAGCGCGCCGGCCACTGTGAGCGGCCCGGTGGGATTGCCGCTCACGACCACGGTCTGATCGTAGTCCTGCTTCAGGAGGCCGGTGCGGCCGACGACGCCGATGTCCACCGCCGGGCCCTTCACGAGCAGGTTCTGCGTGTAGGCATCGCCGGCGCGCAACTCGAAATCGCCGCTCACCGTGTCGAAGGCCAGGCCCTCGTCCGTGACGTCGCGGAAGTCGAG
>Ga0079037_100001155_pt1 | contig 13357 bp, 13 predicted proteins | sample Mud3Dept4metaG_FD_71479 | JGI IMG/M metagenome (GOLD analysis project Ga0079037, IMG submission 71479) | Freshwater wetland microbial communities from Ohio, USA, analyzing the effect of biotic and abiotic controls - Mud 3 Core 4 Depth 4 metaG | ecosystem: Environmental > Aquatic > Freshwater >... | reverse complement strand
ATCTTCTTGCCCATGCTTCTCATCCTTTTTACCCTCGTTCGACGCAAAAGGGCCGAGGATGTATTCTACTACATCCTCGGCCCCCCTTACTAGACTCAGGTTGGTAAAGAGAATTAGTGGTGCGAGGTTGTTGTGGTGGTTGAACCGCCGCCACCGCCACTGCTGCCGCCACCCCCGCCACCGCCTGCTGCTGCCGCACCTGCGCCGATAGCCAGGATTCCAACGCCAATTGCTATGGTGCCTGCACCGACTCCTGCTGCCGCAGCAGCGCCTGCTGCTGCCGCACCCCCGCTTATCGACCCTGCTGCCGCGCTCCCGCCTGCCAGTCCCGCTGCCGTCGCTGCCGACGTAATACCGACCGCGTTCATGCCGGCCGCGAGTGCAGCCGGCTCACCAACTATGAAACCTCCACCGGTCAAGCGCGGAGCCACTTCGGCCGGCACAGGGATGGCCATCTGCGATGCAGTCAGTTTGGGCGCCGGCCCGGGCGGGGCGTAGGAGATGCCGGGCTGCTTCACGATGGCATTGAATTGCGCTTCCGTCATACTGACCTTGGTCCCGTCAGCAAGAGTCATGAACGGGACGGCCGTTTGCGCGAGTGCCGGCGACGAGAAGATTGCTTGAACCAGAAATAGTGCGGATATGCCAAGTACCAGGTGTTTTCTCATACGTCTCATACCTACCTCCTTAATCAGTATCTATGTTATTGAAGCATCTTTCTTTGGGACAAACTCGTTGCCCCCCTGGTACGGGAGGTCGAGCTCAGGGCATGTGAAGGGCTTTCAGCGAAAACCGAAGTTCCAGTGTGACTTCACTGGGTGTTGGAAAATTATTGGCGGGGCGGAACTGGAAGTCCGCTTATGATACTTGACGAGGTTGTGTTCCACCTCAAAACATATTTTGATGAAGGTGCGGGGCAAAAGATGGAGTTAGCCTCCGATCCGAAGCAACGGCTCAAAGACGGCCAGGCCACTCTTGGGATTTAATTCGTCAGCCAGTTCTCGATGCTCAATCGCGTTAGGGAGAACCATAGCGCTTAGCGTTTGGAGAAAGGGATAACGTGGAAAAGGAGAAGATGGAGCTCGATGGGAGGCCAACAAGACCAATTACGGGAGGCAACTATGCGCTTGAGAATGCGCTAGGAACGACGCCGGGACAGCTTCGCGATGGACGCTCCAAGCAAAGCGAGCACTTCTTGATTCAGATTATAAGCCAGCAGGTAGTCCTGATGCGTGCAGTAACCCAGGTCAAGAGCCAGGTTCAACTGGGTTTCGAGCTCTACGGCGGAGCCTAAGGCCATCTTCAGAAACTGAGCATATTCCTTGGGGCCCCGCATGAACCCCTCCGCGATGTTCGAGGGCACCGCAACCGCTGCACGCCTCAGCTGCGATGAAAGCCCGTACACCTCGTCCCTAGAGAATCTGGAGGTGATACCATAAATCATCTTTGCAACCTCATAACCCTTCTGATACACCACCAATTCTTTATACGATTTCACCGTCGCCATATTCGTGTCCCTTCTTTCGCGGTCTCTGGTTCATCTCCTTCTGTGAAACCGTCTTTGACTCTCCTTATCTCACTATACACTATTCACTGCCTTCCTGCTATTTTTTACTCTTAATTCCCTGCTGCTATTATAACACCTGCTGCCAGCGCTACGTTTGCGAGAATCTGGGTTATGTTCAGAGTCCCAGTTGTGCGCAATACCACGCGTACGCCTGCTTTATGCCTTCTTCAAGTCGTGTCAGGGGCTGCCAGTTGAGGGCCTTTATTCTCGTGATGTCGAGGAGCTTCTTGGGCATGCCGTCGGGCTTTGTGTGGTCGAACTCCACTCTTCCCCTGAAGCCCACTATCTCTTTGACCAGCAGTGCGAGGTCACTGATCTTCTGGTCCTCCCCGGCGCCGATGTTGACGAATTCGCCTATGTGCGCATAATCATAGTTTTTGAATAGGTGGACACAAGCAGCTGCGAGGTCATCGACGTAAAGGAACTCACGGAGCGGCTCGCCTGTGCCCCAGAGCTCGACCGTTGGTAAAGGGGATGCGGAGATACCGAAATGACTGAGTGCCTTTACAAGGTCTTGATCAGGGCTTTCGGCGCTGACTGCGACGCGCGAGTTGCCTGACCCAATTTCACGGTTGCCGTACTTAAGGAAGTCTTTCCTGATGAGCTCCGTCTGCCCGTTTGAGAGGAGCTTTGCCAGGTGGAATTTACGGATGAGGGCGGGCAGGACATGGGAGTTATCGAGATCGAAGTTGTCGTTCGGACCATACAGATTCGTCGGCATGGCAGAAATGAAGTTTGTCCCGTATTGCTCGTTGTAATATCTACAGATCTTGATCGCCGCGATCTTGGCAATCGCGTAGGACTCGTTCGTTGGTTCCAGAAAACCGGCTAGGAGATGCTCTTCTTTCATAGGCTGCGGCGCGAGCCTCGGATATATACAGGAGGAACCTAGATTGAGAAGCTTCTTCACGCCATACTTGTAAGCGGTGTGGATGACGTTTGTTGCTATCGCGAGATTGTCGTAGATGAACTCGGCCTTATACGTGCTGTTTGCAAGGATTCCCCCGACCTTTGCCGCAGCAAGGAAGACGTATTCCGGGTGCTCTCGCTCGAAGAAGGCCTCGGTGTCTGTCTGCCTTCTCAGGTCGAGCTGAACAAGACTGACCGGGGACCGGGGACCGGGGACGGGTAATGGGGGATGCCGGCGAAGGTAACTGGAGACGATGTTCGTGTACCCGGAGGATATGAGCCTGCGAATGATGGCGGAGCCGACCATGCCTGTGCCGCCTGCCACAAAGATTCTTGAGTCGCGTTCCGATTGTGTTTGTCTAACCGTGGTCATCTCGACCTATCGACGATACTCTCAGCGGCCTTCGGTGATTCGCTCGTGCAGTGCAAAATCGTGGTTGGTGTACGTGAACCCCTTGCCCTGAGACGCTCGTATGCCTTCTCCCGGCGGATCGATTCCTACCATCTTGAGATCGAAATCGACCATGATCTTGGCCAGCTCTCGAAATGTTGTCCTGGGTTCCCATTGCAGCTTCTTCCTGGCCTTTGTGATGTCCGCCTGCAGATGCGTGACCTCGGTAGGCCTGAAGTAGCGCGGGTCAATTTCAAGGATGACATCGCCTGTTTTTAGAAGCGAAGAATGGGGCGAACACAGGGACCGAACAATCCCTTTCCCGTCAACGCCGTGCCCCCTCCACTCGAGTTCCACGCCCGCGTACTTGAATGCTTCCATCACAAACTCTCTCACTGAGTGGCTCTCGCCCGTGCCCACCACGTAATCGTCGGGGCCCGCCTGCTGAAGCATGAGCCACATCATCTCCACGTACTCCGGGGCAAACCCCCAGTCTCTCCGGGCATCGAGATTTCCCAGGTATAGTCTCTTCTGGTGCCCCGCGAGTATGTTGGCCAATGCCCGCGTAATCTTTCTGGTGACAAAGGTCTCACCCCGCCGCGGGGACTCGTGGTTGAAGAGTATACCGTTGCAGGCGAAAAGGTTGTAGCCTTCCCTGTAGTTCACTGTCATCCAGTATGAATAAACCTTCGCAGCGGCATACGGGCTTCTCGGGTAAAAAGGTGTTAGTTCGTTTTGAGGGGGAGATGCGCCACCAAACATTTCAGAAGACGACGCCTGATAGAACTTCGTCGTTATACCGCTTCTCCTGATTGCATCGAGCAAACGGGTTGTGGCCAGCGCCGTGATGTCTCCCGTGTACTCAGGCATGTCAAAGCTCACGCGCACGTGGCTCTGAGCCCCCAGGTGATAGATTTCGGCCGGCTGGACGTTATAAATCAGGTTTGCAACCTGGCCTGAATCGGAGAGGTCACCGTAGTGAAGGAAGAGTTTCGTGCCCTCCACGTGCGGGTCCGCATACACGTGATCTATCCTGTGCGTATTGAAGGTGCTGGCCCTGCGAATGAGGCCATGGACCTCATAGCCTTTCGAGATGAGAAACTCCGTCAGGTAAGACCCATCCTGTCCCGTGATCCCTGTTATGAGCGCTCGCTTTTGCATATCCTTACTGGCCAATCAATCATTTACTGCGTTGATAGCGAGACATGTCCGACTGTCACGCCTTATATATCTTACCATTTCTGACGCCGCTTGTCTTCAGAGCGTTTCTGGTGTCAATGATGAGCCGCGCATGTTTCTCCACAGCCTTGTAATCGACATTCGCATGATTGGTCACGATCACCACCGCATCATACTTTCTGAGACGTTCCGGGGTGAGTTTCACCGAGGCCTTGGCGAAGTTGAACTTCCTTGTCTTCTTCAGTTTAGGGATGTACGGGTCGTGGTAATCGATGGTGGCGCCTGCATGCTCGATCAGTTCCATGATCACAAATGCAGGGCTTTCTCGGTCATCGTCCACGTTCGGTTTATACGCGACCCCGAGGACCAGTATTTTTGAGCCTTTCAGACATGTCCCTCTGTCGTTCAGTGCGGACATCAGCTTCTGGACAACGTAGTTGGGCATGTTCGTGTTGATTTCCCCAGCCAGCTCGATGAACCTCGTTGCAACCTCATACTCCCGTGCCTTCCAGGTGAGGTAAAAGGGATCAATTGGTATGCAGTTGTGCACGTAAATACCCTGAGACACAGCAAACGTATGGGTGTCTGCGACCTCGACAGAGTAAACAGGTAAGCTGCGGCGCTCCATGCTGATGTTCTTGACTGCGGCCGAGGGCATCAGGGTGTTTTGCCTCTTCATGGTCGGTCGCGAGACATTCTTGAGATAATGTTCCAGCTTTCTACCCTTATCGTCAACGAACCAGTCGGAAAGAAGATTTATCTGGTCGTGACCGTTGATGAGGAGACGGGGTTTGTTTTTTTTGAGGGCTGGGCATATTCCAAATTCCTGCAAAAGGTAAAGAGCCTGATGGAGTAAAATCTTATTGATAGAAAAATAGCCGATCGTAAGTGAATTATCGTGGTGCGTATATTGCCTGGTATTCTTGCGATAACACCTCATCCCGGATCTCAGGTGCACATCGCCATCCCCGCGGAAAAGGCCTATCAGCAATGAACGTTTTGTGCCTTGATCAGAAGCAAGAAGTTCACCCGGTATCGTCATCGTGTAAGAGTCTGTGCCACACTGAAGCCGTTCGACTAACAACCAACCCAACAAGGGTGAGTTTAGTCTAATGTAACGGGTTTTCCAGCGGGGCGAGAGCGAATCAGAGCAGGAGAGACCTTTTTCATCGATGATGCGTTTAATGTCTTCGTAGAGCTCAAGCTCGTCCCGGTTGATCGCAAGCCTTATTCTCGCCCATCCTCTTTCCCTTGTGGCGCACCCCTCCGAAAGATAGTATCCGATGAGGCGCGCCCATGATTCATCGATACGGACGACCGCAGGGAACAGTATGATGCCGCCCCCTCTTCCGGTGGCCAGCACGAGGTCTTCATGTGCGAGCCGGATTTTGTTATCCTGCTCGAGCCTTTTGAAAACGGCGAGGGGAAGAACGTTATCCCTGATCCAATCATATTTCCGGTCCCCTTTCTCGGCAGCGTAGATCACTTCCTTGAACTCCTTCCATGAACCGTTCCTGGGCCTGACCCGAACCCTGGAAGACCAGGATTCGTCCAGTTCATCAATCAAATCTATAGTGACCTGACTATGGGGCACATGGCCAGTCGAGACGGGGCCAATTGACAGAGGCAATATGTCGCCTTTCTCTAATTGTCGTGCTTCCGCTGTTTCGAGCCCGTTATCTTTGATCCGCAGCATCAGGTGCCGGTCTGTTACCGAGACCGTCCTGTTATCATTAGTTGTTACGGTGAGAATGGGGCCGTCATACTGCCGTCTGAACAGATGCGTAACCTGTTTCCACGACTGTTCGCCGCTTGATATCGCGATGGATCTGATAAACAGGTTCGAGGGGGTGGTGAACTCGACACCCTCATGTGTTCTTATGCCGTGTTCCTTTCCGACACTCTCAAACAACTCGCCGATACAGACCACATGCGACCGGGTACAATTCTTCACTAATACGATTTCGTCTCCTATGATGCAATGGCCCCCAAGTCCCGGTCCTGGATAGAAGGCCTGGAAGCCGAATGGCTTAGTCTTGGCTGCCTCGATCACTTCCCACACGTCGATGCCCATGCGGTCGAAGAGCACCTTTAGCTCGTTGACGAGCGCGATGTTGACGGACCGGTAGATGTTTTCGAGTAGCTTTGCAGCCTCAGCCACCTTTGTGGAAGAGACGGGCACAACGCGTTGCATGATCTGCCCGTAAAGGGCTGCGGCAGCCGTCAGGCAGGCCCTGGTGTATCCCCCGACAACCTTGGGAATCATTGCCGTTGTGTACTGGCTATTGTTCGGATCCTCCCGCTCCGGAGAAAAGGCGAGATAAAAATCCTTGCCCGCCGTCAAGCGGGACGCTTCGAGCATGGAGCGCATGTCCTCATCCGTCGTGCCGGGATACGTAGTCGATTCGAGTACCACAAGTTGCCCTTTACGCAGGTGCCGGGCTATCTCGCGTGTTGTGTCGAACACGTATGTCATGTCAGGCTCCCGGTTCCTGTTGAGCGGCGTGGGCACGCATACCAGGATACAGTCCATGTCAGAAAGGCGCGAAAAATCTGTCGTCGCCGAGAAGAGGGGGGACCGGCCTTTTGCGCGGGCGACGAACGGGGCAATGCGCGAACCACTGATATGCTTGATATAGCTCTTGCCCTGGCGAAGGAGTGCCACTTTCTTAGCATCGATGTCAAAACCGGTGACGCTGAAGCCGGCCTTGCAGAACTCGATTACCAGCGGCAGGCCTACGTAGCCAAGCCCAATTACGCCGATCTGGGCTTTCTTCAATGCGATTTTCTGGGTCAGGTCCATGTGTCTCCTCGCTTACCTAAAGGCCGAAAAAAGAACAGGCTACCGCCGTTGCGTTCTTCACCCGGTTTGTGGTCTGAATACATGTGCACGTCGCAATTATTAGGTCCAAAGTCCTAACGCCTCTGCCCTACCTTAAAGCGGGGCTTTGGCCATTGCAACTAAATTCTCGTAAATAAGGGTTTTTTAAAGCACGGTAAGTCGTAAAGCAAAATGTAGGCCAAATTTCCTAAGCTTGACACCTGACGGGTGAGACCGCAGCCTGGCTGCCCGCTCCGGCACTTTCCAGCATTGGTTCTCGGAGGCTCATGAACCTTACAGACCTGCCGGGAGCGGCGGCAAATAGATGCCGATGCCACCGCGATGCCGCTGAGAAGGGCGTTGCTTACCTGGGTTCTGTTATCTATCGAGGTCGAGGCGGCCGATGAATCTCCTGAAGCATTCTTGGAAAGGTTTTTCATAGTGAGAGAAGGCTTCGCTGGCAGAGAGATTTACCAGCAGTTGCTCCCAGTTCAAGAACCCCTCACACAACCTCATTAGTTATATGGTTGGGTGGGCAAAGCAAGAAGCATGGTGTGCTGTACGAGGTCTTTGTGACTTCCTGGAGTTGACGGAAGGTCGGGATCCATCGGCTGTGCAATGTTTAACTGAAATTGCAGGAGGGGGTTGGTATGACGACGTACCATAGAATCCACCGCCAGTGCTTCCGGCAGGTGGGACAGACCAGCACCTCTTCACACATTCGATGCTGACCCCTCGGATCGAACGTTTAGGAAAAGAAAGGGTAAGGCTAGCGCCGGGCCGAATTTGCCACGGTAGTCATCTTGCTGTTATTTAAGTGACTGAGGATTATCTCTGCGACTAATCTGTGAACCGGTATGCCTTCTTCTTGGGCTACACGCTTCAACTCGCGCAACAAGACCTCATCCATGGCGATCGTCATCTTTGTCTCATCCTCAGATGGTTGCATGGGGAGCGCGCTTGCGAGCTCGAGGAAGAACCGCTGTGCGATTGCCAGCTCCCGTTCCGTAACAGCATTGGTAACTGGGTCCCTTGCTTTTCTGAGGACCGACAGTAATCCCTCGAAGTATACCTTGATATCCTTTATGCTCCTGAGTTCCGTACCGGTGCCCATCTCCTTGTGCATGACCATCCGGACCAGGAAGTTACAGAGCATGATCTTGTCCGACCTTGGTGCTAAGCGGTCTCCTGCGGCGAGAAACTGGAGTCCGTTGAGGGTATCCTCCACTACCTGTGTTGCATTCTGGAGAAGGAACTGGTCATGAGGGTCCATTACAAGCTGTCTGTGCCCTTGCTTTGCTCCGGAGCATGCCATCAAGAGCCGTGAGACGGACGAGGCAAGCTCCCCCAATTCCAAAGCGGAATACTCTGGACAGGGGCGTACCTCCTCCTCGTGCATGTCCGGACCTGTCCGCGCGTCAAATGGCGTACGTCTCGGCAACGTCACTCACCCCCGTGGTGATCTGAGGCTGATGCACGCATCTCACGTTTAGTCTGGATTTTTCTACCCAGCCGTATATCCTTTCTTCGTTGTTCGAGCCAGTCTTGAATAATATCACCAACGAAGTTATCAATTGTGCTGCGTTGCTGGCAGGCTAGACCTGTGAGCTGCTCAGCTGCGTCACGAGGCAGACATACTGTGAACTGCACATAGCTAGCCATAGATACTCCTCAGCACCCCCGGTTCGGACCATACTGCATCGGCGAGAACATGGACTCACGCTCATGGCCTTTGTAAGAGTTGTCGGCAGGTCTGTAAAATACATAAATGGGCTTTGCACTTTGAAGCGGCTTGGCGCAAGGGAGCAGCCCGATACCTGGCGTATGCAAGCTTCATTACCTATGGGGAAGCGAAGGGAAGCAGTGACGAAAGAACGACCCAAGGTCAGATGTGCACAGGTGGATAACCCGTTTGGATATCACCTTCACCTTTACCCCAACGGCTCGCGCCAAGCGAAGGGCTCGACTGACCCCACGAAGGCCAGGCTTTATCGCCTTATTACTTGGGTTTTCTTCCCCTCGGCAACTTTCCGTGTTGTGCGATCGTCAGGCCCCACGACGCAGGCATGAATCAGGTAGGTCAGCCTCCTAAGCCTCGGTGTGCCTCCCACCCCTACCGTTGCTTTTCAGACATAGAACCTAAACTGCGAACGCAGACTTTGGCCCTCTGTTTGCAACGAGGGAGGCAATACACGCCATAGGGGAGGAGTTACAATGGATCACCACCAACAACGAGCCGGTAAGTTTCTGACCCTACTGAGTGAGCAACAAGATCGTTTGAGCAGAGATCGGAAGAGGCGAGACTGGCCGGCTGCTCTTATCACAGCCATCTCTGCAGTCTGCCTGCTGGCCGCCGGGGGTATAGGGTACCTCTCTCTTGACGCCAAGATCAAGCCGATGGTGTCGACCGCGAATCAAGTAGAGGACTTGAAGAAAGAGATGGCCGCACTTGACCAGCGGATGCAACTCACCGCGTTGGGTGCCCGGGTCGACGAAGTATTGGCCGCCAATTCCCAACTTAAGGCAAACGTGGCACAGTTCACAGAGGATATGGAGATATTGAAGGCGGGGCAAAAGAAACCATCAGCGTCTCGAAAGCGGTGAAACTCATGTCACGAAAGTACCACGGGTCTTCGTCCCGCAGTCACAGTTTTGACAGACGCGCCGCTAGTCGAAGAACATGCGGTAGGCCTATTTCTGGCTCAATGTTCTTGCTTGTCCCTCACCTCCTTGTGCATGGGATGTAGAGCGATGGCATGCCGCTCGAGCACGATTTACACCGCGGTGTGGGAGCGGCTAGACATTTACCCGTTTGCATGGTTGGCGACATTACTATTCCCGGTCCAGACTGCTCCTTAAAGTGTACACGCCTGGCTGAAGGTTTCCAGAAAAACACATGAGGGCGTGCCTAGAACCTCTGTCAGTTCCCATACCGAATCCAGATCTCGAAAGATCAAACTCTCGATTGACCCATTCCTGCTTGCGACAATCTGACGTTAGTCATAAGAATGGGCAGTTCGCCTGGCACTTGAGGATACGGTAGAAGACAAAACCTGCTAGGCTGTTTCTGTCCGCACTGTCCGACTATCATGCTCTTCCGACTGGTCCCTGCCGACCCTCGCTACCTGATCCGCATATGCCGCAGCCGTGATGAAGATTTTGGAAATCCGCCTGGTATCAAGCTGGAGCTTGGTGGCATGGGCGAAACATTGTTCCCACTCGCCACTCTCGTACGTGACGACCAGATCGTAGAGCCGTCTATACTCGTTTTCTTTGCCGAGCAGCGCCTCCTTGACCCCTCTATTCAGACTCATTCCTTTCAGAATCTCTCCGAGCGGACGGCCAATCAGTACGTGGAGCATCGAGAACATCCCCATGAGGAAGAGGTCAGACTTATGCCCCTTAAGGCCGACATCTTCGGCCAGGAGCTCACACATCCGGCCCCTGATCAGCGAACGCACCACCACTTCCGGCGGTTCATCGGGTCCCATCAAGGTGAGAAGGACAAGCGAGGCCCATCTCCTCACCTCTTTCTCGCCCAGAAGAACGATAGCGCGCAGAATGGAAGTAACCTCGTCCCTGAGCCCGAAGTACGGCGAGTTGATATACTTGAGCAAAGTGTAGCAGAGCGTCACGTCTTGTTTAATGACCCGTTCAAGAGCGTGAAAATCAAGCTCCCGTCTGCTCAACTCCCTGAGGATTTTCAGGTAATTGCGCTTGTAACCTGGCATATCGTGTCCTTGCACGATCACGGGCTTCGCAAAAAAGGCTCCCTGGAAGAATGTGTAGCCCACTGCGAGAGCCGCCTTGAGCGCATCCCGGGTCTCCACCTTCTCGGCGAGAAGCTTCCGGTGGCCATGTGCCAGTCCCTCCACAATAGACCGAGTTTCCTCCGCGGTGGCCTTGGTGACATCGACCTTCACGATGTCAGCCAGGTCGAGTAAGGGATTCTGCATGGTGTTGTCCGCAGCGCACCCGGTGAGGGCCAGCAGATATCCCACTTCTTTAAGCTCACGACAGGCGTTCAACACTTCATCATCGAGCTCCGTGTATTCCGCAATCTCGATCACTGTGGATTGATTAGGAATGCTCCTGGCAACACCGTTGATCAGCAGGGCTCTCGTAACCCTGATGAATGCCTTATGGGGAGGAGTCACGATCTGTTCTGCCAGGAACAGGAATGTGTTGCGAATTACGGCCAGGGAAGCCTCTGTCTCATCAGCGGCATCGTTCCCGTAGATCGGTCCCGAAGGAGTAAGCAGTTCATACCCGATCACTTTCTGGTTCCGGTCGAAAATCGGTTGGCGGGCGACATAGATGTCCATATTTTCTCTTTATCGGTAAGTTAGGCCAAGAAATCAATGTCTCGCTCAGTAGGGAAACTATGCCCGGTGTGTCAACCTTCGGCGGATGCAGGATTCTATTCATCCCCGGGAGGGCGACTCAAGAAATCGAGGACTTCGCGTGCGCTCCGTGTCCGGTCACCAAGACCTTGTGAGACAAGCCGTGTCAGGGTGAAGAACGAATCGAAGTCCATGCCGGTAAAGACCAGCCCTATCCCCTCGTCATCGTGGCGGACAACGAGGGCACTTGCAGTGAGGGAACGCGGGGAACAGCCTTCCGGTGAGGTTATGCGTACGTCTACCCTTTCATTGAGCGGAATCCTCAGGGGTGTCGTCAGGTACACCCCTCCCAGGCTGAGGTTGGCTGTCTGTGCGGCTATGGCGGTAGCTCCCCAGCTAACCACCACATCCACCGTGAACGTGATCCGGCTGAAGCGCCTTTTGTCCATGTGCGTTACCCCGTAAGGGCCTGTCTGAACTTACAAGGTTATCGGAAGAATCGGTGAAGGCCACAAGATGCCCCGCCGTGCCGTGCAACACTCCTCCTCAACTTATGCCCCACCCCGCCGATAACCGAAGCAGAGGGACAGTCTCTGACATCATCGGAACTAGGGACGGAGAGGAGGATGGTATGGATACTTTGAGGATCGAGCGAATGGTGGCGCTGCATGGGACCCCGCGGGGCTCCCAGAGCTCAGCGCGGGTACAACAGAGGGCGGGCCCCTACCTTAATGCTGCGGCCAGGGCACGAGAACGGGATGGACTAAGAAAGTCAGAGAGCACCTCCTTTCTTGTGGATGAGACTTCCGTTCGGTTCTCGTACGATAAGGAGATAGGACGTATTGTGATGCAGGTACTCGACAAAGACTCCGCCACGGTCGTGAAGCAGCTTCCCCCGGAGGAGGTGGTTGCATTTCTCAGGCGCTTCCGCAAGGCCGTGGCACTGCTGGTGGACAAGACAGCGTAGTAGGTTCCCGTACTGGTCTATTTGTCGTTTCTAAAGGAGGGGAGCATCAGCTCCACCTTACTCCAGCTCAATGGGTTAGGGCCTGACCGTGGGCAACTCTCTTGTTCTCGCGCTTAACTCTTCGGTAAACTCACCGATCACTCTGTAAAGAATAGTGGGTAGGAAAGAAGGAGACGATGACTATCCTCATCGACCTTGGTAATGAGCTCATGGCGGAGGCACTCTCCCAGCTACTGGTGAGGGCCGGATATGATCACGTAGTCAGGGGCGACAGAACTCCTGCCAACGGGTTCATCCCGGGTGTGCTCCTCGTTGATGACACGACCCTCAGGCAGGAGATCCTCACGCGGTACCCCGAGGCAAAGGTGCTTCTCATCGATACGGGCATAAAACCGGAAAATCTGCCGGCCCTGCTCCTCTCGTACCGGATACACGGGGTGCTCTCCCCCGCTACGGAAGTTCATCTCCTGAAGAAGGCGCTCAGAGTGGTGAGCGAAGGACAGATCTGGATCGACAACGAGTCGGTCAAGGCCGTGCTCTGCGACTCCGGCGCCATCTCTCAGAAAGGGAAGATCAGCCATATCACCGGCAGGCAGGAGGAGCTTATTGCGTGCATCTCCGAGGGGTTGAGCAACAAGGAGATTGCACAGAGGTTCGGTCTCTCAGAGCATACGGTGAAGGCGCACCTCAACAGAATCTACCGCAAGCTCGGCGTTACGAGCCGATCCAAGCTGATGGCACGGGCCATGAAGGGCCGGCAGGCAGTCTCTGCGATGACCCGCCTCCCTTGTTCTCCTTGATAGTTCTTCTTCCTTTGCCCTTCTACGGCCAGTACATACTTCTTCAAAAGGAGGACAGGCGGTGTTCCTTACGAGATGGCCGTCCTTGCAACTGCCCACAAAGTGATACGTGTATTGTTTGCCTTGTTAGTTCATCAGAAACATTTTGAAGAAGGAGGAATTAGATGTAGTTGACTGAAAGATCTGTAGCATCTCTTCCCCAAAATGGTGCACAATTCATCCCGAAACGAAGAATGCCGGCCATCGTGGCCATGGGCATTCCTAGTGTAGTGTCCCATAAATAACTTTACATTTGAGTGTGACTGTACCATAGTCATACGCATGAATCGAACAAGTACGATTATGTTGTCCCCCGAAGAACGGTCGACGTTGGAGATCTG
>Ga0079037_100001154_pt1 | contig 13357 bp, 8 predicted proteins | sample Mud3Dept4metaG_FD_71479 | JGI IMG/M metagenome (GOLD analysis project Ga0079037, IMG submission 71479) | Freshwater wetland microbial communities from Ohio, USA, analyzing the effect of biotic and abiotic controls - Mud 3 Core 4 Depth 4 metaG | ecosystem: Environmental > Aquatic > Freshwater >... | reverse complement strand
AACCTCGTTGAGAAGTCCTCCAATGAAGCATGATTTCAGCATGAGAAATCAATCCTGGGATTGCATCGGCAATGAATTCCTGACACGCAGCGCTGTTCCTGTTTCAGAGGTCTCTTTAAAGTTGCAGACAGGACATTCTCACCGCATCCACCCCTCCCTAGTGACACCGCATTTGCACCGATAGGGTATACTATGCTCATGAAGGTGAAAATCAAACTTTTCGCATCGTTGCGACAGTTCGGCCCTGAAGAGCAGACGGTAGACCTGCCCGAGAATGCCACGATTGATGAAGTTGTTAACTCCCTGAATCTCCCCAAGATGGCGCTCCTCAGAATTGTGAACGGGGAACACAGGCCTGCGCAATATACCCTCAAGGACGGCGACGAGCTTGCCCTGTTCCCTCCCATCGCCGGCGGTTAGCCTGCGGCCGCAGACAGTTCTAACCCTCAGCAACTACCAGAAAAACCAGGTCTTTTCCTGAAAACCATGTAGTTTCCCACCGTTTCCCAGCATCGACAGGGACGCTGTTGAGAGTAACTTCTCTGCACGCCTCCCAGAAATCCCGGGGCTTTTCCGAGACGAAACTGATTATTTCGCCGGCCCCGAGGACGACACCCTTGCGCAGTATGCCGGGTCCCAGCTCAGACATGAGGAGATTGAACAGCTTGATTCGAACATAACCCTCCCCCTGGGCGGACGCTTCTCCTGTTTCGTGGTGGGTAATCGCACTCCGAAACGAGGAGTATGCACCCCCGCGCCTGAGTGTGGCGCCGACGAGCCCGGGCATGGCAGCGGAGAGCGCAAGTGTTGAGCCGTCTTTCACGACAGATCTTTCGAGGTCGTCGACCGGCTTTCCGTCAAGAATAATGGACTGTATCTTTTCCACTGTCTGCGCGTCTGCGCCGATCTCTTCCCGGAGAAACGAGGCTACGCTGCAGCCGGTACGGCGCCTAATCAGCACCCCCTGCTGGAGCAGAAAAAAGAAATGGGAGATAAGCGGCCTGTCCACAATAAAAGCAAGATGGGGATACGACTGAGCTTCAGAAGATCGGTTATTGATCAGACTCTGCTCACCTCCTCTTCATTGTCTTGAAAATGCGTTCTCTGTTGTCATGCCGGCTTGCCTGCCTGTCCCTGCCTGCCGGCAGGCAGGCGGTAGGCAGGTCCGGCATCTTTCCTAAGAAGGACTACGAACAAGCCGGAGTGACATATGTTCCATTATCATACCCCTTGGTGGGCCTGAGTTCATGACGATGGCCTCAGGAAAAAAAGAAAGGAGAGACGTGAGTCTCTCCTTTTCGAAAGAGATGCGGACAGGCTACCAGTTGAAAACCTTGTCCAGGTCCTCGTCCTTGACCCCGAAGGTGACATTGTGCGGGGCAAACTTCTCGGTCTTGAAATAGTCCGGCAGCCGGTCATGCTGAGGGGTGAAGCCGGCCCGGGCATTGAAGTCCCGCTCCATAGAGAGGACCTTTTTCCCGAGTTCGGTCACGCCGTCACCCGTAAGATTTATGCCGTAGAAGGCGTTGAGCATGTCGAGCATCGCCTGGAAGGTGTCGGGCTGATCGAGCACCGCAAAGGCGATGAAGAGACACATGCCGGTGGAGTCGATCGCCGCGGTCGCTATCTGCAGGTTTCTCGAAAGCTCAATCTGACCTTCGGGCTTCAGCGCGTTCACATCGCCGCCCACCTTCAGGACGTTCTGCGCAACTGCGTATCCCGCAGTGTGGTCTGCGCCCATGGGGCTCGTTGCATAGGTGACACCGATGCCCTGCACAGCGCGCGGATCATAGGCAGGCATCGCCTGACCCTTCACCACCGGGACCCTTTCGACGCCGTAGGCCTTGCCGGTAACGGCAGCCCCGCTGCCGAGGATACGGCCGAGGTGCGTGCCTTTGCCGACTTCGTGTATCATCCCGATTGCCGCGTCAGCATCGCCGAACTGCGCGAGACCCGCCTCCATGGCAACAGCGATTGTCGCCCCCATCTCGATTGTGTCGATACCATAGTTGTCATCCAGAAAGTCCATCATGGCTATCTTGTCGAGGTCGCTGATGCCGCAGTTCCCGCCATGGGCCCAGACGGTTTCGTACTCAGGCTGCTTGGTGAGGTAGTGGCCATCTTTATCGTTATATGTTCCCGAACACTGGATAACGCAGCCGCGGTGGCAGCCATGGGTCGGGTTGCCTCCCCGCTTTGTCTCGGTCTCTGCCTGGGTCTCGCCGCTGATCTTGGAGGCCCCGTCGAAGCGGCCCTGCTTGAAGTTATACGTCGGATAGCCTCCAACTTCGTTCAGGATGTTCGTCAGCACGTTCGTGCCGTAGGCCGGAAGGCCCTGTCCGGTGACCGGGTGATTCTTGAGACCATCGACGAACCTCTTGTTCGCATCTTTAAATTTTTCCAGGTCCTTCGGGGCCCGCATCGGCATGCCGGTATCATCCAGGACGATCACCTTGACGTTCTTGGCGCCCATGACCGCTCCAACGCCACCGCGGCCTGCATGCCGGGTCGGCCGCTGCTCCATGTCCGTAAATGCTATAGTCGAGGAAGCCATCTTCATCTCGCCGGCCGGTCCGATCGAGATGCAGGATATTTTCTCGCCGAATTCTGCCTTCATCTTGGCGACCAGATCGTAATTGGGAAGCATCCGCAGGCTGTTGTCCGCGGCGATCTTGACCCCGTCCTTGTTGATGAAAACCTTGTAGAGGTCGCCGCTGTTCGGCTTCCCTTCAAGCACGATCGCACTGTACCCGAGCCGCGCCAGAACCTGGGAAGGCTGACCTCCGGAATTCGCCTCCTTTATGCCCCCGGTGAGCGGACTCTTGCAGCCCACGGAAATACGGCCGGACATGGCGCCTGCAGACCCACTCAGAAGGCCCGGGGCTATGACCAGCTTGTTCTCGCCGCCCAGGGGATGGCATGACGGGGGGACTTCCTTCGAAACAATCGCTGAAGTCAACGACCTGCCGCCAAGACCCGCATACTCACCAACCGGTACCACTGTCGCCTTAGGGCCTCCATCGGCCCCCACATCGATTCTCAGAATCTTATCCATACCTTCCTCCTCTTCTCCTGCTGAATGCCCACACAAGGTTATCTGTCGATCATCAGTACGCATTCACCATCCGGTGAATGATTAAACATCCGAAGATATAATAAAACTATATGGCAATAACGCGCCCCTGTCAAATAGAAACTTACAGAGAAACATACAGAGCATACTACTGTGCATCAACCTCTACTTAAGGGGATATATAGTTGCATCCCAGAGGGCGCAATTTCGCATCAGCAAGTCGCCGGTTCGCATTTGATTCCGGGCCTCATAATAAAAATGGAGGGCTTTCAAGCACTTAGATGCCTGAAAGCCCTCCATTTTTATAAATCCTTTTCAAAATCTGCGGCTTTTTGTAAGATAACGAGAAACTGCTTGATGATATTGTAATGCGTAGTAATGAGACTATCTCATCAAGTCGGTTGAAGAAGGAACGAGTCATGATTAATTTCGAGAAAACAAAGGGGACGAGTAAAGATATCCCGTTAATTTGGTGACTTAAACAGGACGAATAGCATGCACGTTAAAGTTTGGGGTTGCAGAGGGTCTATAACGACGCCCGGGGAAAAAACACTGCGCTATGGCGGCGAATCGACATGTATCGAGCTGACATCAGACACAGGACAGAAGATCGTAATAGATGCGGGCTCCGGCATACGTAAATTGGGGCAAGAGTTATTGAAAGACAAGACCGTTTCGAGTATCACCCTTCTGCTCACCCATTCTCACTGGGACCATCTCGCAGGTTTTCCGTTCTTCTCGCCCGCATATCTTCCGGACTTTTCCATAGTCATCTGTGGTGGCCCCATGGCGCAACAGTCCGTCTTGAAATACTTGACCCATAAGATGGAGCCGCCTTATTTCCCGGTGGCCTTCAGCACCTTGAAGGCCAAATTTGAGATGGGATGCATCTGCACCCGGCAATTCTGTGATCACAGACTGCCCGGCCATGATTCTTCCATGATGTGCCATTCGATCCCCCTGAATCATCCCAACGGCGGTTACGGATTCAAATTCACAGGCATAGACAAGACATTCGTCTTTCTGACAGACAATGAAATACGATATCACCATGAGACCGGACTTCCCAGAAAAGCCTACCTCGATTTCTGCGGCAATGCCGATCTCCTGTTTCATGATGCCCAGTATACTGAGGCTGAATATGAAAGGACACGCTCCTGGGGACACTCGACATTTAGGGACGCAGTCGACCTTGCCATGGAGGCGGGGGTGAGACGTCTGGGGTTATTCCATCATGATCCCGACCGGTCGGACAATGAGATTGATCGCCAGGTCGATTGGTGCCGCGAGTATATTCTCAAGTCCGGGAGTCCTCTTGAATGCTTCGCATGCGCCGAGGGAATGGACTTGAAAGTATAGGCCAACCGCGATCGTGAGGGGAACAGGAGCGCATCCATGACCATTACCCGGTGATTATTGGAAACCAATGGGGTATCCCTTGACATTGAATAAGATGGATAACCCTACCCAGTCGTTCTAGCGGGGGACCCGTTGCTTTCATTATCCCATCTTTAATTTCTTTTAGGCCCGAGGTTTGGGTATGTCGGTGGAGTCTGAGAGAACAGGCAACGGCTTTCGGGATACTCTGCCCCTATGGTCCTCAACTTCTTTTCCTCTGCATCCGTCCCCGGTAAATTCTATGCGCTCGACTTTTCCATCCGGCCGCTGCAAATACTGGGCTTCGCTCTCTTCTACTTTCGGAAAATATCTGCCTGATATATCCTCGTAGAGATCAACCATGTAAAGAAACTCAGCGCCATCGTCACGTATCGCATCGCGCGACACCGAAAGGAGACCGTCTTTTTCATACACTCTGTATCGTCCGTTGTTCCGTTTATAGCCGACGAAGTATTTTCCCACGTCTTTCATGTAAATATCCGCATCCATCGGGCAGATATGCTCACCCACGACTTCATAAAATTCCATCCCCTTTATCCGGATCGTTTTCCCGACATCACACAACACCCACTCCGATGTGATACGGTCAGGACTATGGGTGAGCAGGGTCCTTTCACGTGCAAGCCCGGTTTCATCCAGCCTTTCGTAATCAGTATGGACGACGCTGTCGCACATGGCCACATCATGGATAACGATTGCGTCCTCAAACGCCCGTACCGCTTCTCTGTATCGCTCTTCGCTCCACCCCCTCTCGATATAGTCATTGATATCCCCCATGAGCACGGCAGAAGACTCGAACTCGGTTCGTGACATGCTGCCGAGCCGCTGGGACCTCTTTTCCGTGTGCAGGGCCTTCCACAGATTTTGGTTGTGGATTGTGTCTGAAGAGAAGAAGACTTTTTCATGCGGGGTCGTGATTCCCAACCCTATTGCGGGGACACCATGCCAGACCGGCGCTTTCACCGCATCGACCGTCAGTCCTCCCGCATACTGAAATGAATTCCTGTCCGCTTCATAAAACGTAGTCGAGGAAAATGGGTAGAAGCTCTCGGGTTCAATCCACTCTCCGTAATCCGGGTCTTTGAAGAGCATTCTCAGCCTACCGGTCTGCCGGCTGACCACGATCTTGGCCTTGTCCGGTTCAACACTCCTCCCGGCGCTGTCAAGAACATGCATGCCCGTTTTCCCGTCTCCTTCATACTGCTTAACTATCCTGTACTTTGCGCGCGGTCCCAACATCCGGTGTTGTATATAATCGTCGGCGGGTATATCGATAACCATCTTGGAGTCCGGCGAAAGACTCCGGTCAAGTGCGGGGCTGGATGCCTTCATGAGTTCTGTATGAATATCTTCGGCGGTAATGAGAAGGAGTCTTTTTTTTATATCCCGGGCATATCGGTAAAAGAGGGCAAGATCGGTGAACCACCGCTTATGGTCATCATGGCAATGGGTAATGAAGAGCCCATCCATCATCTTCAGTTCGTGGCCGCTGATTTCGTGAAAGAGGGGTGATCCGCAATCTATCAGAAAGGACTGACCTGCATAAAATACCTGATAGCCGATACTCTTGCCGATCCGTGAGAAAGGACCGAAGTCTCCAAGGATTCTTATTGTTATGCCATCACTCATAGTTCCGCTCTCTTTCAGAAATTATTATAGCCATAAGCATCGCCCAAGGACAGCAAAATTATCTGCATCTCCCTACCCCGCCGCGTCTCCAGTGAACCTCCCCCGTTTTCCCGGCAGCAAGCAACCCGTATTTCGCTGCATATTCTACCCAGCAAGAAATGGGAAAGGGCGAGTCATGATGACTCGCCCTGCATCACATTCAGCATTACTCTACACACATGAAAAAGAAGCCATTGGGATCATTGGGTGTGTACGTTAACGCACCCGAAACTATGGATGTGGTGTAACACTGCGCGTTGAAGAAACCAGAATTGACCGCAACACTGCAGGTTTGACCGCCTGCATTAGGGTATGCAACAGTCACAACACAGGTTGGAAATGCCGTGAAAGGATTGTTGAACCAGATCCTGAATCGTCCCTGCCCAATTTCAGTCTGATTATCTATAGGGGTGTCTTCACCGGTTGAAAGGAAGCGACGTATATAGAAACCATTACCAACGATCGTGCCATTAACAACTGTATCGCTGTACGAATATAATCCATGGACTGCCCTCGTAACGCCGTTTGCAACTCCTGCTGGCCCCTGAGGCCCCGTTAGTCCTTGTGGCCCTTCTGGCCCTTCTGCCCCTGTTTGCCCTTGAGGAATTGTAAAGTTGAAGACAGCTGCGCTTGACGTGCCTGAGTTGGTTACTGCTGCAGGGGTGCCAGGTTCACCAGTCGTCACGCTCCCGACCGATACGGTCGCAGCCGGCCCGACCGGCCCCTCGCTGTTCCATTGTATGGGCGTTTCAAAGCAAGTGCAGTTCGCAGGATCAGCGTCAGGGACAACTCTGAGCAGTCCCGCCAGCTGATCATAACATCCGTAAATCACATCCGCAGCGCTATACCGCGGAAAGCCGGCAATAATGAAACTAGCGAGGCATATACTGAATGCCACAATGTGTATCTTTCTCATATCTTCTCCCTTTCTCATAAAATTGGCGAAGGATGAATGTATCCGACATATTTTATTCCCATTCTTTCCCCTCGCTGCATTACGGTTTCGTACACACGCCATTTCTCAAGATACATGTCTTGCAGGTAGTACAGGTTTTGCCGCCGAAAGTGTTGGCAAAACAGTAGCTGCACGACCCCTGTTCTGTCCATTCCCCTATGGCAATATTTATAACGTTTTTGCCGTCAATCGTAAGCGAATCTGTTTCCGAAATGCTGCAATCATCGGTAGAACCGCTGACCAATCTGATCGTACCGGCTATGATCTTGCGGGAAGAAGGATCCACCTGGAAAGATACGACACATCCCCCCGCAGTAGTGAGGGTCTCGGTCAGGCTCACGGGCAGGGCCTGATTCTGCGCAACGGTCAAGTGGGCTGCACCGGCGACCGCACAGCGTCCCAGCAGGGGCACTATTCCGTTCTTGCCGACGATGCCTGCCGTTAGCGTGCCGGGCGTGACGTTTATGGGTGTATAATACGAGGCAGTAAAAGTCGTTCCGCCATTCACGGAAAAGTCAAGAAAGCGCTCCCCTCTGGCTATGAGCGGCTGGAGAACCTTGGCGCCGGAGGGATCAGAAGAGAATACCGTTATGTTGCTCGCAGCAGAAATCAGTGCATGACTGAGACTCGCAGTCCCAGGAGCAAAACCGGTAATTGTCCAGCGATACTGCCATTGCAGACATGTTGGATTCAGTGAAACGTCACCGCAACTGCACTGGCCTGTCCCGTTTTTACATGTAACAGGAAAATCTGTGGACAATCCTCCGATCTCGTCACCCGGACCGGCAAGGATCTTGGCAAACTTCGATCCATCAATACTGAGATTTATCTTACATGCACGTTCCACGGGGACCCCATAGGACGGAAGAGGCGGAAGTGATGTACATTCCTCTGCCGCTCTGACACCGGAAACCGAAAGCAGCACCGTAACGAGAAGCACTATTGAAAATACGTATGTACTCTTCATCTAAATCCTCCTTTAACGTTATTTAAGAGCCAGCTCCGTATGCTGTATGCCTCGCTCCCTCAACTATTCAGCCACCACCTCCTTCAGCCGGCAGACATTTCATACTCTTTATGGCAGAGCCAATGTGACTTTGACAAACGTAAACCTGTCCGGTACTACGCTCGGATTGCGCCTGTCTGTTTCCTGATACTTGAAATGTTTGTCAAAAAAATTTGTAGCGCCAACCGTAATAAAACCGTTCCTCTTTGGCAGACGGTAGCCGATTGCGGCATCGACTACCCAAAAATCCTCGTCAACAGATTCGAAGGTATTATCATTTCTATTAAAATCACCGTGTTGGTCGTAGTAAGTCGCCTTCAGTGAGGCGCTCAACCCCGAAGGATGGAAGAATCTCAGACCAAGAGGGACCCGGTGCGTCTTCAGTTCCTTCATCCTCGGGTTAGAGTTGAAAGCGACATCCTCATCGTTCTTCAGCCGTTCATATTGATACTCTGCACTGAGTGCCAGCCACGGATGAGGTGTCCAGAAGAGATAGGTACGTCCCAGATATTCATTCCCGTCGCCCCGTTTAATTTCATCTTCGATCTCATTTCCGAATTCATCAAATTGTATAGATCGCCACGGAATGCTCAGATCTCTTCTGGATAATTCCACACCTGCGTATATATTCTTGGTGAATTTCTGATCTACGGCTATGCCATAGCGCCACGATTCTGTTGAATTGAAATCATCGAAGAACTGGTTAAACCCGGCTACCTGGGTCGGCTCGAGGGTCTGGTCCGTGATTAACGTTCTCTTCAAAACCCTGGATGCAGCAGCACGCAGCGTCGTATTCGGCAAAGGATTCCATATAATCCCGAATTTAGGGTTGAACTGGTTCCTTGTCTCCGAATTTGGACTTTCTGTGTCGAATAGATCATAACTGGCGCCAAGGGTAATCGTGACATTTTCTATAGGTTTAATGTAGGAATAAAGATAGAAATTGGTGTGTCTGACATCCTGAGGGGTAGTACTCTGTAGAGCGGGGAACCCAAAATCAGGATTGAACTCCACATTAAGCCTTTCTTCAGCATTTATGTCGAAATATCCTATGCCGCTGGTGAGGTTAAAGTATTTTGAACGGAACAGGTGCTGAACCTCGCCGCTGAAAGCTTTTTGATCAGGGAATTGGTCATCAAATAATGTCACAAAGCCCCCGGGCGGTATGTCCTGCGAGCCACTATCTCTATGTTGATACATAAATGAGCCGAGGATAACAGATTCCGGAGAAAAGGCGTGCCGCACACCAAGGCGGATAGAGTTGGTCTCAGACTTTTCTTCAAGGTTGGGGGAAAAATCATCAGCGAAGAAATTGAGCATAAGGTCGCCATTCTTTGTATGTCTGTATCTATATTCAGCTTGAATGCTCGTCTCGGGAGAGAGTTCCAGTTGTACAAAGGCGTTGGCGATGTTGTCGTTCTGGTAAGCGTTTTCTCGCCACCCGTCCGTCTCAAAGTGGGTATAGCCGATGCTGAAGGAAGCTTTTTTGTAGATCCCCGCAAAAACACCTTCTCCGGCCCATGTTCCGTTTTCACCAGCTAATCCGCTTGCCTGCAGGGTAACCCCGTCCCGGTTGAAGAGGGGATTGAACTCGTTGAAGGAAAGGGCTCCAGGGCCCCCGGCGCTGATCAGGAACAGATTACTCTCCGCAAGACGAGGCTGTATCGGGGTCATGTTGAGAGGCTGAAGAAGCTGAGATTGGAGCAGTTCACTGACTCTCGCAATCTCATGACGGGGCAGGGCAGCGTATGTGTCAGCCAAAAACCTGTGGCCGGAAAAGTCGGATGGATCTGTATTAACCGACTTCCATCCCTCCACGAGTGCGAGCTGCTGGAAGCCGAGATCGCCGTATATCCGGGCGAGACTCGCGCTCCGTGCCGCCAGATCAGCATCGAGGAGAAGCTCTGAACGGTATATCGCCCGGTTGTCGTTCAAATCAATTGCCTTCTGCATATCATGCAGCGCTTCAACCGGCCGGTTCGTCGTCTGCTTGCGGATAGCATCGTAGAAGAAGGAGGTCGGGTCTAAGGGGTCAAGTTTCTCCGCCATGGTATATTCTTCCGATGCCTGCTTATCTCGTTTTTCCTCATAGTAGGCTTTGCCAAGATAGCTCCTGATAAGGGCATTGTCAGGGTCAAGACTTGCTGCAATTTCGATTTCTCTCGCTCCTTCAGTAAGATTACCCTCCCGGATCTTCGCCAATCCGAGACCAAGACGCGGGAGAGGATCTGCATTATTAAGCTCTATCGCTTTTTCAAAGGTATCTTTGGACTGTTGTGTCTTCACCTGTGTGAGGTAAGCAAATCCCAGAACAGTCTGCGTCCTTGAAAGGTTCGGGTTTAAAGCCACTGCCTGCTCTGCAGCCGTAAGGGCTTCATCACGTCTGCCGAACGACAGCAACAGCTCTGACAATCTCGCCCACGCCAGGGCATTTTCAGAACCCGGTTTCACAGCTTCGCTCACACTATTTAATGCCCCGTCTAAATCAAAGTTGGCTTGCTGTGCATAAGAGAGAGCGATCCTTGCTGTTAAAGAATTTGGGTCTGCCTCTCGAGCTTTCTTTGCAAGGGCGAGCGCCCTATCTTTCTCGTTGTGTGCAACAGCGATGATCGACTGAAGTGCAAAGGCATGGCTGTTGTTAGGGTCTAAACTCAATGCACGTTCAATATCTGCCCCAGCCTCATCAACACGTCCCACAGTAAGCAGCAACGATGCGCGATAGGTGAAAAAACGCGGATCACGAATATCAATCGGAGCCCCCTCGATACTCGAAAATGCGTTCGCCAGGTCACCCTTCCAATAAGAATCAAGGGATTTTCTTGCCATCTCCTGCCAGTCTGTCTGCGCTCCGGCCTGAAATTCGCCGGCATGGTAATAGATTACTGGCGGATAATACAGTGCCCATTGCACTGCATCCCTGGGGCGAACCACCACACGTGGGACAGGAGCTTTCCCTGCCTCAGCGACTGCTGATTGCCCACCGGTTACTGCCAAACTCCCTGCCGCATTCGAAGCCAAAACTTTGCCTTCAAACACTGAAAGGGAAACCTTGTCCTCTTCAACTCTTATAAAAAACTCAGTGCCTTCAACACCTGCATTCACAAAGGCTGTTTGCACCTCCAGACCTCTTGTGATTCGGCTGAAGAAATGAGCAGCTCCCTTGGCTAGCGACACCAGCGATGTCCGCTCGTCTTTCAGCCCGCCGAGGGTAATCACGGTATTCTGATCAAGACGGAGAACAGGCTGATTAGCCAGGGCAACGTCTGCACGGCTGTTTTTCTGCACCTGAATAACGTCTCCTGGACAGTATGGTTCATTTAATTTGACCGCTTGCCAGTGCGTTTCACCAGCTCTTTTTACCTGCACGGTTCCCTGTACTGACACCACTCTCGCGGCCGCTTTTTCGCAGGTTTCTCCAAGAGATTCGCCCGGCTGAAGCAAAACTATTCCGGAACCTATGCAGATCACAAAGCTCAAGAGACGTAAACATATGCGCATAATATTCTCCTTATCTCCCTTTTTGTTCTCCGAGACTTTTTCTACTTGTCTTCCATATGAATTACTCCGCCCCATGATTCCACAGGCTGATTCTCCTTATAACGCTCGCACATATTCATATAGAACACCGACAGCCCGTCTTTGCCGAGGATTTCGATGACCTGGCTAAATTTTTCTTTCGCCTCGTCCCATGACTGCTCCCTGAAAGCGCTCAGCGCTTCAGCGAAAACATCACAGGCTCTTATCTGTTTTTCTTCAGATGTTTCCCTGAGACCAATCAGCTCATAAGCCACAATGGGCTTGGCCTTTCCCTTTAGTCTGAATGTACCCGCCTCTCGGTAGAGGAAACCGTCGAGTTCGTCGATGATATCAGAAGAGACGAGCACATTCGTGCCGAGGTATTTATTGAGACCCTCCATTCTGGAAGCAGTATTAACGATGTCGCCCATCGGTGTGTATTCATAGTGGTCCAGGGCGCCGATACTGCCGAGCATTATTTTGCCGCAATGAAGGCCGACACGGGTCACAAGCTTAACGGTATCAGCGGGTTTCTGCCTGAACTGCCGCAGCGCCCTGTCAATATCGATTGCCGCATTGCACGCCTTCTTTTTGAGGCCTGCCTCGGACCGGGCCGCCACCCATAACGCAAGCATCGAATCTCCCGTGACCCCGGAAATGACCCCTCCATGAAGCTTTACGGGCTTAAACATGGTTTCATAATATCTGTTCATGAGCCCGCTGAGCTCGTGCGGCTCGAGTGTTTCACTTAATGTCGTATATTGTTGCGCGTCGGTAAATAAACAGATTCCGTAGATGACCTTGCTGCCCGTCTTAATATGAGAAACGTCTTTTGCCATCTGGTTGACCACGTCTTCAGGAAGGTAGTGGCCGAAGGCGCTTCTGACGTTTTTGAGTTCCTTGGAAGTGTCGACATAATTCCAGACAGTGGCCCCGACAAATGCGACCGGGGCTTGCAAGAATAAAGGGACGACAATCGGATACCATGTATGATAATGCTTAAACTGATACTCGGCAGCAGCAAGATAGATAAGGCAAAATACAGCCGTGCCCGCTGCTGCAAGGGATAGAGGCAACATGCGGCAGAGAACTCCCAGAAAAATACCCCCCAAGAGAATAATCAGGAAGAAAGCGCCGGTGCCTGCCCTCTTGACAGGGTCGCCGGCTAGAAGGTTGGAGAAGGCAGTTGCCATAATCTCCACTCCTCCGATAAATGTTCCATTTGCCTGCGAAAACACGGTATAAAAACTGTCCTTTCTCTCAGCAAGCAATACTTCGGAAAGCCCGACAAATACGGCCTTCCCCTTGAAATCTGTCTTCTTTTCCGCCACGTTGCTTTTGCCACTTTGCAGCGCCTGATAGTACGGGATGGTAGTGACCGTCCCGGGCGGCCCATAGAAGTTTATGTACCGGCTGTCGCCTCCCCCGTACATTCGTAACAGGGATTTGATTAAGCCCTTCTTTCTCAAATCACCGGAAAGGGTATCTGATCTCTCCAACTCTTTAAGTATTTTCTCGGAAATGCGCGGTTCGTTTTCGAAAAACTTCCTGATTGTTCTTATCACCTCTTTAATGCCTATTGTTTCCGTCGCTGATTTGATATCGGTAGGCAATTCGCCCATCCGGTCTGGGCTTACTTTTTGCAGCAAATGGACGAAGTCTCCGTACACCTCGGCAGTGAAAAGTTGGAGTGCTACAACGGGCATAGAGGGCACATCTCCTGCACCCGTATCGAATGTCC